>SKEB01000103.1_pt1 | contig 114717 bp, 94 predicted proteins | sample 4826561 | NCBI WGS metagenome assembly SKEB01 (sample SAMN11008820, study PRJNA524170) | human gut metagenome | biome: Human fecal sample; material: Feces; isolation source: fecal sample from pouch patient p17 | host: Homo sapiens | place: Israel: Tel-Aviv | collected 2016-03-29 | reverse complement strand
ACCGGGGCTGGCGGGCCATCCTCAACCCGCTCTGGTGCTACTACGGCTTTTTGGCCACGGTCGTCGCCACCACGGTTTTCGGCCTGATGATGGTCTTTTCCTCCTCGGCTGTGGATCTGGTGGCCCAGGGCAGCTCTCCTTGGAGCCAGGTCATTCGTCAGAGCATATACGCCGTGGTGGGGCTGTTGCTGGCCCTTTTGGCCGTGAGGATCAGCATCGACCGCTACCGGAGCTGGAGTACCGGGTTTCTGATTGTCAGCCAAGGTATTCAGCTGCTGACGCGTACTCCGCTGGGGCGGTCCGCCAACGGCAATGAGGGATGGATCTCGGTGGGGGGCATCTCCATGCAGCCGGCCGAGCTGCTCAAGCTGGCCCTGTGTCTGTGGCTGCCCCAGGCCCTGATCGAAGCCCAGCGGCAGGCTGGCAAGGATTCCGACCTGAAGAGCCTGGCCAAGGCCTATGCCAAGCCGACCGCCGGTTTTATCGTCAGTTTCCTGCTGATCATGCTGGGCAAGGATCTGGGTACGGCCATGATCATCGTCATCATCGGCTTTGTGGCCTTCCTGGTCTCGGGCTTCCCCCTGCGTTGGCTGCTCAGCCTGGCAGTCCTGGGGATGGCGGCGGTCATCGGCTTTTCGGTCTACGGCAACAGCAACCGGACCCAGCGGATCATGGCCGCCTACGGCAAGTGCTCGGCGGATGACATTCAGGGTGTCTGCTACCAGTCCATCCACGGACTGTATGCCATGGCCTCGGGGGGTCTGACCGGGGTCGGGCTGGGCAACTCCAGGGAGAAGTGGAACTACCTGCCCGAGGCGCACAATGACTTCATCTTCGCCGTCATCGGCGAGGAGCTGGGCTTTGTAGGGGCGGCCATGCTTATTCTGGTCTTCGTGGTCATGGGCTGGTGCATGCTGAGGATCGCCCTGACCACCAGGAACCGGTATGCGGGCATGGTGCTGATCTGCCTGGATGTGTGGCTGGTGGGCCAAGCCCTGGTCAACATCTGTGTGGTTCTGGGCCTGTTGCCGGTCATCGGCCTGCCGCTGCCCTTCGTGTCGGCTGGAGGGACCGCCCTGATCTCCTGCCTGGCTTCGGCAGGGGTGGCCCTGCAGATGATTCGGACTCAGCCGGACGTGAAGGCGGCCACGGACGGGTCCTGAGATATGGCATGAATATGGCGGAAAGGAAGCGGATTCACGGATGACGACAGCGACGAGGACCGAGAACGGGATGCCTGGGGACGACCAGGAGCATGCCGGAAAAGGTGCTGGTCCCCATCTTGTGCTGGCCGGTGGGGGGACGGCAGGGCATGTAAACCCCCTGCTCAGCGTGGCTGCGGCCATTAGGGAGCGCTGCCCCCAGGCTGCTGTCAGCGTGATCGGCACCGCGGTCGGGCTGGAGCATGACCTGGTACCGGCCGCCGGCCTTCCCTTGGATTTGATTGAGAAGGTGCCCTTCCCTCGTCATCCCAATAAAGCTGCCCTGGACTTCCCCCGGCGTTGGCGGCATGAGGTGAAGCGTGTCCGAGGGTATTTGCAGGATCGGTCGGCCGACCTGGTGGTAGGTTTTGGCGGCTATGCCTCGGCGCCGGCCTACAGGGCTGCACGGAACCTGGGCCTGCCCATCGTCGTCCACGAGCAGAACGCCCGGGCAGGCATGGCCAACAAACTGGGTGCTCGATGGGCTGATTTCGTAGGCACCGCTTATGAGGATACCGGCATCCGAGCCCGGGCCGGCGTGCCTGTGCGCCGCGTGGGTCTGCCCTTGCGGCCGGCCATCGCCCGACTGGCCAAGCAGATGGAGAACGATCCCTCAGGGGCTCGTCGTGAGTCGGCACGGTCCCTGGGTCTGGATCCCGATAGGCCCATTCTGCTGGTCACCGGGGGATCCCTGGGTGCGCTCAGCCTGAATAAGGCGGTGGCTGGCGCGGCCCGGCAACTATTGAATCGAACCCAGGTCATCCATCTGACGGGCCGTGGCAAGGCCGACCAGGTCAGAGACCAGGTGGCTGCTGATCTGGGCGATGGGGCCATCAACGATTTGGACCCGGCTCACCAGGGCCAGGGAGACTACCATATGGCCGAATACTTGGAGCGGATCGATCTGGCCTTCGCCTGCGCCGACTTGGTCGTCTGCAGGGCTGGTGCCGGTTCTGTCAGTGAGCTGGCCGCCCTGGGTGTGCCCGCCGTCTATGTGCCCCTGCCCATCGGCAACGGTGAACAGCGATTCAACGCCCAGCCAGTCGTTCAGGCCGGGGGAGGCCTCATGGTCGATGATGCGGCACTGGATGCCAAATGGGTGGCCGAGCACGTCCCTGCTCTTATGGCTGATAAGGATAGGCTGGCTGACATGCGCCGCCGGGCCTGGGGGTACGGGATTCGCGACGCTGCCCAAGTGATGGCCGAGCAGATCCTGACCATGGCCTATCAACACATTGCTCGCAAGGACTCTGGGAGGGCCTAATCGGGCATAATGGAGGCAGGCGACGGGCGACCGTCCTGGATGGTCCTGAACTGTTGGAGGAGATGCAACTACTGTGCCCAAGCATGAATTGAATACCGTGTCCGGTCGGCAGGACGGCGGCGACCGGTCCCTGCCGGTTCTGGACCCCTGTCTGCCTGCCTTGGCCCAGGCCGGAGTGCGTGACCCCAAGGATCTGGGGCCCACCCACTTCATCGGCATCGGCGGGGCTGGGATGAGCGTGCTGGCCGAGATGCTTCACCAGGAGGGGGTGCAGGTCTCGGGCTCCGACCGCGCCGAGGGGGACAAGACCTGCCGCCTGCGTCAGCTGGGAATCCGTGTCGCCATTGGCCAGGATGCCCGCAACGTGGCCGGGGCCCGCACAGTGGTCTGGTCCAGTGCCATCAAGCCTGACAATCCCGAGATTCTGGCAGCGCGGGAGGCTGGTGCCCGGCTGGTCCATCGCAGCGACATTCTGGCCCTGCTCATGGCCTCCAGGATTTCGGTCACCGTGGCCGGTGCCCATGGCAAGACCACCACCAGCGCGCTCTTGGCCCACCTGCTGACCAAGGGCGGCCAAGGGGACCTGGCCGATCCCAGCTATGCCATCGGGGGAAGCCTCCAGAGCGACCAAGGGCCCATGGACGGAGGGCATGTGGGAGCCGGGCGGGTCCTGGTGGCCGAGGCGGACGAGTCCGACGGCAGCTTTGGCAAGTACACTCCCGACATCGCCATCATCACCAACGTAGAGCCCGACCATCTGGACCACTACGGCACGGCTGATGCCTTCCACCAGGCCTTCGTGGAGCACGCCCGACATGCCCGCCGCTTCCTGGTGGTCTGCGGTGACGATCAGGGCGCCCTGGAGGTACTGCGGCGGCTGGACGGGGACTGCCAGGCCAAGATCATCGTCTATGCCTCGGATCCCCTGCTGAGTATGGACTCCCTGCCTGGGGTCCTCGGCCTGGTCCGCATCGAGTCCGAGTCAGAAAACAGTGGCAGCGGTCGTGAGCATTGCCGTCTGGCTCTCCCTGCGCAGGTGCTCCAGGCCGCAGGGTTGGAGGCCGGCAAGCCGCTCGATTTGCGGGTGGACTTGGCGATTCCCGGCATGCACAACGCCCGCAATGCCGCCGCAGCCATCATCGCCGCCATCCTGTTGGGAATGGATCCTGATACAGCCGCCGCTTCTGCAGCCGACTTCCGTGGGGCCTCCCGACGCTTCGAAGTCCGCGGATGCCGGCACGGGGTCACCGTAGTGGATGATTACGCCCATCATCCTACGGAGATCGCCGCCCTGCTGACCGCCGCCAGACGGCGTTATCCGGGGCGGACCATCAGGGTGCTCTTCCAGCCCCACCTGTATTCGCGCACGGCCATCTTCGCCGACCGGTTCGCCGATGCTTTGTCTCTGGCGGACGAAGTGACCGTCACCGACATCTTCCCTGCCCGCGAGCTGGCCAGCGATTTTCCGGGCGTGGATGCCGGGACCATCCCCGCAGCCGCCCGCAAGGCATCCAACCAGGAGTCCCAGGACTCCGGGAAAAGGTCGAACGAAGCTGTCTTCCGGGCCTGCCCGGACATGCATCAGGCAGCTCTGGATCTGGCGGAACGGGCGGATCCGGGGGATGTGATCATCACTGTGGGAGCCGGCGATGTCACCGCCATGGGGCCGGTCATTCTGGACAGGCTGGCTGAACGGGACGAGCAGTGAAGACCGGCAAGGGTCGCAGCGCCTCCAGCAAAGCCTCTTCCAGGACCAGGGCCGTCCGGGCTGCCAAGACCGCGCGGACAGCCCGGTCTGGGCGTACCAAGCCGTTGGGAGAGGAACCGCAGACCGGCAGAACCGCCAGATCGGGCAGGTCGACCGTTGGCGGTGCTGCGGGATCGGCAGGTCGCCGGTCCAAGGCTGAAAGAACAAGCGGCAAGGGCCGGCGTCTCAAGCGGTCCAGGCGTCTCAAAGGTCGTCCGAATCGTGCTAAGAACGCAGGGGGGTCCCGGACACGCAGCCCAAGGTCGGCCTCTTCATCTTCCCGCTCTCTGGTAAAAGGCAGCAGGGCCTCAGCCTCAAATGCTGTGGCATCCAAGTCTGCAGAGTCTCGTTCGACGAGTTCGGTCGGCGGATTCGTCGATGCCCGGACCATACCGCCGGATCGACCAGTTTCTGGCAGGATAGGCACCGACCAGGAGGATCAGGGGCTGGGGATCTTCGTTCGGCCCAAGGTGCTGGACTTTCAGGCCCGGGTGCGCGAGAAGAAGAAGGTTAGCCGCAGGCTGGTTCTGATCCGGACAGCTGTCGTCCTCCTGGTCATGGCTCTTATTGCAGGACTATCATGGTTGCTCTTCCTCTCGCCGGTTTTCCGCCTACAGACTGACAAGATCGGTGTCAGCGGCGGCAATGCCTGGGTGTCCAACGATCGGGTGGCCTCAATCGTGGCCCATCAGGGGGATCGCTCACTGTTGCTGATTTCCACCAATGGCGTTGAGGAGGAGATCAGCGGCATGGCCGGGGTGACCGATGCCAAGGTCCGCAAGAGTTTTCCGCACGGTCTGGAGGTGACCTTCGATGCCCAGGAGCCCACTGCGGTCTTCAAGGATGCACAGGACAAACTGACGGCCGTCGACAGACAGGGGAGGGTGCTCAATACTGTGTCCAAGCCGGTGAAGGGAGTGCCGGTCATCCAGGTGTCCACCGTCAACCGTGCCCAGCAGGATCAGGCGGTCAGGCAGACCCTGCGGATACTGTCAACCATGCCCGAGGCCATGCGTCATTCGGTGACCAAGGTGACTGCGGAAACCCAGGACTCCATCACCACCGAGCTGGACCAGGGCAACCATGTCATCATCTGGGGCGACGGCTCCGACCTGAAGCTCAAACAGGCGGTGGTCGACAAGATCATCAACGATCCGTCCAAGATCGGCGACAAGCATCAGCTGGATGTATCGGCGCCCCTGCGGCCCATTGTCAAATAGACGCTGTAGAAGCTGCCGGCTTCATTAGTTTGTCGGTGTCCAGCAGGATGGTCACAGGTCCGTCGTTGACCAGATCCACTCGCATGTGGGCGCCGAATTGTCCGACGGCAACTGGAACACCGGTCGCGGCCAGTGCCCGGTTCAGATCCTGCCAGACCTTTTGGGCATGTCGGGGCTCTCCCGCACCCATGAAACTGGGGCGATTGCCGCGATGCAGATCCGCGTAAAGGGTGAACTGGGAGATGGAAAGGATGGAGCCGCCGCAGTCCAGGACCGACCGGTTCATCCGGCCCTCCTCGTCGGCGAAGATGCGCATCCGGGTCAACTTGCGGACGGCATAGTCCACTTGGGCATCGTCGTCGCTGTCCTGGACGGCTACCAGGAGCAAGAGTCCTGTGCCTATGCTTTGGGGTTTAAAATCAGGGTCTGGTTGCCCTTGCTCGTCGACCACATCGACTCGGGCACGGCTGACCCGCTGAATGACGATTCTCATGGTTCCAGTCTAGAGAGTTTAATGGTTGTTATAGTGCCGCAGGGTACAGCTGGACTGGTACCTGGTGAGAGTCAGACTAGAGAACCGTTTGAAGACTGGCATGAAAGACGCCCATTTCAATGTAGTCATGACAGGGCTGGTTCCTGTCAATGATCCTGTCGATGGCTATCCCTTCAACGCGCTCGATGCGCAGCTTCATGTCGAAGTCTGCGGTGTCCGTGTTGCCAAGACAATCTGACAAGCCGGATCGGCGACGCAGTCCTGATCAGCGTGCATGGATGACGTCATGATGAGTTACCTGCTTCCTTCGCTGACAGGAGGATGCTGGTCAGTCATGGTTTCCCTTGGGTCGTCTCAGATTTGTTGGCGCCGCTGGATTATGCAGACGTATCCGTCAACTGACTGCTGCGGTCATGATCCAGTCGGTCTGTAGATCCTCGCCCAAGGTGAAGGTGTGCTCCCCGGTTCGTTTGAAGCCCATGGCTTGGTAGAAACGTTGGGCGGGCTCATTGTGCTCCCATACGCCCAGCCAGATTTTGCTCAGGCTCCGGTTTCTGGCACGTTTGAAGGCTCGATTGATCAACAGGGTGCCCAATCCGTGGTGCTTGAAATCCGATAGGACGTATAGCCGCTCGATTTCCATGGATGTGTCGCCGAATTGCTCTGTTTGGGCCTTCCCGGTGTTGAGCTGCATGTAGGCTGCGGGCGTGCCATCCACGCTGGCCAGAAGAAAAACGGACTCAGGTTCTGACAGTTGTGACTTGACCAGTTCGGGAGAGAAGGAGTGCCGGAGGTAGTCTTCCATGTTTTCCCGGCTGTTGTCGGCGGCGAAGGTGTCGCGGAAAGTGGTAATGCCCAAGGAACGTATCAGTCCGGCATCATCTGATGTGCATTGCCGTATTGTTGCGGTCATGATGGCGATTCCTTTCCTCATTGATTCTGCTGCTTGGATATATCTGCTTTGATAGGCACTGTTTTCAGTTGACGATCTTGAGTCCGACCACGCAGGCGACCAAACCGATGATGAGCAGAATGCGGGCGAGTGAAACAGGCTCCGAGCCCGTAGCCATGGCGTATAGGACAGTCAAGGCAGCTCCGATGCCGACCCAGACCGCGTAGGCCGTGCTGGCAGGGATGTTGCGCATGGCGAAGGCCAGACCCATCATGCTGAGAATCAGCCCCACAATAAAAACGATGTCAGGGACGATTTTGGTAAAACCTTGGGATTTACCCAGGGCGGTGGCCCAGACCGATTCACAGATACCAGCGAGTATGAGTACGATCCACGAGGACATGGCTCCCTTTCGGCAAGTCTTGTCGCTGTCCGGGTACTTGACCATCGTCCGGGAACCTGAATGAGATTCTGAACATCAGAATAGCACGGGTTGAATCGTAAGATGTTGAGTCAGATATTTTCATGGCGGTTCAAAGGCCGTAAATGAGCACATTTGGGATTACTTTGCTGCTTGTCCACGAGGAATGAAAAATGCTGCAACCTAGGTGATCTGGGCGATTAAAGCTGTCAAAAGCACACATGGCTACATCGTATGTCTTCGCTTCACCGCCTCACTAGCGTCAGTATCAGCTGCCACCTTCCTTTGAAGCTGGAAAAACTATGAGTGATGACTTTTTGTAGTCTTTCCTCGTTATCAGCCCCTGAGCTTATAGATGTTGATAAGTATTGACGATCATCGAAGATAGCAGCTAAATAGATTTTGCAGTCCTCTTGATCGCAACAATTGAACTCTGGATCATTGGTGTCGATTTTATTTATCAAGCGTGTGATAGTGCGTTGACGTTTTGTTGCATCAGGACTTATATCGTTTTTCTGTTTGAGGTTATCGGATTCTAGGGTTTTCTGAAGTTCCTGAGTTGATAAAGAAAGCAAGGGAACTTGATTTGTGGTGCGGAAAGCGGGATTACATATTTCTGCCCATTCTCCTTTTTCGGCGGGTATTATGACGGTATGCATCAAATACTCGCGATGAGTATCGACGGATAATTCAGAGCTTAAGTATGATGCCGCAATTTTTGTGAATGCTTCGTAGTGAATCCGTTCAATATTACGCTGGTCATCTTTTATCAAATTGCTAACCCACGATTTATGAATAGGGGCTAAAAACCAATTCCAGCAGGGTAGCAGATAGATGACGCCGATCGGTATCGGCGCCAAAAGAGTATCTAAGTACATAGGCACAGTTGTTGGATTCAATACACTGACAATGGCAAAGGCAAATATCGATATGAGCCAGGAAGACAATACTGTAAAGACTCGATATATCCATTTACAGGTCATGCGAACCTTGTAGTATTTTAAATTCTTTCTACTTGGGTGACCACCAACGCCGATGTCTAGCATAAACAGAGGATCAAACAAGCAAGGAACCAGCCCAGAAACAGCAGTTATAATAAACGTCTGTATGGAGGATACTGGGTGATTGTTCATTCTGGCGAATAGCTTTGCTATTTCGTATGTTATAAAAGCAGCAAGAGTAGTCATGAGTATCAATCCGCAAGTAATACGAAGAAAAACATCGGCTCTCGGGTGTCTTCTGACCAATGATCCCTTTGCTAATGACTGATATTCATTGAGGTGATCTGATCTCAGCATTTCGTTTTCCTGTATCATGTGAAACGAAAAGACCTGTTTTACGCCATAGCTAAGAGCAAAGGCTGCGATATTGAAGCTGACGATTATCAATAACAGGCTCAGACCAAAATCGGTCTGCTGCAACAGGTCAGGGGATATGTAGCCTGTGAAAATGCTAATAGCACATGACAGAAAACAAACAAATACATTGAATGCTCTAGCTTTGCTGGACGATTCAGGAGTTTTTGTTTCCAAAAAAGCTGTGACAATGATGACGCTTATGATTAATGTCCACAATGCCAGCAGCATATTTGCAGAGTCTTTATAAGGATTGTTAAGTACAAAATTGCGGAGGAAGGTATTTTGCTTATACCGATTTCGCTCTGCTTTATTTTCAATTAAGTTATATTCCGCTAACCTGAGGCCGATTCCTGATGCTAAAAGCGGAAAAGAGTATGCTGTCGCCGCAAAGAATTGCCTTACATTTTCAGCGTGCCAGCTTTCTGCTGGATGGAATATTGGAGCAATATTCGAATGATCTCTTGCAGTGGACATAATTGAAACCCGCTCTATCATCGTCTCTCATTGTGACCTAATATAGTTAAATATAAATACGATTAAAGGACATGTAGTTTGCATGCTGTCCTGGTTTCGGATCGAGAAACAAGATGACTATCGAACTGGCCAATGCGTTGGAATTGCTTGTTTGCTAGGTCTTTCCAGTTAAAGGGCTTCATTCTAATGCTGTGACGCCTAGACGATGTAAGGCATACGATCGCAATAAGCTCGGTGTCATAAGGTTGAATCAGGGTTGATTCAGGGTCGTCTCAGGGGTTTGCCGGATGTTGTCTTCCGGGTCGATCGGCTATTCATATACATATAAGGAACTGGCAGAGTGTACGCACGAGGATGTGGCAGGTGAATGAATCATGACTTGGGCCTTGCGTGACCTGAAAGCCAATAGTGGCATCTGGGCTGGCGTCTTTATCGTTCTTGTGGTTACCCAAACCCTGCTCTGTGCCATGAGCGTGAGCATGGGCGTCAACAGCTATTACCAGGGTTTGTCAGTCAAGACCAGGGATCCTGCCAAGAGTCTCGCATCGGCCCTGAGTCTGGTCTTCCTCACAGTCATTGTGCTCGGCTGCCTGGTGATCAAGCAGACCCTGAAGGCATCGATTCGCCAACGTCGGCAGGGGCTGGCCCTTCTTTCGCTGCTGGGAGCTACGCCTAAGCAGGTCCTGGTGCTTACGCTTTTGCAGGTGATGATTTTGGTTCTGCCGGCCTCCCTTGTTGCTGTGGCTCTTTCACCTGCGCTGGCTGGAAGGATCCTGGATTGGTATTCCACAGGGATGCGAATACCGGTGCATTTCGCTTTTACCTGGCACGGTTTTCCCAGGTCTGCCCTGACTGGTCTCGCAGTGGGATTGGCCACGGCCGTCTTGGCGACCAGCCGGACATTGCGGGATTTGGGGAAGATGACACCCGTCCGGGTGGTGCGCCGTGCTGAGGAGAGCGAATCGATTGACCGGCCCCGACATGGACGTGGTTTTGTATCCCTTTTTCTTGGGTTGGCCTTGCTGCTATTGCCATTGCCTGTCTTTGCCTATCTTTCGCGCAGCGGCTCTGGGTCCTTAGAGCCTAAGCAGGTCCAGGCGGTCATAAGTACCGTTGGAAGTGGACCGCTGTTTGCTATTCTCTTGCTGCTGATCGCCTTGGCGCATTCTGGTGGTGCAGTTATAAGCAGGGTCACTCAACTCTGGACTGCTCTGGTCCCGCCGTCATCTGCTGTCTGGCGGATAGCGCGCTCGCAGGCTGTGGTCAGGAGTCGAGACACTACATTCGGCTCAACAGTTATAGCTCTGACTGCCTGTATGTTTCTGGTTGGTGGTCTGTTGGCTGCCGGAGGCACCAGTACCATCGCCATGAACAAGGTGCCAGGAATAGAGAACGTCACATCGGGTGGAACTTTGGAGTTGCTCTATGGTTTCTGGGCAGCGTTGCTTGTCGCCCTGGTCGGCGTGATCGCGGGATTCGCTATCGCCGCTCGGGATCGTGACCTCGATTTGGCGCTCCTGTCAATTGCCGGTGCAAACCCGCAGCAGCTGACTGCTATATCCATATTGGACGGCACCATCGTGATGACCACAGGCATTATCATCGCTGCGGGCGGCACCGGACTGGTCGGGCTGAGCACAGCTATGGTCTACTGGCCGCTTGTCCACAGCCTGTCCATGGTTTTTCCTTGGCAGTTCTTCCTTATATGTGGGTTGCCGATCATCGTCGTCGGCTCGCTAGCAACCATGCTGACGGCGCGGCCTGCTTTGCGTTGCTCGCCCATAGCCATTCTGCAAGGGGCCGTAGGCGAATGATTGACAATGAACTTCTACTCCTGGACCCGCGGTGCGTAATTGAGCGGTCTTGCCGAGCATTGATCTCGGCCATGGCTGTGTGACATATTGATCAACCTGCAGTTCCTTGCCGTATTGACCAGCGCTGGTCAATACGGCAAATGCATGTTGGCTGCTTGAAGATGGGTATCGTCATTATGGCACGTTCATCTTGAGGAGATCCTGCTGACGATTAACTTTTAACTGAGAAGTAGATAAAAAATTGGCGGTCAAATTTGTATATTGGGTACAGTGATTCGTGTCAGTCTGAACAAGACTCGATTACTCAGACTTCACTTATGTCACAGTGTTTGGTCATGGCTGCCGGTGGTCATTAAAGTGAGAATCATTCGATTTTTATCGCGCTTGTACACCAGGAGCCAGTCTGCGTCGACATGTAGCTCCTCGTATTTGGACCAGCGTCCCTTCAACTGGTGATTCCGGTATTTACGTTTAAGCAGTGCTGAATTGTAGTCAGCCAAATCGTCGAGCACTTGATCGAGCCTACTTAAGTCGAAATGCTTTTTCTTGATTTTCTTCACATCACGCAGGAATTTTTGCGTATATGCAAACTCATGCATGATGGATGATGTCTTTCATATCCTCTACATCACCCACGTGAGTGACCGGTGAAGCTTGAGCTTCCTCCATTTCCCTGTCAAAATTGGAAAGTTGGGAGCGAAATGGAAGTCCCCCTTCGCGCAAAGACTGAGAAAGAAACATATTTATTGCTGTGCCGAGATCAAGGCCTAGATCTTCGAAAAGCTGTGAGGCCCGACGCTTCATATCCTCACTGGTGCGAATTTGAATTCTCGCTGTCTCTTTCATTGTTTTCACCCGTTTCGATTGCTCTGTTGGTCGTTCTAGTTCCAGAATTATATCATTATTACTCCGAATGGAGTTATTTTGGAGTTATTTTAACTCCGCGAGTGAAGAAACGAGCATGACTTGAGATTCATGAATAAGGTTTTTGACAATGTGACGCACTAAAAAATGCGGGGAGATGGATTTTTAACCTTAAAAGCGGTATGAAAAGGGCCAGCCAAGTTGACTTAGCTGGCCCTTGTTTTGTGGAGCCGAGGGGGAAGCAGTCGAACTCAACGCTTCCCCCTTTAACAAAAGGGGATTCGTCGGTCCAATACTCATCCAGCGAGAACCAGTCACGCCATGTGATTTCCTGCTTGTCGTCCTCGGAGAACCACATGCTCACGACGAGCTTGTCATCGTACAGATAGACCTTGTCCACGAAATACTCGAAAACTTGGTCTCGAATCTCCGGGTCGTTCACGTCGGCGTGCAGGAACTTGTCGAAGTACGCCTGGATGCTGTGCCTGTCCTCGCACAGCGACACGCGGACGTTTTCCGTCCCTATGGCATCGTTCAGGGCGCTCTTCTGCTCTTCGAGCTGTGCGAGACGTTCCGTCACCGTGTCGCTGACCACGCCCTTCTCAATGACCTTCACGAGGTTCGCAAGGCTTTTCTCCACTTCCCTGCGCTTCGCCTCCAGCGCTTCGAGATACGCGGTGCCGTTGTGGTTCTTCTCGTAATACTCCGCCGCGTCCAGGGCGAGCGCCGTCACGTTCTCCTCGTCGTCGACGATGTTGTGCAGGGCGAACAGCACCATGTCCTCCAAGTCCCGCTTGCGGGCCTTGTGCAGGTGGCACTCCTTCCTGCGCTGGGCGGAGCAATAGTAGTAGTAATACGTCCGCCCGGTCTTGCTCGTACCGGACACGCCCTGCATGGTGCTCCCGCACTCACCGCAATAGAGCTTGCCCGTGAGCCAATAGCGCGGGGCCTCGCTCCCGTCCATGCCGTGCGCCCGCTGGGAACCCTTGCGCTTGTTCTCGGCGAACCGCCTTTGCGCCCGGTCGAAAGTCGCCTCGTCGACAAGGACGGGCATTCCGCCGGCGACCACGATGTCGCCGTGGTGGTACTCGCCGATGTAGGCGCGGTTCTTGAGCATCTTGTTCAGCATGTTCACGCTGAACTTCGCGTTCCTCGGCGTGCGCAGGCCCTGCGCGTTCATCTCCTCGGCAATGGTCTTCAGCGGCTTGCCCGACGCGTATTCCCCGAACGCCCACTGCACGAACGGCGCCGTGTTCGGGTCCGGGATGTACTTCTTCGTGGACCTGTCCACGTCGTAGCCGAACAGCTTGTGACCGTTGTACAGGGCGTGCTGCGCGTTGTAGTCCATGCCGCGCTGGATGTTCTGCGACAGCTGGCGGCTGTAATACTCCGCCATGGCCTCCATCAATCCCTCGATGAGGACGCCTTCGGGTCCCTCCGTCGGGATGTGCTCGGCGAGCAGGTGAATCTCGCATCCCGCGTCGCGGATTTTCTTCTTCGCCATCGCCAGAACGTACTTGTCGCGCCCCAGGCGGTCGGTCTTCCACATGATGAGGGTATGGGGACGGATTTTTGCGACTTCCGACAGCATCTGCTGGAACCCCGGTCGTGCGTCCGTGGTGCCGGATATTGCCGCGTCCTCATACTCCTGCACGATTTTGAAGCCGTGCGCATCCGCCCATTCGTGGGCAAGCTCGTGCTGCTGGTCGATGCTCGCCTCGTTCTGCGAGTGGGACGAGAAGCGATAGTACGCTATCGCAAGGTTATTGTCGTTCGGCGCGAATTTCTTCTTGCGTGCCATAGGTTTACCCCCTCCCGTCTTTTCTGCTTATAGGCTTTCGCGTTAGTTCCTTCTATATGATGAATTGCGTAAATACGCATTTAATTATAAAGCTCGCCGCCCAAAAGAGCGACGGGCTTTATTGGCTTACTCCTGTGCACCTTTCTTCAGGTTGCAATCGCGACAGAGCATCTGGCAGTTATCGGGTGTTGTGTGCCCGCCCTTGCTCCACGGCTTGATATGGTCGCCGTGCATCTGCTCGAACTCGAACTCCTCGCCGCAGATGGCGCACTTGTGACCCTGGCGCTCGTATGCCTCACGCTTCGTACGCTGATCGAACGCGCGGATGGACAGCGCCTTCTCGTTCCCCGTCAACAGGTACTCATAGACGCCAGACTTTTTCTGTACGTCCTCATCCGCCATCAGTGCGCTCACTCGTTCCTCAAGCGCCTTCGGGTCGAGGTCGCGACGCTCATGATGCTCGTTATAGAACAAGCCCCACGGGAGACCCTTCATCTCCTTGCGCTTCTTCGGGAACACAGCCTGCACCCACTCGATAACCGAGCGGAAGTAGCTCCACAGGGCCTGTGCCGTCGGGTCGTTCTGATGCTCCGCCATATAGCCCTCGATGGACTTGCCCTCGGCGGAAGCGGCCCAAGAGATGGCCGTCTCCAAGAACTCCTGACGGATGCTCGAACCCTTCAGGTAATCGTCCGCGAGCGTAGACACCGCACAGCCCGTCTTCGAGAAATAACGCTTGGCGTCGGACACCCATGGACCCGCATACACCGCGTTGCGCAGTTCTTGGTCGGTAAGCTGTTCACCTGCGATGTTGATGATGCGGAACCATTCCAGCTTCTCGGAATCCGTTCCCTCGCAGACGTACACGAACAGCTCGTAATCGAGAATCTGCTTCTGCCTATCGCCCGGCAGGTTGTAGAAATACTTGTCGTCCACGGAGAACGACCCGTCAACGTACTCGCACAGCGAGATAGTACGCTGCTGGCCATCCAGAACCTCGTACCTCGGCTCGTCCGGGTCGTCCTCGTACTGCTCGCCTCGGTCAACCCAGTACATGACGTTGAGAGGCAGGCCCTTCATCACGGTACGGATGACCTCATCGCGCTGCTTGTCCTTGTAGACGAACTCACGCTGGTACTTCGGACGGATGTCCAGCTGGTCGTCGTAGCCGACAACGCCTTCCTCGGCGTCGTTGAAATATCCTTCGGTGACCTCACGAACAGTCACCTTGCGCTCTTCGATATGCATTACTGCTGCACCTCCTTCGGCTGCTCAGGATGCTTGTTGCGTACAACGATACGCGCAAACGGACGTTTATACGCACCGTTACCATCTTGGTATTCAAGTTTGGTACGACCCTCGTGATTTCGAGTAATAGAAATCTCTTTAGCTAAATCGCCTTCACCCAATCCGATAATCTCGAACTGCTCAGGGTTATAGCTATCGAGAAAGTTAATCGGCACGCCCATAGCACCGGCATAGTCACACGGGATGTCGCTAACATGCGCTACGTCAATCCCATCGAAATTCGTATATGAGGGATACTTTTCGGGCGCATAGCGCTGGAAAAGAATCAACTCCTCGTGCCGCTTCTTGATATCTAAGTTCGTATACCAGCAGATATTTCCCATCTGCATGTATCGGCGACCGTCATCGCCAACTTTTATGCTATCGCTCTGATAGGAATCGGGCACGTAAAAGCGCTTCGGGTTTGTGGCACCAAGCCACATTTTGTTATCCCTGATTAAGGGGAACGTCTCTTTATACTTGCGCCCCTTGTCGGGACCGATGATGACAAAATCCTTCTTGAAATTCACTAATGTCGAAACGTACTGACGGAAAAGCGAAAACGGCGGATTTGTCACAGCTATGTCAGCTTCTTCCAGCAAACCCATGCATTCGCGACTTCGAAAGTCGCCGTCGCCATCAAGTTCAACAAGTTCGTTTTCCCCTTGCTTGAACAGCTCCGCGACGTCGAACATGTCCACGCCACCGTCCCCGGTCACGTCGTAGACCTTCGTTACTACGGCCTTGTACGGCTTGCCCTTCTTGTCTTCGTCACCGCCCACGACATCGAACAGCGAGAGCTGCTGCCCCATGATGGGTGACGTCGCATAGCACGTCGCAATCAGTTTCTTCAACCCAAGGCGGTTGAAGTTCAGCACGAAATATTTGAAGAAGTTGGACTCGAACGGGTCATCGCAGTTGCAAAGCACCGTCTTGTCCTTGAAGTGCTTGCGATAGTGGCGAAGCTCTTTCTCTATATCCGTAAGCTGCGTATAAAACTCGTCATTCTTGGCGTCCTTCGCAGCGCCAAGGCTCGAATTTCCAGCCACTTACTCGCTCACCTCCTCAAGATGCTCCTGTACCCACTCGTGGATGATTGCGGCAATCGTCGTCTCGCGCTCCGCAGCCATCATCTTGAGCGCCTTCTTGTCGCTCACGGTGAGCGACAACGAGAGCGTCGTGCGCTTCTCGTCAGCGGCCGTGTCGGCGACAACGGCCTTCTCTATCTTCTTCTGCTCGGCCTCACGGTCGGCAGCGTATTTCTCGAATATATTCGCCATGGCTCGACCTCCTTTAATCATTTACACATTTGTGCAATTATACATCATAAAGGCGTATTTGTCTATACACAACACGCCTCTGACCTGCGCTTTTGCAACTCAGGATGCTTGTTACGGATGAGAATACGCTTATACGGCGTGACGGGACTATCCTCAATCACATAATATAGATTGCCCTTAGCGGGCACCGTTCCACCCAACTTATCTAAATATTCCTTTCGATATCCCTTGACGCCGACCTCAACGCCAAAACTTCCACTGCCAAATCCCACTATCTCGAACTGGGCGGGGCAGTATTTGTCCAGAAACGTTATCGGTACTCCCATAACGCCGTCGTAATCAAACGGAATATCCGCAACCTTCGACACCTCGATAGCATCATAGTTGTCATACTTTGGATACTCGTCCTCGTGTCCTGCATACTTCTTGACCAGAATCAGCTCTTCATGACGCTTCTTAATGTCAAGATTAGTAAACCAACGAGTCAAACCATTAACACGCTTCGTCATACCATCAGGTGTAAAAACACTCAGACGGTGATTTACTGCCAAGCCATACAAAATTATCCTTCAACAAAGGAAAGATTTCTTTGTATGTAATAGCATTTTTGTTGCCAATAATAATGAACTTCTTCCCGTATTCCATCAGGACGGCCACATACTCGCGAAACAGCGAGAACGGCGGATTTGTCACGACAATGTCCGCCTCATCGAGCAGTGCCAAGCACTCCTCGGAGCGGAAGTCACCATCACCCTCAAGCTCAGCCAATTCGTTCTCGCCAAGCTCGAACAAGTTACGGACATCCTCCATATCGACGCCGCCGTCCCCGGTCGTGTCATGCACCGTTGTGACGACCGCCTTATAAGGCTTCGCCTTGCCGTCACGGTACTCGGCAACAGCCGACCCCTCATAACACGTCGCAATTAGTTTCTTCAATCCGAGACGATTGAAGTTCAACACGAAAAACTTGAAGAAGTTGCTCTCGAACGGGTCGTCGCAGTTGCAGAGCACTGTTGCACCCCGGAAATGCTTACGATAATGACGGAGTTCCTTCTCGACGTCCGTCAACTGGGTGTAGAACTCATCGTTCTTCGCACGCTTTGCAGCGCCTAAATTACTGTTATTACCTGCCATTTCATGTCTCCTCTCGTCAGTTGACGGAGGAGCCACGAAAAAAGAGCGGCAACCGAAGGCACCTACCCCATGGATAGCCGCCTTCGTTCACCGCTCGTCACAAATGTGCGATTTCAGACGCTGTGCCCGTCCCAGACCGACCCGTCACAGTCGGTAGGTTCCTAAGGTCTTATAGGCTTGCCGCTCATGCCTTAACAGGGCTTATACTCGTGAACTCCGTCATTCATTTTTTACTTGATTCATCAATTACTTATTCCTTTGGGAATCCCGCAGCCTCGCGCACCGTGTCCACCAGAGCAAGAGTCGCCTTCGCAGCCTTGCCGCGTCGGTCGAACTCGACCACGGACTTGCCAGCAGCTCCCGCCTGAACGAACGCCTCGGACTGGGGCAGCGTGGCCACCGTCTGGTCGCCCGCCAGACCCTCGAACCACCCCATGAAGTCGCGGGACGCCTTGAAGCGGTTCCACCCGTTCATCACGTAGACAATCTTCGCGCGACCGTTCTTGAACACCGCCTTGCGCATGCGCATCAGCGGCTCGATGTCCCTCGACGTGGTTCTGGTCGGGATGACCACCACGTCCGCCTCCTTCAGCCAGTCCGACAATGCCTCCTGCAATGCCCCCGGCGTGTCCACCACGGCGACCTGCGCACCGTCCGCCTCACGCGTCTTGTGCAGCGTGCCGCCCTGCGTGTCCAAGTCGTAGAAGCTCACGGGGATGCCGGAGCGCTCGAAGGAGAAGGCAATCTCGTCGGCGACCAAGGACTTTCCAACGCCGCCCTTCTGATTGCATACCAAAATCGTCTTCATATCCTCACCACGCTATGTATTTAATTAATTATGTATTTCCATGTTTAATTATATGAGCCGACAAATGCGTATTCAACTGCCACTTTTGGGGCTTTATCTGGGCTTTTGCTGGTCTCCAAACGGGCTTCACGCCCTCGCTTCGCTCCGTCCGCTCCGCCACGTTTTCCGAATCAACTCATAAACGAGCGGGCGGCGAAAACCCCGATTTTCCGCTCCTTGCATGTACGTCCGTCAACAGCCCTTCTGAAGGTCTCTTCGTAGCCCGTGAGCGGGGACTGGGCACCGTTGGACGAGATTTTCCACGCACTTCGGGACCAGCTGGGACTACGTGCCAGCGCCTGAAATCCATTGAGAAAGGGAGCAGCTTGACGCTGCTCCCTCATCTTTTTGGCTACTCGCCGAACTGCGTGTCTTTGCCCGCCGGCCTCGGAGTGCTTGGGCTGAACTTCGCGCCCTGGCATAGCGCGCCTGCACGGTCTTGGCACGCGCCTTGGACTCGCGCTCGTCCTCGTTGGACAGCGCATTTTCCGCTGCCTTGAGGCGCTTCTCGGCATCCCACATGTTCTTGCGGGACTCGTACACGCGCTTCTCCGCCTCCTCGCGCTGCCTGCGGTGTTCCTCCGCGAGCACCTGCTGAATCATCATGCGCAGCATCATGGCTGTCATGTCGGCCATCATGCAGGACACGGGGTCCTTGGCGTTGCGCCCCGCCTTGGCGAACACGTGCATGCCGGCCAGAAGCCCCGGGCACGGGCTTTGCAGGGTGTCGAGCGCCTCCCTGGAGGCATGGAACTCGCGCCTTGCGGTGTCCACGTCCTTGCGCAGCTTCGCCAGCTGCTCGTCCGGGTGATTGCCCGCCTCGACAATCTGCTGATAGCGCTCGTCCATGAAGGGCTTGCCCTCCTCGCGTGAGCGGTGGGTGTGCGCCTTCTGAAGGTCGGACGCCATCTCCGACACGTCGGACTGGTCGAGGTCGTACACGTCGAGAGCGGAATCCGTAGAGGGCTGCTCCTCCGGTTCTGCCGTCTCGGGCACGTCGGGAAGGACTTCCGGTGCCGGGGCGTCCTGCTCCTGCGCCTCAAGCCCGCGCTGCTTCTCCTCGAAGTGCGCCTCGACGCCCTCGCGGGTCAGGTCGTCGGCGAGGTTGGAGGCACGGCGCCCTCTCTTGCGCTTGCTCTTTCCGTAGAGGTCGTGGGACTTGTAGCTCCAGCCCACGGTCTCCTCGCCTGTCTTCTTGTCAACCTTGCGGGTCTCGGTCAGCTCGACGTCGCGAATCTTCAGCTCCTCAAGGAACTCCTCCATGTTGTTCGCATGGTTGCGGGCGTCCTCCACGCGGTTGCCCAGAAGGCGCTCGAAGGACTCGATGCCGAACTGCTCCTTGCGCTCGGCCCATGTGGTCTTCTCCTTGGCGGGTTCGGGACCCACGACGGTGAACCCCATCTCGCGGCTCAGCCGGTCGTTCTTGCGCTTCACGGTCGCGTGGTCGGTGCCGTGCGCGACGGCCGTGCCGGATGCCAAATCATGGTTCGCGATGGTCGCATGGACGTGCACGCAGCCGCCCTCGCCGTCGGTGTGGACCGTGACCCAGCAGGGAGCGTTCGGGGCTACCTCCTTGCACAGGAGGTAGCCGTATTCGCACGCCCGCCGGATGTCCTCGGGGCTGTCACGGGAAAGCTCCACTCAAGAACGTCCTTGCGGTTCAGGTAGTCGTCCTTGATGTACTTGCGCTCGCATCCCTGGAATCGCTTGTCGAACGGAATCACCAGCAGGCGGCGGTACATGGATTCGGACTTGTCGCGGAGCTTCGGCAGCTCGTTGACGCACTGAATCATGAACCCGCGAAACAGCACGTTGCGGGGTGCCTTGAACTTGCGATTCAGCTGGAAGGGGTCTCCCGTGATGACGCTCTTGAGCGCCGCCGCGTCGTCCACGAACGTCCCCGTGTCGTTCTCGTCGGTGATGACGGCGGACACGCGGGTCAGAGGCTCCAACATGAACGGCTCCGAGAAGTTCTTCAGGGGAATGGATGCCCAAGCGCCCGACCCGCATAGGTTACGCAGCAGGACGCACAGCGTGCCCTTGCCGTTGTTGCCCAGCGTCGAATAGAACCACGCGCTCTTGTTCCAGCTCACGTTCGGGCGGATGACGGCTCCGATGATTTGCCATAGGAGCTTGACGATTTCCGGGTCGTCGGAAAGCTCGTTCATCCAAGAGACGACGTCCCAATCGGTGCCGTCCTCGTCGTTGTGGATGACGGGATTTTTCGCACTATCGACGAAATCAATATCGGATTTCGCCAGAAAGACCAGCTCGGGGTCAAAACCCATCAGAATCTTGTTGCCGTAGTCATAGATGCCGTTGTTCACGGCAACGAGGTCTTTGTCCGTGCACGCCCTCTTCTTCTCGCAGATGTCGCGAAGGGTGGCAACCGTCTCGGTGACGCCCTTCGTGGTGATTGCCATGTTGTAGCTGCGAATCAGGCGCGTCAGGACCTCTTCGGTCGTGTCATAGCACCCTTTGTTCGGACCGCTCTCCTGATAGACGCCTATGTCGAAGTTGCCGTCGTCGTCAACCCTGTTGCAGGGTATCCCGATAGCGTGATGCAGCTCGCGCAGGACAATGGCAATCTGCAAGAAATGGAGACCCGACAGGCGCTTGTAGCGCTCCGCGCCCTGTTTCCCGTCAGGATAGGCATCCTTATGCTTCGCTCCGGGAGCCGCGTTCGGGTCGCGTTTGCCTAAGTTGTACGCGTCGATGCAGCGGTTCGTCAGCGTCAGAAGCTCGAACTTGAGCGTGTCACGCGAAGGAGGGCTATCGGGGTCGATGCCCTGAAGGTAGGACAGGGCGGCGTACGCGAGAAGATTGTCGTACGCGATGCTCTGCTCGGAGCAGAACGACACGATGTCCGCTGCACAATCCTCGGGCAGGCACAGCCAGCCCTTTTCCTCTTGAATATCAGGCGCATCCGTGCTAAAATCTTTATATATTGAATCGGCCGTCCCGGAAGCTGTGCAGGCATCGGGGCGGTTTTCTTTTGCCTCCATGCTCTCACCTCCTTAATTCGTCAGTTCGACGTGCTTCACGTTCTCGTTCTTCCACGCCTCAAGGTCATCCATCTCATAGCGAACCGTGCTACCGACCTTGTAATAATTCGGCCCCTTGCCCTGACAGCGCCAGGTGCGGAGCGTGCCTGCGGTAAAACCGAGGAAATCCGCCGCCTCATACGTCGTCATATAAGAGGGCTTCGACCCTTTCACTTGCTGCTTTGCCTTAGCCATAACCAGCCACCTCCATGTTCAAAGTCCTTTTCGCGAAACAAAAAAAGCTCCCGTGGAAACCAGAGAAGGACAGAGGCGCAAAGCCTTGTCTATCTCGGTTTCCACGGGAGCTTTTTTTGTTTCGCCCGTGACGCACGGCCTATTCGACCGAGCGCTCGGCTCCTATTCCCGATAGCAACCCCGCATCAAGGACGGGACGGGTGCTGAGCCATTTATCTATACAGCTTTTGTTATACGGCGTTAACACTAACTTCGCAACACTTATTATTTCGTTACCCCTGCTCAGAGCCTATTTCCGCTCGTTTATGAGCAGAAATCAATTCAAAAATCTTCTGCCCGCGCCCCGAACGCATCGGCGGGGGAAGAAGACGTACGCCAAGGATTGCGGGGTCTGTTCCAGTTTTGTTTCAGTTTGTTCCAAAAAAGTTGGAACAAGATTTTTCCGTGTTTACCTGCGGTTTTGCTCATTTGTTCCAATTGTTCCGGTTTTTAACAAGTCTTATATATATACATACATATATAGACCCCTTCCTATATTCTTTTCTCTCGCGCTTTAGGTTGAAAATAATTGGAACAAATGGAACATTCACTAGAAATGCCTGGTAAATACGGGTAAAACTTGTTCCAACTCCGATTTTGCGAATTGGAACAACTGGAACAAATCGCACTTTTTCAGGAAAAAACCCTCATAAACGAGCATGAAATCGAATTTCAAAACTGGAACAAAAGTTCTCAGCGTTAATAGACATTAACGAACGGCCGGCAAAATGGAACGAGGCCCATGCCGCATCCCTTCTGTACGTCCACCCACATCCGACCGCCGCCCGCAGGGCGGCCACCCTTGCATCGAGCGGATGCGAGATGCACATAGGCGCTCGAATACCCTCAGACCGCTTCAGAGGCGTTTTAAGGCACGAAAAAAGCCCGAGGGGTACAACGAGTACCCCAACGGGCTAAAACCGGGCTTAAAACGCAAAATACGGCGTTTCACGTCAATGGGAACGAAGAGGGGACGCCGTCAGGCGTCCCCAAATCTATACACAAGCGCAAACTCGTTCTTGTAAAAGAAGAGTTCGACGCTTCCTCTTTTGGTGGAGCTGCGGGGAATTGAACCCCGGTCCGATGACCGTACCCTCAGTCTTCTACGTGCGTAGTCTGCTGGCCGTTATGGCTATCTGTCTGCCCCCACCTGTGTCGCAGACAACTGGTGGCGGGCATAGCCGCAGGAAAAGTCCCCGGATCGTCCTGCGGTGCAACGGTCCGGGCAAGTCTTCTTAATGACGCTCAGCATCCCCCCGAAGGCGAAGGAGAGTGAACGGAGCAGCTGCTCACTGGTTTATCCTGGCGCGAAGCTCAGGCAGCGAGAGCGAACTCAGTGCGGTTAGATTTAGCACTTGTTGTTTGCGGGAGGACATTAACGAGCGGACCCCCGCGTTCTCGGCACGCTTCCCTGCGACGAACAGGTCACCGTCGAAACCGATCAGCCCCGATCTTGAATTATCAAGCTCTGCTGGTGCCATTGCGGACCAGCGTCGTCAGTATACAACAGATGGACGTTATAGTTATTCCCGCTTCTCCCTGGGCATTGACTCCAATCCTGGTCAAGCCATAGAGCCCAGTCGACTGGTGGCATACTCGCTGAAGGCATGCACCTCCTCCACGTCCTCGTGGAAAGCCTCTCGCTTGGTGTCGTTGAAGAGGAAGATGTTGAAACGAGGCATGTCATCCCCCGCAAAGGGGATGAAGCGCAGACCGTCACCAGGGTGCACGCCAGCCGCAGTGATCAGGCTGCAGACCAGGCCGGATGTTGTCACCATTTTCAGTGTTTCCACGTCGGAGACCTCGATCAGGTGGCTGACTGGTTCAGATAGGTGAATCAGCCGTTCCGCTGCCTGGGCATGGACGAAATCACGGTTGAGGGTGGCGAAGGGGACGTCCCCCGGAAGCATGGCCAGATCCTCGGGGTGCAGACTGGTCATTCCTGCCGTGCCCAATCGTTCGACCATGGACTGAGTGCAGACCATGCCGAAGGGGAAGGATGCCAGCTTGGTCGTTTCGACGCCATCCACGCTCAGCGATTCGTCGACGCTTGCTACAGCCCCGTAGTCCACACGGTGGGCCTCTATTTGGTCCAGCAGTTTTTGAGATCCTATGGTTTCTACGGTCGTGCTCTTGTCTGGGCCACACTGCTCTTGCTGCCCTTGTCCGGAGCTCAGCAGCGATGAGATGATGGGCGGCAGGCCTATGGTGCGCCGTCGAATGCCGGTCCGCGCAGCCAAGGCCTCAGGCAGGGAGTTGATCAGATCCAGGGCCTGGCCGACATGCTCCACCACTGTTTTTCCGGCCTGGGTGAGCTGTGTGCCGTCACCTGCTCCGAATCGTTGACGTAGGACCAGCTTGGTTCCCAGGCGCTTTTCCAGTCTTCTGATGGCCTGCGAGACCGCAGGCTGGGAGATGCCCGCCTCCAACGCGACATCGGTGAAACTGCCGTACCGGGCCAGCATGGTAAGCAGCTCGAGGTCGCGGACATTATCCATATAGGTCATGAGCCGCTTCCCTTGATTGTTGCTCAGATTAGTATTGCTTATCCGTCAACTCTGGCGAAAGACTACTTATTATTAGACTATCATCGTTAGCTGGACTTGAGAAGATTGACCCTTGAGAATATTGACAGGGCCCGACTCATGATTGGGGCCCGGTCGCCACGATCATAGGTTATGAACTGTGACGGCCGGGCCCCAATCTCAACATCGCAAGAGGCGAAGGTGCCGGTTTCGCTCAGGCATCATAGTGCCACTGGGCCTTGGCCACGGCGGCGTCCACATCCTCAATCGGCTCCCGGTTCAGACCCTCCTGGACGGCCTGTTCAGCCACAGCTGTGGCGACCCGGCGCGAGATCTCCTTGAGGTCGGCCACCGGCGGCAGCACGGCGGTTCCGGGCTTGTCCACGTCGATCATGTCGGAAATGGCATAGGCTGCGGCCAACAACATTCCCTTGGTGACCAGCCTTGCCTTGGCGACGATGGCCCCGAAGCAGATGCCGGGATACATGAGTGCGTTGTTGCCCTGTCCGATGGAATAGGTGACGCCCTGGTAGTCAACAGGCTTTGAGGGGGTGCCGGTGATGACGAAGCCGCGGCCGTGGGTCCAGGCGATCACGTCGGCGGCTTTGGCCTCGGCCAGTTCCGTGGGGTTGGAGATGGGGCAGAGCAGCGGCCGTTCGACATGCTTGGCCATGGCCTCCACAACGTTCTGGTCAAAGGCTCCAGGCTTGGTCGAAGTGCCGATGAGCACCGTGGGTTGGAAGGCGTCGACAACCTGCGCCAGCGAGGTCTTGTCGGTGACCGAGGCGAACTCATTTGGCTTGCGTGCATAACGGTTTTGGCCCTCGGTCAGATCATCCTGGCCCTGCTCGATCAGACCCTGACGGTCGAAGAGCAGGACCCTGCTGCGCGCGGTCTCGGTATCCATGCCTTGGCGGATGATCAGGTCGTCCACGATCTGGTCGGCGATGCCCACGCCGGCGGTCCCTGCGCCGAAGACCATGATCTTGGTGTCCTTGGGGTCGGTTCCGGCGATTTTTCTGGCGGCGATCAGTGCGGCCAGGACGGTCACGCCAGTGCCCTGGATGTCGTCATTCAGGGTCAGGATCCGGTCCTGATAGCGCTTGAGGACGGGCGCGGCCTCGGGCCTGCCGAAGTCCTCCCAGTGGATCAGGGCCTCCGGATAGCGCTGGAGGACCTGTTGGACGAAGTCATCGATGAAGTCGTCGTAGCGCTGGCCTCTGACCCTGGCGAAGTGGTTGCCCACGTAGTCGGGATTGTCCAGCAGGGCTTGGCGGTTGGTGCCCACATCCACCATCACCGGCAGAACGCGCGAGGGGTCAATCCCGGCAGCAGCGGTGTAAACCGCCAGCTTGCCCGTCAGGATCTCAGCGCCCTGAGCGCCCCAGTCGCCGATGCCAAGAATGCCTTCCGCGTCGGTGCAGACCACCAGGTCAATGGGCCGATCACCGGCGTACTGGTCCAGGGCATCGCCGATCCCCTCGGGATGATCGATGGAGATGTAGGCCACATCGCTGCCCGAATAGAACTCGTCGTAGCGTTGGATGGACTGGGCCACGGTGGGGGCGTAGACGATGGGCATGTACTCAGTCAGGTGCTTGTCCATACTCCTGTAGAAAAGCCGACGGTCGGTGCGGCAGATGCTCATCAGATAGAGCCGCTTGTCCAGATCGGTGGGCTGGGCCAGGAAGCGGCGGTAGACGATGCGCTCGCGCTGTTCGTCATCCTGTACGGCAGCAGGCAGCAGCCCGTCCAGTTTTAGCTCGCGCCGTTGCTCATAATCGAATCCCAGTCCCCGGTTGGCATAGGAATCGTTGATGGTATCGAATCCTGTCATGGTCTCACTTGTCCTTCACGATCGGGGCCGGCCGCGTTGCCGGACCTCTGCAATCAGCCTAGAAAAGCCTTGGACACACCGGCAAATAAGCAGAACCTATATGCGCTTAAGCCTCTTTTGCCGCTCTTTGACGGGCCTTGGAGGTCATAGGCGGCCGCCAGCTATGGCGCTCCCTCATATAGGCAATGCTTATTTGTCGCCCCCGCCGCCTGCCGCATAGCATAAGTCCACATGAGCAAGCCGACGAAGAGGTCGGTGGTTTCAAGGCGGTCATACGCCGGACCATGAGCGAAGGAGCAATGATGGGTGAAACAGTACGAACACGTGAGGGCAGGGGAGACCCCCAGACAGGGGCCAGCCAGCCTTTCAACACGAGCCAGCTGGTCAAGGCTCTGATCTGTGTAGCGGTAGGGTTGGTCATCTTCCTGATTCCGCCCCCCAAGGGGCTGACCGCCCAGGGCATGCACATGCTGGGAGTCTTCGTAGGCACCATCCTAGGACTGATTCTGCAGCCTCTGCCCACCTCAGCAGTGGCCATCATCGGCATGACCGTGGGGATGCTGACCGGTGCCCTGGATCCTAAGAAGGCGGCTTTCAACGGACTGGGCAGCGCATCCATCTGGCTGATCGTGGCGGCCTTCTTCATCGCCCAGGGCTTTGTCTCTACCGGACTGGGCCGCAGGATTGCCCTGGTCTTTCTGTCTCGATTAGGCAAGTCCAGTCTGGGCACAGCATACGGACTCTCGGCCGCAGACTTGGTCCTGGCTCCGGCCACCCCGTCAAACACGGCTCGCCTGGGTGGCATTCTGTTTCCGATCATCACCTCCATCAGCGACGTGCAGGGTTCAAAGCCGGACACTGACGAGTCCCGGCGGCGCATCGGTGCCTACCTGGCGATTACGGCCAACAACGTCAACGCCATCACATCGGCCATGTTCCTGACGGCCATGGCGGCCGGCCCGGTCGTCGGACAGCTGGCCCAGAAGTTCCATGTGGACATCGGATGGGGTACCTGGGCCTTGGCTGGCATCGTGCCCGGCCTGATCTGCCTGATCATCATCCCCGCCCTGATCTACCGCATCTTCCCGCCAACCTTGAAAAACGTTCCTCAGGCTCAGGAGGATGCCAAGGACGAGCTCAAGGGAATGGGTCCGCTGAGCATGCACGAGTGGATTATGACCGTGACCTTTCTGGTCATGCTGGTCCTGTGGGCGACCGGTTCGGTGATCCACATCAACTCCACCACCGTGGCCTTCCTGGGCGTGGCCGTGCTGTTGTGCACCAAGATCATCACCTGGCAGGATATGGTGGCCAACAAGTCCGCCTGGTCCACGTTGATCTTCTTCGGCGTCCTGGTAGGCATGGCGGAACCGCTGAACACACTGGGTGTCACCACCTGGGCGGGGGAGATCATCGCCGGACTGGTCAAGGGCCTGCCCTGGGTACTGGTCCTGGTCATTCTGACGGTCTTCTACTTCCTCATCCACTACATGTTCGCTTCCGAGCTGGCTCAGGTGGCGGCCATCTACACGCTCTTCGTCAGCGTGGCCGTGGCTGCCGGGGTCCCCGCCATGCCTGCAGCGCTGATGCTGGGATGCGCCAGCGGTCTGATCGGTGCTATGACCCATTACGCCTCCGGACCGGCGGCTTTGATTTACGGTGCCGGATACGTCAAGACCTCTGAGTTCCTGCGGATCGGCCTGATCTGCGGACTGGTGACCGTGGCCATCTTCCTGACTGTGGGTCTGGGCTGGTGGCGGCTCATCGGCATCTGGTAAATTCCCGATTCCGTAGATATATGTTTGGTCCCGTCCAGTCGGCTATTGACAGCTCGACCGGGCGGGACCAAATCATGTTGAAAGGCGAGGGATCACTGACCCTGCTGACCCAGATAGTCGGGGATATGCTCCGGATATTCGGGCCAGGCGCCCTGCTGGGTGCAGACGAAGGCGGCGGTGTTGACGGCAGCCCGGTGGGCCTGGGTCAGGGAGGCCCCCAGCAGGCGGTTGATGGCGAAGGTGCCGGAGAAGGCATCACCGGCCCCGACCGTGTCGGCCACGGTGATTTCAGGCGTGGGCAGGTGTGAGGACTGGCCGTCCGCCAGGTAGATCGTGCTGTAGTCGCTGCCGGCGGTCAGCACGATGGTGTCCAGGTGCCACTGATCCATGAACCAGCGGCAGAGCTCATCATCGGTGGCTCCGGGAACGTGGAACATGTCGCGCAGGGTGGCCAGCTCCTCGTCGTTGAGCTTGAAGACCGTGGCCATGTCCAGCAGCTCCTGGATCAGATCCTTGCTGTAGAAGGTGCCTCGCAGGTTGATGTCGAAGAAGCGCATGGCATGGCTCTTGGTGTGACGAAGGACCTGCAGGCAGGTCTCGCGGGATTTGCTGTTGCGCATGCTCAGTGTGCCATAGCAGACCGCATCGGCCTTGCTGGCCAGTCCGGCCAGGTTATCCGTGTACTCCAGATGATCCCAGGCCACATCCGGTTTGAAGACGTACTGGGGGATGCCCTCGGTCAGCTGGACCTCGACGGTGCTGGTGGGGTGGTCGTTGTGCTGCAGTACGGCATCGACGCCGGCCTGGTGAACAGCCTCCTCAAGCTCCCGGCCCAGGTCGTCGCGTCCAACGGCGCTGATGGCATAGCCTTCCGCTCCGTTTTTGGCTGCGTGGTAGCTGAAGTTGACCGGTGCGCCACCGGCCCGCTTGCCTGTAGGCAGGACATCCCAGAGGATCTCGCCGATGCTGAGGACCATGGGTTTACTGGTCATGGTGTTCCTTTCCTGATGACGGGTGATGCGCCCGCCTTGTGCTTGTTGATTTCACAGCTGTACGGCCCATGCTGGCCGGGTGCTCCAAAAATTGGCTGGCCGCCACTGCCGCAGCGCCGGTCAGCGTGGCATCGATGGGAAGGCGGGAAAGCAGGATCTGTGTGTGCTCGCGCAGGCCGGGCAGGGCGCGCTGGGAAACTATGTCTCGAACCCGTTTTAGCAGGCGGGTACCAGCGGCGGCCACCATGTCGCCGATGACAATCTGGGCGGGGTTGTAGGCGTTGACGATGGTCACGCAGCCGTAGCCTACGTAGTCGGCTACCTGATCCACCACAGCCTGGGCGGCCTGTTGACCGGATCGGGCTTGGTCGAACAGGCTCGCACAGGCCTTGGCGTGTGTCATGGCCTCGACGCCAGGGAAGTGATCCCGCATGTCCGGCTGACGCATGCGGCGATGGATGGCTACCGCCGAGCAGTAGCATTCCAGGCAGCCACGGTTGCCGCACTCGCAGGGCAGACCGTTCAGATCGATGCTGACGTGGCCGATCTCGGTGGCCGCTCCCTGGCTGCCGTCCACCAGGGCGCCCCTGTCGATGACACCCAGCCCTACGCCTTCGCCCACGAGAAAGTAGGCCATGCTGGATGCACTCACGCGGGGGTCGAACAGGCTCTGGGCCAGTGCCCCGGCCCGAGCGTCCTGCTCGATGAAGGTTGGTACGCGGAAGGCCTGACCGAATTCGTGGATAAAGTCCACGCTGCGCCAGCCGGGCATGCTGGTGACCAGGGCGATGCGTCCGCTCTCGCGCAGATAAGGGCCCGGCACAGCCATGCCCACCGCCACGATGGCAGGGTTCGCCTCAAGTCGTCTTGTCACTCGGGTTCGGACATCGGCTACGGCGTTAGGGATGTCATCAGGATCGACGGGGGGCAGCTCCTCCGAGTCCAGCAAGCGACCGCTGATGTCGAACAGTCCGATGCTGACCAGGCTGCGGGCGAACTTGACTCCGATGACTTGGTAGCGGTCGGCGTTCAGGGCCAGGCCGATGGATCGACGGCCGCCCTCTGAGTCCATGCTGCCGGTCTCGCTGATCAGGCCCAGATCCATCAGGCGGGCCACCAGCTTGCCTACGGCTGCCGGTGTCAGATCGAGGTCCCGCGCTATCTGGGCTCGCGAGCTGATGCCTTGCTGGTGCAGGTACTGGACGATGCGTGACTGGTTGAGCTCGGAGAGGGCCTTTGGCGTGCTGGCGTAGGTGCTACTGCGCATATCGACCTCCTCCTTGAGTGGTTCCGTCACGCGATCCTCGCGCACTTTATGAACAGCGTTTATATATTAACACTGTTTAATATCTGCTGGCAAACCCCTCCGACTGTTTCAAAATTGTTCAAGGTGCCGAGTTAGGGATTGCCATCTGCATCCGTCGAACTGGTCTGCTCAAGGGGCAGGGTTTCGGCTGGTAGCCAAGGTCGAACTATCCAGGCGGGAGTAGTCTGGTCTTCTATCCATCGATGTTGATTAGGTCGGCTATGCACTGGAGATCATAGACGATGGCGGAGGAGTTGTATGCAGGCAACGGATTGGAACCAGGGTTGGCATTACCGACATTTGCAGGAGCCAAAAGAACCCTGGAAGCCCGTTGAGCTGCCTCACGATGCCATGCTGGGAGAACCCAGAAGGGCCGATGCCCCGAGCGAGGCTAACAGCGGATGGTTCGTCGGACGCGATTACGAATACCGCAAGCAGGTACGTGCTGACGGTCTTAGGCAGCACGATTCGATGATTCTGGAATTCGAGGGCGTGTACCAACACAGCGAGGTCTGGCTGGATGACCAACGCCTGAGCTTTCACCCTTATGGATACACGGGGTTCTTTGTCGACCTGAGTGGGAAAATCCGACCGGGGGAACCGGGCGTGGTCCGTGTTGTCGCCCGCAACGCCCAGCAGCCCAATTCGCGTTGGTATTCCGGAGCAGGCATCTACCGGCCCGTCACGCTCTGGAGTGCTGGCCCGCAGTATCTGTACCCGGACGGCATCAGAGTCTCTACGCTTGGGGTCAACCCCTGCGCCATCCGGGTCTCATTGCGGGCATCATCAGGCGGGACTGCGCAGGTTCGCATTATGCGCCACGACAAGGATGAATCGGTGCCCTTGGCTGATGTCGCGGTCCCTGTGGATTCCGATGGCAGGGCCCAGGTCGATATCGACCTTCCTAGCGCCCAGCCATGGTGTCCGGAAAGCCCGACGCTATATGAATGCCAGGTGCTCTTCGTCTCCTCATCGGGCTGCCATGACCAGGCTCAGGCGACATTCGGCATACGAACGGTGGCCTGGGGGGATCAGGGGCTGCTCATCAACGGTGTTCGCAGGATTCTCAAGGGAGCCTGCGTCCACCATGACAACGGGGTCCTTGGCGCCTGCGCCTGGCCCGAGGCCGAGGAGCGGAAGGTGAGGTTGCTGAAACGCAATGGCTACAACGCCATTCGCAGCGCCCACAACCCTTGTTCGAAAAGTCTTCTGGCAGCTTGCGACCGTCTGGGCATGCTGGTCCTGGACGAATATGCCGACCAATGGTACATCCACAAGACCATCCACGACTATGCCGAATACCTCCCGAAATGGTGGCGCAGGGACCTGACTGATATGGTTGCGAAGGATTTCAACCATCCATCGGTCATCATGTACTCCATCGGCAATGAGGTCAGCGAAACCGCCCAGTCCAAGGGGGTGGAACTGACCAGGCGCATGGTCGACTTCCTCCACGGTCAGGATGCGAGCCGCCCGGTTACCTGCGGGGTCAACATCTTCTTCAACTTCCTGAGTTCGATCGGGCTCGGGGTGTATTCGAGCAAGAAAGCGGCCAAGCAGGTGGCGCACGATGGGTCAAAGAGGAGCGTGTCACTTTCGATTAAGCGTCATGGATCTGTAGGGAGCCGATTCTTCAATGAGATGGCCGGAATCATGGGAGCGGACTTCATGAAGAGAGGTGCCACCCTGCCATCCTGCGATCGCCTGACCCGTGATGCCTTCGCACTTATGGACGTGGCCGGATACAACTATGGAATCAAACGATACCTTCAGGACCTCCGCAGATACCCCCATCGGCTCATCCTGGGGACGGAGACCTTCTGCAGCGACGCAGACGAGTTCATGCGTCTGGCCTCCCGTTGCCCGCGCCTGATCGGAGACTTCGTCTGGGCTGGTATGGATTATCTGGGCGAAGTCGGCGTGGGCGCTTGGGAGTATCGACAGGAAGCTCCACGGTTCAGCGGACTGGGCTGGCTGACCGCTGGTTCCGGCCGTCTGGATCTGACGGGCAGGCCGCTGGGCGAGGCCTTGTATACACGGGTGGCGTTAGGGGGCGAGACCGGGCCCTATCTGGCTGTCCGCCCCGTCAATCATTCGGGGGAGAGGCATTCTCCCAGCGCCTGGAAGATGACAGATGCCCTTGACTCATGGTCGTGGGACGGCTGTGAGGGCAGGACCGCTCAGGTTGAGGTCTACGCCCGCGCTCATGAGGTTGTGTTGATGCTGAATGGTCGTTGCCTTGGCCGCTCGCGTTGGCGGGGTAGCACTCGATTCCGTTTCTCCTGCCCTTATGAACACGGCCTGCTGGAGGCGTTGGCCTACGACAGCTCGGGCAGGTTGATTGGACGGAGTCGGTTGCGGTCAGCCGCTCCCCAGACCATGGTCAAGCTGGAGGCCGATCGGAGCACCGTTCGCCCGGGAGGGTTGTGCTTTGTGAGGGCAAGATATACCGACCAGCAGGGCATTGACAAACCCATGACATCAGGAGATTTGACTGCTCAGGTAGAGGGTGGCCGACTGCTGGCCTTTGGGTGTGCTGCCCCATACAATCCCGAAGGGTTTTTGACCGGGCATACGCGCACCTATTACGGCCAAGCCTTGGCAGTGGTGCATGCGGATCGGTCAGCAGGTTCAGACGGCTCGGACGTACCCAAGCAGCTTGAACTTAAGGTTTCCGACGGTCATCGCAAGGCTGCTTTGCGCCTTCCAATCCGCAGGTGATGTGATCGTCATCTATATAATTCAACGAATTGACAAAATCGATCCGTCCCTCTACGCTTATTGTTCAGGAGGCAGGAACTGGTTTCCTCCCCTGTGAAGGCTGCAAAGGCAAATGCATTAGGCAAAGGAGCATTATGGGTCTGTGGGACGTTGACAAGATCGAATACGTAGGTCGCCAGGGTGTCAAGGAGGGCCTGGGCTTCCGTTACTACGACAAGAACAAGGTGGTGGCCGGCAAGCCCATGAAGGACTGGCTGCGCTTCGCTGTGGCTTGGTGGCACACCTTCAACCAGGGCCTGGTGGATCCCTTCGGCGATCCCACTGCGCAGAGGCCCTACTACCGCTACACCGATCCCATGGATCAGGCGCTGGCCAAGGTGGACTACGCCTTCGAGCTCTTCACCAAGCTTGGGGTTGAGTTCTTCTGCTTCCACGACCGTGACCTGGCTCCCGAGGGCGACACCCTGCGCGAAAGCGATGCCAATCTAGACAAGGTGGTTGACCGCATCGAGGCCGCTATGAAGGACACGGGCGTCAAGCTGCTCTGGAACACCTCGTCGCTCTTCACCAATCCTCGTTTCGAGGCCGGCGCCGGCACCTCGCCCTTCGCTGACATCTATGCTTACTCGGCCGGCCAGCTCAAGCACAGCCTGGAGATCGGCAAGCGGCTCGGCGCCGAGAACTACGTCTTCTGGGGCGGCCGCGAGGGTTACGAATCCCTCTGGAACACCCGCATGAAGGAGGAGCAGGACCATATGGCCGCCCTCTTCCACATGTGCGTGGACTACGCCAAGGAGATCGGCTTCGACGCGCAGTTCCTGATTGAACCCAAGCCCAAGGAGCCCACACTCCATCAGTACGATTACGACGCGGCCACCACCATCAACTTCCTGCGCACCTACGACCTGCAGGATAACTTCAAGCTCAACATCGAGGGCAACCACGCCAACCTGGCCATGCATACCTATCAGCATGAGGTCCGCGTGGCCCGCGAGGCCGGATTCCTGGGATCCCTGGATGCCAACCAGGGCGACAAGCTGATCGGCTGGGACATGGACGAGTTCCCCTCGGACCTCTACGATGCCACCGCTGTCATGTGGGAGGTGCTGGCCAACGGGAGCATCGGGCCCCGTGGAGGCCTGAACTTCGATGCCAAGCCGCGCCGCTCCTCCTTCCTGCCAGAGGACCTCTTCAGGACCCACATCGTGGGCATGGACACCTACGCCGCCGGTCTGCTGGTCGCGTCCAAGATGCACGAGGACGGCTACATCGAGCAACTGCAGCAGGATCGCTATGCCTCCTTCGAATCCGGCATCGGATCGACGGTCAAGGATGGCACGGCCACACTGGCCTCTTTGGAGGAGTACAGCCTTGACAAGCCGCAGGCAGAACTCATTGCCGCCGACAAGTCCGACCATCTTGAGGTCGTCAAGGCCACCATCAACAACTACATCGTCGAGGCTCTGGCCCAGGCCTGAGTTTTAGACGGCTGTCGTTTCCTAGCTCCGCGAGTGAAAGCCCGCGGGGCTTTTTTGTGTGTGCTGATCAATGCAGACATGTTTGCCAGGCAAGACACGCCAGTTGTATCCGACCCCTATAGCTTGGAACGAGGGGAGTATAATCAAACTAAACCGCTTTAGTAGAGTTGCGAAGCGGGCCTACGAGGAGGTTGTGAGGATGCAGCTGAAGATAGAACGCGTGCTTGACAAGTGCGACCGTGTCATGCGTCAACGCGTGCTACCGAAGATTGAGCGGCCTGTGGGCCAGGTCCAAGTCCGCTCTTTCGTCATTTCCGGGGAACCGATACCGTCATCGGAGTTCTTCGGGAAAGTACAGAGCAAGAGTGTGGACTTCCAGCCTCTCTCCTTGGGGGATACTTGGGGCACAACCTGGGGGACCACCTGGATGGAGGTGACCGGCCGCGTTGATGCCGACTGGGCGACCAGGGCCCCGATCGAGCTGGTGGTCGACTTGGGCTGGCATCCCGATGCGCCCGGTGGCCATTTTGAAGCCCAGGCCTACAGGAGCGATGGATCGATCATCAAGGCCGTCAATCCCCGCAACCGATGGATTCCGCTCGACGGCACCGACCTGGACGGGAATCCGACCCGCGACGAGGCTTCGGTCATCAACCCTGATGGAACCTTTACCATCTATCTGGAGGCAGCCTGCAATCCGCTCCTGCTCGGCACCCCCGCATTCGTGGAGACACAGCTGGGGGAGGGAACCACCGGTCGTGCCGATGAGCCCAATGTCCTCAAGCAGATGGATGTATGCCATTTTGATCATGAGGCGTGGAACTACTACATGGACCTTGAGGTCACTGCCCAGCTGATCCGCGAGTGCGACCAGAGCCAGCCGCGGTACTGGCGTTTGGGCAAGGCCCTGCAGCGTTCGCTCAATATTTACGATGAGCGTGACCTGGCCACACTGGGGCCGGCTCGGCAGGCCCTGGCAGGTGTGCTGGCGGTGCCGGCGACCCCCAGTGCCCTGGACCATGCGGCAGTGGGTCATTCCCATATAGACTCCGCCTGGCTCTGGCCCAAGCGGGAGACCAGGCGCAAGGTGGCGCGGACTGTTTCGAACATGCTCGCCCTGATGGAGCGCGATCCTCAATTCATCTATGCCATGAGCTCGCCCCAGCAGTATGCATGGCTGGAGGAAGATCATCCCGATCTCTTCGCCCGCGTCAAGCAGCGCATCCAAGAAGGCAGGTTCATCCCCGTCGGAGGGATGTGGGTGGAGTCTGACGGCATGCTGCCTTCAGGGGAGTCGCTGACCCGTCAGTTCACCTATGGCAAGCGGTACTATCGGGAGCATTTGGGGGTGGATACGACCGTGGTCTGGGAGCCGGACAGCTTCGGTTACACGGGCCAGTTCCCGCAGATTGCCCGCCGTGCAGGAATGACTTCCTTCCTTTCGCAGAAGATCTCCTGGAATGATACGACCAAATTCCCGCATCATACCTTTGATTGGCAGGGCATTGACGGCACGGCCATCTTCACGCATTTCCCTCCCATGGATACCTATGCCTCCAGCATGACGGCCCGCGAGCTCAACCACTCCCAAGAGAACTACCAGGACAAGGACATCTCGACCAGGGCCTTGGTGCTGTTCGGCTATGGCGATGGTGGCGGCGGCACCACCAGGGAAATGCTGGGACGCTATGAGCGCCTGCATGACGTGGAGGGATCGGCCAAGGTGCGGTATCAGGCTCCTGCAGACTTCTTCCGCCAGTCCGAGGAAGAGATCCGCGCGGAGGCCGGCTCCGAAATGCCCGTCTGGAAGGGCGAGCTCTATCTAGAGCTACATCGCAAGACCCTGACCTCCCAGCAGGACATGAAGAGAGGCTGCCGGCAGGAGGAGGCCATGCTGCGCACGGTCGAATACCTGTGCGCCTACGCCGGCTTGGTCGATGACTCATACGCCTACCCGCGTCAGGAGCTGGACCAAATCTGGCGCACGTTGCTGCTCAACCAGTTCCATGACATTCTTCCAGGTTCTGCCATCTCCTGGGTACACAGACTGGCCAGGGAGGACTACCGCAGGGACATCGCCCGTCTGGAGCAGATCGGCGACGAGGCTGCCCGCGTCATAGCTTCCGCCCAGCCGCAGGCTCCCATGGTATCCGATGCTCGGCTGGTACCCATGGACGGCAGGGGCCAGACGGCTTGGGAGGCTGCCGGGCCAGTTCAGGCCCAGGAAGGCCCCGAGGGTATCAAGCCTGTCCAAGTCAGCCAAGAGGGCGACGGATTCGTCATGGACAACGGACTTATCCGGGCCGTCGTCGCTTCGGATGGCGAGGTTCATTCCATTCTTGACAGAACCTCCGGCAGGGACCTGGTCCCGCAAGGCTCCTCGGTAGGCGGATACGAGCTCTTCAAGGACGAGCCCTACATGTGGGATGCCTGGGATCTGGAGCGTGATGCCCTGCTGACCGCTTCTCCGGTCGACGATCCAGTCACCATTGAGGCCTTGGATTCCGGTGTTCGTGTATCACGTAGGCATGGCGAAACCACAATCGCGACCACGATTGGGCTGACTCCCGGCGGCAGGCAGTTGGACTTCACTGCTGATGTGGACTGGCACCAGGACGAGCAGCTGCTCAAGGTGGACATCCCCGTCGCCGTTCAGGCCAGGTACGCGCAATTCGAGTGCCAGTATGGCTTCATCGATAGGCCCATCCAGAAGAACAATGCCGCTGAAGAGGCTCAGTTCGAGAGCTGCACACACCGATTCGTCAGGATCAGCGACGACGACCTTGCTGTTGGCGTGGTCAACGCTTCTACATACGGCGGTGACACCACACCGATCCACTACGACGAGAAGGCTGGCAAAGAGGCAGGCACCTTGGTCAGACTGACCCTCCTTTCCGCCCCGGTCTTTCCCGATCCGCATACCGACAGGGGCAAGCACAGCTTTGCCTGGTCCATCGTCCCTGGGGACACCCAGGCCGACATTCTGCAAGCAGCCTATGCCCTCAACGCGCCGGTCTTCCATCATGGACTGCCCGCCGTTGAGCCGCTGGCTGGCGTTGAGGATATTCAGGGTACCACCGTCATCGACTGGATCAAGACGGCTGATGACGACAGCGGCGATGTGATTGCCAGGGTCTACAACCCGGATTCTTCGCCCTCCAAGGCCAGGCTGCACACAGGGTCCGTCCTTCAGGGGGCGACCGTGAAAGAGACCAACTCCCTGGAGGACGGTCCTGTGCCCGAGGGCGTGCGGCCAGGCCTGTGCTCCGAACAGGGGGCGCAAGCCGACGGGGCCCTGTTGGATCTGGTTCCCTTCCAATTCACCACCTTGAGACTCTCCAGGCGCTGAATCGCCTGACCATGGGTGTCTGTCCGGCCGGTTCGTTCGGCTATTTGGATCGGCCGGAAGCTCCACAAAGAAGTGAGTAGTAAAAACAGAAAGGAAGCTCCGATGAGAGCACTGAAGAAGGTAGCAGTACTGATCTGCGCGACTGCCATGGCGGGTTCGCTGGCGGCGTGCGGTGGAAGCAACAGCAGTTCAGGCGGGTCGAAGGACGGCAAGCCGTCGGGCGAGATCTCCTTCCAGACCTGGAATCTGAAAAACGACAAGTACACGCCGTACTTCAAAAACCTGATTTCGGCCTACGAGAAGTCGCATCCCGGCACCACCATCAAGTGGATCGATCAGCCCTCGGACAACTATGAGCAGAAGCTATCCGCCGACGCAGCAGCCAACTCCCTGCCTGACATCATCGATGCCGGCCCCTCCCTGATGTACGGTCTGGCCAAGGCCGGGGCACTGATGAACATCAGCAAGGAAGCTCCCAAGGCCCAAAACAACTATTACAAGAACGCCTGGGATGCGGTGACCTTCAAGGGCAAGGACATCGAAGAGGGTGCCTATGGCTTCCCCTGGTACGTCAACGATGGACCCACCTATTACAACACCGAGCTCATGCAGAAGTGCGGGCTGGATCCCAATAAGCTGCCTGTGACCTGGGATGACTACTTCTCTCAGGCGGACACCATGGTCAAGAGCGGCTGCGGGGCCTACATGTCCACCATGCTGGGTGGTGCCGTCGATGACTATGCGTCGGCTGGCATTCCCATCATGAACAAGGATCACACCAAGTACATCTTCAATTCACCCAAGGCCGTCAAGCACCTGCAGCGCTTCGTCGACCTGTTCAACAAGAAGGGAATCCCGCCGGAGGCCCTGAGCGCACAGTGGTCTCAGCAGGGCGAGTTCTTCCAGAAGGGCTCCATCGTGGCCATGGGCGGCAGCGCCTACTCGGCGGCGGACTTCAAGCAGAACTCTCCTGACCTCTACAAGCATCTGGCTGTGGGCACCAAGATCAGCGATCAAGGCAAGTCCGCCAGCCTGGCCTATGAGATGCTGGCCGTCAACGCCCAGACCAAGAACAAGACGCTCGCCCTGGACTTCGTCCAATATGTGACCAATGCCAAGAACCAGCTGGCATTCGCCAAGAAGTCCAACACCTTCCCCTCCAGCAAGGGCGGTCTTGATGATCCCTACTACGCCAACATCGACACCAGTGATGTTCAAGGCAAGGCGCTGAAGGTCACTCTGAACTCCGTGAAGACCGGGTACTCAAGCCGTCCTGCCGAGTTCACCGATGCCAATGGCAAGGACTACCTGCAACAGCAGGCCGCTCTGGCCCTGCAAGGCAAGCAGACCGCTAAGGAGTCCTTGGACAAGGCTGTCAAGTACGCCAACGAGAAGCTGCAGTAACTATGAGCCGCGTTGACTCTTCCGCCATCCGGCCGAAGGCTTCCGCCCTCGGCCGGCACGGCGGGTCTCAAACCGGGGTTCAAGGCGGCAAGGGGACCCATTGGACCACGCCCCTGGCCCCATATCTGTTCGTCTTCCCGGCCTTTGCCATCGTCTTCATCTTCGTCATCGTCGCGGCGCTGAATACCTGCCGGCTGGCCTTTACCGATTCCACGTTGCTGCGACCGGGCAAGTTCATCGGCATCCAGAACTTTGTAGCGATCGTGCATGACGACTATTTCTGGACCGCGCTGCTCAACTCCACCTTGTACGTGGTGTGCGTGGTCCCCTTTATGGTGATTCTTCCATTGATCTTGGCCAACCTGGTCAAGGGGAACTCCAGGATCATGGGGTTCTTCAGAACCTCCTTCTACACTCCCGTGGTCATGTCGGCCGTGGTGGTGGGAATGATCTGGACCAACCTGCTGGATCCTAAGGGACTGGTCAACTCGGTCCTGGAGTCCCTGCACATCATCCACAGCCCGATCCCATTCCTCAGTGATCGCTGGCTGATACTGTTCACATCCATGTTCGTCACCATCTGGCTGGGCCTGGGATACTACATGGTCATCTATCTGACCGCCCTGGCCAACATTGACGCCTCCCTGTACGAGGCCGCCTCACTGGATGGGGCAGGCCCGGTAAGGCAATTCCTCTATGTCACCATTCCCGGCGTGAGATCCACCATCGTGCTGATCATGATGCTGTCCACCATCGCGGCCTTCCGCGTGTTCAACGAGATCTACGTGCTCACCAACGGCACGGCTGGTCCCGGCGGCGAGGACATCACCATGTCCATGCTCATCCAGAAGGAGGGCACGGGTATCCAGGCCAGGACCGGCTACGCCAGTGCTCTGTCGCTGATTGTCCTGATTGTGGTCGGAGCCATGCTGATTCTGCAGCAGATTATCCAGAAGCGGGGGGAGGACTCATGAAAAACAGTCACTCCAAAGTCACTGTCGGCAAGGTCGTCCAGTACCTTGTGCTCATACTGGTCTTTATCCTGCTGGTGGGGCCCTTCGTCTGGGAGCTGTCGCTGTCCTTCAAGGGCAAGGGTGACAACGTCTATGCGGTTCCGCCCTATATCATTCCGAAGACGCCCACCTGGGATAATTACCTATCCGTCTTCAGACAGGTTCCGGTCTTCCGGTACATGCTGAATACGGTGATTGTCGCTATCCTTTCCATAGGCGGCAACGTCATCTTCTCGACCATGGCCGGATATGCGCTGGGCCGGCTCAAGTGGCGCGGGCGCAACCTGCTCTTCACGATTTTCATGGGTACCATGGTCATCCCCGTCGAGGGTGTGGTCATCTCCCAGTTCCTGATCGTCAGAAGCGTCGGCCTGCAGAACACCCTTTTGGCTGTCGCCCTGCCAGGCATGGTGGGTGCCGTCAACATTCTGCTCATGACCAATGCCTTCAAGGGCATCCCGGACGAGCTTGAAGAGGCTGCCGAGGTGGACGGCGCCAATCTTTGGCAGCGGTTCTACCGGATCTGCGTGCCTCAGGTCAAAGGCACCATGACCGTAGTTGGCATCTTCGCCTTTGTGGGCGCCTGGAATGATTTCCTCTGGCCCCTGATCGTCATCTCCGACGAGTCAAACTACACGCTCACACTGGGCATGAACCGACTCAAGGGCATGTTCATTTCGGATCCCAGATTGATAGCAGCGGGGGCCCTGGTTTCCCTGATACCGATCCTGGTCTTCTTCGCCTGCTTCCAACGCTACTTCTTCCGTGGTCTGGAACAGGGTGGCATCAAGGAATAGCAACATCATGAAATTTGGAGTCAATTACACCCCCTCTCACAACTGGTTCTATTTCTGGCTGCATCCGGATTGGGATGCTGTCGCCAAAGACCTTGACGACATTGCTTCCATTGGGCTGGATCATATCCGCATCTTCCCGCTGTGGACGCTGCTCCAGCCCAACAGGACCTGGATCAACGGCGCCGCCCTGGACGACCTGAGGCATATGGCCACCCTGGCGGATGAGCGAGGGTTGGATGTCTATTCGGATGTGATTCAAGGACACATGTCCAGTTTTGATTTCGTGCCCTCCTGGCTGGTCTCATGGCACGAAACCAATATGTTTACGGATCCGGACGCTATTCAGGCGCAGGCCCGACTGGTCGCTTCGGTTTATGAAGCCTTGGCGGATCTGCCGCATTTCCGCGGTCTGACCATTGGCAACGAATGCAACCAGTTCACCGATCGTGTCCATCCGCGTCGGATGCCCGCCACCTCCAAGGAGGCTGAAGACTGGCTGCTGGAGCTGCTGACCCCATTGAAGGAGAGGGCAGCTCAGGAAGGGCGTGTGCTCCTGCATTCCGAAAATGACGCGACCTGGTATCAGGACGGCCACGCCTTTCTGCCAAGGTATGCGTCCAACATCGGAGACATGACCTGCATTCATTCCTGGGTTTTCAACGGCGCCGCTCAGGAGTCCGGCCCTTTGGCCGAGGAGAGCACCCGGCATGCCGAGTACCTGGTGGAGTTGTCGAAGGCCTTTGCCAGTCAGCCACATCGCCGGGTTTGGCTGCAGGAGGTCGGTGCCCCGCTCAATGTGATGGACGCGGGACAGGCCGCTGACTTTTGCAGGACTTCGGTGGAACATGCCCTCGATTGCAGCGATATGTTCGGCATCACCTGGTGGTGTTCGCATGACGTCGACCAGCAATTCGGCGATTTCCCACCCTTTGAGCATCAGTTGGGTCTGTTTGACCAAGAGAAGCACCTGAAGCCCATAGGCCAGGCTTTCGCCCAGGCGGTGAAGGACTACTTCGGCAAGGAGGGTTCTCAGCCCAGGTCCACGGCTCTTGTCGTGAATGTGGATGAGCATGATGATCCCTTGCTCAGATCTGCCTGTGCGCCCGGTGGGTCCATCTTCAACAAGTGGATGGAACTCAGCCGTCAAGGTGCAAGGCCGGCCTTGGTCACATCCCTGCACGCGGCGGATAGCAGCTGGCTGCAGGACAGGGGCATCAGCGAGTGCATTCCTGTCAAACCTGTTGGCGGAAGCTCCTATAACGCCGTATCCGACCCCTCCCTCCTGCGAGAGAAGTCCTGACCGCGGATACCTAGCCGCCATATCAGGTTTAGCTTCCATCGGAGGCCAGAGTGCGAGCGATAACAAGGTCTTTGATTTCAAACCCGGCTGTCGGCAGCCGTATGTGTTGTCGAACACGGTTTTGTGCGGATGAGGGTCTAAGTTAGGGTTGAAGGCCGATATTCATATACGCCTAAAGCGTGTGGCAGGCAGTCTTGTTTGATGAGCCGGCCGAGCCGGATCACGGGCGTCGACGAGGATGGTTGATATGAGGTGGCGTATGGGCGGCGAGTCCGCTGGCGGAGAAACAGAAGCCAGAACGGACTCGTCTGTTCATAAGGAGATGGACGATGCCAGGGTCAATCTCAAGGACATAGCCAACGAACTGGGGATATCCCAGACAGCGGTCTCCTTCGCCATCAATGACAAGCCCGGAGTCTCCATCCAGACCAAGCGCAGGGTTCGCGAAGCGGCGGCCAGAATGGGTTGGAAACCTGCATATGCCGCCCAGGCCCTGGGCAGCTCCAAGACTATGACAGTGGGTTTCGCCCCGGCCAGGTCCATGGATGCCTTCCAGACCGAAGGATTCATGCTGCATTTCATGGCCGGCATCCACGCCTCCTTGAGCCGGTCGGGCTATGGCCTGCTCTTCCGCCCCTGCGCCACTCTGGATGAGGAGCTGGACACCTATCGGGACTGGGCCCGGCGCAAGCGGGTCGATGGGGTGGTGCTGGTGGATCTTCTCTCCGATGATCCCAGGCCTCGGCTCCTGCACAATCTGGGTCTGCCCGCAGTCCTGGCCGGAGGACCTGACTCAGATAACTACCTGCCCTCGCTGTCCATCGACGATTCCCGAACCATGACGACGATCATGGACCATCTGAGTTCGCGCGGGCATGCCCGGATCGCCTACTTGTCGGGGGATGAAAACCTGGACTACAGCCGCGCCCGTGTCTCTTCCTTCAAGGAGTTCGTCAGTCGTAAGAACCTGGGGGAGCCGAAAGTGGAGTTCACGGACTTCACGCCGGACAAGGCCGCCGCCCTCACTGTTCGTCTGTCATCGGGGGAAAATCCATATACGGCTTTTATCTACGAGAACGAGATCATGGCTGCGGCAAGTCTGCGAGCGATGCTGGAAAGCAGGACGGCATCCACCGCTCCTGCATTGGCCTGCATGGGCCTGCCAGCCGTGGTCAGCTTCGAGGACAGCTTCATCTGCCAGAGCACCTATCCCTCCATCACGTCGGTCCATCGTGATGCCGGGCTCTACGGCACCAAGGTGGCCAACCTGCTTCTGAAGATCTTCCGGGGGGAGCATGTGGGGGGCAACCGCCGCATCCTGACCCCCAAGCTGGTCATCCGTGAGAGCACGGCGCGTCCGGTGCGTTGATGCCTGTGACAACCGGCGGGAATTCTGTGCTATGGCCCCGGTATCATGGACGCATGTGAGCGTAAACAGTCACGCCTGTGAAACGTCTGCTGCCATGGCCACCGAGGAGGATGGAATAGTCATGTTCATACCGCGTTACTACGAGGATCCAGCCACGCTGCATGTGGGGACCGAGCCCAACCGTGCCTATTGCGTGCCAGCCGGCGCCCCCATGGACACGCGTGGCGATCTGCGCAGGCGCTCAGACCGGTACCTGGATCTGGATGGGGACTGGGATTTTCGCTATTATGCCAGCATCGACCAGTTGGACGCCGAGGTCCAATCCGCGGTCGAGGCCAAGGATCCGGTCTTCTTTGAAGCCGACTACAGCCCTTCCAAGGATGCGGGCCGAGGGGTGTACAAGCCCATCCATGTGCCGGGAGTCTGGCAGACCCAGGGCTATGACAATCCCCAATACACCAACGTGCGCTATCCTTTCCCCTTCGATCCGCCCAGGGTGCCTGCCGACAACCCCTGCGGCATCTACCTGCGCGCCTTCGACTACGAGCCCGATCCCTCGGCACCTCGGGCCCTGCTCAATTTCGAGGGGGTGGACTCCTGCTTCTATCTCTGGGTCAATGGGGATCTGATCGGCTATAGCCAGGTCTCGCACGCCACCAGCGAATTCGACGTGACCGACCACCTGCAGCGGGGCCGTAACCAGCTGGCCGTTCTGGTGCTCAAGTGGTGTGATGGCAGCTATCTGGAGGATCAGGACAAGTTCCGCATGAGTGGCATCTTCCGCGATGTCTACATCCTGCGTCGGCCCAAGGCACGTCTGCGTGACTGGTTCGTCCACACCGACCTCGATACGGACATGAGTCATGCCAGTGTGACCCTGGACCTGGATCCGACCGGGGTGTCGGGCCAGGACGATGACGCTCTGGACGTCCAGGCTCTGCTGACCGATCCCGATGGAGTGGAGGTGGCCCGGGCCGAGCTGACTGGATGCAAGGAGCCTGCGCAATTTGCCATGGAGGTTGGCCATCCCCGTCTCTGGAATGCCGAGGATCCTGAACTTTACCGGCTGACCTTGTCGACCAGGGCGACCTCTACCGGCTCCGGCGACTCGGATGAGGTCATCACCGAGTACATCGGCCTGCGCACCATCAGCGTGGACGGCCAGGTGGTCAAGGTCAATGGCAGTCCCATCAAGATCCACGGGGTCAACCGCCATGACGGGGACCCACGCACCGGCTTCGCCATCGACCAGAAGCAGATCATGCGTGACCTGACCCTGATGAAGGAGCACAACGTCAACGCCATCCGCACCTCCCATTACCCCAACAGCCCGCAGTATTACGCCCTCTACGACCAGCTGGGCTTCTACCTGATAGCCGAGGCCGACCTGGAGGCCCATGGCATCGAGGCCCTCTACCACGGTCCGGACTGGAAGGAACCCGATTACTGGAACGGCCGCATCGCCGACGAGCCGATCTTTACCAAGGCCATCGTCGACCGGGTCCAGCGCAGTCTGGAACGGGATAAGAACCATCCCTCCATCCTGATCTGGTCCATGGGCAACGAGAGCGGATACGGCTGTGGCATCGAGGCGGCTCTGGCCTGGACCAAGTCTCGGGACCCCTCCCGTCTGACCCACTACGAGTCGGCCATCCACGGCTCGCCCCGGAAGGATCTGGACTACAGCAATCTGGACATCACCTCACGGATGTATCCGTCCATCAAGCAAATCGAGGACTACTTCACGCCGGAGGGTCCTCACGGCATCAGCAGCCACGGGGATGACGGAGACGGGGGCCGGAAGCCTTACTTCCTCTGCGAATACTGCCATGCCATGGGACTGGGGCCCGGGGATCTGGAGGACTACTTCCGGGTCATCCAGGCCCATCCGGGGCTCCTGGGCGGCTGCATCTGGGAGTGGGCCGACCACGCCATCGACCAGGGCAGGGACCGCAAGGGCCGTCGAATCTATGCCTACGGGGGAGACCACCGCGAGTACCCTCATGATGCCAACTTCTGCATGGATGGCCTGGTCTACCCCGACCGGCGGCCCCACACCGGCCTCAGGGAGTTCAAGAACGTCTTCCGTCCGGCCCGTCTGGTCGGCTACGATCCCCAGACCCGGCTGCTCACCCTGCATAATTACCTGGACTTCACTTACCTGGATGAATACCTGAGCCTGAAGTGGACCCTCCTGTGTGATGGGGAGCCTGTGGCCTCCGGGAAGCCTGAATTGGATCGCGGGACCGGCCTGCACATCGCCCCCCATGCTGAGGGCACCGTGGGCCTGCCCGCCATGGATCCGCCCGAGCACGGCCGCCTGACCCTGCTGGTGGAGTACGCCCTGGCCAAGGCCGATCCAGTGCTTCCACAAGGGTATCCGTTGGGCTTCGATCAGCTTGGAGCCGTAGACATGGGGATGCCTGAACGTCCCAACGGCGTAGCCAGGGTCATCAGTGCCGACCCCGGCAGTGGATCCCGGGGCGCCCACCGTCCGATGGTCAGGCAGACGGATGCCCGCTTCGACGTGGAGGGGGCCGACTGGCGCTACGTCTTCAACCGCCGCACCGGCATGGTGGAATCCATGAGCATCGACAACCGTTCCCTGCTGGACGCCCCTATGGAGGTCAACCTCTGGAGGGCGCCCACCGACAACGACGCCATCATCAAGAATGAATGGCGCAAGGCTGAATATGACCGGGCTGGTACCAGGGCCCTCTCCTGCCAGCTGCAGACCGATCAGGACAGGGGATTGACCACAATCAAGGCTGAACTGTCCTTGGTGGCACCCTTCATTCAACCCATGGGCAGCATCCTCGCCACCTGGACTCTGAGCGACCAGGGTGGGCTGGACCTCAATATGGAGCTGCATCGGGATCCCGAGTTTCCCTATCTGCCCAGGTTCGGTCTGCGGCTCTTCCTGCCCAAGAGCCTCCAGCGGGTCACATACTGCGGCTATGGGCCCTACGAGAGCTACCGGGACATGCACCGTGCCAGCCACTATGGCGTTTTCCATGACACCGCATCAGGCATGGTCGAGCATTACCTGCGTCCTCAGGAGAACGGCTCCCATTATGGCTGCGACTACGTTCTGGTCGAGGATGACCGCTCCCTGCTGCAGGTGGCGGGGGATGGGCCCATCAGCTTCAACTGCTCCCCATACACCCAGGAGGAGCAGACAGCCAAGAGGCACGACCATGAGCTGGAGGAATGCGGCTCAACCGTGCTCTGCCTGGACTATGCCACAAGCGGCATAGGCTCCAACAGCTGCGGACCTGAGCTGGATCCCGCCTATCGCCTGGATGAAACCGATCTGGTCTTCGGACTGCATTTGCGGGTCCGCTCCAAGTGACCCAGGCTGGCGGGGCCCCTCATCCCCGCCAGCGCAGGTACTGCTGGTAGACCTGCTCGCAGGAGGCTCCCGTCAGGGTGGTCTCGATGTCAACCGGCCAGGTGGGGGGCTCCTCTTCCCCAGTCAGAGTCCAGGCTGCCTGGCGGGCAGCGCCGATGGCCACATACTCGTCCGGCCGGGGCAACTGCACATCCATGCCCAGAATCCCTGGTGCGTAGGCTCTGACCGCTGGGGACTTGGCGCCGCCGCCGACCAGAAGGATCTTGGAGACCGTGGTGCCCAGCCGTTTCAGCAGCTCCAGGCAGTCACGCTGGGAGCAGAGTAGGCCCTCCACGAATGCTCTGGCCAGGTTGGTGCGCGTGGTGTTGGCCAGGGTCAGTCCCTCCAGCCTGGCGTGGGCATCTGGACGGTTCGGAGTGCGCTCGCCGTCGAAGTAGGGGATCAGGGTGATGCCCTCGGCCCCTGGCGAGGACTTCTCTGCCAGTTTGGCCAGACCGTCGTAATCGGTTCCCAGGGCGGCCAGGCCTGCGTCCAGGATGCGTGATGCATTGATGGTGCAGGCCAGAGGGAGCCAGTGGCCGGTGGCATCAGCGAATCCGGTGACCGAGGCGCTCATGTCATAGGCGGGGACCGGGCTGACCGCTGCAGCGACCCCCGAGGTTCCCAGGGAGATGGAGACGTCGCCCACCTGCATGGCCAGGCCCAGGGCCGTCATGGCGTTGTCGCCGCCGCCCGGTGCGAGGATGCAGCCTCCGGGCACGTCCCTGCCGGCGATGCGTGGGTCTGCTTTGGCTCCGACCTGGTGGGGGCCAAGAACCTTAGGCAGGATCACCCGATCGGCCATGCCAGCGGGGAGGGCCATGGCCAGCAGGTCACGCCGGTAGCTGTCGGCGGCGGGGTCGTAGTAGCCGGTGCCGGAGGCATCAGAACGATCTGTGAAGAGATCCTCCAGCCCGGGTTCAGCCCCAGGGTCGGCTGCGGGGCCATGGCCGGCGATGACCCAGCTCAGCCAGTCGTGGGGGAGGCATATGGCCGCGATGGCCTTGGCCTTATCCGGCTCCATCCGGCTGACCCAGGCCACCTTGGTGATGGTCAGCGAGGCTACGGGGGAGGAACCCACAGCCCGTACCCAAGCTTGCTTGCCCTGCATGGCCAGGTCCGGGTCCGGATCTTTGTTTGGCCCGTCGGTTTCGGACTTGGCGAGCCGGATGATGAGATCGTCGGCATCAGGAGCCGAACGCGTATCGTTCCAGAGCAAGGCATCCCTGATTACTCGCCCTTGGCGATCCAGCAATACCATGCCGTGCTGCTGGCCACCCACGCTGAGGGCCGAGACATCGTCCAATCCGCCCGCCTGGGCTGAAGCCTCCTGAAATGCCTTCCACCAGGCCATTGGATCGACGCTGGTGCCTGCCGGATGAGGAGCCTTGCCGAAGCGAACCAGCCGACCGGTCCGGGCTTCGGTCACCCTCACCTTGCAGGACTGGGTCGAAGTGTCCACTCCCGCCACCAGGATCTCATTCATGTCAGCCTCCTTGCTTTCTGCACTCCGGTCATTGGAATACTCCATAATAGTATCTCAATTATTAAATCGATAAACTAAATGACCTTGGTCTGAGTGACCTTTATTTGTTTACCTGCCGTTAGGCTGGAACGTAAGATGTTGAAGAAGGCCCAGGATTCTGCGGGCCTGTGATCCTTCATGAAAGGTTATTGAACCGTGACTGCCCTGCGCTCTATCAATCAGGATGATCTGAGGAACCACAACCTCTCGGTCATCATCGACACCATTCTGAGGTCGCCTACCTCGCTGAGCAGAGCGGATCTGGCCAAGGCCACCGGGCTGACCAAGGCTACCATGTCGCTCCTGGCAGGGCTTCTGATCCGGAATCGGGTGGTGCGCGAGGAGGAGCCTGAGACTTCGCAGAGCAGCCATGGCCGACCCAGTACCCCACTGTCCATTGCACACGGACGCTGGGCTGGCCTGGGCCTGCAGATCAACACCGATGGCTACGGATGTCTGGCCATGGATCTGGATGGAACCCTGATCGATTCGGCCTGGGTCAAGGATGATATGCATGAGGCGGAACCCGATCGGGTCTTCGCTGAACTGGAGAAACTGACCAAGCCCATCGAACGCAAGCTGTCACGGCGGCACTACCGCACAGTGGGTTCGGGTCTGGCTCTGCCCGGCCTGGTAGGCGGCGACACCACCCTGCTCATGGCCCGCAACCTGGGATGGGAACGTCTGGATCTGCAGGAATTTCCCCTGGTTCGTCGATTAGCCCCCAGAGTGGGCAATGAGGCGCGTCTGGCAGCCCTTGCTCAGATTCCCGGCTACGCGACCCAGCGTCCTGCGGGCGGAGATGAGGGGCCACTTTCGCCCACCGACTCCTTTATTTACATTTCCACTGACATCGGCATCGGCGGAGCTGTGGTGCGTCGCGGGGCCGTCGAAACCGGAGACCATGGGTTCGCCGGTGAATTGGGTCATGCCTCGGTGGATCTGAACGGCCCAACCTGCCGTTGCGGCCGCCGTGGGTGCCTGGAGACCTACGCCGGGCGTAGGGCTCTGGTTGAGGCGGCTGACATCGCCACCGGAGCTGAGGCGGTCACGCCCCAGGCCATGGAGGAGCTCTACCAGCGCTGGCAGCAGGGCGATGCTAAAGCGGTAGACGCCATCGACCGCGGGCTCGATGCCATGATCTCGGTCATCGCCTCAGCCATCAATATTGTCGACGTGGATACGGTCATTCTGGGGGGATTCTGGTCGCACTTCGGGGGGAACCTGGCCCAGCGTCTGCAGGATAGGCTCAATCAGCTGACCCTGGGCCGGGATGCCGTGGACATTCGCGTGCTCATCCCCACCCAGGCCGACTATCCGGCCCTCAAGGGGGCAGCCCTGGTGGGCTTGCGCCGATTCATCGATGATCCGCTGGATTTCTTCGAGGACTGAGCCTTTAAAGACTGAGCCGTCCAAGGGCCCAATGGTCAACCTGAGACTAGTCGTAATTCGCGGGCAGCTCCCTGCCGCCAACCCTGAACAGGGCGTGGGCATCTCCGCCATGCAGGCGTTCCAGATAGGTTCGGGCTCGGGCCATGCGTTCCACAGTGGTCTGGGCCAGCGGGGCTGGAAGCCGATCGGGTTCGAACCAGCCGACTGACAGGCTCTCCTCGTCGCCCACAAAGGGGTCGGTGTTGCCGCTGGGGTCAGGCCGACAGATGAACAGATGATCCATGTACATGGTCCGGTCCCCGTTGGCATAGGTGATCACCTCTTGGGAGGATGTGACTGCCGCCAGATCCGTGATAATCACATCCACTCCGGTCTCCTCCTTGACCTCGCGGACCACGGTGTCAGCCGGGTCCTCGCCCGGTTCGTTGATCCCGTAGACCAAGGCCCACTGGCCGGTGTCAGAGCGCCGGCCAAGCAGGAGGCGGCCCTGGTCATCGCTGACGAAGGCCGTCACACCGTTCAGCCAGAGCAGGTCATGGCCTATGGACCGGCGCAGTTCGAGCACGAAGTCAGGGGTGGGCATACATCAGTCCCGGTCCGGGTCGGCAAGTGCAGCCCGCTGCGCCATCCAGGCTTCCACCTCTTCGACGGTCTTGGGGATGCCTGCAGACAGCCACTGGGGTCCCTGCTCGGTCATGAGCACGTCGTCCTCCACGCGCACGCCGATGCCACGGAACTCCGGAGGCACCAGCAGATCGTTCTCCTTGAAGTAGAGTCCGGGCTCGATGGTGAAGATCATCCCAGGGGCGATGGGGGCACCCTGATAGGACTCGTACCTGGCCTCCGCGCAGTCGTGCACGTCCAGGCCCAGATGGTGGGCGCAGCCGCAGGCGTGCCAGCGGCGATGCTGCTGGCCCTGGGGGGAGAGGGACTCTTCCACGCTGACCTTGAGGATGCCCCACTCATGCAAAGTTTCAGCCAGCACACGCATGACGGCATGGTGGATGTCCGAGTAGGTGGCGCCGGGCTTGGCGGCTTCGAAGCCGGCCTGCTGGGCCTTGAGAACGGTCTGGTAGATCCGCTTCTGCAGGGGGCTGAAAGTGCCGCCTACGGGGAAGGTGCGGGTGATGTCGGCCGTGTAGAGGCTGTTGACCTCCACGCCAGCGTCGATCAGGAGCAGGTCGCCCTTCTGGACTGTCCCGTCGTTGCGCATCCAGTGAAGGATGGGGGCATGCTTGCCCGAGGCGATGATGGAGCCGTAGCCCACGTCGTTGCCCTTCTCGCGGGCGTTGGCGTTGAAGACGCCCTCCAGCATCCGCTCGGAGCGGGGCTTGCCTACCACCTGGGGCAGGTGGGTCAGGATCCGGTCGAACCCGTCCTTGGTGGCGGCGATGGCCTTGCGCATCTCGCTGACCTCGTAGTCGTCCTTGATCATGCGGGCCTCGGAGGTGAACTCCTCGAGCTTGTCGTCGGCCTCCTCATTGCGGTCAGGGCCGCCGATGCCGTTGGCCTTGCGGGCGGCCTCCACCTGGCTCAGGACCTCCTGGTCGGCAGTGCGGATCACCCGCAGCTTGACCGCTCCCTGGTCCGGTCCCAGGTCCTTGGCGATGGCATCAGGGAAGGAGGCGATGTCCTTGGTGGGGATGCCGGTCATGATGGCCAGCTCCCGCAGCCCGGCCCGGGGGCCAACCCAGTACTCCCCATACTGTGAGGAACGGTAGTAGTCGCGGGTGGACTGATCGGCCCGGGGATGGACGAAGAGCTCGGGGGTATGGGTCAGGCCCTTGGCGGCCTCAGGACTCTCGGGATCCACTGGGTCCAGGACCAGGATGGCCCCGGGTTCATAGTCCTCGCCCAGGCCCGTGTAGTAGGCAAAGGTGGTGTCTGGGCGGAAGGCGTAGTCGTTGTCGTTGTTTCGGGTCTTGTAGGATCCGGCTGGGATGACCAGCCGCTCGCCGGGGAAACGCTGTCCCAGCTCACGCAGGCGGCGCTCCGTGTACTTGCTGGACTCCAGCGGCTCGATCTGAGGCTCCTGGGCCTGCCAGCCGGTGGTCATGAACTTCTGGAAGGCGGGGGAGTTGGGACGCAGGGTGCGATTGTTCACCCGGTCTTCCATGTTCTGCTCATCCAGGTCCACATTCTTGGGATCGGTGTCTCCTTGTAGATGCTCCTGTGCGGATGCGGTCACGTCCAGCCTCCTTGAAATTCCGGTTATGACTATGTTGGTTCCATGGTAGTGCGTTCGGCCGATGTGACAGTCGGCTGATCCGGCCCTCAATCGGGGTCGGTCGCGCATAGAATGGGCGGGAAGCATCCACAGCCAGCAGGAGGCGCAGGCAGAATATGTCATTCGAACACCCCAACAGCAAGGGTCGGAATATTCGCGATGTCGAGCGGGCCATCATGGCGCGTCCCACCGAGCATGACAGCCCCAACCTGGACCTGGACAGGATGGGGATGATGCTGGACCTGCTGGGCCACCCCGAGCACAGCTTCCGGGTCATCCATGTCACCGGGACCAACGGCAAGGGGTCCACGGCGCGGATGGCCGAGGCTCTGGTGCGGGCCTACGGTCTGCGCACCGGGCTCTACACCTCGCCCCACCTGGAGCGGATCAACGAGCGGATCGCCATCGACGGCAAGGAGCTCTCGGACGAGGACTTTGTGGACCTCTACCAGCAGATCGAGGATTTCATCGCCATGGTGGACGACCGCTTCGCCCAGCAGGGCAGGGCTCCCATGAGCTTCTTTGAGGTTCTGACCGCCATGGCTGTATGGGCTTTCGCCGATGCCCCGGTGGACGTGGCCATCGTCGAGGTGGGGATGGGCGGCCGTTGGGATGCCACCAACGTCCTCGATGGCGACGCCGCCATCATCGGTCCGGTGGACATGGACCATATGCAGTGGCTGGGGGACACGGTCGAGCAGATAGCAGGGGAGAAGGCCGGGATCATCAAGCCCAAGTCCACGGTCATCGTCGGCGCCCAGCCTCATGAGGAGGCCGTCATGCCCATCATCGAGCAGGCTGTGCGCGAGCAGGGCGCCCCCACCTTGCTGAGGGACGGCAACGAGCTGGATGTCGTTTCCCGTATGCCTGCGGTGGGCGGCCAGGTGGCTACGCTGCGCACGCCACAGGGACTCTACAAGGATGTGCCCATCGATAAGTTCGGGGAGCATCAGGCCCACAACGCCCTGGCAGCCCTGGCCGCGGCTGAGACGGTCATCCCCGTCAACGGGGCCCTGGACCAGGATCTGGTTGCCGAAGCCTTGAGCCAGGTGCGCATACCCGGACGGATCGAGCAGGTGCGCACCTCACCCACCATCATCATCGATGGCGGGCACAACCTGAACGCGGCCCAGTCGCTGCGCTCGGCCATCGAGGAGAACTACGACTTCAAGCAGCTGGTGGGCGTGATTTCCATGATGGCCGACAAACAGGTGGAGGACTATCTGGGCCTGTTGGAGCCCGTGCTGGACAGCGTTGTGGTCACCGAGAACTCCTGGAAGGGTAGGGTCATGCCCGCCGATGATCTGGAACGGGTCGCCGTGAGGGTCTTCGGGCCCGACAGGGTGGTCCGGCGCGACCGGATGCCCGATGCCATTCAGACGGCCGTCGACATGGTCGACAGCGAGGACCAGACTGGCGTGGGCTATGGCCGGGGAGTGCTGATCTGCGGCAGCTTCGTCACCGCCGGCGACGCCCGTACCCTGCTGGCCGAGCGTCCCAACCCCGATCTGGCCAAACCTAAGGCGGAGCGCGCCTGATGTATCTCAAGGAGCTGACCCTCAAGGGCTTCAAGTCCTTCGCCTCGGCCACCACCCTGCGCTTCGAGCCGGGCATCACCGCCGTGGTGGGCCCCAACGGATCAGGCAAATCCAACATCGTCGACGCCCTGGCCTGGGTCATGGGCGAGCAGGGAGCCAAGAGCCTGCGCGGCGGATCCATGGAGGACGTGATCTTCGCCGGCACCTCCTCCAGGCCGCCACTGGGCCGTGCTCAGGTCACCCTGACCATCGACAACACTGATCGGACCTTGGACATCGACTACACCGAGGTGACCATCAGCCGGACCATCTACCGCAACGGCGGGTCCGAATACGCCATCAACGGGTCCGACTGCCGCCTGCTGGACATCCAGGAGCTGCTCAGCGACACCGGACTGGGCCAGCAGATGCACGTGATCGTCGGCCAGGGTCGGCTTGATGCCATCCTGCGGGCTGATCCGGCCGGCCATCGCGCCTTCATCGAGGAGGCGGCCGGCATCCTCAAGCACCGTAAGCGCAAGGAACGGGCCCTGCACAAGCTGGCCAACACCGAGGCCAACCTGTCCCGTCTGGATGACCTGATCGGCGAGATTCATCGGCAGCTGGGGCCGCTGGGCCGCCAGGCCAAGGTCTCCCGCCGTGCCGACATGATTCAGGTCAGCCTGCGGGACGCCCAGGCCCGCATCCATGCCGACGATGCCCTGACCTCGCAGAAAAAGCTGGAGGACCTGCGCTCGCAGATGGCAGAGACTCGGGGGCAGCTGGCTCGCGGGCAGGAGGATCTGACCAGGGTCAAGCTGCGCATCGAACAGCTGGAGGGGCTGGACCGACAGTCCAGCCCGGCTCTGGAGGCTGTCAACCAGCAGTGGAACGACCTGACCAAGCTGGGTGAGCGAGCCGGTTCCTTGGCATCATTGGCCAGGGAGCGGGGCCGTTCGTTGGAGGCCGGCATGGTGGCCGACCAGGGGCAGGACCCCGGGGTGCTCAGACGGCGGGCCGACGAGCTCAAGGGTCAGGCCGACCAGGCGGAGAGCCAGGTTGGAGCCGATCGGATCGCCCTGGATGGCCGCGTTCAAGCCCGTGCGGATTTGGAGCGGCGGCTGGCCGCCCACCGGCAGACCATGACCGAGCTGCGGCAGGCGGCCAGAAAGCGGCAGGCCCGGTTGGGCGATCTGGCCCAGCTGGTGGCCAAGGAAGAATCGGCCCTGGAACTTTCCAGGCAGCGCGAGCGTGACCTGTCCCGCCAGCAGGAACAGCTCAGGGAAGGCCTAGAGCGTGCCAGGAACCGGGTACGGGACCTGGACAGCCAGGAGGAAAGTCCTGACCAGGATGGCAGACAGGCCCTGGATCAGGCAGGTCAGGTCAGGGACCAGGCCCGAAGCAGGCTCAACGACCTCCAGGAGCGTGAACGCCGTATTCAATCCGATGCCATATCGGCCCAGGCCAAGGCCGATGCCCTGGCGGACACGCTGGATCATCGCGGCGCCGGCGAGGCCCTGTCCCAGGCGGGGGATCCGGCCCTGCTGGGTGTACTGACCGACTTCGTCCGAGTGGAGGATGGCTGGGAGGAACCCCTGGCCCAGGCCTTGCATGACTATGCCTCGGCCCAGGTGGCCAAGGATGGCCAGGCGGTCGACCAGACCCTGGAGCGGGCCCGCCAGGATCGTCTGGGACGCGCCGCGTTGATCTCGGCATCAGGCCCGCTCAAGGGGGCAGACATACGACCCGGCAATGGCCCCTGGCGGTCAGCCGCCGACCTGGTGGATCTGCGGGAGCATCCTGCCGATCCTGATCAGGCCCAGGGAGTGCTGGCGGCTGTCCGCAGTCTGCTGGCCTCGACAGCTGCCGTCGATGACGCCGATCAGGCCCGCCGTGCCCTGGAGGATGGGTGGCAGCAGGCGCTGACCCGCCAAGGCGACCTCTACGACCGGGTTGGTGCTGTAGGCGGATCCGCTCCGGCCACCAGTGACCTAGCGCTGACTGCACGCAGGGATAAGGCCCTGGCGCAGGTGGAGGCTCTCCAGGATGAATCCCGGACGCTGCAACCGCAGATGGATGCGGCCCGTGCCGCCCTTGAGCAGGCCGAGCAGCAGCTGCAGGAGGCGCGCAACCGGTGCACCGAGGCCCGGGTCAAGGCCGAGCAGGCAGCCCGGGATCTGGCAACGGCCCGCAAGGAATCGGATCGGGCCCAGGCCGGGGTCAAGGATCTGGATGACCGGCTGACCCAGGTGCGCGACCAGGTACGCACCCACGAACTCAAACTGGAAGATCTGAAAGCCGGCCTGGCCCGTGCCCAGGAGGATGGGGATTCTGACTCGGATGACCCGGAGGGCATGGAAGACCGGCAGCATGAATTGGAGACGGCCCTGGACCAGGCCCGCACCGCCGAGATGGAGGCCAAGCTGACCTGGACGGAGAGCGACCGGCGGCATGCCTCCCTGCTGCGGCAGATTGATCTGCTGCGGGATCAGGCCGACCAGGCCGAGCGTCATCGTCAGCGGATAGGTGAGGAAAACCGTCGTCGCAAGGCCGGCATGGCCTCCCTGGGGCTGAGCGCGCTCAGGGCCGACCTGCTGGCCCAGCTGATCAAGGGGAGGATGGAACATGCGGCCCGCCGCCGGGATCAGCTCAGGGCCAAGGCTTCGGCCCACAACAAGGAGCTGCCCGATCTGCGGGCCAGCAGGGACGATATGGAACCCAAGGTGGCCGGTCTGCGCCAGGATGAGCACGGTCTGGATCTGGAGCGGGAGCGCCTGGCTGGCGAAGATGGTCGCCTGCGCCAGCGCATCCAGGATGACCTGGGCATGGAGCCTGAGGAGCTGATCCGCGAATACGGCCCCGATCGTCCGGTACCCGTCCTGGATGACGAGGGCAATCCGGTGCCCCTGGACCAGGAGGGGACGGAGGAAGACGGCGATTCGCCAGCCTTCAAAATGGTGCCCTACCAGCGTGGGGAACAGGAGAAGCGGCTGGCCAAGGCCAAGCGGGACCTGGCTGCCCTGGGCAAGGTCAACCCGCTGGCCACCGAGGAATACGAGGCCCTGGAGTCCCGCAACCGCTACCTGCACGAGCAGCGTCAGGATGTGATCGGGTCCCGGGACGATCTGATGGCCCTGGTCAAGGATCTGGATTCGACCATGGTCACGGTCTTCAAGGAGGCCTTCGACGACACGGCCCAGGCCTTCGAACGCATCTTCGCCACCCTCTTCCCGGGCGGGCGCGGGCGGCTTCGGCTGGAGGACCCGGACGATCTGCTGACCACAGGGGTTCTGGTCGAGGCCAGCCCGGCCGGCAAGAAGGTCCGTCGGCTCTCCCTGCTCTCGGGCGGGGAGCGGTCGCTGACGGCCCTGGCCCTGCTTCTGGCCATCTTCACGGCCCGGCCCAGCCCCTTCTATGTCATGGACGAGGTCGAGGCCGCCCTGGATGACGTGAACCTGACCAGGCTGCTCAAGGCCTTCGAACAGTTGCGGGAGCATGCCCAGCTGATCATCATCACCCACCAGCAACGGACCATGGGCATCGCCGACGCCCTCTACGGGGTCACCATGCGGGGGGACGGAGTGACGGCCGTCATCTCCCAGCGGCTGAAGGATCCGAATCGTTCCGGCCGCGAAGAACCCGAGCCCGATCAAGGGTGACCTCTGCCAAAACGGCTTGGGAGTCCACAATGGGCAGCTGTGGCATGGGGTAGACCTCGTTGAGTACTGAAAGTTCGGTGCAACCCAGCAGGACCGAGTCGCAGCGGTAGTCGTTCAGGAAGGCGTTGAGAACGCCCAGGTAGCGGTCCTTGTCCAGTCGCCCTTCCTTGACGTCGTCGTAAATCAACGCGCTGACCCGGTCCTGCAGGGCCTGGTCCGGGTCCACCAGCTGGTAGCCGGCGCTGTCGGCCGGGCCCTGGTAGATGGCGGCATGGCGGGACCCCTCGGTGCCCATGTACCCCATGCGCGGATGGGTTTTCGCCGGATAGTGCCGGTCGGCCCAGTCGATGGTGGCCTGGGGCATGTCCAGAATAGGGACCGGGGGCAGGGCCTGGAGCCTGGGCAGAATCTGATGGGCAGTGTTGCAGGCCATGACCATGAAGGAGGCGCCCATGGCTGTGGCCTGGCGCACATCCTCAGCCAGGTAGGGGAAGGGATCATCCTTGCTGCGGCCCAGGATGAATTCGGTGCGGTCCGGCACGGTGGCGTGGTTGAAGACCACATAGTCCAGAAAGTCCTGGTCCCTGTGCGCCCCGGTCATCCGGTCCAGCACCCGCACGAAGCTTTCGGTGGCCAGGGTGCCCATGCCGCCCAGGACGACGAAGAAGTTCCTCATGCCAGCTCCCCCTTGTCGCGGAAGTAGCGCCGGTAACGACGCCGGTAGATGGCGAACATGTGTCGGATCATCAGCCAACGTTTGAAACTGCGGTCCTTGTTGTACTCCAGGGTGGTACCCCAGTCTCCGCGGCGAATCATGGCCATGGCCTGTCGCTTGTCCTCGGATTCGGCGCAGTATTTGCGGAAGATGTCCTTGGGAATCTCCATCCAGAGGCGATGCCCCCGGCCGAAGACGGTGCGTCCGTTGAAGGGGGTGTCCAGAACCAGGTCGTCCACGAAGTAGCGGGCCAGGTTGAAGCCGTTCAGGGTGACCACGTAGCTGCTGCGGCCCTGGCGCAGATTGATCTCGAAGAGCTTGTAGATGCCGTCGCGCGGATCATACTTCATGTCGAAGTTGGCCACACCGCTGTAGTTGATGTCCTCAAGGAAGGCCTTGATCCGGTCGAAGATGTCCTGGTTGTAGTCGGGCATAATGGCTGCGTAGTTGCCCACGGCCTCGGGGGTGGGGTCCTCCAGCAGCGGGTGTCCCAGGAACATCATGCGCACCCGGTGGTGGCGGTCCACGTAGGCGTTGAGCACCCTCATGTTGTCATCGCCCCCAGGCACGAAGTCCTGGATGACCATTTTCGAGGTGTACCCGGCCTGGTAGGACCTGCGGATCATGGTGTCCAGTTCCTCCGGGTTGCTGAAGATGAAGGCCTTCTTCCTGCCGGGGAAGTCGATGCCCAGCCATTCGTCACTGTCGGCAGGCTTCATGGCCACCGGGTAGTCGAAGGGCAGCTTCCGGTGGCGACCCGCCTTCACATCGTCGGCATCCACCGAGACGGTCTGCGGATGCGGCAGATCGTAGCGGTCGCAGAGTTCGTAGAAGGAGGACTTGAGCGAGAGGGCGCGGTTGAGCTTGGCGTCGATGGCGTTGAAGACGAATCGTTCGCGCAGTGGATCACCGAACTCGTCCAACAGGTTGGCATAGGTGTCCCCGCAGGGCAGCAGGAGCAGGGTGGCTCCTGGGTGGTCCCGGTGATAGGCGTCGGCCCAGTCGTTCAGGGCCGGTACGAAGACCTTGGGATTGGCGAAATCCGGCACCAGGTGCACGTCGATGATCCTGCTGTACTTGGTGGGGGAGAGCTGCTGGTGGGCGAAGGCGGTGGAGACCAGTCCATAGGCCTCATGAAAAGCGCGCGCCATGCCGTAGGCGTTGATGTCGCTGCCCAGTATGACCGGTTGGAATTCTTGCATCTGTATGAAACCACCTACCATGTGCTCGTGCGCCCCGCCCTGCCGCGGGGCATTTGGCTTTCCATCTTAGGGTCCTGTCGGGATCATCATCCCCGGGCTGCGCCGGTGGCTCCCAGGTTGTAGCTTTCCGTGCCCAGCAGGCGCGCCACCACGTGGTCATCGCCTTCATAGGGCACGTGTCCGCCGTCCGTCTTGAACCAGCGTTCCTCACCCTTGCCGATGACCAGCGTGACGCGCAGACGGTCCCCTGGCTGGCCCGGATCTCCCAAGGCCTGCTGGATGGCCTGGACCCTGTCCGGAACGATGCTGGCATCCAGGCTTGGGTTGGTCACGAAGCCCAGCATCTGGCGATCCACCTGATCTGCGCTCTCCCCCTCCTCGTCGTCGGCGGTCAGGATCAGCCGGTCGACGCGGTTCTGGGCGGCGCTGACGATGCCCTCCCTGCGGTCGATGGCCTTGCCGCCAGCGGAACCGGAGACCAGGGTAATCAGGGGCTTGCGCTCGCCGTAACGCTCGTCCACAAAATCCAGCAGGGCGGTGACCGAGGCCTTGTTGTGGGCGTAATCGACGTAGACCACTCGGTTGTCGGCCTTGAAGCGTTCCATCCTGCCGGCGATCCTGACGCTCCCCATGGCCCGGAGTGCGCCGGCATCGGGCTCCAGACCCAGACGGGTCAGCATGGCCAGGGCAGCGGCCGCGTTCAGGGCGTTGAAATCCCCGTCCATGGACAGGCTGACCGGATTCATGGCTCCGCCGACGGGTCCTATCAGGTAGTCGTCGCCCTGGCCGGGAGCCTTGCGAACCAGGAAATCGGCCTGCCGGGTTCCATCGCCGAATGTGGTCACCGGAATGCCGGCAGCGCAGGCGTCCTGACGGATCAGGTCGGCTCCGCGCGCATCGGCTCCCAGGACCAGCTGTCGGCTGTTGTAGGTTATGCGGCGCTTGCAGTAGAAGTAATCCTCGAAGCTGGGGTGTTCGATGGGGCTGATGTGGTCGGGGGAGATGTTCAGGAATGCCCCCAGGTCGAATGTCAGCCCGTAGACACGGTCCACCTTGTAGGCCTGGGAGGAGACCTCCATGACCAGGTAGCGCATACCGGCGTCTGCTGCCTGGCGCATCATCCGAAAGAGGTCCAGCGATTCGGGTGTGGTCAGCTGGGACTCTTCGTAGTGCCGGCCGTCCAGACAGTTGTCCACTGAGGAAAGCAGGGCGGCGCGACCTCCGGAGATCTTGCCCAGCATGGCCTGCAGGAAGTAGGCGGTGGTGGTCTTGCCCTTGGTGCCGGTGATTCCCACCAGTGTCAGCTGATCCTGGGGATACCCGTAAAAAGCAGCGGCCAGCAGGCTCATGGACTTGCGCACGTCGTTGACGATGATCCCCGGGGCTTTGGTGTGGGCGGACAGATCCTGCTGGGCCACATAGGCCTGCGGCCCCTCGGGATCGCAGGCATCCAGATATTCGGGCAGGAAGTGGCCCTTGCAGAAGAGCAGGCTGCCAGGTCCAGCCTGGCGGGTGTCGTAGGTGATGTCGGTGAAGGGCTTGGATGACTCGGTGTCTTCCGGAGTATGCAAGGTCCACTGGTCGCCCTGGATCACCTCGCGCAGTTGATGATGTTTGCGCAGCAGCTCCAGAGTTGAAGCCATCGTCAGCGCCATGCCGGCTTCCCCCTTGTCTGTAGGTTTGTCACATAACTTGTTCCTGCCCGATTGGTGACCCCGATCGAGACCAGGTACAAGTCTAAACCGCCTCCAGGCGAGGGCAGGGCGATTCGACGACCCCTTGACTGAATGGGCAAAAAGCGGGTAGCGGATCGGCCTTGGATCTGAGCTTCAGAGCCAGGAGTCGGTGACCGGACGGCGCCCCTGGGAGATCAGGTGCTGGTTGAACTGCTCCCGCCACTTGGCCTGCGCCTGCCGCTGCCAGTCCATCAGGGAGTCCATGGTGATTCGGGCCACCTGGGGGAAGAGGGTGGTCATGGGCTTGATCAGGTCGACGGCCGCCACCGTATCCGCCGTGGCATTGTGGAAGTTGCCATGGGGGATGACGCCGTAGTACTCACTGGTCAGCCCCAGGGTGCGGCGGCCCGACCGGTGGGAGATCTCCCTGTCCAGGACCAGAGGATCAACCACCAGCAGATCCCCCTCGCTCAGAGGCTTGATTGACTCTGCGCACCAGTGGGCGATGTCCCCATCCAGCATCTGCACGTCAAAGGGAGCGTTGTAGGCCAGCAGGGGGATGCGCTTGTCCTGGGCGTGGGCGATGAACTCGGCCATCTGCTCGGTGGCCAGCTCAGGCTCCATGCCCTCGGTGGCCAGCTGCTGGTCGGTGAACCCGTTGACCCGACTGGCCCCCTTGCTGATATGTCGGTGCGGATTGACTATCCAGGTGGCTACGACATCCCCTGCGTAGCCCTTGGTCGGGTCGCGCAGAACCAGGCTGGCCGAAACAATGCCGTCCTTGCCCGGTCTGGTGCCCGTGGTCTCGGTGTCGAACCCCAGAAGCCAGGAGTCCCCTAGGCGTGTCGACCCCTCCTGTTGCGGGGCTGACGCAAGCGCCTGCTCCATGCTTGTGTACTCGGTGTTTTCCATAAGCGTGATTTCTCCTTCGTCATTATGGTAACCGAGGACCGACCGGCCCGCGAACGGGTCGAAACCGCCACGGGCGAGGGGGGATGGCACAATAGAGATGTGGCAGATACCAGCGAACTCGAAAGCAGAAAACGTCAATTCGAGGCCCTGGCCATGCCTGCGGTGGATGTGCTGTACCGCCAGGCCATGCGCCTGACCAACAATCCGGAGGATGCCCAGGATCTGGTTCAGGATACCTTCGAGCGCGGATTCAAGGCTTTCGACCGCTTCCAGCCGGGCAGCAACTTCGAGGCCTGGATGACCACCATTGAACGCAACGCCTACTTCAACCAGTACCACAAGGCCAAGCGGCGCCCCCAAAGGGCCAACGACTCGACGGGCGAGTACAACGACTGGGACATCTATTCGGCCTCTGAGCACGGGTCCGAGGGGCTCAAATCCGCTGAGCAGGAATACATGGAGACCTTCGCCCCCGAGGAGATCATGGCTGCCCTGAACCGGCTCAGCCCGGAACGCCGACGGGTCTTCATCGATGCTGCCATCGACGGCAAGAGCTATCAGCAGGTGGCCGATGAGGAGGGCATCAAGATCGGCACGGTCATGAGCCGGCTGAACCGTGCGCGCTCGCAGTTGCGCCAGGAGCTGGAGCGATATGCCCAGGAGCGCGGCTACCAGCAGGGGCGCGGTGCTGCAGGCAAGCCCTCAGCGGAACGACATGGTGCCGGTGCTGCCGGGCTTAGTATAAAAAAAGAGATCAGCAGCAAGGGGCACTGAGGGCCCCCGAAGATCGGGTACCAGGAAGTGGGCAGGAGCATGGACGGACGCGTGGAGATGAGTCACTACGCCTACGATGACGGCGGCTCTGTCAGGGTATCCCACACCAGCCTGCGCATCTACCGGGATGCCTCCTGCGTGGATCCCAGCGACTGCTTCGATCCGGAATCCTGCTGCGACGATCGGGAGCGCATGGTCATCGAGGAGTTGCGTCGGTATCTGCGCCCCGAGTGCGCGCCGGACTGTCTGCTGGACCGGCTCAGGCACATGTTCGACCAGATGGATGAACTGGAGCAGGGGACTCCGGATCGCGCCAGGGACAAGTAGATAAAGTCAAGTAGGTTCAGTGTCCGGCTATTCAGGCTATTGCTGGAATCATGGTCATGCGTATGCGACCATGTTTTTTTTTTATGCACATATGCAAAACCCCGGCACCATTGGTGCCGGGGCAGACGATCAGGTGTTCGGCCTCTTGCCGTGGTTGGCGGCCTTCTTGCGGCGATCCCTGCGCTTGCGTCCGCGCATGCCCATGATTGGACTCCTTTGCTACTGATGAACCTATAAGCCTTGCCGATTATCGCACACCGGGGTGACCTTTGTCGACCGGACGATCCGCTCAGAGCTGTTGTGCCCGGTATCCCACCTGGGTGGTGTAGACGGCGGCTGGCTGCAGGATGACCAGGTTCCGGCCGGTTCTGAAGGCGTTGGCGTAGGCGGTCATGGGCTCCACGGCGACGCCGGCCGGGCGCATTCCGGCGTCGAAGCCTGTCCCGGTGCAGACCTGCCAGGAGGTGATGGTCTCATCGCCCCAGAGCTGAATGCGGATGCCGTCCGGCCTGGTGAACCAGGCTGAGCAGGTGCCGTCGTCGTCCCGCTCCACATCGGTCCATGCGTCGTCGAAGGCCGCATCCTCGCCAAACACAGGGCCCTGGCGCAGATCGGTTCGTCCTTGGACAGGCTCGGTGCCGGTGGGCAGCAGCCTGTCCGGATCGACCATTACGTGAGTGCGGCAGGGGATGGACAAGGTGCAGGGGGCGTTGTCCTTCTGGATCTGGTCACCGACGCCCTGCTTGCCGTTGGCCAGCCAGGGGTGGATGCCGAAGGCCCAGGGTGCAGCCTCGTCGCCCAGATTCAGGGCCCGGGTGGTCATGGTCAGCCCCTGGTCGTCCAGGGTATAGGTGACGGTGACCACCACGTCGAAGGGGTATCCGGCCATGTCGGGCACCCGCCAGGAGAGGCTGACGGAGTCTTCAGCCAGAACCTGCAGGCGCCAGTAGGACCGGTAGCCGTAGCCGTGGATGGCGGTGCGCCGGTCGTGCTCGTCGATGGGCAGGGTGTAGGTGTGGCCTTGGAAGTCGTAGGTGCCGTCCTCAATCCGGTTGGGGAAGGGGACCAGCACGTTCCCGTTGCTGCAGGGTACGGTTCCATCCGGGTCGAATGAGGCCAGCAGGTCCTTGCCTTGGTATTTCAGGACGCGCAGGATGGCTCCCAGCTCGGTCACCACTGCCTCGTAGTCCCCGTGACGGATGCTGTACTGCTGTCCTGTCCGGGGCACGGCCCCGCCCATCATCTCGTTCGTATGCATGCTCCCACTTCCATAGTGCCGTTGATGCTTGCTACGCCACCATCCTAGCGCCTGGGTGGTCTTGGCTTCTTGGTGAAAGAGTGGCTGATGGACTACCGGGAGCCGCTCAGGCTTTCTACCATGGTCTTGCAATGTCCGGGACCGCCCGGATGGACGTTGATAAGGAGCGGCAGTGGCAGTATTTCGGACCACCGTGTGCGAACAGCCGACCACGCAGGGGCATGGACGGGTCATCCTGGCTGATCCGCGTGGGTTCTGCGCGGGGGTGGACCGTGCCATCCAGACCGTGCAGACCATCCTGGATGCGGACAACCCCCATCGGGATCTGCCGCCGGTCTACGTGCGCCGGCAGATAGTCCACAACCGGCATGTGGTCGAGGACCTGTCCCGGCGAGGGGCCGTGTTCGTGGACGAGCTGGATCAGATTCCCGATCAGGCCGTCCGTGCCGGGGTTCCCGTGGTCTTCTCGGCCCATGGAATCGCTCCCTCGGTCGTCAAGGAGGCCCAGCGGCGGGGGATGCGTGTGGTCGATGCCTCATGCCCCTTGGTCAGCAAGGTTCACCGGGAGGTCCAGCGCTTCGTTCGGGACGGCTACCGAATTATTTACATAGGCCATCGAGGGCACGACGAGGCTGTGGGAGTCATGGGGGAGGCCCCGGACCGGGTTCATCTGGTCGAGCATGAGGCCGATATTCAGGCCTTGGACTTCGGACCCGACACCCCGCTGGTCATGCTGACCCAGACCACCCTCAGCCTGGATGAGACCGCCGACCTGGCCGCGGCCCTGCGTCGACGCTTCCCCTGGATAGAGGAGCCGCCGGGCTCCGACATCTGCTACGCCACCCAGAACAGGCAGCAGGCGGTCAAGCTGGTGGCCGGCCAAGCGGACTGCATGGTTGTGGTGGGCTCAGCCAATTCCTCCAATTCGGTGCGTCTGGTCGAAGTGGCCCGTCAGGCCCTGGATGCGCGCTTTCCCGGTCAGGGCGAGCAGAGGGCCCACCGGGTCGACGATGCGGGCGAGCTGGATCCGACCTGGCTGCAGGGCATGGATTCGGTAGGACTCACCTCGGGTGCTTCGGTTCCCGAAAACCTGGTTCAGGGGGTGCTGGAGACCCTGGCCTCCCGAGGGTTCACCCAGGTGACCCGGGCCCGGGCAGTCGACGAGCATATGCACTTCGTCTTGCCTGCGGCCCTGCGCTCAGCACGTGCATCAAGGAAAGTTCCACAGCCGCAGGGCTAGGCCCCAGCGCTAAGATCGCTCAGTCGGTGGCCAGCGGGGCGGTCTTGGCCTTGAGGACACGGATCAGATCCCGTGGGTCCAGACCCAGACTGATTCCGCGCTTGCCGCCGGAGACCATGATGGTGTCGAACTCCAGGGCGCCTTGGTCGAGTACGGTCAGGTGTCGGGTGCGTTGGCCGAAGGGTGAAATGCCGCCCAGGACGTATCCGCTCTCTCGTTCGGCCTGGGCCTTGTCGGCCATGCGGGCCTTCTTGGCGCCCACGGCCGCCGCCAGGTGTTTGAGGTTCAGGTGGCCGGTCACCGGCACAATGCCGATGACCCGCTCCTTGCCCGTGTCGGCCATCAGGGTCTTGTAGACCGTGCGCGGGTCCAGGCCCAGCTTTTTGGCGGCCTCGATGCCGTATCCCTGGTCCATGTGGTCGGCGCTGTGATGGTATTCGTGGATGGTGAAGGGCACTCCCAGACGCTCCAGCTGGGCCATGGCCGGGGTCGCGGCATCCGAGTCCGCCCGCTTCTTCTTGCTCATGACTCCATGCTAAGGTACTGACCGTTTGGGTAGGCTGAGGGGTGTCTTTGGCGCCATTGCGCGGAAAGGGTAGTCCATGACCGCTGTCAATGCCTGGCTGCTCGATGCGGTGACGGGCGGCTGGGGGCTGGCCGTGCTCTTTCTGGCTGCCTTTTTGGATGCGCTGATCATTCCCATACCCACGGAACTCATGGTCCTGGCCACGGCTTCGGCTTTTCGGGCCTCGGGACGACCTCTGCCCATCCAGGTCTTTCTAGTATGTGCCCTGGCCTTCGCGGGCGGCGATGCCTGCACCTATGGGCTGGGGCGGCTGGTCCCGCTGAATCGTCTGGCCGTCTTCCGTGGCGCCGCAGGCAAGGCGGTAACCACATGGGCCCATCGGGCCCTGCTGCAGGGAGGCGGATTCTTCACGCTGGCCTCGCGCTTTGTGCCCTCGGGTCGGACCGTGGTCAATCTGACTGCCGGGGCGGCGAGGTATCCGCTGAACCGTTACCTGCCGCTGGCTGCACTGGCTGGCTTGCTCTGGTCGATTTATATGTGGACCCTGGGGTATCTGGCTGCCTCCTGGCTGGAAAACAACCCCCTGGCCGTCATGGTCATCGGTTTTCTGGCGGGCATGGTCGTCGGCCTGGTCTGCGACCTGGCCATGCGGGCGCTCACCCGGAGGCGCTGATGATAAGCAAGGGGCCCGCCCCCGTAGGGAGCGGACCCCATCATCGCTAGGGCCGGAGGAGCCGGCCTGACGCTCAGTCGCCCAGTCCGGCGAAGTAGATCAGGGTGCGGATCATGTTGCTGGTGAAGCCGTACTCGTTGTCGTAGAAGGCAACGGTGCGGACCATCTGGTCGTCGCCATAGGTGTTGACATCGGTCTGCGTGGGATCGAAGATGCCGCCGTGGGTGTCGCCGATCACATCGGAGGTCACGATGCCCTCGTCGTTGTAGCCGAAGTAGTCCTTGCCCTCGAAGGCCTTCTTGGCGGTGTCGTTGATCTCGTCGACGGTGACCTTCTTGTTCAGCAGGCAGAACAGCTCAGTGACGGAGCCGGCGGGAACGGCCACACGCTGCGCGTGGCCCTGCAGCTTGCCGTCAACGGAGGGAACGACCTTGCCAATGGCCTTGGCGGCACCGGTGGAGTGTTCGATGGTGTTGAGGGCGGCGGCGCGGGTGTTGCGCGGCTTGTTGCCCTTGGGGCCATCCAGCAGCATCTGGGAGCCGGTGTAGGCGTGGATGGTGGTCATGTACCCGATGCGGATGCCGAAGTTGTCATCCAGCATCTTGACCATGGCGGCCAGGGAGCCGGTGGTGCAGGAGCCGGCGGAGATGATCTTGTCGGAGGGCTTCAGGGTCTCCTGGTTGACGCCGTAGACCACGGTGGGTGTGGCCTCGTCCTTGGCGGGGGCGGAGATCAGCACCTTCTTGACTCCGGCGTTCAGGTGGGCCTGAGACTTCTCGGTGGAGGTGTAGAAGCCGGTGCACTCCAGCACGCATTCCACACCGTCGTTCTTGGCCCAGGGGATGTTGCTGGCATCCTTCTCGGCGTAGACCGGGATCTCCTTGCCGTCCACCACGATGGCGGTGTCGGTGGAGGTGACCGAGACAGGGGTGCCGTCGTCGTGACGGAAGGTGCCCTGGGTGCTGTCGTACTTGAGCAGATAGGCCAGAATGGCCGGGGTGGTCAGATCGTTGATAGCGGCAACCTCGATGTTGGAGGCTTCGCCGCCACGGGCCTGGAGCTCAAAGATGCGCCGGAAGGCCAGACGACCGATACGTCCGAATCCGTTGATGCCAATCTTTACTGTCATTCAATTCTCCCTTGGAGATTGGCCGTATACAGCACAAAAATTACCGGACCGTATATGGCCGATTACTGATAACATCTCATAGTTTATAGAACCCTGTGTACTTATAGCAAGCGATAACGCGGGTTCTGCCAAGGAAAAAACGAACAAAAAAATTGGTAGGTTTTGTTGTTTGTTTGCGCAACAAAACGATCAAGAATTGTGAGAATTTTCGTTCGTATCGGCCAGCCAATCCTCCCACTGCTGCTGACGGAATCCGACTAGGACACGCCGGCCATCCAGCAGGATGGGACGCTTGACCAGCATGCCGTCGGTGGCCAGCAGCTGCAGAGCCTGCTCCGTGTCCATCTGCGGCAGCCGTTTGCTTAAGCCCTGGCTGCGATAGGCCTGACCTGAGGTATTGAAGAATCGTCGGACGGGCAGGCCGCTCATGTCCAGCCATTCGGTCAGTTCCTCCTGGGTGGGGCGGTCCTCCTTGATGTCGCGCTCGGTGAAGTCCACATTGTGGTCACGCAGCCAGGTGCGCGCCTTGGCGCAGGTGGAGCAGCGGCTGTAGCAGATGAAGAGCGGGTGCTGGGCTGTAGGTGATGCTGTCATAGTTGTTCCTTTCCAAGTGGGGTTCAGGCCAGGCGGCGGGAGGGCCGGGTCTCCAAGGAGCCCAGGTCTGCCTTGGGCTCCAAGGCGGCACTCCATACCGGCTGGGGCGCCGAGATGGGGTAGGTGACGAACACTGTTCCCTGTTTCAAGCCTATGTGGGCCGGTCTGCCAGGCAGGAACTCGTTGCTGACGCCGGTCACCTGCTGGTTGGTCATGGTCATGCCATCCGTCTGGTATTTGAGGCCCTGCTCGACCACGCCCAGAGCCTGGTCGTCGGCGGCCAGGACGGAGATCATGGACCTGGGCGGGCAGTCCCAGACGGGGAAGTCCAGGCTTCCAGGGCCGAGGGCCGTGACCAGCATTCCCCGCCCCCAGAGTTCGGCCCGGCCTCCGCTGGCCGCGATCAGATGGATCAGGTTCAGGTTGGCCAGCGTGTGGTCCATGCGTCCGCCCAGGCCACCATATATAAGGAATCGCCGGCAACCGCGCTGCCAGCCCACCTTGACTGCAGCCAGCAGGTCTGTATCGTCTTTCTCGGCAGGCAGGACCCGGCGGGGGATGTCTGTACGCAGCTTGCGGCTGCCAGTGGGCAGGGAGTCGAAGTCGCCGACGACCAGATCAGGCTCGTCCCCGTGCTCCAGGGCCGGCTCCAGTCCTCCGTCCGCTGCGATGACCAGGGCCTGTCCGCCGCGAACCACCTCTTCGCCAAAGTACTGTCCGGCGCCCCAGATCCGGCAGAGCCGCGCCTGGACAGTCTCGCCCGACTGACAGTCTTCCTGCATACGATTCTTCTTTCTGCGATTGTCCCTTGAAGGCGCCTCCATCATCCCAGACCAGCCAGACTGACCAGGAAGGTCAGCCACCCCTGTACCAAGGCCATGTAGGTCAGTGTGCCGCAGGCAATGCTGACCATCATGTTCCGCCAGCGCAGGTGGACCAGGGTTGTGACCAGCAGAGCCAGGGCCTCGTAGAGCCCGTGGTCGCCTCCGACCAGGTTGGTGTGCCTCAACGAATAGACCACCAGCAGTCCCATGACGGCGGCGGGCAGCAGACGTCCCAGCCTGGTCACCAGGGCCGGCGGCCGACGTCCCTCCGGCCAGATGAAGAAGGGCAGGAATCTGGTGGCCATGGTTCCCAGGACCACAATGCCTATGGTGATCAGTTGCTGCGTGGTGGTCATGAGGCCTCCCTTTGGCTGTGGAAGTCCAAGAGGATGAAGATGGCCAGGATGACCACCATGGACGGGATGATGAACCGGTCGGGTCCGAAGATCAGCAGGCAGGCCAGGGAGGCCAGCAGACCGATCAGGGCCGGCAGGCGGGCCTCGGCCTGCCGCCACTGCTCCAGAAAGAGGACCAGGAACATGGCGGTCAGCACGAAATCCAGCCCCCTGGTGTCGAAGTTGGCCAGGTTGCCCAGCACAGCGCCCAGGGTGGCGCCGCCCACCCAGTAGATCTGGTCGAGCAGGGTGACGAAGAAGAGGTACCAGCCCTTGTCGGTCCCGGCCGGGTGGGGGTCGGCAGACTCCAGGGCGAAGGTCTCGTCGCACATGCCGAAGATCAGGTAGGGCTTCTTCCGGCCCGTCCCGCGAAAGACCGGCAGCATGGCCAGGCCGTAGAAGAGGTGGCGGGCATTGACCATCAGGGTCAGCATCAGCGCGCCCCAGGGATTGAAGGTGGACATGAGCAGGTCCACGGTCACGAACTCCATGGAACCGGCGTAGATCAGGGCGCTCATGGCCAGCGGGTAGATCACCGGGAAGCCACGGCTGGTCATCAGAAAGCCGTAGGAGATCCCCAGCACCAGGAATCCGGCCATGATGGGCAGGGTCCGTGGGAAGGCCGCAGCCAGGGAGCCCAGGATGGTTCCGGAGGACTCCGCATCTTCGTCAGCGTCTTTTTGCGCTTGCTGCATGACCCGCCTCCTGACTTCGTTTTGGGGAATGGTCAGCAATGATAATCCCCTCTCGCGCCGCAGGGATAGGCCGGTCGACAATGTGAGAAGGCTGTCAAGACGGGATGGGAGCGGAATAGGCGCTCTCCCGCTCCTGTTGAACCTAGCGATAGGCACCGGTATGCGAGGAGGAATCATGGACAAGAACAAGATTTCGACCAACAACCCGGCCACGGTCGTCCTGGCGGGGGGATGCTTCTGGGGCATCGAACGGTTCTTCCAGGAGGTGGACGGGATCATCGATACCCAGGTGGGATACGCCCAGTCCACAGTGCCCAACCCCAGCTATGAGCAGGTCTGCAGCGGTGTCACCGACGCCGTGGAGAGCGTGCGACTGACCTATGATCCTCAGACGGTCAGTCTGCGGACCCTGACCCTGCTTCTGCTGGATCTGATCGACCCCTTCTCGGTGGATCGGCAGGGCAACGACCGGGGCAGGCAGTACCGCAGCGGCCTCTACTGGGATCCCGAGCACCGCGAGCAGGAGGAGCCCGTCTTCCGGCGCGCCCTGGAGGAGCTGGAGGGCAGGACCGGCCGTCATCCCGCTGTGCAGGTGGAGGCCCTGATCAACTTCTACCCGGCGGAGGAGTCCCACCAGGACTACCTGCTCAAGAACCCCGGCGGATACTGCCACATCCCTCTGGAGGCCATCGCCAACGCCGCCTCCCGCCAGCGCTACATCGAGCGCATCTGGTCCCTGGACCCCGAAAGCTACGAGGTCACCCAGCATTCGGCCACCGAGCGGCCCTTCGCCAACGCCTACGACGGGGAATTCCGCCCGGGCATCTATGTGGACGTGGTCAGCGGGCAGCCGCTCTTCTCCTCGGCGGACAAGTACGACTCGGGCTGCGGCTGGCCGGCATTCACCAAGCCCATCGATCCCGACCTGCTGGTCAACCGCAAGGACTACAAGCTGCTGGGCCGGCCCCGGATCGAGGTGCGGACGGCACAGACCGGCATTCATCTGGGGCACGTCTTCGACGACGGTCCTGCCGACCGTGGCGGGCAGCGCTACTGCATGAACTCCGCCGCCCTGCGGTTCGTGCCGCGGGACCGGATGGAGGAGGAGGGTTACGGAGACTACCTGCCCTTGGTGGACCAAGCCGGTCGTTGACCGTTCTGCCTCCAGTGACACGCCGGAGCTTCGAACCCATGGAGTTCCGGCGCAGTCCACGCATGAGGCCCCTCTGTTTCCTGTTGCCCTTTTGGGCTATTGTGGACTGCTGGTGGATCGATAAGGAGTCATGCCAATGTGCGGAATTGCTGGGTTCGTCAACGACACCTCTGCCGAGGAAAAAACGGCCGTGCTCAAGCGGATGACGGACATCATTGCCCACCGAGGCCCCGACAACGAGGGGCATTTCGTCGATGAGCGGGTGGCCCTGGGCTTTCGGCGCCTGAGCATCATCGACCTGCAGGGCGGCGACCAGCCCATCTTCAACGAGGACTCCTCCATGGCCATCACCATGAACGGGGAGATCTACAACTACCGTGAACTGCGCCGCCAGCTGATCGACCTGGGCCACACCTTCTCCACCGAGTCCGACACCGAGGTCATCCTGCACGGCTACGAGCAGTGGGGCCACCAGGTGGTCAACCGCCTGCGCGGCATGTTCGCCTTCGTCATCTGGGACCGCGGCCGCGGCGAGCTGTTCGGGGCCCGGGACCATTTCGGCATCAAGCCTTTCTATTACGCCCGGATGGGCGGCACCTTCATGTACGCCTCGGAGATCAAGAGCCTCCTGCAGCATCCGGACTTCCACAAGGAGCTCAACACCCAGGCCCTGCGTCCCTACATGACCTTCCAGTACCCGGCGCTTCCCGAGACCTTCTTTAAGGGCGTATTCAAGCTTCCCGAGGGCCATTGGTTCACCTTCCGGGACGGAAAGATGGACATCCACCAGTATTACGACCCGGCCTTTGGCGAGAGCAAGCAGGATCTGAAGGACCTGGTCGACTCCATCGACCAGACCGTCCAGGATTCGGTCAAGGCCCACCAGGTGGCCGATGTGGAGGTGGGTTCCTTCCTCTCCTCCGGGGTGGACTCCAGCTATGTCGCAGCCCTGGCGCGCCCCCGGCACACCTATTCGATCGGCTTCGGCAAGGGGACCTACAACGAGTCCGACCAGGCTGGCGAGCTGGCCTCCATACTCAAGCTCAACAACACCACCGAGTCCCTGGACGGCGACCAGGCCTTCAGCTATTTCCCGCAGATTCAGTGGTACATGGACGAACCTGACTCCAACCCCTCCTGCGTGCCGCTCTTCTTCCTTTCCGAGCTGGCCAGCCGGGACCTGCGCGTGGTCCTGAGCGGGGAGGGTGCCGACGAGCTCTTCGCAGGCTACGTAGACTATGGCGTGCATACGCGCTCGCGCATCATCAAGGATGTCACCCGCCTCCTGGGCCGGCTGCCCCGCAAGGCCCGGTATGCCATCGGACGCTGGGCCAAGGGCAAGCACTTCCACGGGGCCTGGCACCTGTACGCCAACCTGGCCCCCGCCGAGGAGAGCTTCATCGGCCAGGCCAAGGTCTTCGACGAGGACGAGGCCGGCAGGCTGCTCAAGCCGGCCTACCGCAAGGCTCCCCGTGTCTCTGAGATCACGGGACGAATTTATGCCCGGCTCAAGGGGCGCAGCCTGTCCGAGCTCAAGAAGAAGCAGTACCTGGACATGCATCAGTGGATGCCCGGGGACATCCTGCTCAAGGCCGACAAGATGACCATGGCCCACTCCCTGGAGCTGCGTGTGCCACTCCTGGACCGCAAGCTCATGGATGTGGCCGAGAAGGTGCCGACCAAATACCTGATCACCGATCAGAACACCAAGTTCGCTTTCCGCAAGGCTGCCGACCGTCATATTCCCCGGGAGTGGTCCGCCAGGGAGAAGCTGGGCTTCCCCGTGCCCATCCGGGACTGGCTGCATCAGGAGCGTTACTACCGGCTGGTCCGCAGCATGTTCGAACAGGAATGGGTACCCGAGTTCTTCGACCAGGAGGCCCTGCTGCGCATGCTGGACGACAACTACGCCAAGCGCAACGATGCCCGTCGCAAGATCTGGACCGTCTACTCCTTCCTGACCTGGTATGACGTCTATTTCATCCACGACGGGACCAAACCAGAGCTTCAAGATCTAGGAAAATAACGCGGTACCCTTGAAACAGCTTCACAGAGCTGGATAAGGGGGTACCCTCCATGGCTTTACGCCCTGATGTTGCCAGAAGCAGGATGGCGGATGCCGCTGAACTCTATTGGGTGCACGGCATGAAAGTCGCAGCCGTGGCAAGAGAGCTCGATGTCTCCACGTCAACTGTCTCGCGTCTGCTGTCTGAGGCGAAACGTCGCCACATCATCGAGTTCACCGTCAATCGGCAGGAGGACTCGGCGCTCGAGCTGAGGCATCATCTTGAGGAAGAGTTCCATATCCATGCAGTTGTTGTGGGTACTGGTGAGATATTGGATGCTACCAGGCGGAGGGTTGCCGTAGGAGATGCCGCTCAATCGCAGATTTGGAAGATGGTCAATTCCGATACGGTCATCGGGGTGGCTTGGGGCCGAACTATAGAATCTCTCTCCCTTCAGCTGATACCCAAGCATCTATCGGGTGTTGAGATTCTGCAGCTTCATGGGTTCGGGAATACACTTTCCTTCGGGGAAAATTATTTTACCCAGATCCTCACTCGCTTCGGCACCGCATATGACGCTCAAGTTCATCTGTTCCCCGCCCCTGCAATCTTCGATTCCAGTGAAACTCGTGAGATGATGTGGAAGGAGACCAGCATTCGTCAGATGCTGGAATTGCGGCGTTCCTTGGATCTGATCATAACCTCTGTCGGGACTCCATATGGGGCCACGCCCAGCCCCTTGTTTAGTCCGGGAGTGCTGTCCCGTCATGATCGAGAAGAGCTCAAACGTGAGCATGTAGTGGGGGATGTGACCTCCACCTTCTACCGCAGCGACGGCAGCATGCGTGATTTGGCCATCAATAAAAGGTCGACCGGGCTGAGCCGAGAGGAATTGCTCAGGGTGCCGACTCGTCTGTTCATCGTAGCCGATGAAAACAAGGTTCAAGCCTTGACTACGGCTCTTAATGCCGGCTTGGTTACTCACCTGGTCATCGACCAGACGACGGCAGCACATCTGGTCCGGCAGTAGGCGATAGTGCTCCACACACAAATACAGACGTGCATCGCGGCATGGTCTGAGTTGTGGTGGATTTTATAGACTGATCAACCTGTTCTCTGCAGGACTATGCCCAAATGCTTGGCTGTTTATACAGCATCTTGCTTCGTTTGTTCGATACCAATAAATACCTGATAAATGAAAATATTCCCACAAATATCTGGTATTTCATGCTGAATATCACCATTAATGCATAAAGCATTCGCTTTTGATGGGTATTTTTGCTATCACTGAAAGTACCGCAAGGGATGGCGATGTCCTGAAACGGTTCTGAAAAACAGAAGAGCCCAGTGTCATGCTCCTGGGCTCACCAACTTTGCGGGTGAAGAGCTCGAGGACAGAGAGGACTGCGCACGATGGCGTGTCGGATTGATGATGTCGGTGAATTCGCAACGGAATCGATCAGAGGATTCGTCCAGGCCAATCCTGGGTATGTCAAGGCATGCCCGGGTGGCGTGATTCGTTCTACACGTTCCAGGAATGATCAAGTTGCGCTGGTAATCGGCGGAGGCATGGGGCACTATCCGGCATTCGCGGGACTCGTGGGGCCAGGCATGGCTCATGCGGCCGTGCAGGGTAATATCTTCGCATCTCCATCTGCCAGGCAGGTTGTTGACGTTTGCCGTCGTGCCGATCAAGGGCGAGGCATAATCCTCATCTTCGGCAACTACGAGGGGGATCGGTTGAATTTCAACCAGGCTGCACGCACGCTTCGTGCCGAGGGCCATGATGTACGGGTTCTGCCGGTTACTGATGATCTGTATTCCGCCCCTCCGGATCGAATCCAGGAACGCCGAGGAATAGCGGGCGATATGGCGGTTTTCAAAATCGCCGGAGCCGCTTGTGCGGCGGGAATGGACCTGGATTCTGTGGAAGCCTTGGCTATACGCGCCAATGCTTGCACACGAAGCCTGGGTGTGGCATTTTCCGGATGCACACTGCCCGGATCGGACGAACCACTGTTCAGCGTCCCTGAAGGCCGTATGTCGCTAGGACTCGGCATTCATGGGGAGCCTGGAATCGGTCAAACAGATCGGCCTACTATCGATGGTTTGGCGGATCTGCTGGTCCGACGCCTCATGGATGAAAGACCCGAGGACCGTCAAATGCATGGGGCGCATGTGGCTCCCATTCTTAACGGCTTGGGCGCTCTTAAGTCTGACGAGCTCTTTGCCGTATACGATGCTGTCCAACGACATCTGTCACAGCTGGGTCTGCGATTGATCCAACCTCTGGTGGGGGAGTTTTGCACCAGTTTTGATATGAGCGGATTGTCGCTTTCCTTGTGCTGGCTGGATGAGGACTTGGAGCCCCTTTGGTGTGCTTCCGCAGAGACGCCGGCTTTGCATTTGGGTAATCATGTAGATTCCAGCCAGACGGATATAGATGCCCAAGTGTCCGCGCAGGAGGACGGTCCGACCGAAAAAGAAGAGCAGGCCACTCCGGAGTCAAAACAGGCTGCTCAAAGCCTAGCCAGAATCATGCAGACTGTGATGCAATGCGTTAACGAAAACGTGGATTATCTGGGACGAATAGATGCGGTGGCGGGTGACGGGGATCATGGACTCGGCATGCAGCGCGGTGCTGAAGCAGCGTCAAAAGCTGCAGATGAAGCAATAGTAGCTGGGTCCGGTTGCCGAACTGCATTGAAGGAAGCGGCTGAAGCCTGGGCCGATAAGGCAGGCGGCACGTCAGGAGCGCTCTGGGGTGAATTGCTGACATCCCTGGCAGGTCATCTCTCCGATTCATCGAGACCTGGCAAGGAGGAGATTGCTGAGGGCTGGCTCGACGCTGACAAGCAGCTAATGGAGTTTGGCGGGGCGAAACCGGGAGACAAGACCATGATCGATGCCGTGCATCCTTTTGTGCAGGCTTTTACCAGCGGCGGGGATTCGCTGGCAAACACTTGGAGTCACGCTGCAGAAGCAGCTCACCATGGGGCTGAGGAGACAGCCGATATGCTGCCCAAGAAAGGTCGCGCGAAAGCCCATGGCAGCAAGGATCTGGGTACCCCAGACCCAGGAGCGGTCTCATTCGCCATGATTGTCCAAGCTGTAAGTCCCGTACTGAATGATTTGGCCAGCCAAAAACAGTGTAATGCCGACAAGATGGTGCTCTCATGAGTGCGGCCGTGACCGATAAGCCAGTGATTGCCACCTGCCTGAATGGAGCGCCTCTGCAAGGAGTGGACGGTAGATCGATGACCAAGGCCGACCCAAGCGATTGGGCCAAGGTTTTCACAGCGATAGCAGGCGCCGGTTTCCATTACGCCGAACTGTCGGATGCTTGGATCAGGCCGGCGGATATGACTCCTGCAAGGAGGCATGAATTGGTGGAGACTGCACACGGCTGCGGGGTTGAATTGCCCTCCTTGCATGTGCAGCGCGCCAGCGTCATTCAGCCGGGAATCGGGCAGAACAATCTGGCCTATGCGCACGCCAGCATTGATGCTGCGGCAGAGATGGGTATGAAAGTCTTTTCAACCGGACTGCATCAGCCCCTGAACTCCTCACAGCGCAAGGCCTTTTGGTTCTGGCTGGGGCAAGGTCCGGTGGATCCGCCTGACGACCCTGAGCGCTGGCAGACCGCAGTGCGCAGAATCAGAGAGCTGGGCCGGCATGCTAATGACGCAGGAATGGTCATGTCTTTGGAGATGTACGAAGACACCTATCTGGGCCGCGCTGACTCCGCCGTCCGTTTCGTATCCGAAGTAGGCCTGCCCAACGTGGGCCTCAATCCAGACGTGGGCAACCTGGTCCGCCTGCACCGGCGTATTGATGATTGGCGCGAAACCTATCGGAAAACGCTTCCATATGCGGTCTACTGGCATCTGAAGAACTATCAGCGCGACGAAGCCCCTGACGGTTCCTGGCATGTTGCTATACCCACAACCTTGCGTGACGGCATCATCGATTACCGTTGGGCGGTCCATTATGCCCAAAGCTGCGGGTACCAGGGCATGTTCATCTGTGAGCACTACGGAGGCGATGTTCTATCCGTCTGCGCTCACAACGCTGAATACCTGCAGAAACTGCTTTCCCGGCCGTGACCTTCGAAACGATGAACCAATCGGTCAAAGATTCGGGGAAATAAACCAACACCATATCCAACAAAGGAGTACATATGAGTGCAAATACATCAACAAAACCACGTATTGCCATGACATTCGGCGATCCGGCCGGCATCGGCCCTGAACTTGGCGTCAGGTTGCTCGCTGATCCCAAAAACCGCAAGTCCGCTGACATCTATGTTTTGGCTGACAGGGTTGAGGTGGAGTCCGCGGCCGAGAAAGCCGGTCTGGAAGTCCCCATTGCTGATCAACCTAATGATGATGCGGTAGCCGTTCTCGACGACCATTCGCTGCCTGAAACTGCTATCCCTATCAAGCAAACATCCAAGGAAGCCGGTGAGCGCGCACTGCATCAGCTCAGTCGCGGACTGGATCTAGCGCGAGATGGCAAAATCGAAGCCATGGTCTTCATGCCGCTGAACAAGACCAGCCTGCACCTGGGCGGCATGAACGAGCTCGACGAGCTGCGTTGGTTTGCCAAGAAATTGGACTTCGATGGATTTACGAGTGAAATCAATATCATCCCAGGATTGTGGACTTCAAGGGTGACCAGTCACATGGGACTCAAGGACGTGCCGGGCCGTATCACCAAGGATGGTGTGGTCAGCGCAATCACTCTGCTGCACAATTTGTTGCATGACTCGGGCATAGCCGAACCCCGCCTTGGCGTTTGCGCTTTGAACCCCCATAATGGCGAGAACGGCATTTTTGGCCGTGAGGAGATTGATATCATTCGTCCTGGTATCGAGCAGGCTCGGCAGGCCGGCATCAACGTGGAGGGAACCTATTCGGCTGACACCATATTCATTGGTGCCAAGGACCGGTATGACGGTGTCGTGACGATGTACCACGATCAGGGCCAGATCGCTATAAAGCTGATGGGCTTTGACGGTGGAGTCACTGTCCAAGGCGGTCTTCCTGTCTTCATAGATACGCCTGCTCATGGAACGGCATTCGATCTGGTTGGAAAGAACAAGGCCAACATCACTTCAAGCCAGAATGCCTTCAACATTGCCTGCGCTATCGGATCAAGCAGGGTCAATCGCTGATCGTCAAGATCTTACCGACTGTCAGGTGAAGAGGATCGACGACGGATGTGATCCATTCGCCTGACTGTTCGACGTGCCCCGGCATCCTCTTGATTTCGGGGCCGTCTTTTGGTCATACATTCAAGGAAAGAGTGTCATGCTTCCAGTTCTCAGCGGCATTGCCGCCATCATTGTTTTAATAGTTCTGATTGTGTACTGCAAACTGCATCCCTTTGTGGCGCTCATCATCTCATCTTTGGGCCTTGGTTTGGTCAACGGCCTGGGCACGGAGAAGACCGTCAAATCCTTTACTACGGGGTTCGGTTCTCAGCTGTCCACCACCGGCATCGTGATAGGTTTGGGAGCCATCATCGGAGGGATGCTCGTCAGCAGTGGCGGAGCCGAACGCATAGCCAACGTGATCGTGGGCAAGAGCAAGAAGGCTTTGATCCCTCTTGCTGTAGGTTTGGTGGCTTTGATCATCGAATTGCCCAATTTGTTTGAGGTCACCTTCGTGCTCCTCATTCCAATTGTGTTCTCTGTGGCTAAGAGGACTCATACCAGTGCGCTTTATGTAGCCATTCCTATGGCCGCCGGTATGATGACCGCCCATGGTCTGCTTCCTCCCGGCCCTGCAACCGTCATCGGTGCAGGAGCGATCGGGGTGGATCTTGGGCTGGTGTCCATGATCGGCATCGTAATCTGCATTCCTGTGTTCGCGGCCGGTGTCTGGCTGTTTCCCAAGCTCATGCAACGGTACTACCTTCGTTATCAGGTAAGCGACGGCTCTGAGTACGCCACCAAGGACGACGACCTGGCACAGGCTCCCGGCATACTCAAATCACTGCCTTCGGTATTGCTAGCCCCGGTTCTGCTGATCATCGGCACCATTGGCAAGGCAGTCTTCTCCAAGGGCTCCGTCGGTTATGTGATTACGCAATTCTTTGGCAATACAGTGGTCGCCTTGCTCCTGTCGGCCTTGTACGCGCTGATCTTCCTGGGGCTCGGCTCGGGTATGACCGCCAAGAAGACGTTGAGTCAGAGCAAGACCAGTCTCAAAGGTGTGGTCAATGTTCTGCTGATCATTGGCGCAGGTGGTGGCCTTAAGGAAATGCTGCAGAGCACTGGTCTGAGCGATCAAATAGCGACAACCGCAGCCAAGTGGGCCATTCCCACCGTTCTGCTGGCTTGGCTTATCGCTGCGCTCTTCCGTGTCGCTCTTGGGTCTGGCACGGTCGCTGTGGCCGCTGCGGCGGGCATCGTGGCTCCCATGGTCGCGCAAGCAGATGATTTGCATAAGGCACTGGCTGTGTTAGCCATCGCCGTAGGCGCGATGATCTTCTCTCATGTAAATGACGGCGCCTTCTGGCTCTTCCAGGAGTATCTGGACATGACCGTTCCTCAGACGCTGAAGACATGGAGCTTCCTGGTGACTGTCCAATCGGTGGTAGGTCTGATTGCTCTGCTGCTGGTGAATGCCGTCATAGGCGTTGTGGTATAGGCCGCTAGCCCGCTAGGTCGATATTCGAGATTCAAGGAAAGGTGAAAGATAATGAGACTGGCGTTTGGAGCCGATCCTAATGCTGCAGGGTTGAAGAATGTGCTCATGGAGGAGGCAAGACGTCTGGGTCACGAGGTGATCGATTTTCCTACTGATGATCCGATCTACGCCAACGTGGCCATCGCCCTTGCGCAGTCTGTGGTTAGGGGCGAAGCGGATCGAGGTGTCCTGCTTTGCGGGACGGGTCTGGGCGTTTCGATCTCGGCCAACAAGGTGCCGGGAGCCTATTGCGCTTGCGTATCGGACATATATCAAGCCGAGCGTGCCCGCCGCAGCAATGATGCGAACATCATCGCCATGGGTGCTCAGGTTCTGGGGCCCGAAACAGCCAAATCCCTGTTAAGGGCTTATTTGGACAGTGAGTTCGATCCTGATTCCAGAAGTGGCCCGAAGGTGGCGCGCATCCGCGAATTTGAGCTTCATCAGCAATGACGAATCCGTGGGCAGCAGATAGTCAATTTTAATAGCGCAGAGTGGGGAAGATGAACAAGCCGATTGTAGCTATAAGCCTGAAAATGTATTTTACAAGAAAACAGACACTGGCATATTGTCGACGATTAGCCGATCTTCTCAATGCCGCAGCCCTTCCACTGGACAAGGTGACCATGGCGGTTTTGCCGGATTACCTTACGGTGGAGCAGGCTGGGCAGGCCCTGCTGTCCACGGATGTTCATCTTGGTATTCAGGATGTATGCGATCAAGATCGTGGCCCGTTTACTGGAGAGGTCTCGCCCCGGGATGCTTTTGATCTGGGTGTGACCGTGGCCGAAGTGGGTCATGAGGAACGCCGTCACCTGTATGGGGAAGATGATGAACTCATCGGGCGGAAGGTTCGTGCATGCTGGCGCAATGGATTGACACCCCTGCTGTGTGTGGGTGAGCTAAGCAACCACGGTCCTGAGGCAGCCGCTGATTATTGCTTAAAACAGATCGAAATGGGGCTGGGTGAGAAGCCTGACCTTCCAGCCTGGATTGCATATGAACCCGTCTGGGCCGTCGGAGCTTCCCGCCCCGCTCCAGTTGAATACGTCCAAGAGGTATGTTCGATTATCAAAAACAAGCTTGGCCCCCAATGCCACAATTTGTCGCTCATATATGGGGGGGCTGCTGCTCCGGGATTGTTGACTGAGCTATGGCCAACTGTCGATGGGGTCTTTCTAGGCCGTTTCGCGCATGATCCCGCTGCTTTCCTGGAAGTCGTGAAAGAGGCCTGGCGCTTGATCAGCCAGGACTCGGAGGTCCAGAACGGTCAGAGTTGACCGCTTATCGGCATTGTGCTAATATATCCAACGGCTTGAGCAATCAAGAAAGCGGGTGACCCACCTGGAAGTCTCTCATGACTTCGGGTTCGAGGAGTGGCGATATTCTGTTGTATTCTACAGAATCGCTCATGAACGCGGAAGCGCGTCGTTTACAGCGATGGTCTTTTCGTCTGGACTCATGTGGATCGGCTGCAGGCAGTGGATGTTGTGGTATTTGAGAAGGAGTCATCATTAGCGACGAACCAAGGATTAACGACGATATACGAGTGTCTCAGGTACGCCTGATCGGGCCCAACGGCGAGCAGGTGGGAATCATTGCGACCTCCGTCGCCCTCAACCTTGCCAAGGAGGCCAACCTTGACCTGGTCGAGGTTGCACCCAAGGCCAAGCCTCCGGTCGCCAAGCTCATTGATTACGGCAAGTTCAAATACAACGAGAAGATCAAGGCTCGTGAGGCGCGCCGCAATCAGAGCATGTCGGAGATCAAGGAGATCCGCTTCAGATTGAAGATCGACGACCACGACTTCGAGGTCAAGGAGGGGCACGTGCGCCGCTTCCTGTCCGCCGGAGACAAGGTCAAGGTCACCATCATGCTGCGTGGGCGCGAGCAGTCCCGGCCCATCGGCGGCGTGGAGCTCCTGCGCAAGCTGGCTGACGACGTCGCGGATCTGGGCTCCATCGAGTTCGCCCCCAAGCAGGAGGGGCGCAACATCATCATGACCCTGTCGCCCAAGGGCAAGAAGGTCCACACCCAGTCCGAGCAGCGTCGGCGGGGCGGCCAGGCCCGTGCCGAGCGCAAGGCCCGTCAGGCGGCCCATCTGGCTGCCAAGGCCGACAACAATACTTCTCCCAAGCAGATGAAATCCAAGGAGGGCAGCAATGCCGAAGATGAAAAGTAACTCCGCCGCATCCAAGCGCGTCCGGACCACGGGTTCGGGCAAGCTCATGCACGCCGGGACCGGTATGCGCCACAATCTGGAGCACAAGTCGGCCAAGAAGCGTCGTCACCTGTCCACTGACGAGGTGCTCGCTCCGACCCAGTCCAAGAACATGAAGAGGATGCTGGCCCGCTGAGCGGGTGCTGTCGCGTCGAGTGAGATTTTAGAAAGCTGAGGAATATCTATGGCACGAGTCAAGCGGGCAGTCAACGCGCATAAGAAGCGTCGGGTCGTCCTGGAGCGGGCGTCAGGCTACCGTGGCCAGCGCTCCCGTCTCTACCGCAAGGCCAAGGAGCAGCTGCTTCATTCATACACATACAACTTCCGGGACCGCAAGGCCCGCAAGGGTGACTTCCGCAAGCTGTGGATCCAGCGCATCAACGCCGGATGCCGCGCCCAGGGAATCACCTACAACCGCTTCATCCAAGGGTTGCGCCTGGCCGGCATCGAGCTGGACCGCCGCGCCCTGGCCGACCTGGTCGTCAACGACATCGACACCTTCAACGCCATCGTGGCCGAGGCCAAGAAGGCCCTGCCTGCCGATGTGAACGCTCCGGTCGCTGCCTGATCAGCGGACCCGAACACCGCATTTCAAGAACCTCGCCTTTCGCGGGGTTCTTTGCATATTTGACCATTCCTCATGGGGACGGTAAGTTGATTGACGACAATGATGCCGGGAGCCGCCATGAACGATGATCACAGCGCAGACGCGTCGGCTGTATCGGCAGAATTGGCAAGTCAAGCCAGTCCACCGCGGGGCAGCGGTGGATCAAAACCAGCGGGGATCAATCAGTCTCGCCCCATCCTTCGGTCACGGATCTTTCTCTATGTGACGGAGTTCTTCTCGGGGATGGCCGTCATGGCCGCCGAGCTGGGGGCCTCCCGCCTGCTGGCTCCGTACTTCTCGTCCTCCCAGATCGTATGGACCATCATCATCGGGACCATCATGATCGCCCTAGCCCTGGGCGCCGTTGTCGGCGGTCGCTGGGCCGACCGGCACCCTGACCCGGACAGGCTCTACCTGTGCATTCTGGCCGCGGCCGTCTGGATCGCCCTGATCCCCCTGGTCGGCAAGTATCTGATCATCCTGATCTCGGGGCTGCTGATCGTGGCCGTCTCCACCAACTTCCTGGTCCTGGCGGCCTTCATCTCCTGCCTGATCATCTTTGTTCCGCCCCTCTTCCTCCTGGGCACCATCACCCCCGGCCTAGTCAAGAGCGCCACCGACTCCCTGGATGACAACGCTTCGGTGGTCGGCCGGCTCAGCGCCTGCAATACCGTGGGATCCATCCTGGGCACCTTCCTGCCCACCTTTGTGACCATCCCGGCCGTGGGGACCTTCGTCACCTTTCTGATCTTCTCCGGGATACTGCTCCTGGTGGCCTTGATCTACTTCCTTTCCTCCCATGCCCACCGCCTGGCCTGCCTTCTAGCCACGGTGGCCTTTGTGATCTCGACCGCCCTGTCGCCGATGACGGGGTTCGCCTTCTGGGAGAAGGGCCTGGCCTACGAGGGCGAGTCCATCTACAACTACCTGCAGGTCAAAACCCTGGCGGACAGAACCATCCTTTCCACAAACGTCCTCTTCGGCGTCCAGTCGGTCACCATGAAGCATCCCGGAATGACCGGCATGTACTACGACACGGCCCTGGCTGCACCGCTCATGGCCGAGCAGGCCCGCTCGGCTCTGATCCTGGGCATGGGGACCGGGACCTACGCCAGGCAACTGAGGCGGTACTATCCTCGGATGGCCATCCAGGGGGTGGAGATCGACCGGACCATCAGCGACTTGGCCACCAAGTATTTTGATCAGCCCGCCGATATTCCGGTTTCCACTTACGACGGCCGAGCCTGGCTGGCAGCCAGTGGCCAGCGCTACGACCTGATCATGGTCGATGCCTATCAGGACATCACCATCCCCTTCCAGATGAGCTCCACCGAGTTCTTCGCCCTGGTCAGGAACCACCTGAATCCGGGCGGGGTCATGGTGGTCAACATGAACATGATCGACGACGGTCAGGGGTCCATCAATGCGGCCCTGACCAATACCATCACCAGGGTCTTCGGATCCGATGCCATCCTGACGGCCGACGTGCCCCAGACCACCAACCGCGAGCTCTTTGCGCGCCGCCCCTCTTCCGGGAATTGCTCGGGATCAGGAGTGGATACCCAGGGCAAGAAGGCGGCTATGAGAGAGTATCCGCATTCCGACCTGCTGGCGGAGGCTGCCGCCAGGGTCAGCCCTGATCCGGACCTATCCCGGATGATGGAGCAGGTCAGCTCCCGTCTGAGCACGGTTGAGGATGCAAAGGGGAGGATATTGACCGATGACAATGCGCCGGTGGAGCTGCTGGGTATGCACGCCATCGACCGAATCATCAGCAGGGAGGCCGGACCCTACCGACGGATTCTCCAGCAAGAGGGGATCCAAGGGCTGATCCGGGAGGTCTCTTGAGCGGTCGCGGCAATACCGAGCGCGTCGGAAGCATGGAAACAGGGGAGCGGGGCGTTAGAATATGGCCTACAGACCAGCACTGATGAAGAGAACCGGAGGTTAAGCGGTAGTGGACGGTGATCATCAGGAGGGGCTGACCGCCCTGCTGGATCAGTTCCTGGCCTATACCGGGCTGGAGCGGGGTCTAGCCCCTGCCACGGTCAAGGCCTACAAGTCCGATCTGACCATGTACATCAATTGGCTATCCGCTCGAGGCATCACCAACCTGGAACAGATCAAGACCGCCGATGTGGAGGGTTTCCTGGCCCATTTGGCCGATGAAAGTCCAGCCAGCCGCTCCCGAAGGATGGCCGCCGTCCATGAGTGGCACCGGTTCGCCCTCAAGCAGGGGGTGACCGACCAGGATGTCTCTCGCACCGTCAAGGCTCCCAAGGGCACCTCGGCCCTGCCTGATGTGCTGGACGTGGACCAGGTGACCCGGCTGCTGGATGTGGCTGCCATGGGCGGATCCAAGGATCCGGTGGTCCTGCGGGACAAGGCCCTGCTGGAGTTCATGTACGCCACCGGCTGCCGGGTCTCGGAGGCCGTCGGCACCGATCTGGAAGACATGAACCTACACGAGCGTGTGGTCCGTCTGACCGGCAAGGGCGACAAGCAGCGTCTGGTGCCCATGGGCTCCTACGCCTGCCAGGCCATGCAGGCCTACCTGAATCTGGGGCGGTCCAGCCTGTGCGATCGGGCCACCAAGGGCAGGGAGCTGCGTGCCGTCTTCCTCAACAAGCGGGGCAAGCGGCTGACCAGGCAGACCGTCTGGCAGGTGGTCAGGGATGCCGGACGCCGGGCGGGCCTGAACAGACCCCTGCACCCCCACACCCTGCGGCACTCCTTCGCCACTCATCTGCTGGAGGGAGGCGCCGATGTGCGTTCGGTCCAGGAGCTGCTGGGCCACGCCTCGGTGACCACAACCCAGATTTACACACACGTCAGCCCGCAGGCCCTTATGGAGACCTACCAGACGGCCCATCCCCGCGCTCGCTGACCCGCCAACCCGCGAATGCGGTCGGAAACTTGATAGGGTAGAAGCATGCCTACGGATTTGTTAGGGCGCGAGTATGAGACGTTCGCTGCCCCGGAGCCTTTGAAACAGCACGGCCCGGCCCGTGTTCTCGCCATGTGCAACCAAAAGGGCGGCGTGGGCAAGACCACCTCATCCATCAACATCGCCGGATCCCTGTGCCAGTATGGGCGCCGGGTGCTGATCGTGGACTTCGACCCCCAGGGCGCAGCCACCGTGGGCCTGGGCATCAACGCCAACAGCGTGGACAACACCATTTACACCGCCATGTTCGACACCTCCCTGGATGTTCACGAGGTGGTCCGGCACACCCGTTTCGACGGTCTGGACATCATCCCGGCCAACATCGATCTGTCGGCCGCCGAGATTCAGCTGGTCACTGAGGTCGGCCGTGAGCAGGCCCTGGCGGCCACCATCCGGCCCCTGCGGCAGGAGTATGACGCCATCATCATCGACTGCCAGCCCTCGCTCGGCCTGCTGACCGTCAACGCGCTGACTGCTGCGGACGGGGTCATCATTCCCGTGGCGGCCGAGTTCTTCGCTCTGCGCGGCGTGGCCCTGCTCATGCAATCCATAGAGAAGGTCCGCAGCCGCATCAACCCCGACCTGCAGATCTACGGGGTGCTGGTCACCATGTACACCAAGACCCTGCATTCGGACGAGGTGCTTCAGCGCATCTACGAGGCCTTCAAGGGCAAGGTCCTGCACTCCATCATCAGCCGGTCCATCAAACTGCCCGATGCCACGGTGGCCGGCGAGCCCATCACCATGTTCGCCCCCGAGCACAAGACGGCCAAGGAGTATCGGGAGGTCGCCCGGGAGCTGATCGCCCGCGGCATCGTGGCGTGAGCGGATCAGCGGACGGTTTCGCCGTCGACCTGGATGTCTACCAGGGACCCTTCGACCTGCTGCTGGGCATGCTGGCCAACCGCAAGCTCTCACTGACGGAGGTCTCCCTGGCCTCCATCACCGGCGAGTTTCTTGACTATGTGCGCACCCTGGACTTCAGCCAAGGACTTGACCAGGCCAGCGCCTTTCTGGATGTGGCCTCGGTTTTGGTGGAGGCCAAGAGCGCTGCCCTCCTGCCTGTGGAGGACGAATCCATGCGCGACCAGGCCTCCATGGATGCGCTTCGGGAGCGTGACCTGCTCTTCGCCAGGCTGCTGCAGTACCGGGCCTTCAAGCAGGCAGGGCAGGACTTTCGAGCCAGGCTGGCCGCCAACTCGGGCCGCTACCCGCACCCCGGCCATCTGGAGCCCGAACTGGCCCATCTGCTGCCTGATCTGGTCTGGACCCTGAAGCCGGAGGACCTGGCCCTGCTCTGCGCCAACGCCCTGGTCAACGCTCCGGCCTCCCAGGTCCGGCTGGACCAGCTGCACGTGCCCTTGGTCGACCTGAACAAGGAAGCCGAGCAGGTTCGCCAGGCCCTGCTGGCAGAGCCCGGGCAGCCGGTGGCCTTCGCCGATCTGGTTGCCTCGTCCCAGGGCCGGGCGCAGGTGGTGGCCCGATTCCTGGCCGTGCTGATTTTCTTTAGGCAGGAGCTGATCCAGTACCGTCAGGATGGCCCCTACCAGCCGCTCTACCTGCGCTGGGTTGGGCCTACCCAGGAGCCGGAAACAGCCTTGATCAGTGAGGGGGACTTCGCATGAGCCAATCCTCGGCTCCCGACACCCGTCCCGAATATGTGGACTTCGACGTACAGGACTTTCCCGGCGGACTGACCGCCTGTCTGGAGGCCATTTTGGTGGCCACGGACCGGCCGCTGACCGCAGAGGACTTCTCCCGGGTGCTGGCCGTGGATCCGGGCCCGGTCAATGCCGCCCTGGAATCGCTGGCCGAGTCCTATAGCGACCGAGGGTTCGAACTGCGTCGGACCGCCCGGGGCTGGCAATTGACCAGCCGGGCTGCCTACCAGCCCGTGGTGGCGGCCTTCGTCAAGGACGGCCAGACGGCACGCCTCTCCCAGGCGGCCCTGGAGGCCCTGGCCATCGTGGCCTACCGCCAGCCCATGACCCGTGCCCAGGTGGGCCAGATCCGCGGGGTCAACTCGGACGGGGTCATCCGGGCTCTGCTGGTCCGAGGCCTGGTCCGCGAGGAGGGCCTGGATGAGCAGACCCATGCCGCGCTGCTGGTCACCACCGACCTTTTCCTTGAGCGGATGGGCCTGCAATCCTTGGAGGATCTGCCCTCCCTGGCCCCCTTCCTGCCCGACGAGGACTCGGCTCTGGCCCAGGCCCGCCAGGAGCTGTCCGGCCAGCTTCAGTCCCCGGATCTTGCCCAGGGTTCGCCCCAGGGCGAGGAGCAGTGATCGCCTGTCACACAAGGCGGTTACACTTGTCTCTGTTTGTCCAATTCCGGGATAGCATTCACGAGAATGAGGTTTTGATGGCGGTACGCGGCGATATACGAAATGTGGCGATTGTGGCACACGTTGACCACGGCAAGACCACCCTGGTCAACGCCATGCTGCAGCAGTCGCACGTCTTCTCCGAGCGGGAGGAGGTGCCCGACCGGGTCATGGACTCCAACGACCTGGAGAAGGAGAAGGGCATCACCATCCTGGCCAAGAACACCGCCGTCAAATACACAGGCCCCCTGGCCGCCAAGCTGGGCGAGCCCGACGGCATCACCATCAACGTGGTGGACACCCCCGGCCACGCCGACTTCGGCGGCGAGGTGGAGCGCGGCATCTCCATGGTCGACGGCGTGGTCCTGCTGGTGGACGCCTCCGAGGGGCCCCTGCCCCAGACCCGCTTCGTCCTGCGCAAGGCCCTGGAGGCCAAGTTGCCCGTCATCCTGGTCATCAACAAGACCGACCGTCCCGATGCCCGCATCTCCGAGGTGGTCTCCGAGTCCACCGATCTGCTCCTGGGCCTGGCTCAGGACGTGAGCGAGGAGGGAGTGGATCTGGACCTGGATTCCCTCCTGGACCTGCCGGTCATTTACTGCGCAGCCAAGGCCGGCAAGGCCTCCGTCAACCAGCCCGCTGACGGCGCTGTGCCTGACAACGACGATCTGGAGCCCCTCTTCGAGGCTATCCTGACCAACATTCCCGCACCGGAATACGAGGAGGGCGCCCCCCTGCAGGCCCATGTGACCAACATCGACGCCTCCGACTACCTGGGCCGTCTGGGCCTGGTGCGCATCTACAACGGCACCCTGACCAAGGGCCGCCAGTACGGCCTGTCGCGCGTGGACGGGTCCATCGAGAACTTCAAGCTGACCGAGATCCTGCGCACCAAGGGCCTGCAGCGCTTCCCCGTGGATGAGGCCGGCCCCGGCGACATCGTGGCTGTGGCTGGTGTGGAGGACATCATGATCGGCGAGACCATCGTCGACCAGGACGACCCCCGCCCCCTGCCGCTGATCCACGTGGACGACCCGGCCGTCTCCATGACCTTCGGCACCAACGATTCTCCCCTGGCCGGCACCGAGGGCAAGGACCACAAGCTGACCGCCCGCATGCTCAAGGATCGTCTGGATCGCGAGCTGATCGGCAATGTCTCCATCAAGGTGCTGCCCACCGATCGGCCTGATGCCTGGGAGGTTCAGGGCCGTGGCGAGCTGGCCTTGGCCATCCTGGCCGAGCAGATGCGCCGCGAGGGTTATGAGCTGACTGTGGGCCGCCCCCAGGTGGTCACCAAGACCGTGGACGGCAAGATTCAGGAGCCCATGGAGTCCGACACCATCGACGTGCCCGAGGAGTACATGGGCGCGGTCACCCAGCTCATGGCCGACCGCAAGGGCCGCATGGAGACCATGACCAACCACGGCTCCGGCTGGGTCAGAATGCAGTTCACCGTGCCCTCCCGTGGCCTGCTGGGCTTCCGCACCGCCCTGCTGACCGCCACCCGCGGCACCGGCATCTCCGCTTCAATCTCCGCCGGCTACGCCCCCTGGGCGGGCGACATCAAGACCCGGCAGAACGGATCCATGGTCTCCGACCGCTCGGGCAAGGCCAGTCCCTACGCCATGCAGAAGCTCCAGGCCCGAGGCGAGTTCTTCGTCAAGCCCCAGTCGCCCGTCTACGAGGGGCAGATCGTGGGCATCAACAACAAGCCCGGCGACCTGGACATCAACATCACCCTGGAGAAGCACATGACCAACATGCGTTCCTCCACCGCCGACGTGCTGGAGACCCTGACCCCGCCCATCGACATGAGCCTGGAGGAGTCCCTGGACTTCGCCAACGATGACGAGTGCGTGGAGGTGACCCCCGAGTCCATTCGCGTGCGCAAGATCATCCTGGACAGGGATGCCTGGTACAAGTGGAACGCCCGTCAGCGCAGGGCCAACAAGAAGTAGGCCTGCTCTCACAATCAGACCAGTCCGACCCGGCCGCCCCACGGTGACCGGGTCGGACTAGTCTGGAACCCATGAAGTCTCAGGTTTCCAAATCCAAGGACCAAGCCCCCTCCCGTTCGACGGGGGAGACTGGCAAGGCCAGCGCCTTCCGTTGCCTGCTGGGCCTGCCCATCGGCCTGGCGGTGGGGGTGCTGGGGACCCTGGTCCAGCGCTCCGGGGCCGCTCAGGGTCTGCCCTGGGGGATGGTCCTGGCCTATCTGCTGGTGGCCCTGGCCGCCTGGTGGGTCCGTTGCGACAGCGGCACCATGGGGCTGGCCCTGCATCTGGTGGCCTCGACGGTCACGGTCTGGCTGCTCTCCATGAGGGGGCCGGGCGGCGACGTGCTCATGCCCTATGCCAACTTCCCGACATTCTTTGCCAAGTATGCGGTCTTTCTCTGGATGGGCGGGCTGGTCCTGATCCAGACCCTGGCCATCTGTCTGCCGGCCTCCTGGTTTGTCGATGGCCCCCTGCGTCGTCAGGGGCGATCCGCATGAGCCAGGACCCGTCAACGAGGCCGGCGACTGAACCCGACCGAATTCCCCTGCACTTCCTGGGTCCCGAGGGAACCTTCACCCATCAGGCCGCCCTTGAGGCCGCCAGCCTCATGGCGACAAGGCTGGGTTGCCAGGCGGATCTGAGGCCCTGCACGGATGCGGCGGCCATTGTGGCCGCCGTGGAGGAGGGCCGAGGCTGGGGAGTGCTGGCGTGGGAAAACAACGTGGAGGGCCATGTGGTGCCCAACATGGATGCCCTGATCGATGCTCAGACGGTAGCGGGCTTCGGCATGGTCCGCCTGCCCATTGTCTTTGACGCATTCGTCAGGGCTGACCATGGCCCCCTGCGCCAGGTCGGCGCCCATCCCCATGGACTGGCCCAGTGCAAGGGCTTCATCGCAGAGACCGGCCTCAATCCGGTGCCGGCCAATTCCAACGCTGCGGCCTGTCGTGACTTGGGCCCCGACCAGGTGGCTCTGGGGCCGCGCATATGCGGGAGCCTCTACGGACTGGAGACCTACCGGCGCGAGGTGCAGGACTATCAGGGGGCCCGTACCGACTTTCTTCTGCTGGCTCCCCGAGATCGGGCCGCCCGGCTGGCACGCCGCCTGGCGCCGGGCGGGGATTTCGAGTCCATCGTCACCTTCATTCCCCTGAATACCGGGCCGGGCGTGCTGGCCAACCTGCTGGACCGTCTGCGCGATGCGGGCCTGAACATGACCTCATTCATGTCCCGGCCCATCAAGGGGCACGACGGGACCTACAGCTTCGTGGCCAGCATCGACGCCGCACCATGGCAGAAGGGTCTGCATCAGGTGCTGGCTGACCTGCTGGACAGGGGGGACTGGCTCAAGACCCTGGCGGTCCATCCGCGCACCCCGCATCCGGCGCCCCCCATCCGTGAATGGATGCTGCCCAGGGCGGGGGCCTTCCGGGGTGAGGACCCCGATACCGAGACGATCAGCAAGGAGTTGTTATGGTAGATGAATCCGCACCCTTTCCACACATGGACCTGTCAGGTCCCGAGCACATGCACCCCATGGCAGGCATGGCCGCCTCGCCGGTGCTGACCTCGGCCCACAAGATCGCCGTGGCAGGGCTGGGTCTGATCGGCGGATCGCTGGCCCGCCGACTGGCCGCACGGGGCCGGTTCGTGATCGCATGGAACCATAATGACCGTCCCTATGAGCAGGCCCGCAGCCAGGGGATTCACTGCGTGGACACCTTGGAAGAGCTGGCCAAGGGCAAGGCAGACGTGCTGGTGCTGGCCACCCCCTTGCGGGCCATGCCCGAGGTGCTCAAGGCCCTGGCTCCGGTGTTGACACGGGGCACCACCCTGACCGACGTGGGCAGTGTCAAGGGTCCGGTCCGCCAGCAGGTCGAGCAGGCCGGTCTGGCCGATCGGTATGTGGGCGCCCATCCCATGGCGGGCAGCGAGGGCTCAGGTTACGAGGACTCGGACCCGGCCCTCTTGGATGATGCCCTTTGGGCTCTCTGCGTCGATGAGCAAACGGATTACAGCCGATTCCTGACCGTGGCCGACATGGTCACCCAGGGTCTGGGCAACCGGCTGATCGCCCTGGACGATGCCACCCATGACCGGGCCGCTGCGCTGATCTCGCACATGCCCCATGTGGTGGCCACCGCCCTGGCCAACATGCTGACCAGGTCGCCTGACCGCCGTGTGGCCTCGGCTCTGGCGGCCGGATCTTGGCGTGACATGACCCGGGTGGCCCTGACCGATCCGGAACGGACCCGGGCCATGGTGGAGGAGAACGCCGACCAGGTGGCCGACCTTCTGGATGACTTGGCCGAGAATCTACAGGGCATGGCCTCTCTCTTGCGGGACCAGGATGCGGCGGTCGATGAAAAGCGCCGGGGCTTCTTCCTCCAGGCCGATCCTTTCCGGCGCTACAAGGCTGCCCTGGGCGACCAGGAGCAGATGCCCACCACTGATCTGGAATTGGATCCGCAGGAGGGCAACTGGCGGCAGGAGCTGCTGGATTCGGCCCTGCGCGGCGAGCAGGTCTCGGCCTTCCTGACCACCAGCCGTGCCCGGGTGCTGCACCCGCCGGTCATCGACTGAGATCAGGTGGGTCCGGACGGGGCGAACGGCGTTCCGGGACCGGCTTCAGGGCCACCATGTCTTCTGCTTGCAGGGTCACCCGTTCCCCGGGACGTGACCCATTGGCCGCCGGGTCCCTGTCCAGGATCAGCCGCCGTCCGTCCCAGTCGACCACATGGCCCACGTAGTCGCGGAACTTGGGCCTTCCGTCCTCCGGATCTGCTCCCAAGGCAATCCTGACCACCAGCCGAGCTCCGGCCGGTATGGTTGCTGGTAAACGCATGGCCATCCACCTCCGGGGCCAGTATCGCCTGCGGCTGCGACGAGGGCGAAAGCGCCTAGACTGTATTGCACATACTGCACAGCCAAGCGAAGGGAGTGCCCGTAGTGGATCAGGATCTGCAGGACTTTACCGACTATCTTTCCCGGGTGGCAGGCAAGAGTCCCAATACCGTCCGCTCCTACCGGGCCGACCTGGCGGGCTTTCTGCACCTGATGCATCTGCATGGCATCGACGACCCCGCGCAGATCGACCTGGCTGCCATCAGGTCCTGGCTGGCCCATGAAGCCGCCACCCACGCCCGCTCGACCATGGCCCGGAAGACAGCCGCACTGAGGTCCTTCTTCGGCTGGCTGAGCAGGCACGACCGCATCAAGACCGACCCCACCCTGGCCCTGAGCAGCCCCAAGCAGTCCGAGCACCTGCCACGGGTCCTGACGCACGACCAGGCCCGCACCCTGATGGATACGGTCGACCAGGATCCGGTCGAGCCCCGGGAGGACCAGAAAGTCCAGGCGGCCCTGCAGGTCCGGGACGCAGCCATGCTGGAGCTGCTCTACGCCACGGGCATGCGTGTGGCCGAGCTCTGCGGACTGGACCTGGATGACGTGAACCGGCACAGCCGCACCGTAAAGGTCCTGGGCAAGGGATCCAAGGAGCGGGTCCTGCCCTATGGCCTGCCCGCCGATCGTGCTCTGGACCGTTGGCTGGGGGAGGGGCGGCCGGTCCTGGCGGGCGCCACGGCCAAATCGGCCCGCAAGGCAGGTCAGGCCCTCTTCCTGGGTCAGCTTGGCGGCAGGGTTGGTCAGCGTCAGGTCCGCAAGGTGGTCCATCAGGCGGCCGGTCAGGCCGGGGTGCCCGACATAGCCCCCCATGCCCTGCGGCACTCGGCCGCCACGCACATGCTGGATGGGGGAGCCGACCTGCGCGAGGTTCAGGAGATGCTGGGCCATTCCTCCCTGCGGACCACCCAGCGCTACACCCACGTCTCCATCGAGCAGCTGCGGGCCCGGTACAGGCAGGCTTTTCCAAGGGCCTGAAATCCGGCAAATGAGACAGGACTTGTCTTGGGAAACATCCTGGTATCAGAATATGGCGTATCTTTCGGGATACAGGCGAGACGTTGATAACCAGCTAAAGGGGAGCAGCAGGAATGAAGAAAAGTTTACAGCTCACGGTGGTGTCAGCGGTCATCTGTGCCTTGGCGCTTCTGGCCAGCGGCTGCGGCAGTGGAGGCAGCAGCACCAATACCGAGGGTGCCGAGCAGTCGTCCGGCGACCAGGCCAGCAACAACGCCGTGGTGTCGGTCCATGGGTGCGAGCCGGCCAACCCGCTCATTCCCAGCAGCGCCGCGGAAAGCTGCGGCGGGCAGGTCGTGGATGCCATCAACTCCAAGCTGATCCGCTTCGACGACCAGGGCAAGGCCCACAACGATCTGGCCGCAGAGATCAAGGGCAACGACGACATGTCCCAGTACAAGGTCACCCTGGTTGACGGGCGCAAGTTCTCGGATGGCACCCCCATCACCGCCAAGTCCTTCACCAGGGCCTGGTCCTGGAGCGCCAACGTGTCCAACGGCCAGCTGAACGCTAGCTTTTTCTCCAATATCAAGGGCTTTGATGACCTGCAGAAGCAGGGCGTGCCTACGGATGCCCAGTTCTCCGGATTGAAGGTCATCGATGACAAGACCTTCACCGTGGACCTCATCTCGCCCTCGTCCACCTTCCCCATTCAGGTGGGCTATACCTCTTTTGCGCCCCTGCCTGAGTCCTTCTACAAGAATCCCAAGGCCTACGGGGAGAGCCCTGTCAGCTCGGGCCCCTACAAGTTCGAGTCCTGGCAGCACAACGTCATGATCAAGCTTCGCAGGAACGACGACTACGACGGGGAGGTCAAGGTCCGCAACGGCGGCATCGACTATAAGGTCTACACGGACCTGGGTTCCGCCTATTCCGATGTGCAGGCGGGAAACCTGGATGTGATCGACAGGATTCCCACCTCCGCTGTCAAGACGTTCATGACCGACAGCATGGTTCAGAGTTATAACAAGCCCGGCTCCACCCTGCAGATGTTCACCATTCCTACCACCATGGAGCATTTCGGCCAGGATCGGGAGGGCCACCTGCGCCGCCTGGCCATCTCCATGGCGATCGACCGAAAGATGCTGATCGACAAGGTCCTGGGCGGTCTGGGTGTGCAGCCCACCGACTTCACCGCACCGACCATCCCAGGCTATACCAAGGATCTCAAGGGTTCGGACAACCTCAAGTACAACGCCAAGAAGGCCAAGGAGTACTGGGCCAAGGCCGATGCCATCAGCAAGTGGCCGGCCGACAAGAGCTTCCACATGCTGTACAGTTCGGATGGCGGTGCCAAGGACTTCTACGACGGCATGGCCAACTCCATCAAGAACACGCTGGGCATCAAGGCCGAGGCCACTCCCGTGCCCACCTTCAGCGAGTTCCGCGGCAACATCAAAAAGCGCCTCTATAACAATGCGGCCTTCAGGTCTTCATGGTCACCCGACTACCCATCGCCTGAGAGCTATCTGATGAGCAACTTCGCCAGCTCGGCGGCCAATGGCAACGGATCCAACGATGGCGACTACAAGAACCCCAAGTTCGACGCCCTGCTGAAGCAGGCTGCCAAGGCCAAGGGCACCGATGAAGCCAACAGGCTCTTCCAGCAGGCTGAGGAGATCCTTCTACAGGACATGCCCGCGGTTCCGCTCTATTATGGAAACAACATTGGCGCCTCCGCCAAGAAGGTCCATGGGATGCGTCTGGGCTGGGATGGCTATCCGATCTTCCCGGAGCTGTCCAAGGACCAGTAATGATCGTGCCGGAAACGGCATGAACCGCCGTCGATGACTGGCGGTTCGGGAAACCAACCAAAGGAAAGAGCAAGATATATGAAGAAGCAATCGGCCCTGACCATTGCGGGCGCCGGACTGTGCGTCATGGCGCTCACCCTGGGCGCCTGCGGCGGATCCGGCGGATCCGGCTCCTCTGCCCAGGGGAGCAACGGCGGCAGCTCGAACGCCGTCATCTCGGTCTTCAACCCTGAGCCGGCCAATCCGCTCATCCCCAGCATGACCAACGAGGTGGGGGGTGGCAACCCCATCGACGTCATGTTCTCCAAGCTGGTCCGCTTTGACGACAAGGGCAAGCCGGTCAACGAGATCGCCAAGCAGATCAAGGCCAACGAGGACAACACCCAGTACACCGTGACCATCAACGACGGCTGGAAGTTCTCGGATGGCACCCCGGTCACCGCACAGTCCTTCACCAAGGCCTGGTCCTGGGCGTCCAGCATCGCCAACAAGCAGCTGGGCTCCAGCTTCTTCGCCAACATCAAGGGGTATGACGACCTGCAGAAGGAGGGCACCCCCAGCGATGCCCAGCTGTCCGGCCTCAAGGTCATCGACAACAAGACCTTCACCGTTGATCTGACCTCGCCTTCCTCCACCTTCCCCATCCAGGTGGGCTACACCGCGTTTGCGCCCCTGCCCGAGTCCTTCTACAAGGACACCAAGGCCTTCGGCGAGAAGCCGGTGACCGTGGGACCCTACAAGTTCCAGTCCTGGGAGCACAACAAGTCCATCAAGCTGGTCAAGGACCCCGCTTACAAGGGCGGCATCAAGGTCAAGAACGGCGGCGTGGAGTTCCGCGCCTACACCGATGCCACCGCAGCCTACCGTGATGTGCAGGCCGGCAACCTGGATGTGCTGGACACCCTGCCCGCCTCGGCACGCAAGACCTTCCAGACCGATAACACGGTCCAGGCCATCAACGACCCGGGCTCGGTCATCCAGATGTTCACCATCCCCTCCTACATGAAGCACTTCGGACAGGATCAGGAGGGCAAGCTCCGTCGCCAGGCCATCTCCATGGCCATCGACCGGCCGACCATCATCAAGAAGGTGCTGTCCGGAACCGCCAAGGAGGTCCACGACTTCACCGCCCCCGTCATCCCCGGCTACTCAACCAGCATCAAGGGATCCGACGTGCTCAAGTACAACCCGTCCAAGGCCAAGGAGCTCTGGGCCGAGGCCAACAAGATCTCCCCCTGGGGCGAGGGCGACACCTTCAAGATCGCCTACAACGCCGATGGTGCCCACAAGGAGATCTATGACGCCGTGACCAACTCCATCAAGAACGCCCTGGGCATCCAGGCTACAGGCAACCCTCTGCCCACCTTCAGCGAGTTCCGCTCCAACGTGCAGAACCGCAAGTTCACCGACTCGGCCTTCCGCTCCGGCTGGCAGCCCGACTACCCCTCGCCCGAGAGCTACCTGTCCAGCAACTTCGCCAGCTCGGCAGCCAACGGCAACGGGTCCAACGACGGCGACTACAAGAACCCCGAGTTCGACGGCCTGATGGACAAGGCAGCCTCCGCCAAGAGCATCGACGAGGCCAACAAGATCTACCAGCAGTCCGAGGAGCTGCTCTTCCGCGATCTGCCCGCAGTCCCGCTCTACTACCAGAACTCCAACGGCGTGGCCGCCAAGAACATCCAAGGATTCTCCTTCACCTGGAAGGGCGTCCCTGCTTACTACAACATCAGCAAGTGAGGTGACGGGAGCCTGAATCCCGCACCTGACAGCTGACATCGCCCGGGCCGGCACGGAAGGATCCACTCCGCGCCGGCCTTGGTGTCTTTGCACCCCTGTTGAGGTGTGCTGGTAGACTCAAACAAGAATTTTTGCGGCGGCCCCGATCCCCATGCCGATCCCGGTCGCGGATGACAAAGGAGAATAGCCGATGGGAAAATATCTTCTGCGACGTATTCTGCAGATGATCCCCGTCGTTCTCGGCACGACACTGCTGATATACGCGCTGGTCTTCGCGCTTCCCGGCGACCCCGTGGCCGCCATGTTCGGGGACAAGCCGGTCAATCAGGCCGTTGCCGCACAGATACGTTCGGAATACAATCTCGACAAGCCCTTCATCGTGCAGTACGTGCTCTTCCTGAAGAACGCGCTGACCCTGAACTTCGGCAACACCTTCGCCGGCCAGCCCGTGATCAGCGTGATCGGCAGGGCCTTCCCGGTGACCATCAAGCTGGCCCTGATGGCCTTCGTCTTCGAGGGCGTCTTCGGCGTGATCTTCGGCATCATCGGCGGCCTGACCAAGGGCAAGTGGTCGGACAACATCATCCTGGTCCTCTCCCTGCTGCTGATTTCGGTGCCTACCTTCGTCACCGGCTTCATCCTGCAGTACCTGTTCGGCGTCAAATGGCATCTGCTGCCAGCCACAGCCGGGGCCAATCCGGGCTTTATTGATCTGCTCATGCCGGCCATTGTGCTGGGTTCGGTGTCCATGGCCTCCATCATCCGTCTGACCAGGACGGAGATCACCTCCAACATCTCCGAGGACTACGTGCGCACGGCCCGGGCCAAGGGCATGAGCAACCGGTCCGTCATCGTGCGGCACGTGCTGCGCAACTCCCTGATCCCCGTGGTCACCTACCTGGGCGCCGACATCGGCGGACTCATGGGCGGGGCCATGATCACCGAGCGCATCTTCAACATCCAGGGCGTGGGCAACACCCTTTACCAGGCCATCCTGAGGGGCGAAGGCACCCTGGTGGTCTCCATCGTGACCATTCTGGTCCTGATCTTCGTCATCACCAGCCTCCTGGTCGACCTGCTCTACGCAGTGCTCGATCCGCGGATCCGGTATGCGTGAGGGAGAGGGACCGACTATGAGTGAAACGGCAATGAACGAGTCAAGCGAACAGAACGAAAGCCAGGCCCGCGTCTACTTCCCCGACCCCCTGCCGGGCCAGGAGCGGTTCGTGGCCCCCATCGACGAGACGCCCCTGCGCGAGGTGGACTCGGTGGATGAGGACGTGCCGCCCACCAGCATGTGGGCCGACGCCTGGAAGACCCTGCGGCGCAACCCGCTCTTCATCATCTCCGCAATCCTGGCGATCGTGGTCATCCTGGTGGCCCTCTTCCCCAACCTCTTCGCCAGGCAGGATCCCATGGCCTGCAGCCTGTCCGACTCCCTGGAGCCCGGCCGGCCCGGGCATCCCTTCGGCTTCGATCTGCAGGGCTGCGACGTCTACAGCCGCGTCATCCACGGGGCAAGGACCTCGGTGGCCATCGGCATCATGACCACCATCCTGGTCACCGTCTTCGGCGGCCTCATCGGCGCCATCGCCGGATTCTTCGGGGGCTGGGTTGACGCCGTGCTCAGCCGCATCACCGACATCTTCTTCGCCATCCCCATGATCCTGGGCGCCATCGTGCTCCTGCAGATGTTCCGCACCTCCACCTCCCTGTGGAAGATCATCCTGACCCTGACCCTCTTCGGCTGGGTCAACATGGCCCGCATCACCCGAAGCGCCGTCCTGGAGGCCAAGAACCTGGAGTTCAACACCGCTTCCACGGCCCTGGGCTCCACGCCCCTGCGCAACCTCTTCCGGCACATCATGCCCAACTCCCTGGCCCCGGTCATCGTTATGGCCACCATGTCGCTGGGCACCTACATCGTCTCTGAAGCCACGCTGAGCTTCCTGGGCATCGGCCTGCCCTCCACCGTGGTCTCCTGGGGCGGGGACATCTCGACGGCCCAGAACCTCCTGACCACCAACCCCTCGGTCCTCTTCTATCCCTCCGCAGCCCTGGCCATCACCGTGCTGGCCTTCATCATGATGGGCGATGCGGTCAAGGATGCATTGGATCCTAAGAGCAGAACGGCCTGAGCGGAGGAAGCATGACTGAAGTAGACAAGAACATGACCACCAATCAGGAGCAGCAGCCCCTGCTCGACGTGCGGGACCTGGAGGTGGACTTCACCGCCGATGGCCGCACCGTCCACGCAGTTCGCGACGCCTCCTTCAACGTCTACCCCGGCCAGTGGGTGGCCATCGTGGGGGAGTCCGGCTCGGGCAAGTCCACCTCGGCCATGGCTGTGCTGGGCCTTCTGCCCGGCACCGGCAAGGTGACCGGCGGCAGCATCCGGCTCAATGGCCGCGAGCTGGTGGGCCTGGACCGCAAGGACTACGAGGCGCTGCGCGGCTCCCAGGTGGGCCTGGTCCCGCAGGATCCCATGAGCAATCTGAACCCGGTCTGGCGCATCGGCTCCCAGGTCAAGGAGGCGCTGACCGCCAACCATATGGATGTCTCCCGGGAGAAGCGCTCCCGGCTGGCCAAGGCCTTGGCCAGCGACGAAGAGGTGACGCTCAAGAAGTCGGACGACGAGCTCTTCATCTCCTCCAAGGACCTGCCCGGCCTGCTGGAAGCCGCCCGTCAGGCTCTGAGCGATGCCGGGGTCGCCGAAGTGGACAAGACCATGGAGGCCCTAAAGGCCGAGTGGGACGTGGGCTCCGAGACCCGCTGGGGCGTGGCCAAGTCCCTGATCGACGCCGGTGTGGATGACGATGCGGCCTGGAAGCTGGCCAAGGAGCATGTGACCGGTTCGGACATGGACGACCGCATCGCCGGCCTGCTGTCCGAGGCCGGGCTGCCTGAGGCTGCCACCAGGGCCCGACAGTATCCGCATGAGTTCTCCGGCGGCATGCGCCAGCGCGCCCTGATCGCCATCGGCCTGGCCTCCCGGCCCGACCTGCTGATTGCCGACGAGCCCACCAGCGCCCTGGATGTGACCGTCCAGAAGCGGATTCTGGACCACCTGCGCAGCCTGACCGAATCCCTGGGCACCGCCGTGCTCTTCATCACCCACGACCTGGGTCTGGCAGCCGAGCGCGCCCAGCACATCGTGGTCATGTACCGGGGCCAGGTGGTGGAGTCCGGGCCCAGCCTGGAGGTTCTGCAGCACCCCCAGCACCCTTACACCAAGCGGCTGGTCCAGGCCGCGCCCTCACTGGCCTCCCAGCGCATCATCTCCGCCAAGCAGCGCGGCCAGGATGCCGAAGACCTGCTGGAGCATCACGTCAAGGGCGAGAGCACCCTGGAGCGCAGCGAGCACGTGATCACCGTGGAGCACCTGACCCGCGAGTTCAGGCTGCCCCGGCGCAAGGAGATGTTCAAGGCCGTGGACGACGTCTCCTTCTCGGTCAAGCGGGGGACCACCCTGGCCATCGTGGGGGAGTCCGGCTCGGGCAAGTCCACAGTGGCCAACATGGTCCTGCACCTGCTCAAGCCCACCTCGGGCCTGGTGACCTACGAGGGCCAGGACATCGCCGGCTTCGGCAGCCGTCAGCTCATGGAGTTCCGCCGGCACGTGCAGCCGGTCTTCCAGAACCCCTACGGCTCCCTGGACCCCATGTACTCCATCTACCGCTCCATCGAGGAGCCCCTGCGCATCCACAAGATCGGCAACGCCAAGTCCCGGCAGAAGCGGGTCAAGGAGCTGCTGGACATGGTGGAGATGCCCGAGTCGGTCATGGGGCGCTACCCCAACGAGCTCTCCGGCGGACAGCGTCAGCGCATCGCCATCGCCCGGGCCATGGCCCTGAATCCGGATGTGATCATCTGCGACGAGGCCGTCTCCGCCCTGGACGTGCTGGTCCAGGACCAGGTGCTGCGGCTGCTCAACGACCTGCAGGCCGAGCAGGGGCTCAGCTACCTGTTCATCACCCACGATCTGGCCGTGGTCAGGCAGATCGCCGACGAGGTGGTGGTCATGCAGCATGGCCGGCTGGTGGAGCACGCCACCACCGACGAGGTCTTCGACCACCCGCAACGCCAGTACACCAAGGATCTGCTGGACGCCATCCCCGGCGGCAAGCTGCGCCTGGGTCTTGACTAGGTATCCTTCGCACAGACTCACAAGGAAATGAGGCATCATGGGATTGTTCGGTTTCGGCAGGAAACGCGCCAAGAAGCAGGCTGAGGAGGCCGTCGAGGAGTCCAAGGACGTTGAAAAGTCCAAGGAGAAATCAGACCAGACCTCTCAGGCTGACCGTGATGAAGCCGAGCAGAGCGGGAAAGGCCCCTGGGACAGCATGGATTCCGAGGCTCCCGACACCGATGAGTACTTGGACATCGGCGCCCTGATGCTGCCCTTCCTCAAGGGTAGCGAGCTGAGGCTCAAGGCCAACTCGCAGACCGGCGACGTGCTGGGAGCCACCATCACCTACGGGTCCTCAAGTCTGGAGCTGGAGCCCTTTGCGGCCCCCAAGTCCCTGGGCCTCTGGGACGAGGTCCGGGCCGACCTGCTCAAGGCCAACCCCTCCTGCAAGGAGGTGGACGGCGTCTTCGGCAAGGAGCTGACCCTGCCCGTCAAGGTCAAGGGCAAGAACCTGCTGACCCGGGTGGTGGGCATCGACGGACCCCGTTGGATGCTGCGAGGCATCTTCTCCGGCCCGGCAGCCAAGGGCGGCAAGGAGAAGGATGTGCTCGACGGCTACCTGGCCGACCTGGTGGTTGTCCGTGGCGATGAGCCCCTGGCTCCCCGTGACCTGGTACCCATGCATGCGCCCATCACCCCCAACCAGCGCCGTGGAGAAGCCGAAGACTCGGAGTCCAAGGACGATGAGAGTGCGCAGATCCCCGGCAGGCCCGAGGGCCCCTTCGACTCGGACCAGCAGACCGAGGTGAAGACCACACTGTCGCGCGGACCCATGTTCTCGGAGGTCCGCTAAGGTTGTGAAGCAGAAGCATTCCGGGCTGGCAGCGCTGGCCGACGACGATTTCTCCGTCATGGAGGCCATCGGCGGATGGCGGGGGATCGTCGAGTCCCTGCTGCCGGGGCTGGTATTTCTGGTCGTCTTCCTGGTGACCGGCCGTCTGGGGCTGACCGTGGCGGTTTCGGCGGCCCTGGCCCTGGTGCAGCTCCTGATTCGTCTGGTCCAGCGGCAGTCCTTTCTGGGGGCGCTGGCCGGTCTGCTTTCGGTGGGCATCTGCCTGGTGGCCGCATGGCTGACCCGGGATGCCCGCAACTATTACCTGCCAGGATTTTTGACCAACGGATTCTGGATCATCGTTCTTGGGGCCTCGCTACTGGCACGGATGCCCGGCATCGGCCTGCTGGTGGAGTATCTGCGCCGGCCCGTCGTCTCAGGCTGGAGGCAGTGGCTGGCCTCCTGGCGGGGCGAGCCAGAACTGGTCCGGGCCTATAATCAGGCCACCCTGGTCTGGATCGCCGTCTTCGCGCTGCGCCTGCTGGTTCAGGTGCCGCTCTACCTGACTGGTTCCGTCGGGTTGCTTGGCGCCGCACGCCTGATCCTGGGCCTGCCCCTGTTTGCTCTGGGCATCTGGGTCAGCTGGCTGCTGATCGGCGGCCCATACCATCGTCGTCAGGCCGACCAGGAGGTTCATGCCGATCATGACTGAGACCAGGGTTCGTCTGCGCATCGAACGCTACGCCGACCAGGGCCGTTGCGTGAGCCACCTGGAGGACGGGCGGGTGGTCTTCGTCCGCTTCGCCCTACCCGGGGAGCTGGTGGAGGTCCTTCTGGACGAGCCTCACGGCCGGGCCGGCAGATTCGCCACGGGCGAGGTCACCCAGGTGCTGGAGGCCAGCCCTGACCGCCGCCAACCCGTCTGGCCCCTGGCTGGACCCTTGGCCTGGGGAGGAGGCCTGGGCGGCGCCGATCTGATTCACGTCAGCCTGCCCGGTCAGCTGGCCTGGAAGGCCGATCTGATCGGTCAGCAGATGTCCCGTCTGGGCGGGGTGGACGTCAAGGTGCCGGTGGCTCGTGTTCCGGGCGATGAGGAGCTGGGCGGCCTGCACTGGAGGACCCGAATCGAGCTGGTGGCCGACGACCAGGGGCGCCCTTCCATGCGCCGGCGGGGTGCGCAGGACCGTCTGCCGATTCAGACCATGCCCTTGGCCACCCAGGAGTTGCTGGACCTGGCCGACGAACTGGGCATCTGGGAGGGCGGCCTACCCGCCGGTGCCCGCATACGCCTGGCCGTGCCCCAGCCGCGCGATGGGGGACCGGTTGGCGACAACTACGCCCTGCTGGTGGATGGCCGCCTGAGCAAGGGGAGCCGCCTGCTGATGGAGCGGCTGGAGACCGGAGCAGGACCTGTGTACCAGGTTCGGGCCGACGGATTCTGGCAGGTCCACCGCCAGGCACCGGTCGTGCTGACCAAGGCGGTCCTGGATCAGGCCAGGCAGGCCCTGGATGGGGTTGCCGAACCAGTCATCTGGGATCTTTACTGCGGATCAGGGCTCTTCACCCTGCCGCTGGCCGCCCTGGCTGACGGACGGGCCCGGCTCCTGGCTGTGGAGGGATCCGCCGGAGCCATTGCCAGCGCGAAACACAACGTGAAGCAGGCCGGATTGGACCGGGTGGTCCTGCGGCGAGGGGACGTGGCCAAGGTCCTGGCTGGCGGTCCGCCCAAGGGGCTGGGCCATCCCGACCTGATCTTGCTGGATCCGCCCAGGGCCGGCGCCAAGGCTCATGTCTGCCGATTGCTGGCTGCCAGCGGGGCGCAGACCATCATCTATGTGGCCTGCGATCCTACCAGCCTGGCCAGGGATACGGCCACCCTGATCTCTCTGGGCTACAGCCCCAAGCATCTTGAGGCCTTTGACATCTACCCGATGACCCACCACGTGGAGACCGTGGCGGTCTTCACCCGCACGGCGGGAAGGCAGCGCTGACATGAGCCGCGCCGGGCGGATCGTGGCAGCGCTCAGGCGGCTGGCGGGTCTGTTGCTGGCGGTCGCCCTGCTGGCAGGTCTGCCCATGCTGACCGGCTGCGCCCCCAAGGACAGGGCCGTGGGCGACTCCTGGCATGAGGGCACCGTGCCCCACGACGGCGTGGATCGCTCCGACACGCTCGTGGCTTTGATTGGCTGCCCGCAGAAGGGCGAAAAAGACCCGGATGCCGGTCTGGACAGCCGCATCCTGGCATCCTTGAAGGCGGAGCGCATGAAGGGCTATTTCTCCTCCGCGCAGTCCACCGGCGATCAGCAGGATGGGGTGCAGGATGCCATCAACCGCGGGGTCAGCCTGATTCTGATCCGTCGGCCCGGCGCCGGCGACTGGACCCCTGCTTTGAAGGCAGCCCGGAAAGCGGGCATTCCTGTGGTAGAGTTCGCTCAAAGCGCCAAGGCTTGGACCCCTGACCCAGGTAGGCTCTACTATGCGGCTACGGTTCACCCGGTGGATCCTGCCGGGAATCCACACGCGCCCTTGCTGGCTGACGCTCTGCAGACCATTGTGGACGACGGACCGCATGAAAGGATTATGGCCGTGCGCCTGAGCGCCGACTGAGAGGGGGGCCAAGGATGAGCACAACGGCGGACACAGGCTTTCCGGACACCGACCGGCCGGGGCTGAGCTCCCGGGAGGTGGAGCGGCTGAAGGCCCAGGGCCTGGTCAACGTCTCCCAGGATCAAACCTCCCGCAGCCTGGGCCAGATCATCCGCGACAACGTCTTCACCCTCTTCAACGGAATCATCCTGACCGCCATGGTGGTGGTCCTGCTGACCGGCCAGTGGAAGGACGCGGTCTTCGGCCTGATCATCATCATCAACACCGGCATCGGCGTGGCCACCGAGCTCAAGGCCAAGCACACCTTGGACGGGCTGTCCATCCTGGTGGCCTCCGACTATACGGTGCGCAGGGATGGGCGCAACCTGACCGTGCCCCACGATGCCATCGTCAAGGGGGACCTGCTCTGGATCCGCTCCGGGGACCAGGTGCCCGCCGATGCGCAGATCATCGACACCTACGGCCTGGAGCTGGACGAGTCCATGCTGACCGGCGAATCGCGCACGGTCAAGCACAAGCCGGGGGACCAGGTCTACTCGGGCTCCACGGCTGTCTCGGGCATGGCCCTGGCCCAGGTGACCGCCGTGGGCGCCGACTCCTACGCCGCCACGCTGACGGCCAAGGCCAAGGTCTACAAGAAGGTCCGCTCCGACCTGAACGAGGGCATCAACACCATCCTCAAGGTCATGACCGTGGTGGTCATTCCCCTCTGCCTGCTGCTTATCTTCACCCAGATGCGAACCGTGGGCGGCTTCCAGACTGCCCTGGCCACCGGAGCCTGGCGGCAGGCCGTGGTGTCTGCCGTGGCCGGGGTCGTGGGCATGATCCCCGAGGGTCTGGTCCTCTTGACCTCCCTGAACTTCGCCCTGGCCGCCATCCGCCTGGCCCGGCATCAAACGTTGGTCCAGCAGATGGAGTCCGTGGAGACCCTGGCCCGGGTGGATGCCCTGAACCTGGACAAGACCGGCACCATCACCGACGGGGGCATCGTCTACGACGACATGCACCAACTGGCCGAGGATCTGCCGGCCCAGCAGCTGCGGCAGGCCCTGGTGGACGTCTGCGCGGAGGAGAGCCCCAACGCCACCGGCCGGGCCATCCTCAAGGGGATGGACGACCTGCACCCAGGCAAGGCCGTCAGCCGCCTGCCATTCTCATCGGCCCGCAAGTGGAGCGCCGTGGCCGACCAGTCCGGCAAAATCTGGTATTTCGGCGCCCCGGAGGTGCTCCTGGCGCCCCAGGCGGGCAGCTGGCCCCAGGTGGACCAGCAGGTGGCCGACCTGGCCGACCGCGGCTACCGGGTGCTGATGCTGGCCGCCCCCGACGGGTATCCGAGCACCGACCGGCCTGACTACTTCACCAGCAGCCCCGACCTGCCCGGGAACCTGAAGCCCCTGGCCCTGATCACCTGCTCGGAGCACATCCGCGACGACGCTGCCGAGACCCTGGCCTGGTTCCGCCAGCAGGGCGTGCGCTGCCGGGTCATTTCGGGCGACAACCCGGCCACGGTGGCGGCCATCGCCGCCAAGGTGGGCCTGACCGGCGACCGGGCGCCCAGGGCCATGGATGCCCGTCAGCTGCCCAAGGACACGGCAGCCCTGGCCGAGGTCCTGGAGGACGTGGACGTGCTGGGCCGGGTCCTGCCCGACCAGAAGAAGGCCATCGTCCAGGCCCTGCACCTGAAGGGTCACACGGTGGCCATGACCGGCGACGGGGTCAACGACTCCCTGGCCCTGAAGGAGGCGGACCTGGGCATCGCCATGGGCAATGCGGCGGCCGCCACCAAGGCCGTGGCCCAGCTGGTCCTGGTGGATTCGCGCTTCTCCCACCTGCCCGACGTGGTGGCCCGGGGCCGGCAGGTCATGGCCAACATGGAGCGTGTGGCCGGCCTCTTCCTGGTCAAGACCGTCTACTCGGCCCTGATCTCCCTGGGTGTGGTCCTGACCGGCATCCCCTTCCCCTACCTGCCCCGGCACATCACCTACATCGGCGCCCTGACCATCGGCACACCGGCCTTCTTCCTGGCCCTGGCCCCCAACACCAGGCGCTACCGGCCCGGCTTCCTCAAGCGGGTGGTCGCCTTCGCCCTGCCCTCGGGCATCGCCACTGCCTTGATTGTGCTGGCGGCGGCCTGGAGCCTGCCCGGCCTGCTGGGCCTGGACCTGGCACGGCCGGCGGACCTGGGGCGCTGGCGGTCTGTCTGCGCCATCGTCCTCTTCTGCATGGGCGTGCTGGTCCTGACCCAGGTGGCCCGGCCCCTGCGCTCCTGGAGGGGCCTGCTGGTCCTCTGCTTTGCAGCAGCCGGGGTGATCGGGGCCCTGATCCCCGTTGTGGCGCGGTTCTTCGCCATCAGCCTGCCCACCGGTCCGGCCCTGGCCGCCACCGTGGCCTTCGCGCTGGTGGGAGCCCTGCTCATGGTCCTGGCCGTCCTGGGCTATCCGGCATGCGCACGTTACATCCGTCAGGTAACACATGGGCGCTAAGAATGAACCTCACAAGCACAGATAAGCGTCACTGACGGCCTGGGGTCCTCCCGCCGCCGGTCCACATGGGCGCCAGGGCAGGGCCCGAGCGTCCAAGGAAGGGGTGGTGCATGTCAGAAACCGCACAAGATGCCGGTCGTTCCAAGCTCAAGGTGGGCTCCGAGGAGTTCGAATACTACCGGATCAGCGACCTGCCGGGAATCGACCACCTGCCCTACAGCCTGCGCATCCTGGCCGAGAATCTGCTGCGGCACCAGAACGGAACCACGGTGACCCGGGACCAGCTGGACCAGCTTCTGAACTGGGACCCCAAGGCCCAGCCCGACAGGGAGATCCAGTACAGCCCCGCCCGGGTGCTCATGCAGGACTTCACCGGCGTGCCCTGCATGGTCGACCTGGCCACCATGCGCGATGCTGTAAAAGCCCTGGGCGATGACCCCTCCCTGGTCAACCCGCTCATCCCCGCGCAGATGGTCATCGACCACTCCGTCCAGGTGGACAGCTCGGGCGTGCCCGGCGCCCTGGAACACAACATGGACATGGAATACCAGCGCAACAGTGAGCGCTACCGCTTCCTGCGCTGGAGCCAGCAGGCCTTCCAGAACTTCCGCGTGGTGCCCCCGGGCACCGGCATCATCCACCAGGTCAATCTGGAGTACCTGGCCCAGGTGGTCATGCGCAGGGACAGGACCCAGGGGGAGGGGCCGGCCTTGGTCTACCCGGACTCCTGCGTGGGCACCGACTCCCACACCACCATGGTCAACGGCCTGGGCGTGCTGGGCTGGGGCGTGGGCGGCATCGAGGCCGAGGCGGCCATGCTGGGCCAGCCCATCTCCATGCTGGTGCCCCAGGTCTTGGGCTTCAAGCTGACCGGATCCATTCCCGAGGGGGTCACCGCCACCGACGTGGTGCTGACCGTGACCCAGATGCTGCGCGAGGTGGGCGTGGTGGGCCGGTTTGTGGAGTTCCACGGCAAGGGCCTGGCCCAGGTCCCCCTGGCCAACCGGGCCACTCTGGGCAACATGAGCCCCGAGTTCGGCTCCACCTGCGCCATCTTCCCCATCGACCGAATCACCTTGGACTACCTGCGTCTGACCGGCCGCAGCGACGAGCATGTGCGTCTGGTGGAGGCCTATGCCAAGGCCAACGGGCTGTGGATGGACCCGGAGGATGCCGACTGCCCCGAACCCGAGTATTCGCAGGTGCTGGAGCTGGACCTGTCCACGGTGCGGCCGTCCATCGCCGGCCCCCGGCGGCCCCAGGACCGCATCCTGCTGGACCAGGCCCAGAAGACCTACCAAAGGGACCTCAAGGATTACAGCGACCAGGACAAGGACAAGGGCGAGGCTGTGCCCGTCAAGAAGGCCGACGGCAGCGAGTTCAGCCTGCGGGACGGGGATGTGGTCATCGCGGCCATCACCTCATGCACCAACACCTCCAACCCCTCGGTCATGGTGGCCGCCGGTCTGCTGGCGCGCCAGGCGCGCGCCCGGGGCCTCAAGCCCAAGCCCTGGGTCAAGACCTCGCTGGCTCCCGGCTCCCAGGTGGTGACGGACTACCTGAACAGGACCGGCCTGAGCAAGGACCTGGACGCCCTGGGCTTCGAGCTGGTCGGCTACGGCTGCACCACCTGCATCGGCAACTCCGGCCCACTGGACCCGGCCATTCACCAGGCCATCGCCGACCACGACCTGACGGTGACGGCCGTGCTCTCGGGCAACAGGAACTTCGAAGGGCGCATCAGCCCGGATGTGAAGATGAACTACCTGGCCTCGCCGCCCCTGGTGGTGGCCTACGCCCTGGCCGGCAGCATGGACTTCGACCCCTGGCGCGACCCCCTGGGCCAGGACAGCCAGGGCAAGCCGGTCATGCTGGCGGACATCTGGCCCTCCCAGGAGGCCATCGAGTCCCTGGTGGGGACCGCCCTGGACCGGGACATGTACCTGCGCGACTATGCGGACGTCTTCGGCGGGGACGAGCGCTGGCGGAAGCTGGAGGTGCCGGAGGGCGAGCTCTTCCACTGGGATCAGGATTCCACCTACATCCGCCGCCAGACCTTCTTCGATGGCATGAAGGCCCAGCCCGACCCCCTGGATGACATCCACGGGGCCCGGGTGCTGGCCCTGCTGGGGGATTCGGTCACCACCGACCACATCTCGCCCGCAGGGGCCATCAAGGCCGACGCACCGGCCGGCCGCTACCTGCAGGAGCACGGCATAGCCCCCAGGGACTTCAACTCCTACGGCTCCCGGCGTGGCAACCATGAGGTCATGGTCCGGGGCACCTTCGGCAACATCCGCCTGCGCAACCAGCTGCTGGCCTCGGTGGGGCTGGATGTGCGGCCGGGAGGGTTCACCTACGACTTCCTGAACGGCCAGGAGACGACCATCTTCGAGGCGGCGCAGGACTATGCCAGGCAGGGCACGCCCCTGGTGATACTGGCCGGCAGCGAGTACGGCACAGGCTCCTCCAGGGACTGGGCGGCCAAGGGCACAAGGATGCTGGGTGTGCGGGCCGTCATAGCCAGGTCCTTTGAGCGCATCCACCGCAGCAACCTGATCGGCATGGGCGTGCTGCCCCTGGAGTTCCCTGCGGGTCAGTCGGCCCAGAGCCTGGGGTTGGACGGTCAGGAGACCTATGACCTGGTTGGCGTCGATGCCCTGAACAGCTCCCTGCCCGAGCAGGTCCAGGTGCGGGCCCAGCGGCCCGACGGCAGCAGGGTGGAGTTTGCGGCCAAGGTTCGCATCGACACTCCTGGCGAGGCCGAGTACTACCGCAACGGCGGCATCCTGCAGTACGTGCTGCGTGGGCTGCTGTCCAGGGCCGATCAGGAGGCCTGAAGATACAAAAAATCCCCGCCCCAACGTTAGGGGCGGGGATTTTCTTTTTGTCAGTTGCGATCGCCGACCAGATCCAGGATGTAGAGGAAGAGGTTGACGAAGTCCAGGTAGAGGTTGAGGGCGCAGAGGATGGAGACCCGCTTGATGGCTTCCGGCCCCTGGCTGCGGTAGGTGGCGAAGATGGCCCTGGTCTGCTGGGCGTCATACATGGTCAGCCCGGCGAAGAGGATGATGCCGATGGCCGAGACCACGCGCAGGGCCGTGTTGGAGGGGGCCACGAAGAGCATGACCACCTCGACCAGAATCAGCATGAGCAGGCCGGCCATGAAGATGGAACCCATGCCCAGCATGTTGCGCCGTGTGGTCAGCGCCAGCATGCTGAGGACGAAGAAGAAGCCTGCGGTGATCACCAGGGTCAGCATGATGGAGGGCAGGGAGTAGGTCATGAAGATGGTGCTCAGGGTGAAGCCCATCAGGGCCGCATAGAGGTAGAACATGACCCGGGCGGTGGAGGTGCGCATGCGCATGACCCGGAAGCTCAGAATCATGGCGAAGGCCACCTGGACCACGGCCATGCCGATCCAGCCCAGGGTGCCCGTGGCCTGCATGAAGGCCAGGAGCAGTCCGGTCCGGGCGGTCAGGTAGGCCGTCAGGGCGGTGACCAGCAGGCCGACCGCCATCTCCGCATAGGCGCGGGACATGGAGACCCGTTCCGCCTTTTCAAAGCTGTATGCTGCGTTGGTGTCGATGGGCGCGCCCATGCCGTAGGGCTCACCACCCTGCATGGTCGGCATCGGCTGCTGTCTGTACTGACCGTATGGGGCCTGCGGCCGCGGATTCCCGTTGAAAGCCATCTGCTCCTCCTTGTCTTCCCGCCTGTGGCGGATGGTCGTCTTGTTTAATTCTACATGGCCGGTTTGGCCATATAACAGGTGTTTGCTCTGGTTGGAATCGGGCGGGGGTGGCCGCCATGATGGGGTGGTTGCATGCCCACATCCCGCCATGGCGGTTGCCCCTCTCCTGATGCGCCGTCCAGACTTTGCAGGCTGGACGGAGTGTGGTGGGGGCGCGGGAGGAAAGTGTCGGCTCTCTTGGGGTTTGAGCCTTCAGTGGCACTTTTCCTCCCTGCTCCCCCTATGTAAGGCCGGGGGCGGGGGGATTGATACGCCGCCCGGCCGCTCTTACTCGAGTGAAGCATGTGACAGACTACGTTGTTCTTTTCTATGGCGGCGCGAGGCGAGGATCCCGCCCATGCCGGTCATGCCGGTGGCCAGGGCGAGCAGGATGCCTTCCCCGCCTGCCTTGGGGAGCACGCCTGCTGGCAGGTACGTGTATCGGAGAGAAGTGTCGGGCGTTTGGGGTGCGCCGCCCAGCGTGTAGTCCACGCTGACGGTGACCGTGCCCGGCTGGTGTACGGGAGTTGTCACGGTGACGCTGCTGCCGTCGCCGCGCGTCAGCCCTGATGCGGGGGTCTGGTCGAATCTGACGCTGGTGATCACCAGAGCCAGGTTGAACGACACCGGCACAGGAACCGACTTGCGGTCTGTGCTGCCGTTGCCGAGCTGGCCATAGTAGTTCCATCCCCAGGCGTAGGCGTTGCCGTCGCTGCCCAGGGCCAGCGAATCATGGTCTCCGGCGCTGACCTGTGTGGCTTTGAGCCCTTTGCTCTTGTCGGTGGGGCTGGCGGGGTCGCGCACGCGCACAGGAACAGATTAAAAGCTGGCGCTGCTGTTGTTGCCGAGGTTGCCATAGTAGTTGCATCCCCATGCCCAGGCGTACCCGTCGCTGCCCACGGCCAGGGAATGATAGTTTCCGGCGCTGACCTGCAGGTAGGTGAAGTCCGCTGGCAGGTCCGGGTACGTCGTCCGGTCGGGCGTCTTAACCCTGACCGGCGTGTGCCGGTCGCTGCTGGTCCCGTCGCCGAGCTGGCCATTGTAGTTGTATCCCCAGGCGTAAACGTTGCCGTCGCTGCCCACGGCCAGTGAATAATTGTATCCGGCGCTGACCTGCAGGTAGGTGAAATCCTCTGGCAGGTCCGGGTAGGTCTTCCGGTCGGGTGTCTTCACCCTGACCGGCGCATACCGTGTGGTGGTTGTCCCGTCGCCGAGCTGGCCATAGCCGTTGTGTCCCCAGGCGTAGGCGTTGCCGTCGCTGCCCACCGCCAAGGAAAAATCAGCGTTTGCTGATCCGCTGATCTGGCTGAATCTGATGCCCCGGCTGGCACTGTCGGGCGGGGTGATGGTGGTGGGTTCCCTGCCCAGCTGGCTGCCCTTATTAGGGCTGATGCTCCACCTGGTGTTCCGGCTTGCCGGCGTCCAGTGGGCGGCCAGGGTCAGATCCTTGTCGACGGGCCTGCTGAAATCATAGGCGACCTCGCCAATAAACCAGCCGTCGAACAGGAAGCCCTCACGCGACGGATCAGGGGAGGGGCGTTTCGCCCGGCCGTACGGGGCGGGGACAGTCTGGTCCGCCGGTTTCGGGCTTCCGCCGCCCGTGTCGAAGCGGACCGTGAACGCGGATCCTGGCTCCGCAGCCCGTGCCGGCGGCTGGTCGACCGTGTACGCAAGGCTCCTGGTGAAAGGCTGCCCGTCCTGCCTGCCCGTGATGAGGATGGCGGCCTGTCCCGGCTGGCGGGCGGGGATCTGCACCTGCCAGGAGCCGTTGCTCCTGCTGAGCGGCAACGCCTGGCCGTCCAGGCTGGCTGATTCCAGGGTGGGCGCTTGGGTAGTGTCGAGTCTGGCTGGCTTGCCCGGATTGTTTTGAGGGTCTAGGTTCCACGTGAACATGTCACCCTGCCTGCTGATGGCGGTGATCCTGCTGCCGGTGCTTGCGGCTTGCACGTAGGCTTGGTTCCTGCTGTCTGCGGGCTTGGGGGTTTTGCCGGGCTGCCATGCCCAGACGTGGCCGTCGGTATCAGTGATGACGGCCTGGTCCTTATTGGCGGTGATCCTGTTGGCCTGCGCGCCGTCCGGCAGACTGAGCTGGATCATGGCGGCAGTGCCGTCTGGCAGGTACCGGGCCTGCCCGTTCGCGTCCAGGAGGAGGAACCCCTGGTTGAGGGCCTGGGCTTGGGTGATGTGTATGCCTGGTTCCTGCTTAACGCGTGCGGGCTTGGCTTTCCCGAGGTTGCTCATCTCCCAGGTCCAGGCCTGCCCGTCCGCGTCCACGATGAGGATCCGGCTGGCGGAGGCTGCAGCGAGGACGGGCTGCGCCTTTCCGGGCAGGCTGGTTGTTTCCTGTTCGTCGGGCTTCGTGTCCTGACTGTCTCTCTGGCTTTTTTGGAAGGCGTGGACCTGGCCTTGCCGGTCCACAGCCAGGAGCCGATCATCGTTCATGCTGATGCTGGTAAACCAGGCGTTTTGGCCGGTGTCAAGGATGATGGGAGTTGTTTGCCCGTTGGCCCATGTGTAGATGTGCTGGTCGGATCCGAGTGCGGCCTGCCGGCGGCTGCCTGCTGCAACCTGCAGGTAGTGGAACCCGGCAGGAGCCTGGGCGGGGGCGGGAACCTGGTTGGGAGTGTGGTCCTTTGTCCAGGTGTGGATGCGGCCGGCGCCGGTCAGGCCGAGGAACTGGCTGCCTGCCGTTTGGATGCTGGCGAATTGAGGTTCCTGCCTGTGGGGCGGGCTGATGGTCAGCCGTGCGCCGGTGGCGGGCCCGTGGCCCGGGCTCAGCGTCCAGTCCGCGGTCTTCGACCAGTGTGCTTTCAGGGTCGTGTCCTGGAGGATGGGGGTCTGCAAGTCGAAGGGCTGGCCGTCAAGCGTCCACCCGTCGAACAGGAAACCATCACGCGCAGGATTCTGCTGCGGGGGATCGGCGAGGGTGCCGGTCTTCACGGTTGATTGAGTAGGCGCGTTCCCGTCAGCTGGGTCGAAGCGCACTATGTGTGAAGTGTGATCATCGGTATCGGATGGCTTGGTTGAAGCGGATCCTGTGTTGTCCGGACTGCTTGTTGACGATTGCGTGGTGTTTGGGCTTGGTGTCGTGGAGCTCAGTGGCGAGGAAGGTGTCAGCGGTGAAGGCGAGGGCAGTGGAGTGTTTTTTGCGTTGCTGGGGAGAGTGCCGGGGGTTTGTTTAGCTACGCGAGGGGTCTGACGACCCCCCCCCCCCGGTGAGTACAGGAGCATCCGCTTGGGCGGACGCGACGCCCAGGCCTGCCAGCAGGCCCAGCAGGACGGTCATCATCGCCAACGCGCGACGCAGACGGGAAACCAGATGCATGACTCGTAAACCCCTTCACCAACACCAAGCGGAGCCAGCGGCTCGCTTAAAAGCGTCTTGTTTGCCGGAAAGCCGTCCTGTCTTTCAACGCCAACCCTGCACCGGATTGCAGGAACTGTGGCGGAAGCCAGCCGTCTTCCCGTTACCCCTGTTTTTCACCATACCACCGGTTTGACAGGCAACACACAAGCCGGATCCAAACGCCCGACGGCTGTGATTGCAGTAATTGGGCATAGTCGGCTGCTTAGGGCAATTATAAGATTGCATGAAAGGAGCTGGCTAGGATCAGGCGGGGATGGCCGCCAGGGCGGGGTGGTTGCATGCCCGTATCCCGCCATGGCGGTTGCC
>SKEB01000101.1_pt1 | contig 115910 bp, 118 predicted proteins | sample 4826561 | NCBI WGS metagenome assembly SKEB01 (sample SAMN11008820, study PRJNA524170) | human gut metagenome | biome: Human fecal sample; material: Feces; isolation source: fecal sample from pouch patient p17 | host: Homo sapiens | place: Israel: Tel-Aviv | collected 2016-03-29 | reverse complement strand
GCGCCTTTCATCCATCTACCATGCAGTAAATGAAATTATGCGGTATTAGCACCTGTTTCCAAGTGTTATCCCCCGCTGATGGGCAGGTTACCCACGTGTTACTCACCCGTTCGCCACTCATTTTCTTTCGGTGTAGCAAGCTACGGTGAAAGAAAATGCGTTCGACTTGCATGTATTAGGCACGCCGCCAGCGTTCGTCCTGAGCCAGGATCAAACTCTCATAAAAAAGTATTGATAAGTCATAAATGACTTTAAGCTCAAAATTGATTTTGCTAGCTATTGCTTGAATGTATTTTTCTTTAGTTCGCAATAAACTAAAGACCCTACACATTGGTTGTTTGCATTTATTTGTTCAGTTTTCAAAGGTCTACTTTATTTAACTAACAACTCTTAAATCTTACACTAGATTCAATCGATTGTCAAGTATTTTTATGTCTCAGCGACTTTTTTATAATAGCAAATCCAGTTTTGTTTGTCAACACTTTTTTAAAAATATTTTTCAAAAAAAGTTATCTAAATTTGACTGAATCAAGCAGCTATCTTTATCATCTCTCAAAGACATTGGCTAGTATATCAAGTTTCTAGCCCTTCGTCAACTAAAAAATAGAAGTTTCTTAAAGTTTGCTTTTATGTTGTTTATAAGCGTCCGTATTTCTACAAAACGTAAAAATAACCGAAAAAGAACGAACATTAACCGATGAAACGATTATTTATTTCGATAATTAGCGAATATTTCTGGTTTGGCGGTAAAAATTTTTGGTAAATTTCTTGATATTTTTTTCTTTTCGGGCCAATTTTTGCTAAAATAAGGCTAGTGATAAGTCTAAATAAGTGAGTAAAATCTACTTACTTCTATATATTATGTTAGGAGGCTTTTTTGTATGAAAATTTTAGTAGCTGATGATGATAAGGAAATTGTAGAACTATTAAGTATCTATTTACAAAACGAAGGCTATGAACCAGTCAAAGCCTATGATGGCAAAGATGCCTTAAGTAAGGTACGCACAAATCCTGATATTGAGCTTTTAATTTTAGATATTATGATGCCTGAAGTAGATGGTATGCAAGTGGTGAAAGCTTTACGTAAAGAGTCACAAATTCCGATTATTATGTTAACCGCAAAATCAACGGATATGGATAAGATCAAAGGGCTTGTAGCGGGTGCCGATGATTATGTCACTAAGCCATTTAATCCTTTAGAAATTATGGCGCGCGTGAAGTCTCTATTAAGAAGAACGAAAATGCAAGTCAAGGCCAACCAACCTGAAATTTTAGAGGTGGCTTCCTTAGTAATTAATCGAGATTCTCATGAGGTAAAAACGATTAGCGGCAAAGAAATTCAATTAACGGCTTTAGAATTTGGCATTTTATACTTACTTGCTTCTCATCCGAATCGTGTCTTTAGTGCAGACGAAATCTTTGAACGTGTCTGGAAACAAGAAAGTATTGTTTCTGCTAAGACGGTCATGGTGCATGTCAGTCATTTACGCGACAAGATTGAAGAAGCAACTGGTGGCGAAAAGATTATCCAAACTGTTTGGGGTGTAGGGTATAAGATAGATGCAAAATAAAGAGACAAAAGCGGTACATGACAATAAAAAAATCGTACTCACCTCCAAAGAAATCAGCGAATTATTTGCCGAGGGAATTGTAACAGTCATTTTATTACTACTATTAAATGTCTCGTTACTGGTCATTCTTTCAGCAATCATTAAAAGTTCGCCGAATCTGCAAGACGCTATCTTTGAAACGAAATTTATCTTCTCACAAAATTTAGATAATGATTTATTTTGGAGTGGCCGTAACTTTTTGATTCCAATCTTTCTTGTGATAGATGCTTTGGTGCTCTATTGGCGGCTACATCGGCGGTATAAACAAATGCAGCTACGTCATATTATTAGTGAGTTGCACTATATCGCTGAAGGGAACTATGATTATCGGATTCCTTTTGAACTGAAGGGAGATTTAAATCGGATTATTCAAAGTATCAATGGTCTTGTGGATAGTACCATGATGGCGATTGAAGAAGAGCGCAAAATCGAGCAATCTAAAGACGAATTGATTACCAATGTAAGTCACGATATTCGTACGCCACTGACTTCGATTATTGGCTATTTAGGTTTAATAGAAGATAAGCAATATCATTCAGAAGAGGAATTGTTGAAATATACGCACACCGCCTTTATGAAAGCCAAACAGATGAAATCCTTAGTGGAAGATTTGTTTGAATATACGAAGGTTCGCCAATCTAGTGTGCCGATTTACTACATTACTTTTGATATGGTGCAATTAGTCGAGCAGCTAGCCGTCGATTTTGAACTGGAAGCGGCGAAAAAAGGCATCGAGATTATCGTACAGGCCAATCAAAAACAAATCATGATGGAAGGCGATACCGAAAAAATTGTCCGCGTCTTTAATAATCTGATTTCCAATGCTTTAAAATATGGTAAAGGTGCTACCCAAATTGTCGTGGAACTAGAGCAAATTAGTCAGGAAGTCATCATTACGGTAAAAAACAATGGCCAAATGATTCCGCAAAAATCTCTGGAACAACTATTTGACCGCTTTTATCGGGTGGAAGAATCGCGCTCACAAGAAACAGGCGGCACAGGATTAGGGTTAGCCATCGCCCAAAGCATCATCGCTTTACATGGCGGCTATATCTATGCTAAATCCAACCCAGAGTGGACGAGTTTCATCATGCATCTCCCTATTAAAAAAGGCAAAATCAAAAAATAAGTAGTTGCAGTCATTCTTTTTGGGTGGCTGCGTTTATTTTTTGCACAAATTTGCCAAAACACTTGCAAAATCTAAAATTTAAGCTACAATAAGCGTAAATAGATTTCCTGGAAAGACTAGTAGTTATTGACTCCTTTTTAGAGAGCAGTTGGGTGGTGCAAAACTGTATGGAAGATAGCGAATCCACTTTCTGATAGGACTCGCAAAGAAATTTGTGACGGCTCGCAACCGTTATCCTGTACAAAGTGTAGTATGTAGATACTGAATTTAGGTGGCACCGCGTAATTTACGTCCTAAAGTGTAAGAGATTTTCTTATGCTTTAGGGCTTTTTTGTTTACTACCCCTATGACTTTGTGGATGAGAAGATAAAAAATTTTTTGGAGGGATTTTGATGTTAGATATTAAAATGATTCGTCAAAATGTAGCCATGGTCAAAGAAAAACTAGCTACCCGTAATGTCGACGAAGCAAAAATTAATGAATTTGTCGCTTTAGATGAAAAACGCCGCGCAGAATTAGTCAAAGTAGAAGAGTTGAAAAAACTTAGAAATGACGTATCTGGTGAAATTGCGCAATTAAAACGCAATAAAGAAAATGCCGATGACAAAATTGCCCAAATGAAAAAAGTCGGTGAAGAAATCAAAGCCTTGGACGAACAAATCGCCAAAATCGACGAAGAACTAACTGCCATCGCCACAACTTTGCCTAACTTGCCACATGAAAGCACGCCAATTGGTAAAGATGAAGACGACAATGTGGAAGTACGCCGTCATGGAACGGTCCGCGAATTTGATTTTGAAGCAAAACCTCATTGGGAAATTGCTGAAAACCTTGGCATTTTAGACTTTGAACGTGGGGCTAAGGTGTCTGGTAGTCGTTTTGTCTTTTATAAAGGTTTAGGTGCCCGTTTGGAAAGAGCGATTTACAACTTTATGCTCGATGAACACGGCAAAGAAGGCTATACCGAAGTCATCCCCCCTTATATTGTAAATAGCCATTCAATGTTTGGGACTGGACAATTTCCTAAGTTTAAGGAAGATGTTTTCCAATTAGCCAACACAGATTTGACTTTGATTCCAACGGCTGAAGTGCCATTAACCAACTATTATAATGGCGAAATTTTAGAAGAAGCGGATTTACCTGTTTACTTTACAGCTTTGAGCCCTTCTTTCCGTTCAGAAGCTGGGAGTGCCGGTCGTGATACGCGTGGTTTGATTCGTTTGCACCAATTTAACAAAGTCGAAATGGTGAAATTAACGAAACCAGAAGAATCTTACAATGAATTAGAAAAAATGACGCAAAACGCTGAAAATATCTTGCAAAAATTGAACTTGCCTTACCGTGTGGTGGCCTTATCAACTGGTGATATGGGCTTCTCTGCGGCTAAAACCTATGACTTAGAAGTATGGATTCCAGCGCAAGAGACGTATCGCGAAATCAGTTCTTGCTCAAACTGCGAGGACTTCCAAGCAAGACGTGCCATGATTCGTTACCGTGATGAAAATGGTAAAGTGCAATATGTCCACACGTTGAATGGTTCAGGACTCGCTGTTGGTCGTACGGTTGCGGCTATCTTAGAAAACTACCAAAACGAAGACGGTAGCGTGACCATCCCTGAAGTCTTAGTTCCATACATGGGCGGCGTAACAGTTATCAAATAAGGTTGTGAGGCAGCTTGGAAAGCCTCGAAGAAATTCGTGTGCTTACCTACCACTGCAAAAATCGGATGAAAGGAGATTTTTGCAAGTGGTAGGGCGAATTTCACAATGTCTAGCTGCCAAACACCGTGAATAAGGTTGTGAAGCGACTCGGTCAGCCACGAGCGGATAAGTTTGTCCAGAACGTCGGGAAAGTCCGAGAAGTAAAGACTTTCCCAGACGGGCTGGCTTATACGCCGAAGTGGCTAGTCGCTGAACACCGTGGAAAAGGTTGTGAGCCAGGTCGGTTAGCTCCAAGCATCTAAGGTTGTCCGGAATGACAGGAAAATCCATCCTGTTTTAAGATTTTCCTAGGCAGGCCGGCTTAGATGCACAGGAGCTACCTGGCGAACACCGTCAAATAAGGTTGTGACCTACAAAAATAAAGCGAATAGCCCTCTTAAGTTATATTCTTAAGAGGACTATTCGCTTTTTGAATTAATACTAACTAGTTATAACATGTTTAATGTTCAGATGCTCCAGAAGTGGCATCAGCTTGCCCCCCAGCTTGTGACGCTCCAGAAGTGGCATCGGCTGACGGCATTGTTGCTACTTTGCCACCTGCTAGATACTGACCAGTTTCTTGTAAATACCAATCTAACCATGGCTTAAAGTTAAAGACAATTTCATTAATTCCCGCAAAAGAACCATCTGGATAATACATCGCTTGATAGTTATGCGTATTGATAATGCCTTCTGGGGAACCTGGCACAATAGTCCGTACATATTCTTGGTTTCCATTACGTAAAGTTCCTACTACCCACTCTACATTTTTCATCCGATTTGCAGGCAAAGAATTATGAACTGTTGATAGTCGATTACCCACTTGACTTGGCACACGTTTAGCCAACATAGTATCTGGATCTTGATGACTAGCATTATAGTATAAAAATTGATTATTATCATCAGAATAAGTTAATTCAAATGGCATAGCTTTTAAAAACATATTTAATTGATTTACGGTTAATAAGCCATTATCTAACTTCACATAAGTATCTCCTGAAACAGCGCCTGTTAATTCGGCTGCTTTTTCTAACCAATCTGGGTCATCTGGATCAATTTCAGTAATCGTAGTAGCAATTGGATGAGAAGCAGTTAAATCTTCTGGTTCAATTGGTTTAGGTTTTTTTAAATGACTGACTACATCCACATATTTCACAAAGTTATCTAAGCAAGTCTCTAAGAAATTCACCGTACCTACATTGGTAATATTCCCTTCATCATCAAAGGCTTCTTTGGCTTTTCCTAATAAGAATTCATTTCCTGGTAAAGTATATGCATTGACCCCAGGAGCGTCTAAAATTTTTCGTAAATGAACTTGGGCACGAGAAGTTCCTTGATCATAATAAGAAGCACCCACAATCATTACTGGTTTACTTTCAAATGGATGAACCTTGTAAGACAACCATTCTAAAACACTCTTTAAGGCTGCAGTAATTGTGTGATTGTGTTCAGGAGTTGCAATAATCACACCATCTGCTCGGGTAATTTTATTATAAAGATATCTTAGTTGGAAGCTCTCTTGCCAATCTTCATCTTGATTAAACATTGGTACTTGGTCAATTTCCAATAATTCTAATTCAAATTTTGTTTTAAAGTGACGACGAATAAATTCTAATAACTTACGATTATATGATAGTTCTGCATTTGAACCGACAATGCCAACAAATTTTTTCATAGACGTATCCTCTTTTCTTACAAGTTTTCCCAATCAAAGTTTTCTGCATCTTTTTTCAAAGCTTCTTTCGCATGAACCATTTTTTCATTCACTTTTATAAATAAGCGGAAATCAGCAAACAAGCCTTCTAACTTATGAATGGTATCTAGATCGATTAAATCCCCATTTTCATCAAATGCTTGTAATGAATGAGCCAATAGAAATTCTGAACTAGGCATAATTGTCGCATTGATTTCTGGTGAATCAAGAATTTGACGTAACTGTGCTTGTGCTCTTGAAGATCCTAATGTTCCGTAAGAGGCACCAGTAATCATCACAGGTTTATTTAATAATGGATGAATCCCATAAGATAACCAAGCCAAAGCACTCATTAACACCGCTGGAATAGAATGATCGTATTCAGGTGTCCCAATAATCACGCCATCCGCTTCTTCAATCTTTTTGGCAATTTCTGACACACTAGCAGGCACTTTACGATTGGCAGGTTTATTAAAAATCGGTAAATCTTTAATTTCTACCAACTCGATACTTGCCTGTTTTGCAAAATGTTTTTGCATATATTCTAATAATTGTCGATTCGTTGAACGCTTTGAATTCGTTCCTACAATAGCAATTAACTTCATAAAAAAGCCTCCTTAAATATTTATCTATTTGGATAGTAAAAAGATTTCAATCCTGAAGAAAGATACACCTGATTTTCTTGATCTACAATAATTCCTTCAAGTTCTGGATGCTGCTCAATCACTGCTAATGCCTCTGAAATAGGTAAACCAAACAAACGACTCGTCCATATTTCACAGGTTAAGGATTGGTTTGCAACAATTGTCAAACTGACCATCCGCGTTTCAAAAGGAAATCCTGTTTGGGAATCTAGTAAATGATGATACCGCTTTCCATCAACCATCAAAAAACGCTCATAAATACCTGAAGTGACTACAGATTGATTTTCAATTGCTAATATTCCTAAATGTTGGTGACGTGGCTTTTGTGGATGTTGAATACCTACATACCATTTGCCATTTTCACGTTTTGGATTAGGACCAAAAGCTAAAAAGTTACCACCTAAATTAATCATCGCACTATGGCATTGTTTTTTCAATTTAGCCATTAAATAGTCAGCAATGTAACCCTTAGCAAGTGCCCCTAAATCAATTTCCATCCCTTTTCGTGCTAAAAATACCGTTTGCTGTTGTGAATCTAAAATGATTTGTTCACTATTGAGCAATGGTAGGGTCGCAAAAATCTCTGTTGGTGTAGGGAGTTTCGCTTGTTTAAAACCAATACGCCACAATTTCACTAAAGGACCAATAGCAATATTCAAATGGCTAGGTTGTGCCAAACTATGCTGCTTGCCAATTGAAATCAACGAAAAAAGCGCTGGACTCACAGCCACTGGACAAACTCCTGCTAAGTGATTTAATTGCATTAATTCAGAGGTTTCTTGATTGGCTGAAAAGCATTGATTTAAAGCTAATAATTCATCTGTTATATTTATGAATATTTTTTCACAATCTAAATCGGAATCTATCCATAAATCAATAAACGTGCCCATCATCTTCCATTGCTTAGATGCTTGCATTTTCTCACATCCTTCTTTTTACGAACTATATGATATCGGTTTCTAAGGGGAATTGCAAGCAAAATATTTCACAGAGTGAACTATTATTGTTTATTAGCCAATACGTCAGATGACAGCTTATCCAAAATTCGTTATTATCATTGAAAATATTTTGAAAAATTTTCAGCCTAAAGTCCCCTTGCATTCATCTTTTAAACATGATAAGTTTGATGTATATACGAAAATGAAAAATTAATGAGTTTTTTATTTCACAGAATTTAGGGGAAAAAGGAATGGGAAAATGACCGAAAATTCAAATAAAAAAACGACAAATTCTAGACGACAACGCCGAGAAGTCCAACTAGAACATAGAAAGCATAAAACGGGTTGGATGTGGCACTTACCTTTAGCGTTGATTGTTCTGGGGATTGCCTTTTTAATCGTGTTTATCTGGCATAACAAAGACCAGCAAAAAGTCGATACCTTTGAAACGGCTCAAAAACAACTACTTAAACAGCAACGAATAGCTGATTTTAGTGAAGAAAAAGTTCAAGAAAAACGCTTATACACCGTAACTTTCCATCCGAAAAATGAAAAATTCACGAAAGAACAACCTTTAATAGAAGAAAAATTCCAAGAGATGAAGGTCGCTTTCCAGAAAAAACATAAAATTGATGCGGGTACAACTTGGATTAAAAAAATCGAAAAGCATGTATTAAATCCAAAAATGAATAAAATTGTGCTATCTAGCCAATTTTTCACATGGAATCAAGACAAGGAAAAATTTCATGAGAAACCACTGCAACAAAGTGCACTTTTACTCTCTAGTGAAACAGGACAAACTCCAAGTGCCAAACAAATTATTGGTAGTGATGAAAATCTACTCACCCTCAAACCACTTGTGCAACAAAAGATTTTAGAGCAAGTCAAAGCGCCTGATAAAGTGATTGATCAAGTCTTAAATTTAAAAAATCTGAATATGGATCAAAAGATGAAAATTCAAGATAATCAGCTAAAAATTACTTTAGATAAGAAAATTGGGAATCTGAAAACCGTAAGCTTACCTTTGAATTTAGTGTTACCTTATATCGATCAAAACTATGCCATAGGTCAAACCCAAGAGCAACTGCCTGGCCTCGATCCGAATAAAAAGTACGTTGCTTTGACTTTTGATGACGGTCCAAAAGCGCAAACCACCAATCAATTGTTAGATATTTTAGCAGCCCAACAAGTGAAGGCCACTTTCTTTATGTTAGGAAGTAGCGCACGTCAATATCCTGAAGTGGTGAAACGGGCCGCAAGTGAAGGGCATGAAATCGGTAGCCACTCTAATGTGCATAATAATTTACGTTCGATGGCTCCAGATGCAATCAAAACGGATATCCATGAAGCTGATAAGTCTATTTATCTAGCAGGTGGACAGCTACCTAAGATTTTGCGTCCGCCATATGGTGCGATTAATAGCCAAGGTGCACAGGTTATCGACAAGGCCATCATCCAGTGGAATATTGATTCACGTGACTGGGAGCTAAGAAATACACCGCTGATTGTGCAACATGTCTTACAAACGGTACAGCCTGGTTCGATTATTTTGATGCATGATATTTATCAAACCACCATTGATGCGGTCACTCCAATCATTGAACAATTACGTGCGCAAGGCTATGAATTCGTGACAGTTGACCAATTGCTGCAATATCAAGACAAACCACGGATGCAATACTTTAGCCAAGACGATGCCCGTACTGTATAAACTAACAAATCCTAGCCTACATGCAAAAAGTAGGCTAGGATTTTTTGATTTGCTCTATCCACTCGTGGCTGACCGAACCGGCTCACAACCTTATTCCACGGTGTTCGAAGGGTAGCTACATCGCATCTAAGCCGGCCTGTCTAGGAAAATCTTTAAATGCAGAGGATTTTCCTGACATTCCGGACAAACTTAGCTGCTTGTAGCTGACCAACCCTTCTCACAACCTTAATTCACGGTGTTTGGCAGCTAGACATTGTGAAATTCGCCCTCCCACTTGCAAAAATCTCCTTTCATCCGATTTTCGCAGTGGTAGGTAAGCACACGAATTTCTTCGAGGCTTTCCAAGCTGCCTCACAACCTTTTTGACGGTGTTCGAAGGGTAGCTACATTGCATCTAAGCCGGCCTGTCTTGGAAAATCTTAAAACATAGGGATTTTCCAGACATTCCGGAAAACTTAGATGCTCGTAGCTGAACAACCCTTCTCACAACCTTTTATTAAAATTCGGCGGAGTAGTTTGGTGCTTCTTTGGTGATTTGGACGTCGTGTGGGTGAGATTCACGTAAGCCATTGCCACTCATACGTACAAATTGGGCATTTTCACGTAAAGCTTCTAAATTAGCGGCTCCGACATAACCCATACCAGCTTTCAATCCACCAATCATTTGGAAGATAATGTCGGCTACACTACCTTTGTAAGCGACACGGCCTTCAATTCCTTCTGGGACAAGTTTATTGGCTTCGTTCACGCCACCTTGGAAGTAACGGTCGCTTGAACCTTTTTCCATCGCCCCTAATGAACCCATCCCGCGGTAAGTCTTGAAGCGACGACCTTGGTAGATTTCAAATTCACCTGGAGATTCATCGGTACCAGCTAACATACTTCCTAGCATCACCGCAAAACCACCAGCGGCTAAAGCTTTCACGATATCACCTGAGTACTTGATTCCTCCATCGGCAATGATTGCTTTTCCATATTGACGAGCCACACTAGCCGCATCGTAAATCGCTGTTAATTGTGGCACACCTACACCCGCAACGATACGAGTCGTACAAATAGAACCAGGTCCGATTCCGACTTTAACCACATCGACACCGGCATCATATAAAGCCTTCGTACCTTCTGCAGTCGCTACATTTCCGGCAATTAAAGTCGCTTCAGGGAAAGTTTCGCGGATTTCTTTAATCTTGCGTAAAACCCCTGCACTATGACCATGCGCAGTATCAATTACAATCGCATCGGCACCGGCTTGTAACAACGCTTGGGCACGTTCAAAGGTATCGCTTGTAACCCCAACAGCTGCGGCCACTAATAAACGACCATGTTCATCTTTAGCTGCATTTGGAAATTCAATCACTTTTTCAATATCTTTAATCGTAATTAAACCACTTAGACGACCTGCTTCATCCACGATTGGTAATTTTTCGATTTTATGTTGTTGTAAAATCTTTTCGGCATCTTTTAGTGAAGTTCCGACTGGCGCTGTCACTAGATTTTCTTTCGTCATGACTTGTTCAATGGCAATCGAATAATCTGTCACAAAACGCATGTCACGGTTGGTAATGATACCCACTAATTTGCGGTTTTCCAATGTTTCAACAATTGGCACCCCACTAATGCGATATTTACTCATCAAGTGTTCTGCATCACTGACTAAATCTTGTGGTGTTAAGAAGAATGGATCAATGATAACGCCACTTTCTGAACGTTTTACCTTACGAACTTCATCTGCTTGAGCTTCGATAGACATATTTTTGTGAATAACCCCTAATCCACCTTGACGCGCCATTGCAATCGCCATTTTGCTATCAGTGACGGTATCCATACTTGCACTAATAATAGGAATGTTCAACTTAATATTTTTCGCAAGTTGCACGCTCATATCGACATCATTTGGCAAGACGTGACTTTCTGCTGGGATAAGCAAAACATCGTCGAACGTTAATCCTTTTTTCGCGAATTTAGTCTCCCAATTTGACATTTCTTCACACACCTCGTTTAATAAATTTTTGATTGGTTTTATGTCAAACAACCGTGATTTTCAGCGATTGGTTCGGCATAAAAATTTGGATATTTTTAATGATGAAAATAGCAAAAAAATCAAGATAAGTCAAGGATTCTTACTAGATTCTCATCAAATTGCTAAGGTTGGGGGGAAATTTATCGCTCATTTTATCAATCATTTGTCGCTCATTTTCTGACCATTCTTCCATAGACGCAGCGCAAAAACACCTGCAAGCACGAAACTTACAGGTGTTTGTGTCTATTCGTTTATAAGATTTTGATTACGATAATAAATCCACGCTTCAACGACCAAGGCCAAAATAGCAATCATAAATACAACACGAACGCCAAAATACTGGGCTAGGCTACTCATGGCTAGAGTAAATAAAGAAAAACTAAGCGTACTAATCACTTCTAAGGCAGCATATAGATGGACCAACTGATTTTCTGCCACCGCTGATTGAAGTAAGACGGTTTCCGGAATTTCTTTCAATTGTGAGAAAAAGCCTATCCCCACTGAACAAATAAGAAAAATCCAAACATTCGCACTCACTAAGCCAATCAACGTCATACTCGCAGCAAAAAGTAACGCCAAAATAATACTCTTACACTTTTTGTCACTCACCTTTTCAGCATAGCGATAAATCAAAGCACCACCTAAAATGATGCCCAGTGAATAAGTCGTGTTGATATAACCCCAATAATGTTCATCCTGATGCAAAATCTGCGTAACGAAAACCAAAATAATTGAGGAAACCCAAATACTATTGGCTAAAATTTCGAACAAATTACAACCGACCACCACATTCAAGGTCTTGTTTGTAAAAATGAAGCGCCACCCTTTTGTCACACTTTGCCAACTGGTCTCATTTTCGATAACCTCACACTGGGCAGTAGGCAAAACAAAGGATAGGATGCTCACCAACAAATACAACGCAAAAATAACCCACAAGCTACCTACTAAATGCAAATAGCCATACAAGATACCACCTAAGGACCAGCCGACAACCGAAATAATCTCACTAACGGTCGCAAACAAGGCATTTCCTCTAGCTAAATCCGTCAAATAGGTAGGAATTAAAGCAGAACTCACCGGCTGCGCAAAACCATCAAAAATCGAAATCCCTACAATACAAAGGTAAACAATGGCAATCGGATAAGCACAAATGTTTAAACTAACGACCAATAAGAGTAAAAGTAGCGTCTTAGCCAGTTGCGTAAAACTCAATACTTGATTCATAGGCAATTTTTTGGTCACCAATGGCACCAAAAAGCTGGCGATAAAAGCACTTAAACCAATTAATACAGGAATGACGGTGGTAGCCATCACAGAATGCGTGACTAAATAAATATCCGCTATCAAACTTAAGCGTAAAAAAACATCAGCCAAGTTAGCTAGCGATTGCGAAGTTACTAAAAGATAAAATGAACGAAACACGAAAAATCTCTCCTTATAATCATAGATGATCAGGCGAAATTTAGCATCTCTAGCTTTTTTGGCTATTCAATTCAATGAGACAAGCGAGCTAGCAATACCGTTCGCCTGTTATAGTTCGATGTTTCGTATCTTACATTTAGCTTCTTCCTCTCTATTTTACTATCACGTTTTTGTTGTTTTAAGCGTATCGTAATTTTTTCACAATGTCAATATAAAAATGAAAATTTGATGAGATTTAGTTGGGCTATCCTGATTCATTTCTATAAATATAAAAGCACATAAATAAACACCTGCAAGCACGAAACTTACAGGTATTTTTATTTATATTGAATAAGCTTTATGATACTTTCTAATATCTTTGAAAAATTTCTCCTTCTCGGTATCAATCAACTAAATACTCGGAAAATTCACCCTCCTGCTTAAGAAAATCTCCTTTCATCCGATTTTCTTAGCAGAAGGTAACACATGAATTTTCTCGTATTTACCCAAGTTGATTGATATCCTTTTGCTCGTGGCTTTCCAAGCTGCTTCACAACCTTTTATTTCAATGCGATGATTTGGTCGTAGTGTGCTTTTTGGTCGATGTGGTGAGCGATTTCGATAATAGTTAGTGGTAAGCTCAAAATCAACTCATGGATTTTCTTGGCGTTTTCTGGGTCAAGGGAGGCCGTGGCTTCATCAACTAAAAGCACTTCCTTTTGACGCAGTAACGAACGCGCAATCTCTAGGCGAATCTTTTGGCCACCGGAGATATTTTCCCCATTGTTTTCAATTTTCACATCCAAAATATCGGTAAATTCCGAAGTTAACCCTACTTGATCGAGCGCTTTTAGCATTTGTTCATCGGTAAAATCAGAGCCTAACGCTAAATTGTAACGGATGGTCTGATTAAATAAATGCGGGCTTTGTGAAATCAAGCCAATATTAGCCGCAAAATTGTCCACTGTCTGACCATTTTTTTCACGGAAAATAATTTGTCCCTCATCCAACGTTTCATCGCCTAAAAGCATCGCAAAGAAGGTTGATTTCCCACAACCGCTTGGACCAGTTAAGAGATATTTTTTGCCGCGTTCAAAGACGTGTGAAAAATGCGTAAACAAAGTACGTTCGCCAAATCTTTTCGCCAAATCTTTCACTTGTAATTGTGAAAGTTGGGCATTTGCAGCTTGATGAACAATCAGAGGCGTCTCTTCTAATGCAAAGATTTCGACAAATTTATCTTTGACGGAATTACTTGCTCTAAGCTGATTATAACAGTCAATCGCTTCACCTATGCTAGTACCAAAAGATCTAGACGCTACAAACATCGCCACCAAACTCGCCATCGTTACACCAGAAACACCCAAACTTTGAAGATAAAAGCCGATAAACAATGGTAAGACTTGAGCGATAAACCCAACTAAACCTAAAACAAATTGTGCCCCTTTACGGATGATACTCGCTTTTTTTCGCGCATTTTCATAAGCGACTGTTGCTTCATTCACTTGTGAAAATGCAGCATCCAAAGCTTGATTCATGCGTAAAGTTTGCTGACCATTCATCGCGTCCATGATTTTTGATAGCAAGGTACTACGAGTCGTTGATTGTTTGCCCCCTGATTCGTCAATTTTTTTATCAAAGGCGTGACGGACAAAAATCGATAACGTCGCACAAACAATAAATAACGCACCTACAATGACATTTTGATATAACAAATACGCAGACAACACGATGATGAATTGTATTCTCACTAGCACCAATAATGCCATTGTCATATATTGTTGGAAGAAGAATTCGACATCTTGCGTTAAAATGGCGATTTGTTCATCTTCAGTATAGGCATGCTTGCGTGTCGTGAGTAGCTGATACAGTTTCACCCGCAACTCGCCCGTACGATAGACCATATAATAATTGCTCAACAGATTATCCGCTAACATCAAAGCATAAAGTAAAAGATAAACGCACAAACCATAGAGGATAAAACTCCAGACTTGCTGTATTCCTTGTGCGTGTTCAAGCGTGAAAAGTCGTTTTAAAATCAAAGGTTCACACAAAATACACAACGTTGAAATAAAGCCAGTAAATGTTATCAGGGCTACAACCTTTTTTCCCATAATTTTGACAAACATCTAAGCCACCTCCCAATCAATCACTACATCATATACACTTAAATCGTCTACATAATGCGCCACTTCGATAATCATAATTGGTAGTGAAAGTAGGAGTTGACGGACTTTACGTGCATTTGCTGGATCGAGTGCCGCAGTAATTTCATCGGCGAGTAGGATATCTTTTTGACGCAATAAAAAGCGTGCAATCTCTAGACGTACCCGCTGACCGCCAGAAACATTTTTCCCATTATCTTCCACTTGAAAATCCAAACCTTCAGGAAATTCTTGATCCAATCCGACTTGTTGTAAGACCGTTAACAATTGCTCCTCTTGAAAATCTTGACCAAGGCTGAGGTTTTCGCGGATAGTCGCATTGAATAGATACGGATTTTGCTGAATCATCCCAACATTTTGCGTAAAGTCTGTAAAGGAATGCTGTGAATCATCATAAACTGCAATCTTCCCTGCATCAAGGGTTTCTTCTTTACTAATGAGCTTGAGTAAGGTACTCTTACCGCTACCACTTGCCCCACGAATTAAATAATGCTTGCCGGCTTCAAAAGTATAGTTAAAATCCTGTAAAATACGTTTATTATCAAAGCTTTTCGCAACATCCGTACAGACCAAACGTTGAAGCTGTTCGACATAATTCGTTTGTGGGCTTTCTGGGACTTCATCGAGCACCGCATAGACTTTTTCTGTCGTGCTTTTCGCTTCTTGAAAGGCTAACAGCGAATACATCATCGTTTGTAATGGATTTGTTAATGTACCTGAAGCAATAAACATCGCCACAAGTGCTGCAAAATTCGTTTCTTCAAAAAAATGAGGGAACAAAAAGTATAAGGCAATCGGTACTACTCGACCTAAAAACATGGTAATCCCATTAAAGAAGAATAGAAAGTTGTAAATATAGTAATATTTCGCACGTTTACTTTCATAATCCATAATCTGCGTTTTCATATCGGCAAATGTCGCTTGATTGGCTTGATTATGTAAAATGGTACCTCGGCCTTTCACAAAATCCATCAACTGCGCCATCACCTCGTTACGGGCAACACTTTGCACTTCACCGACTTTTTCCGTATAGCTATTTAGCAATAATTGTGGCAGTGGTCGCAATAAAGAAAGAATAACAAATAGTATACCGAGTTTCACATTTTGTAAAATAAGATAACCCGACACTGCACAAAAACTAAGTAGCATGGCAACAAATTTAAACACTTCTTCTACATAGTAATCATGGAAAAATTCGACATCTTGGCTCAAAAGATTAATGGCATCGGATTTGGCTGCTTTTTCATTGGCATATAATTTCCGTTGCACCAATTGTCGACGAATATTGACCAAAGCTTCTTGTGTGGCTTCAGAAGTTACTACATCGGATAGATACTGCAAACCATTAAAAAGCACATACACACCTAGACCAGATAAAGTCAACTTCAATAACGAAGCCATGTCCGTTAGCTGATCTGTATTTAACACTTTGTCAATGACGATGGGCGAAACTAACCCCCAAAAGGCGCCGAGAACTGCCATGACGAAGAATCCTAAGCGCCAGCGATGTACATAACGAAATAACCGCATAAAAACACTCCTTTTCTGTTTCATAAATCAAAAGAAAGCAAGGCACCCAACGGAGAGAGAAAGGCTACCTTACTTTCTAATGATTTACTTATTATGCAATAATAGTGCATTTATAATTAATTGAGATACCGCATCCATATTCTGGATCGAATGTTTTGTTTTCTGAAATTTTCATAAAGCAAAACTCCTTTCATTTATAATACGTCAAGCACATCGTTATACCCTTTTGTCAGTGCAAATAAAGCTAAACTCTTCTGTATCCGTCTTTTATTCGATTGACACAGTCTCTCCCAAGAGCTAGTTTTACTATTCCTAACTAAAGGACAATGACCAGACTTGCATATCAACACATAGGGACAATCCTGACATCTTTCAACATCTATATTTTTGACCCAATGTTTCCGCTTAGTTTCATTGATACTTTTCGTAACAATATTCCCAAAAACGTTTTGTGAACTATACAAATCAATCGTACACGCCTGTATAATTCCTCTAACGTTAAACATATAATGATTTAATCGATTGGCATAACAAGTAAATGAATTATGCAACAAACTTTCTGGATAATTGAGTTTATACCCATTTTCATAGGCTTTTCTAGCAAATTCATAACTCCTATCCTCTGCTAACATTCGTACACAATAATCTTTTTCTCTAGATCCTTGTCCCCAATCAGAAACATTGTAAAAAAGTAACTCAAATCTTTCATCATTTTTCAAAAATTTACCATCTTGATCTAAAAAATTACTTACCGAAACCAAATTCGATTCAGATAAATTAAATCTAATTATGCAATTAAATTGAAAAGTACTAGAGGATAGTTGTTTTAAATTATTCAATATCCTTTGATAAGAACCTTGACCATTTGCTAAAACACGTTGGCTATCATGTCCTTCTTGATCACCATCTACTGTAATCTGAAAGCTAGTAACTGAACATTTTTCAATAAGTTCTGCTTGTTTATTACGCGTAAGAAGAAATCCGTTTGTTGTAATATCTGAAGAATAGGTAACTCCATACCTATCACAATATTCTTGAAATTTACTAGATAAAGCTTTAATTGTTCGATAGCCTAAAAGTGGTTCCCCGCCAAACCAGTGAACATGAAATTGCTTATAATTTTTTATAGACAATAATTTTTCAGCAAATTCACTAATTGCTGTTCTACTTCTTCACTCATTGCAATATCTTCAAATTTTTCATAGCAATATTTACATCTAAAATTACAATCTCCATGTGTTAAAATTGTGAACTCTAGAATTTTTTCGTCCGTTTTTGTAATCTTAGCTGTGACTTTTTCGAATTCATTATCTTCTTGGTTATAGTGATAGGATTTTAAATATGTTTCGTACTGATTTTGTATTTCTACATTATCTTTCATCTTCTCAACTAATCGAGAGCTGATAAAAAATGAATGATTATTTTTGGTATTATAATAAACTCTACCCTCGTCAGTATCGGTATGAAGAATATAAGGCGATAATTTCATGTTTAAACACCTCCGAGCTATCTATGAGCCCAGTATACGCCTAAAAGCTATGAAGCAAAAAAATTTCCCATATCTGCAAATTATAACCTATTCTAAAGATAAAATATTTTTTTCTAAATGTTCCTCAAAATTCTTAGCTAGATGAATACTTCCAGCAAGTTTCATCGCCTTGATAACATCATATAATTTGTTTAATGCTTTTTCATCTTTATTCTTTTTATAATCATGGAACGCTTTAGCATAAATAAATACAAGACGTTCATAGATTTCTGTTTCATTAAAATAGGTATTTTTCAGTTGTTGTTCAAAATACTGTGCTTCTATCCATTCTGAATTTTCTACACAAAAAATATACGCGTTGACATTCATGGAAGCAATTAAAGTTCTATTTTGAGGAAGTTCTTTATAAAAATCTGTTCGCCGATTCATTTCCCTCAACAAAGTTAAATTTGTCATTTTATTAAATACTTTAATAGAGTTAGCAAATATTAGTAGTTCATTTCTTCCCCAATACGATACACTAAATAGATAGTCTGCTAAATCTTCAACATCTGCTTCATTAAATAACTTTTCTCCAGATAACCCATTGATACTAATCTTGATGAGTAGGATCCTAATTTTTTGCATAGTTAGATTATTGCTTGTAGCACTTTCTTCATCTGATAACATCTTTTTCAAACTATCAATATCTCTATTTGCTGTATATTGTTGAATTTTGTATAACAATTCATTCAATTCATCTCGTTTAAAATGATTTGCTGTATACATAAATTCATCTATCGGCATATTGATTAATTGGATGGCATGCATGAATTTCGTAATCGTCAAGTCACTTTCACCATTTTCAAAGCGTGATATTTGTGAAGTGGATAATTCCTTACTGGCAATATCACGGAGTTTTAATTGCCTAGATTCTCGGTATTTTTTAAATATTTTTCCAAAATCTTCCATAAAAAAACCTCACTTGCATATTAGGGATAAAAATGTGGATGTATTGTCCATCTGATAAAGTGATAGAAAATAGGAAAGGAGACCTATTTGCTATGATAAAAAATGTCTTTCCTAAAAAAATATTTTATTCTCTATTTTTTATTATTTTGGATATTGCTATAGTAGTTGTTTCAAGATAATCTATATTTATCATGACACATATAGTTACTAGTTGAAGCTTTCACATATTTATAAATATATTTTTAATGCGCTTTCATCAATCCTTTTAACTACGCTCCTTTTATGAATTTATTATAATATGATTTTTTTATGATAACAATCATATTTTTACTTTTATCAAGCATTTGTTTATTATACTTGCATCAACTTATACTATTTTTCTCTTTACAAAAGCATGTAATAAATTGCCAAAAAAACAGCCCACAAACATCTCTGAAAAAAAGACGTTTGTAGGCTGTTGATTGTTTCAATTAGTTATTTTTGACGAGTACGTGGGCTGGATAGGCTGCTGACGATATTGAATTTTTTCTTCAAATAGAAACGCAACCCTAAAGCAATGGCCCCTAAAATCATCATAATAATTGGATTTAAGATTGGCTGTGGAATCAAGGCACTTCCCATGATTACGACAAACCAAAGTAGGAAGCTTCCTACTAAAATGGCGATGACTTTGCCCCCACGAGGACGGTTTTTCACATCTGCACCAGGCATTTGGTATTGATAGACATAGCGGTGCATCAGATAGAAGACCCATCCCCCAACTGCTGCCGTACCAAATAACGTCAACACGCCATATGGTTGGGCTTGTCCTTTGCTAAACTGAGCAACCAGACCGATAAACAGACCGAATAATCCCAATAACAATAAGAAATTATCTAACCAAATCATCACTGGTTGGCTATTTGGTTTGGCTTCTTCGGCTGGTTTATTAATAATCGCATCTGTACGCTCAGAAACAGTGCCAAACAATTGACGCGCAGTTACGCCACTTTTTTGTTCACGCACCAAAACTGGCAACATCTCATGTAAAACAACGGTTAATTCTTCTTCAGAGAGGTTCGCTGCGTTTAATGCTTTTTTCAAGTCAAAAATATATTGCTGATTACGCTTGGTGAGTTGTGTTTCTAGCTCGCGGTTTTGTGCAACATATTCTCTAAGTGTTTCTACTTCCATCTACTTTTCAAGTTCCCCTTTCCAATTACTGAATAGTCAGTAAAGCGGATTCTTATCTACATTGTAACAAAATTTTAGTCTTTGTGATAGAACTTTTTTAAACGTTAAATCTAAAGAGCATAATATCGCCGTCTTGCACTTCGTAATCTTTACCTTCTAAACGGACACGACCAGCTTCTTTAGCCGCATGCATCGTCCCATAATGATCTAAGTCTTCAAAAGATACGGTTTCTGCACGGATAAAGCCTCGTTCAAAGTCAGAGTGGATAATCCCTGCACATTGAGGAGCTTTCATCCCTTTTCTAAAGGTCCAAGCACGAACTTCTTGCTCACCGGCTGTAAAGTAAGTCGCTAAACCTAATAAATCATAGGCTGCACGAATTAATTGATCTAAGCCTGATTCTTCAATGCCCATCGCTTCTAAAAATTCAGCTTTATCCTCTTCTTCTAATTCAGCGATTTCTTCTTCTGCCCGTGCACAAACAATAATGACTTCTGCATTTTCACTTGCTGCAAATTCCTTCACTTGTTTAACGTAAGGATTGTTTTCGCCATCTGCCACTTCATCTTCTGCCACGTTTGCCACGTACAAGACAGGTTTGGTTGTTAATAAGAATAGTCCTTTCACAATTTTTTGTTCTTCTTCGCTAAATTCGACACTACGAGCAGATTTTCCTTCTTCTAAAACAGGTTTAATCTTATCTAAGACTGCCAATTCCGCCACCGCATCTTTATCTTTGGTTTTAGCGACTTTGGCTACACGAGTATAGCGTTTGTTCACAGATTCCAAGTCCGCTAGCACCAACTCTAAATTAATCGTTTCGATATCGGCAATCGGATCCACGCGACCTTCTACGTGGGTAATATTCTCATCGTCAAAGCAACGCACCACATGACAAATCGCATCCACTTGACGAATGTGGCTTAAAAATTGGTTTCCTAGCCCTTCCCCTTTACTTGCTCCTTTTACAATCCCGGCAATATCGGTAAATTCAAAGGTGGTTGGGACTTCTTTTTTCGGTTTGACTAATTCTGTTAATCGTTTCAAACGCCAATCAGGGACTTCCACCATGCCGACGTTAGGATCGATGGTCGCAAAAGGATAGTTCGCTGCTTCTGCGCCAGCTTTTGTAATTGCGTTAAATAAAGTAGATTTGCCGACATTTGGTAAACCTACAATTCCAGCAGTTAATGCCATTTTTATTGTTCCTCAGCTTTCACTAATATTTTCTTCATTTTTTTGGTAAATTCGCGTCTAGGCATCATGACGATATGCTCGCATCCTAGACATTTTATTTTGATATCGGCACCCATGCGAATGATTTGCCAACGATTCGTCTTACAGGCATGCGGTTTTTTCATTTCAACAATATCATTTAAATCAAACATACGCCTCACCTATTTCTTTTTTCGCTAATTTTTCACGGACTTTCATCAAGGAATAGCCTAGCAAATTGCTGCCTTTTTTTTATGAATCAAAATGAATATCCAAAATATCTAAAATACGGGTTAAATCATTTTGTGAAAGGTATTCGATTTCGATTTTACCTTTGCCGTTTTTCTCCTGGATAGCTACACTGGTGCCAAATTTATCCATCAAACGCTCTTCACTTTCACGTAAATAATACGGTTTTTCCTTCATCAAGCGCGGAATTTTTTTCTTCTCTTTGGCTTCATTCATCTCAGAAACTAGTTTTTCCAATTGACGGACAGTAAGATTTTCTTTGACGCAACGGTTGGCTAGTTTTAATAAATTGCTCTTATCTTTTAAGCCTAGTAGTGTGCGGGCTTGTCCCATCGATAGGCGCTCTTCTTGGACCATTTCTTTGACTAATTTTGGTAAAGATAACAAGCGCAAATAATTAGCGATATACGGACGACTCTTGCCTAAACGCTCAGCCACTTGCGCTTGCGTTAATTTCAAGTTTTTCATCAGCATATCATAGGCCTCGGCTTCTTCTAGCGGATTTAAATCTTCACGCTGCAAGTTTTCCAAGACCGCAATTTGCATCATCATCTCTTCGTCAAAATCACGGATAATTGCAGGAATATTCGTTTTGCCCGCAAGTTTTGAAGCTCTAAAGCGACGTTCTCCAGCAATGATTTCATATCCTTTAATCTGTGAACGACGGACAATAATCGGTTGAAACACGCCAGAACGTTCAATGGAGTTGGCCAATTCTTTTAACGACTGCTCATCAAAAGTTTTTCGCGGTTGATAAGGATTTGGTCGCAATTCATTGAGCGGTAAGTCCAACACTTCTTCTTTTTTCACATCGACTTCTTCAATATCTTGGAATAACGCATCGATGCCACGTCCTAAACCTTTGCCTTTATTTTTCACGCGCTAACACTTCCTTTGCTAGAGCTTGATACACTTCGGCTCCTTTTGAACGAATATCATAATCGATAATGCTCAAGCCATGACTTGGTGCTTCTGATAGTCTGACATTACGCGGAATCACTGTTTCATACACTTTTTCCTGGAAGTAACGGCGCACTTCTTCGACCACTTCAGCTCCGAGATTGGTTCTAGCATCAAACATCGTCAACAAGACACCTTCAATGGCCAAATCTGGATTGAAATGTTTTTGCACCAAACGAACCGTATTTAATAACTGACTCAGACCTTCTAAGGCATAATACTCACACTGTACCGGAATTAAAATGGAATCACTCGCGGTAAAAGCATTGATAGTTAAATGACCTAAAGAAGGCGGACAATCAATCAAAATATAATCGTAATCGTCTTTAATTTCATCTAAAGCTAATTTCAAACGAGACTCACGAGCCATCATGGACGTCAATTCAATTTCGGCACCGGCTAATTGTAAAGTCGCTGGCACAATAAATAAATTTTCACGACTGGTTGGTAAAATCGTCTCTTTAATGTCGACTTCATTGACTAAAATATCGTAAATATCTTCATTGACGTCGGGTTTTCTAATCCCCACGCCACTTGTTGCATTTCCTTGGGCATCGATATCGACTAACAACACTTTCTTGCCAAGATAAGCTAAACTAGCCCCTAAATTGACGGTCGTTGTTGTCTTACCGACGCCTCCTTTTTGATTTGCTACTGAAATAATGCGTACCAACTCGTGCACCTCCATAAATTATTGAATCGGTTTTTTATTGGGTAATCCTGGTTTGCGCGGATATTTATTCGGCGTTTCTTTGCGCTTTTGAATCACTAAAATATGGCGCTCATCGTTTAACTCCGGCAACGTAAAGGCGATATCTTCTATAAATTTTCCGCCTAATGTGGCAATGGCTTTTTGTGCTTCTTGCAGTTCTTCTTCACTTTTCGCTGCTTTTAGTGCATAGAAGTAGCCCTGTTTTTTCACTAATGGCAGACACAATTCGCTCAAGACATTCAATCTCGCCACCGCCCGTGCAGTCACATAGTCAAACTGTGCGCGGAATTTAGGATTTTGCCCGAAAGTTTCCGCCCGATCATGGTAAAACGCCACCTGCTCTAAGCCTAGTTCAGCGGCTAAATGCGTTAAAAACTGGATGCGTTTGTTTAACGAGTCCACAATCGTCACCTTTAACTCAGGAAAAACAATTTTTAACGGAATACTTGGAAAACCCGCTCCTGAGCCGACATCGCATAATTTGGCATTTTCGTCTAATTGTAGGGCCAAACCAAGCATAATCGAATCATAAAAGTGCTTGAGATAGACTTCTTTTTCTTCCGTAATGGCGGTTAGATTCATCTTTTCGTTCCACTCCACCAGCAAGGCAAAATATCGTGCAAATTGCTGCTCTTGGACGGGTGTTAATACGATTCCCTTTGCCGCCAAACTCGCTTTAAATTCTTCTGGGTTCATCTATTTACCTCAATTTTTCTACTAGGACTGATTCTTTTGTGAAACAGAATTTTTGTTTCACAGAACAATTACTACTTTACCGTAAATCAGCCAAAGTGTAAACCTTTATCCGCAAAAACAACCTAGCTTTTTCCTTCATCTATTATAGCATTTTTCTATCTTAAAACTAATCAACGTAAAAAGAGACCAAACAGCTGATTCTAGATAAGATTATTCTAGCATTTTTCTGCTCTTCTAGGCGGCGTGACTGGCTGAATGTTTCACGTGGAACAAAGTAAGTGGCTTTTCAACTTTATGACAAAGCACTTCACCTTTCTAATAAGTCTACAGCATTCATTTAGTCTTTGCGCTTTTTTTTACCTGAAAATTCTTTGACAGTTAGAAATTCCAAAAATCGCTGTAAACCTTGCGCACCAAAGGATAGGTAGATTTGATTCGTCTGAAAAAATGTTGTATGTGAACGTTTTATTTATCAGTTACAAACCATAAAAATATCCCCAACCCCTTGTCCTGCAACGGATATAGGTGAATAAAGGAGGAGAAAAAACTGTTGTATATGGCAGAATAAAAGGAAGACGAGAAGGTGTACGAAATATTATTATTGTATTTATAGCGAATAAGACCGAGCCTAGTTTTATTTTTCAATTTGTTAAAAGTGCATTTAAAGATGACCTTACCGATGAAAAAATCCAACAAATGATAAACGATGTGGAAGAAAATGAGTAAATAGTATCGCCTGTATTCGGTAATTAGACTATAAAAAGAGCAAAGGGGATATCCTTCTTTTTGCTCTTTTCGTTTAGTTGTTTTTATTTTTTAGCATCGGCCATCCCATTCTGCATAGAATTCTGTCAAAAAATCTTCCATATATTGATGACGATGTTGAGCCATTTGTTTAGCCGTCGCGGTGTTCATCAAATCTTTTAACTTCAATAACTTTTCGTAAAAATGCATAATCGCAGTATCTTGACCGTTGCGATATGTTTCTAATGTTAATGTTTCACGTGGAACTTTCTGCGGATCGTGAATCAGTCTGTGATGAAAACCTGAGTAACTCATGGTCCGAGCAATCCCAATCGCTCCAATGGCATCAAGACGGTCAGCATCCTGGACAATTTCTGCCTCCAAAGTGGAAGGAGTCTGCGGATTATGGCCACCTTTAAAAGAAATTTCCTGCATAATTTGCAAAATCCATGTTATTTCTTCTGCGGTCAATCCCACTTCTAGCAACTCTTCTTGTAATTGGCGTTTCGCTTTGGCAACATCTGAAATTAATTTTTCATCAATCGCATCATGGAGTAACGCAGCACACGTCACAATAAATAGATTGGCGGATTCTTTTTTGGCAATGCTTTGAGCCAGATTTTTCACTCGCACTAGATGCCAATAATCATGGCCGCTACTTTCCCCACCAAATTGATTTTTCATTTTTTGTTCGATTTTCTGAATGATTTTTTCTTGTTTTGGATCCATTTTGTGTCCTTTACTTTATTTTTTAGTTATGATAGCCAACATTGGGTAATCCGCTCGTAGCTGACCGAGTCGATTTACAACCTTATTTTACTGGTTTGTAGTTTTGGGTGGCTTGGATGGCTTTTTGCCAGTTGGTTAGGTGTTTGTGGCGTTCTTGTTCGCTCATGTGTGGGGTAAAAGTTGCGCCGATGGTGTGAATAGCTTTGAGTTCGTCCACACTTTGCCAAAAACCAACCGCTAAACCAGCTAGATAAGCCACACCTAAGGCAGTGGTCTCCAAATTGCCGGCTTGTTGGACTTCAATCTCTAATAAATCCGCTTGAAATTGCATCAAATAATGATTCCGAGCTGCTCCACCATCCACTTTCAGCTGTGGAATGATTAATTGCGTGTCTTTTTGCATAGTATCAATAATATCTACCACTTGATAGGCCACAGATTGTAAGGTGGCTTTGATTAAATCTTCGCGCGTCGTCCCCCGAGTCAGCCCAAAAATGGCCCCTCTTGCATCGGCATCCCAATATGGTGCCCCTAACCCAACAAAAGCGGGCACGACATACACTTCATCATCTGGACTAGCTTTCAAAACGGCCTGTTCGCTTTCTTTGGCACTTTTAATGATTCTCAAACCATCACGTAGCCATTGAATCGCCGAACCCGCCACAAAAATGCTCCCTTCCAGCGCATAATTGACTTTACCATTCAAACCATAAGCAATCGTCGTTAACAGCTGATGATCCGAATGTTTCGGCGTATGACCAGTATTCATCACGATAAATGAACCCGTCCCATACGTATTTTTTATCATGCCTTCTTCAAAAGCAAGTTGGCCAAAAAGTGCAGCTTGTTGATCCCCGGCCATGGCTGCGATGGGCACTTTACAACCAAAAAAGACATCAGGTTGCGTATAGCCATAGACAGTCGAATTTTCTTTGACTTCCGGCAGCATACATTCTGGTATATTTAGTAATTTTAATATCTCTTCATCCCATGTTAATCGATGAATATTAAATAACATCGTTCGACTAGCATTGGTATAATCAGTAACATGGATTGCCCCTCCAGTAAGATTCCAAGCCAACCAAGTATCCACTGTACCAAAAAGCAATTCGCCCTTTTCTGCTCGTTCTTGCGCGCCAGGCACTGCATCTAAAATAAAGCGAATTTTGGTTGCCGAAAAGTAAGCATCAATTCGAAGCCCGGTCTTTTGATAAAACCACTCTTCTAAACCTTGCTGCTTTAATTGATCGGCAAGTGGACTGGATTGACGTGATTGCCACACCACAGCTGGATAGATGGGCTGGCCTGTTTTTTTATCCCAAATAATAGTCGTCTCGCGTTGATTGGTAATTCCAATGGCCGCAATTTGACTCGCCTTAACACCAGACTCGATAAACGCACCAGCCATCACGGTTTGCACACTATGCCAAATTTCTAACGGATTATGCTCGACCCAACCTTCTTTAGGAAAATACTGTGGAAATTCCTTTTGTGAGCTAGCAACCACTTCTCCTTGATGATTGATTAATAAGGCCCGACTACTCGTCGTTCCTTGGTCGATGGATAAAATATATTGGCTTTGCATCTCTTCACCTCAAATTTCTCTATTATTTATTGAATTGTTGGTTATACTTTTTTTAATGCTTGCAATCGTTTGCCACCTATAGACTACCACAATCTAGGCAAGATGAAAATAGGTAAGTAAACTTCACGATTTAGATTATTTTGTTATGTTTGAAAGATAATATATGGAGATAGTTGCTATTTAGCGGTATAATAAAAAGTTGGAAAGAACGTTTTAAAATAAGGAGGGTGTTTGTTTGTTTTATAGTATCCTAGCCAGTATTAGTATCTTGACTTTGGCGATTTACTTATATTTTCGAATGAATGATTATTTAGATCAAAAACGGGCTGGGCCGCTCAAAAGAAACTGTTTTTACTGTCTTTGGGTGGTATTAGTTGGCACGGTTTTAATGAATTATTCCATTGTCGAGTTTCAAATTCATTTTGATTTTCGTTTTATTTTAATCGCACTTGCTTGTATTTATTTCGATTGGTCCGTGGTCATTGCTAGTATCTTTTTCCTTTCATTAACGCGTTTTATCTTTGGAGCGAATCTGATGAGTGTGGTTAATTTGTTTTTTAATTTTTATTTGATGGCAACTCTACCCTTGATTAGCAAATACAGCAAAAAGCGTTTGTCGATTTTTCATCAGATGAATGTGACGATGTGCTTTATGGTCATAAGCTCGATAATCCTACACTTAATGCTTGGGCGTTTGAATCCAACTATTATCCTGAATTGCTTGATATTACTCGCTTCTGGTGTAGTTGGCAATGGCTTGATGAGCTTATATATTGAGGATTTGTCTGAAGTCTATCAAGCGAGCAACTTTGACCCACTGACGAAATTACAAAACCGCCGCAAGCTCAATCAACTCCTGCTATCCCTGGAAAATAGCAGCGAAGAGTGTTGTATAGGTATTTTAGATATTGATTATTTTAAAAAGTTCAATGACACCTATGGACACGCAGTAGGAGATCGCGTGTTAAGATTTGTGGCGGATTATCTCCGGCAAATCGAAAGTTCAAACGCGCGGATTTTTCGGTTTGGCGGCGAAGAAATGGTCATTGTGCTCTTTGGAAAAAATCTTAGTGAATCATGCGAAAACTTAGTGCAGCTACAAGAAAATTTACCTGCGTTTTGTCACAAGAAAGCCGATTTTCCATACACTGTGACACTTTCACAAGGAATTGCGCATAAACAAAGAAACGAAAATCTATTCAAAACACTCAATCGGGCAGACCAAGCTTTGTATCGCGCCAAAGAACAAGGACGAAACCAAACAATTCTGAGTGATTAAGATAACTAACAATTTGTAATTTATTGATATTTAATAACGATAGAAGGTGACATTTTGAGTTTAACAAAACGTATAATCTTTACCTTAGCATTTTTATTTTCTGTTATTTATTTAGCTTGGCGGGGGCTCTTTACTTTGCCGTTTCACCAAGCTTGGTGGGTATTGGTCTTTGGGATTTTGCTATGGTTGTGTGAAGTGGTCTCAACCTTTACGGGGATGATTTTAATCTACAATAAGCAAAAAGCCAAAAAATTAAGCAAACCACAGGCCAATGCAAAAGACTATCCGGATGTCGATGTCTTGATTGCCACACACAATGAAGATGTCGCGCTTCTTAGAAAAACTGTCAATGCCTGTGTAAAGATGAAGTATCCAAACAAACAAAAGGTACATATTTATCTTTGTGATGATAGTAACCGACCCGAAGTCAAAGCACTGGCAGAGGAATTCGGCATCACTCACATCGGGATGACAGGAAATAAGCAGGCCAAATCCGGAAATCTCAATCACGCTTTGAGTCAGACTACTTCTCCTTTAGTGGCGACTTTTGATGCGGATATGATTCCTTATAGTAATTTTTTACTTGAAACAGTACCTTTCTTTGTGGAGAATCAGTACAAACGCAGCCAAGATGAGAAAATCAAACCGCTGGGCCTTGTGCAAACACCACAAAGTTTTTACAATGCGGATCTTTTCCAATTTAATCTCTTTGTCGAACAAAATGTAGCCAATGAGCAAGACTTTTTCTCAAGGGAAATTAATATTTTAAACAATGCCCATGGTGCGGCGATTTATACCGGATCGAATACGGTTCTTTCACGTGAAGCCATTATGCAAGCGGGCGGATTTCCAACTGATACGATTACGGAAGATTTCGAATTAGGCGCGCGAATGAATATCGCTGGCTACCAAAATTTATCCACGCTTTCACCCATGGCTAGCGGACTTACACCTGTTGACATTCCTAGTATGATTAAGCAACGTGTGCGCTGGGCTCAAGGGGTGGTCCAAAGTGTGCGAAATATTCATCTCATCACGAATAAAAACTTATCTTTTGGCCAAAAAATTGTTTATCTAAATAGTTATTTATATTGGTGGAGTTTTTCAAGGAGATTGGTATTTATTTTAGCGCCGATTTGTTATACATTGCTCGGTTGGGAAGTCGTGAATACTAACTTTTGGACTTTGTTGTATTTTTGGATTCCTTGCCAAATTTTCCAAAAACTTGCACTAAAAGAAGTCTCTAGCAAAGTGAGCACACCACGTTGGGGCGAAATTCAGGAAACCATTCTCGCACCGTTTTTGACGATTCCGGTATTCAAACAATGGATTGGCCTGGGGGAACATCGCTTTAAGGTGACCGATAAAAATGCCAAAGCGAGCAAAAAAGATATTCTTTATGGTTGGCCCCATTTTCTACTTTGGCTACTCGCGCTAGTTGGCTTGATTCGCTTTAATCTTGGTAAAACGCCGACTGAACTCTTCTATGGTAGTGTGATTAGTTTTTGGTTGCTGAGTCACTTATTTAATCTGACTTTTGCACTACTCTTTTTCGTGGGACGCCCAAGTTATCGGAGTTATGAACGATTTAAAGCAAGTTATCCTTTGAAATTTATGCTTAACGGACAACTTTATCAAACTCAAACGCACGATATTTCTGAAGCAGGACTTTCTTTTATGAGTGAACAGATGCTTAATGTAGCGCTCAATCAAAAAATGGCCTTTACTTTAATACGTGACCAAAAACCACTGACTTTAATGGGTGAAGTGGTGCGCGTGGTGCCTCTGGGGAATCAATATCTCTTTGGGGTTCATCTAGATTTGACCAACCAAAAGCAGTATCACGAGTATTTGAGCTATATTTATGACGGTTTTAATCAAAATTTACCCCAATATTATGACCATCAAATCAGTTTGTTTAGGCGTTTTGTCAATATTTTTTATCAACGCACGCGCTTAGTCCAAACGAAAATAACACGAGAAGAAGCACAACTCAAAGTACCGATTTTCCAACAAATTCACACCACGGATGGTACTTTGACGCTTCAATACTTGATTGCCAAACATTTGATTATCCAAGCAGAGTCACTGTTATTTGCGCCTAAACTAAATATTTCCTATCAGGGCATTGATTTTCAGTTAAGTTTGGTGCGGGCTTTGTCGCAGGATACCTTTGTTTACCACATTGATAATTGGCAGGAAGTCTTGCACCATGCCAATTACCGCCAACTTTTCAGCACGCGTAACAGTTAAATGTTCCACGTGAAACACAAACATAGCGTTAGGTTTCTATATCATTTAGATTCCCTAGCGCTTATTTTCTTTCTAATTTTTCTGATTCATTATTGTGTATAATCAACATTCATAATAAAAACGAGAACCTCTTTTTTGATTTGGAGGTTCTCGTTTTGTCTATCTATTTCAATTTTCATCAAAGCTGATCGAGCCGCTTCACATCCTTGATTTCATCATTCCTACTAGGTCGTGGGCGTGGTAATTTTCTTCTAAATATTGGCATTCTTCTGGGGTTAAGGAGATGCCATCTAATTGTGATAAGGTAGTCAAATGTCGATCTTTGGTGACACCCATAATTGGGAAAGTGCCTTTTTGCATTAACCAGGTCAAAGCAATAGCACTCATGCTTGTATTTTTCTTTTCGGCTAATTTCGCAACTCGTTGAATTATTGTTTGATCTTGGTCTTTAGTCGCTTCATATTTTCCTTTGGCATAAGTATCTAATTGCGCACGTTTCGAATCGGAAGTCAGACGAGCCAAACGACCAGAAGCTAGCGAACTATAAGGTGTATAGGCCATTCCTTCTTTTTGGCAGTACGGCAACATTTCACGTTCTTCTTCTCTAAAAATCAAATTATAATGACCTTGCATCGAAGCAAACGGCGTCAACCCATGTGCTTTGGCGATTTCATTAGCTTGAGCGACTTGCCAACTCAACGCGTTGGACACCCCGATATGACGCACCTTGCCACTTTTGACTAAACCATCTAAAATCGTCATCAATTCAAGAGGCGCAATACTTTCATCCCAAGCGTGCATAATATATAAATCGATATAATCCGTTTGTAGGCGGCGTAAACTATCTTCCAAACAGCGTTCAATATAAGCTTTTGGTGCTAATTCTGGATACAATTGACTATGTATTTGCGGCATGAACTTAGTCGCAATCTCACTTTTTTCACGACTATTATTTTCTCTCAAAGCACGCCCTAAAAATTCTTCGCTCGTGCCATTTTGATAACTCATCGCAGTATCAAAAAAATTAATTCCTAGTCCTTGAGCCTCATGAATTAAGCGCGCAGAAGTTGGATAATCCACCGTCCAGGCATGCATCCCACTATTTGCCTCACCAAATCCCATACAACCAAGACAAACTTGCGATACCATTAAATCTGTTAATCCAAATTTTCTCATTTCCATCATCTTTCCCTCACTTTGTCCTTGATAACTTTAGTATAGCGCAAGAAAAATGCATAGATAATAGACAATTCCACGAAAAAATCAAGTTTTGAGCATTTAAGCAATCCGTCTGGGAAAGTCTTTACTTCTCGGACTTTTCCGACGTTCTGGACAAACCTTATCCACGGCGTTCGAAGGGTAGCTACATCGCATCTAAGCCGGCATGCCTAGGAAAATCTTAAAAATAGTGGATTTTCCTGTCATTCCGGACAAACTTAGCTTTCTCGGTATCAATCAACTAAATACTCGGAAAATTCACCCTCCTGCTTAAGAAAATCTCCTTTCATCCGATTTTCTTAGCAGAAGGTAACACATGAATTTTCTCGTATTTGACCAAGTTGATTGATAACCTTTTGCTCGTAGCTGACCGAGTCGCTTCACATCCTTGGTTTAATACGGCGTTGGTTTTTCATATTTTTCAAAGAGGGGGTTGAGGCTGGCTTTGCGGGTGTTGACGATACTTTCGACGATTTCTTGGTAGTCGTAAGTGCCGTCTTCTATCCACTCTAGTGTTAGATGAGTGCAGGCGTGGGCATGATATTGACAAGCCAGCAGTACTTCGGTTGGGAGCGGACCTTTAAACAATAATTGGTACCAAGCTAAGTCAAAATTATAGCAGTGATAAAAGATATATTCCTGCAAATTATTTTGATCTTTGAACCGGCAAGCTTGCTGCATAAATTTCCGATGATTTTGCATGTTTTGATAAGCAACCAACATATTCGCCGTAAAATCAAAATCTGCAGACAAATGATCAAAAGTTGGGATAATCATTTGCTTGTATACATATTGAATCAGTTCATATTTATCAGCAAAATGATTATAAAAAGTTTGACGACTAAAACCAGCCTTCTTTAAAATATCTGAAATTGTAATTTTATCTAAATCTTTTGTTTCATTTAATGCAAGTAAGCTTTCTCCAAAAATTGTTTTTGTATCCATAATCTCGATCCTCTCATAACCTATATTTTTGACTTCATTATAACACGACAAAGAGAGACAGATTAAACTGCCTCTCTAAAAAACTATTTATCGACACTAAATAATGGTGTTTCGATCGTTTCTACGTAGCGCGCACCGGCAACTTTGGCGTATAAGCCGTACTCATCTTTATGGAAAATGCCAAGTCCAGCCATTTCATCCATTGCTTGGCGTACCACATCAGCCTCTAAATTTTCCGCAAAGACTTTCGGTGTGATGCTTGTTTTTTTGCCATTTTCATTTTCAAAAGTTAGGTATAATTTTTTCATGTTTGATTCCTCCAATATTTCTTATATTCTAAGCCATTTTTATTTGGCGATAATCTTACGTTGCGTGGTTTCGATGATGCTGACAACTTCGCTATTTGCTGGGGCTAATTTCACCAAAGCTTGGGCAAATTGTTGGGCTTTTGTTTCATCATAAGTTTCCACGACATTTGGAAAAGTTTGGCTAATAGCCTTTTCTTGGTTAGGATCATTCACTAAAATAGTTAGTTTGTTGTTGATAAATTCTTTCATGTTTCTTCATCCTTTGCTTGTTTATTGAGTAATTCATACGTATGTCTTACATCTTTAATAACGGATGGAAGAAAGAAAATGTCAAAAAAATTTTGAAAAAAATAAAAAAATCCTCAACTAGCATCAAACTAGCTGAGGAAAGTTAGGATAGATTACGCTTCTGGTTGAATTTTGGCAATTTTTCCTTGTTCGATATAGACCCAAATTGATCTATCAATAATTATCAAACTGAGTCATATAGAGACAAAAACATCAAATTTGACCTGTTAAATGGTCATCGAATAACATTTAAAATCAATAAAACGGAGTCAGACACGCTGAGAGTAAAAAAATATATACAGACCTGTAGGTAAAGTACCACAGGGCTGTATATTTTTTATGTTTGCCGACTATACACTAGCTTTGTTGTGCAAAATGCTGAGTATCAATTTCCACAGGGATTGCTAGAATATCTTTCAGCTGAATGTATAAGGCATCGCTAATTTTCTCTTCCCGATCGTTCAACCGATCCACTAAAATTTCTTTTCCCTCCAGCGTTTGAAAAACATACCGTTGAATGTTTCCTAAAATAAATGATTCCTTCCATAAAACTGGAATCTTAATCCCCTGAGGAACCGGTTCAAATTGAATCAGCTCCGGTCTTAAATAATAAATGCAGCGATTGCCCTTAGCGGAAAACTCGTGGGTATACTGATCCAGCTCATACCATTCGAAACGATTATAGTTGCCGATAAATTCCGCAACAAATCGGCTCTGAGGATTCTGATACAATTCCTTCGAGGTGGAAACCTGAGCCACCCGCCCAGCTTCCATCACAAAAATCCGATCACTGATTCGCATCGCCTCTTCTTGGTCATGAGTCACAAAAATCATCGTCATCCCTAGCGATTGCTGGATAGCGCGCAAATCCCGCTGCAGCTGTTTTCTAATTCGGGCATCCAAAGCACTTAATGGCTCATCCAGCAGCAGGACTTTCGGTTCAGTGACCAATGAGCGAGCCAGTGCCACCCGTTGTCGTTGACCGCCAGAAAGAAGCTGGACATTTTTATCTGCCTGCTCCGTCATATCCACCAATGACAGCATCTTAAAAACCTTTTCCTGAATCACCTCAGGACTCAGCTTCTTTACCTTCAAACCAAAGGCTACATTTTCAAAAACAGTCATAGTTGGAAACAATGCATACTGTTGAAAAACAAAGCCGATATTGCGATCCTTCGTAGGCTTATCGGCAATATTCTCATTGTCCAGCACAATCTCACCGCTCTTTGGTTGTTCCAATCCCGTGATACAGCGCAGCAACGTAGACTTTCCGCACCCGCTGGGACCTAGTAAAGTAACCAGCTCACCCTTTTCAATCTGAATTTCATCAATAGCTAAAATCTGTTTTTCATCAAAAAACAGATTGAGATCATGTATTTCTAAAAACATTTTCCATCACAACTCCTTTAAGGGCTTCATTTTTCGACTGCTTCTCTTCCCTCGTCCGCTTAAGGGACAGCTGTTGCTTTTGTCGATTAGTCAGCATAAAGGTAATTAAAGCAATTCCCACCATAAACAGCAAATACAAAACCATCACAGCGCTAGCCAAATGGCCGTTTTCGTTCATCCGCCGCAGCATATAGATGCGTACCGTCTGAAATCGACCGCCAATCAACAGGTTCGTCAGCATGTACTCCCCAAAAACCGAAGAAAAAATCATCAGAGAAACCAGGGTCGCACCGATACGGATGTTGGGAAACAGCACCTGGATAATAATCGTAGACATCGGGGCGCCCAAGGTTTCTGCTGCATCCACTAATTCCTTCAGATTAATTAAGCGCATCTGGTTGTTAAGACTAAGATAGACAATCGGCAACGCCGTAATAAACAATGCACCTACCAACACTACAAACATTGAGATACCAGTTTTAGCATACGTTCGAAGCAAAGCCGTTACCAAAATCACTCCCGGTAAAGCATACGGCAGCAGGATCAGCTTTTCCAGCCAACGATTCAAACGAGGGAAATACAAATGAATCCAAATAATGGTTGGAATCATCAACAACAGAATCGTCACCAAGACCACACCTGCTAATAAAAGTGAGCGACCCACCGCAGCAATAAATTCCCTGTCCGTCAGCAGCTGTTGGAACCATTGCAAGGTAAAATCACTAGGTAAAAGCGATTTTGACCATTTTGTGGAGCTGGCATACAAAATCGTTCCAATAATCGGCAGCAAGTAATACAGGACAAAGCAGAACAAAATCGGTTTTACTAACTTTTTCACGTCTACACCACCTTGCCTTTCTTTTGAATAATCAACATTGCCGTTACCAGCAGGACACCTAAAGCGACTGCCAACGCACTGCCTAAATTAGGCTTGGCGAACACATCTCCCGATACTAAAGCCGCAATTCGAATCGTTAAAAGATTTACATTACTGCTGGTCAGGGCATACGCTGTTTCATAGGTCCCCATGCCATTAGCAAATAAGATGACAAAGGTGCTGGCAATCGATGGTCGCAAAAAAGGCAAAGCCACCTTGAACCAAGCATACGCTGATGAAGCGCCCAGCAATTGTGCGGACTCCAGCCATTCCTTTTTCACTTCCTTCATGCTGGGATACAAAAACAAGACCCCTAACGGAATTTGGAAATAGGTATACGTGATGGTCAATCCCCACCAAGAATACAAATTGAAGTCCGCTAGAAATGGCAAAATCATTTTCAGCACACCTACATTCCCCAACAAAATAATAAAAGAGAATGCCAGCGGAATCCCAGCAAAATTAGCTGCCAAATTGGAAACAAAGGTGATTTTCTCCTGCAATTTAGTAGATAGATTCATTAAGCATAAACATAAAATAAACGTCCCGATTAACCCAATCACACTGGAGCTGACAGCAATCAGTATGCTGTTAACAAAGGCTTGTGTGTAATATTTGTTGCTGAAAATATCACTGTAATTGGCCAATGTCCACTGGTTAGTTAAATCACTGTGCAAGCTGCACAGAACCATAAAAAGAAGCGGCAGCAGTAAAAATGCACAGAAGATAAAGGAGGCAGGAACCAGAACCAAGCGTTTTTTCATCTCTTTCACCCCCTCATCAATTCTTGAATGTCTTGCATTTTCTCTGACGGTGCAATTCCTAATAACCAGCAAAACAATGGAGCCGCCAGCAGCTGTGGTACAGTTTGTTCCTTCAGCTTTTGGCGTTTATTTGAAATCAAATAAAAAGGAACTTCACGATGTGCAGCTAAGTTGCCGCCATGCAGTCCGTGCGCATCCATCCCGTGATCCGCAGTCACCACGACTTGATAACCTTTTTGCAGCCATTCAGGAAGGTAAATAGCCAATAATCTGTCCGCCTGATTAACCGCTGCTGCATATTCATGAGAATCGGCGGTAAATTTGTGACCGACATCATCAATATTCATCGAATGTACGACCAAAAAGTCTGGCTGATACTGATTCACTAAATAATGGGCATCCGCAAATAAATGCGAATCAGGGTAAGTGTCCTCACTATAAAAGATGCCATGCTGAATCAGTCGCTCCTCCTGATGCTGGATGCGATCAACCAAATGATTATAGGGGGCTTGATTGTACAACTCGCTGTACCAGTGGTAAGCGGCGGCTCCTGTTTTTCCGCCAGCTTCCTTAACTAATTCAAACAGCGACCACTCTTTGGATCGCTGAGCATGGTAATTACTATAGATGCCATTTTCATAGGCTGGAACGCCGGTCATCAGTACTTCGTATAACGGACGTGAATTGCTGGGCAGCTCACTTTTTACCTTCAATAAGCTTGCTTGCTGGTGCTCAACTAAATGATTCATGAACCCAAGCTGGGCGACGGCTGTGTCGTAGCGACAGCCGTCTAGTATAACTACAATCAGTTTGTCAAGTCTACTTTGCATAGATCAGCACCTCTTCCTGCCAAAGCTCTGGAAGCTCTACAGAGGTCTTGTTCCAAGCTTCATTGTCTTCAACTGGCACCGCCGCTTTATAAGCATCCTCCGGCAGTAATTTTTCAGCTACTTCTTTAGGCAGATCTACCTTGCGAATAGGTCGCGCATAGCCCTTTGCCAAATTGATTTGCCCTTCATCAGATAAAATATATTCCCGTGCTAGCTTTGCCGCATTGGGATGAGGGGCATTTTTATTGATTAAGGTTGTGTACCCGCTAATGATGGAGCCGTCTGTTGGCACAGTTACCTCAAAACGCTCGGAGTCAATTTGGTCACGATAATTTAGTCCATTGAAGTCCCAAACAACTGCCACATCGATTTCACCTTTTTCAAGATTTGCTACGCTGGCATCAACGGTGGACAAACGGCCTTTTTCTGCCATTTTTTTGTAGTAATTCAGACCTGGCTGAATATCCTTTTCGTCACCTCCGTTGGCAATCGCCGCAGCCAATACAGCAAATTGTGCTTGGTTGGCAACCGTCACATCCCCCACGCTAACTTGATAGTCACCCTCTTGTAGCTCCTTCCAGCTAGTCGGTGCTTGCTTCACATTCTCTTTATCGGTGATAAAGGAAATGGTTCCCGTATAGCTTAACAACCAATCCCCATCATCATCCTTTGCCCAATCCGGAATTTCCTCCCAATAGCTGGTCTTATAAGGCAAGGTTAACTCTTTGCTTTCAGCCAACGGACCGAAGCTGATACCGACATCACCAATATCGGCGGTTCCATTTTTTCCTTCTGATTCAAACTTGGCCAATTCTTCTGCACTGGACATATCCGTATCCACGTGACTTAAGCCGTATTCTTTTTCAAGGTCGTTCCAAGTGCCTACCCAATTTGCCCAAGTATCCGGCATTCCCAAGCTGGCAATCTCTCCTTCTTTCTTGGCTTTTTCTATAATCGTATCTAAAGAGTCGTCTGCCGCAGCCGATTGCTTCGTTGCTTCACCTGAGCCGCAGCCTGTCAACAGGATACTTACTGTTGTTGCACAAAATAAACCGATAGTCATGTTACGAATTTTTTTCATTCATTATTATCCCCTTTCGATAATTCCATTCTAACAAAGCTTTGTAATGAGAGAATCAATTTCTTGAAAAGGTTTCATGAACAATGTAAAAGTTGTGTATGGTTTGTAAATTTCGACGAATTCCCATTAACCTTCTAAAGCTTTTGCGGTATAGTAGTAGAAAAAAGGAGGCTCCCTATGCAGTATTATGATCAGCATCTCCACACGTATTTTTCCTTTGATTCAGAGGAAAAATTTGAAAACTATTTAGCCTATCAGCCGGAGTTTTTCGTTTCTACGGATCACTTTGATTTAAACAATCCATCTACCGGAAAAGATGACATTCCGGATTATCCAGCCTATATAAACAAACTGGACTCTTTAAAAGAAACCTATTCCACCAAATTTCTGCGAGGTATCGAGATTGGCGTTGTTCCAGGACAAGAAGATAGGATCGTGGATTACCTCGCTCAGCATCCTTATGATTTAAAGCTGGTAAGTATTCATCAAAATGGCCGCTTTGATTATATGGACGATGTGGTTTTAACCAAAGATCCCATTCAAACTACCAAGGAATATTTTGATCAGATGTTGCAGGTCTTGACGGATTTTCCAGAAGGAGATATTTTGACTCACTTTGATTATGGATTACGCCGCTTCACCTTCACAGTGGAAGAATTCGCGGAGCATTTTGAGGCTCAGCTGCTAACGATTTTCAAAAAGGTTGTTGAACGAGAATTGGCGATGGAGTTAAATGCCAAGAGCTTCTTGAAATACGGCAACGAAGACCTTTACCGTTATGCCGTTCCTTTGTATCAAAGTGTCGGCGGAAAGCTCTTTACCTTAGGCTCGGATGCTCATGTTGCCGAAGATTATCAGCTTGGCTTTAAAAAAATGAGTCAGCTGTTGGCAGACTGTCAGGTAGAAAAGTTGCTAGTCATTCAAGGAAAAGAACGCTGCCTGACGCCGCTGCCGATTTTGTGATTCCTATATAATAGAAGAAAGTGGTGAAAAAATGAGCAACCTGCGGGACTACAATCAAGAGGCACCCATCCATCATTTAATTGCGCGACATTGGGATGCATTGGAAATTGAGGCGGTTTGCCGATCCTTGTTAGCAACCGTTCCAAAACAACAACTGGAAAATTTTTTGGTGGCTGACAGCTTGTAGCGGGAAAAAGTTCAGGCTTATTTTGCAGCCTTTAAAGATCAGCCTTTGGAATATTTGCATGCGCAGTTTCATCTTTTTTATCAAGTAGCCGCCCCAAATGACTACAACGATTTACGAGGACAGCTGCAATTGACCTTTCAAGCGGATGAAACCGCCTATACCGTTTTATTAGGAATGGCTCGCCTTGGTGATCAGGCAAAGGTCGAGTGGCGGATTTTCGATATTTGATGGCAGGATCAAGGCGTTTCAGTTGCAAACCTTCCTCTCTTTCAATTAGAAAAACCGCAGCAGGAAGAAGTTTGTGTGCTGGTCACCGATGCTGGTGAAATTCGTCTCCGCTTATTTCCTGACCAAGCTCCCCTAGCTGTAGCCAACTGGCGCTCCCTAGCTGAGCAAGGCGTTTATGATAACACATATTTCGGCTCGTGTCATTAAGGAATTTGTTATTCAAGGTGGCGCTTTGGATGGTTCTGGTGATGAAGCTGTTTCCAGCTATGAGGGCTTTTTCGCTGGTGAAGTGCATCGCGGACTTTATCATTTTAATGGCGCCTTGGCCTTAGGGGACCACGGTCCCCACCCCAACGGCAACCAGTTTTTTTATTGTGCAAAACACAAAGGCGCAGGCTGACCTGCTGCCGAGGCTCTTGCTTCCTCAGAATGTAAAGCAAGCATACTTGGAGCTTGGAGGACTACCGGAGCTAGATGGTCGTTATACTGTTTTTGGACAGGTATACCAAGGGTTAGAAATCGTATCAGCGATCGCAGCTCAGCCGACAAACAGTGAAGATGTGCCGATTGAGCCAGTGTTCATTCGACAAATTAACTTCGAAAAAACATCGTAAAAAGACACTCACTGACTTCAGCAAAAGCTCTATTCTTGAGCTGGCTGCAGCTAGTGAGTGTCTTTCATTTATCCATAAGATAAAGCTTGGATTCAATAATAAATGTTTTGGTTAAAGCTGTGACCGGCAAATGAGGAACCGTGCGAGCCAGTTGATCTACCAATGCAAACATTTCTTTAGGTGAAGGCGCTGGCGTGTCTGCCAACGGATACTCCAGTCCCAATGCTTGGTAACCGTGCATACCATAGCGGTGGTGCGGTAGTAATTCTAACGGTACGAACCGATCAAGATCTGCCACAAAACAAGCAATCGTCAGCAGCTCGGTCAGGTTCATATTGATACCTGGAACCACAGGAACTCGAATTCGCACTTCGCAGTTAGGATACTCAATTAAAAAGCGACGAATATTTTTCAAAATATGTTGGTTATCTAAGCTGGTCCATTGTTTGTGGAGCTTGCTGGTAAACATTTTTACATCCACAAACAATGTATCCACATAGGGAGCTACCTTTTGGATTTCATTATAAGCACCACAAAAGCTGGTTTCCAGTACGGTATTGATTCCAATGTATTTCGATTTTTGCAAAATTTCTTTAGCAAAATCCGCCTGAACCAGTGCCTCGCCTCCGCTAATGGTCACTCCGCCATCCGAGTGAAAGTAAAAAACAGCATCCTTCTCAATCTCATCCATTACCTCTTCAGCGGTCATGGTCTGGCCAAATCCTTTTTCAATCTGCTTGCTTTGTGATTCGGGAATTGAACACCAGGCACAGCGTAATGGGCAGCCCTTTAAATAAACAACGGTCCGTAAACCAGCACCATCATGTAGAGAACCCTGTTCTATTCTTAATACTGTTCCTTCCATATAGATTTTTGAATTACACACTAGTTTAAACTAAAACAAACGATGACAAAGTAGATGCTTTTGTTTATAACGTTCATGAGCATATGTAGGATCATAGATATTAAAGTAGCTTATTTTCCCATTAATTTTCTTTTTTTGTCGGACGGTTCCACGGTTCACTTCATTTACAACTGTTTGGGGAGAAACGCCGATATACTTAGCGATTTTTCTGTAAGAATAACTTTGCTTCAGTAAAGCATTGAGCGTTTCACGCCTTCTTTTGATAAATGTTTGCCTCTTTGACGCGCTATTTTTGTGTTAAAATTGACTTCAGTCATAGTGAAAAAATCTCCTTATATTATTTTTTTGTCAAATTAAATATACACGATTTTTCACTATGATTATTTTTTGTCAAAAGTGTCCAACTTGATTATAAAAACTCGCCCTATGTTTTTTCTTTATTTTTGTTCTCTTTTTTTATCTAAATAATAATAAAACACTTAAAATTATTACAGAATAAAAAAAAACACATTCTATAAGAAAATTTGACTCTCTTTATTCGAGAACAAAATTTCAATAGAATGCGTTATTATTTTACGGATAAAATCCGATAAATATCCTTGTTAAAATTAATCAAACAAGCAGAAGTTGCTGAAAATTTACCAAAATATATGCTTTTCTGACCAATAGTTTTAGGTAATCAATATTTCATTTATTAATACTATCAAGATTCTTCTACGTTCACTTTAGCAATCTTGCCTTGTTCGATATAAACCATCAAAATAGAGATATCAGAAGGGTTGACGCCACTGATACGACTCGCTTGGGCAATGGTTTCCGGACGAATTTTAGATAATTTTTGACGGGCTTCGGTTGCTAGACTATTGATCGCATCATAGTCGATATTTTCTGGAATACGTTTAGCTTCCATACGTTTTAATTTTTCGACTTTATCTAAAGCCTTCTTGATATAACCTTCATATTTGATTTGAATTTCGACTTGTTCGATTTCTTTATTGGTTAACTCAGGACCCGCTGGAATAAATTGCGTTAATTCTAAGTAGCTGACTTCTGGACGGCGTAAGAAATCCAGGGCTAAGACGCCATCTTTTAAGGCCGCTGCTTGCTTTTGGGCTAAAAATTCATTGATTTCTTTGGTTGGTTTTAAGCGAATTTCACTTAAACGTTTGATTTCTGCTTCGATATTGGCTTTTTTCGCTAAGTAGGCTTGGTATTGGTCTTCTTTGACTAAGCCGATTGCATGCCCCATTTCAGTTAGGCGTAAATCTGCATTATCGTGACGCAAAATCAAGCGGTATTCTGCACGAGAAGTCAATAAACGATAAGGTTCATTCGTGCCTTTAGTGACTAAATCATCAATCATCACGCCGATATAGCCATCTGAACGACTTAATACGAAGGGATCTTTGCCTTGGACTTTCAATGCAGCGTTAATGCCGGCAATCAATCCTTGGCCAGCTGCTTCTTCATAACCACTGGTACCGTTTGTTTGGCCAGCAGTGAAAAGATTGGCAATTTTTTTCGTTTCAAGTGTTGGGCGCAATTGGTGAGGGACCACCACATCATATTCAATGGCATATCCTGTACGCATCATTTCCGCTTTTTCTAATCCAGCAATTGAGTGTAACATTTTCAATTGGACATCTTCAGGTAGCGAAGTAGAAAAGCCTTGTACGTAAACTTCTTCATTTTCTAGTCCTTCTGGTTCTAGGAAGAGTTGGTGGCGTGGTTTATCGTTAAAGCGCACAATCTTATCTTCAATCGATGGACAGTAACGCGCACCGACCCCTTTCACAATCCCGGTAAACATAGGCGCACGATGTAGGTTTTCTTCAATAATTTCATGGGTGCGTTTATTGGTATAGGTCAACCAACAGGGTACTTGTTCTTGTTTATAGGCACTATCTGGCGTTGAGAAACTGAAATGGTTAGGTGTGGTATCGCCTGGTTGGATTTCAGTCACTGAGTAATCAATCGTGCTTGATTTGACGCGTGGTGGGGTTCCGGTTTTAAAACGTGTAATTTCCAAACCTAATTCTTTCAAATGATCAGCAAGGCCAATGGATGGTTGCGAATTGTTTGGCCCTGAAGAATATTTTAATTCCCCGATAATAATTTCTCCGCGTAAAGCCGTACCAGTCGTGATGACCACCGCTTTGGCATCATATCGCGCACCTGTTGAAGTCACCACGCCTTTGCAGACATTATCTTCAACAATTAAACGTTCGACGATACCTTGACGCAAAGTCAGGTTTTCTTCTAATTCAATGGTATGTTTCATCGCGCGGTGGTAGGCATGTTTGTCTGCTTGAGCTCGTAATGCACGGACAGCTGGCCCTTTTCCGGTGTTTAACATACGCATTTGGATATAGGTTTTGTCGATATTTTTTCCCATTTCACCGCCGAGTGCATCGATTTCGCGCACGACCACGCCTTTTGCTGGGCCACCGACAGAAGGATTACATGGCATAAAAGCGACCATGTCTAGATTGATGGTTACTAATAGGGTTTTATTCCCCATACGACTACTTGCTAAAGCTGCTTCACAACCCGCATGACCGGCACCGACAACGATGACATCATACGAACCTGCTTGATATTCTTCCATTAATTTGTTCACCTCTTGTTATTTTCCTAGACAGAATTGACTGAATAATTGTGTGATTAATTCATCTTGAACACTTTCACCCGTGATTTCTCCCAATAGATCCCAACAACGGGTTAAATCCATTTGGACTAAATCAACAGGCATCCCTGCATCAATGCCATTTTCCACTTCTTTTAGGCTGGCTAGTGCTTGTTCTAAAAGGGAAATATGACGCGTATTGGAGACATAAGATGCTTCTTTAGACTGGGTTTGACCGGCGAAAAATAGGTCTTTAATGGCTTGTTCCAATTGCTCCAAACCATCTTGGGCTAACACGGAAATCGCAAAAACTGGGCTATCTTGGGCCACTTCTTGTAATTGCGCGCGGTCTAAAGCACTTGGTAAATCTGTTTTATTGAGCAAAATGATACGCTTGGATTGTTTGGTTAAATCTAATAGCGCTAAATCTTCTTTGGTTAGTGCTTCGGCTTGGTTTAAGACTAACAATACCAAATCGGCTTGTTGGAGGGCTTTTTTACTGCGCTCCACTCCGATTTTTTCCACGACATCTTCTGTTTGACGAATGCCGGCTGTATCAATCAGTTTCAGTGGCACGCCATTGACATTGACATATTCTTCGATGACATCGCGCGTCGTTCCAGCAATATCCGTGACAATCGCTTTTTCTTCGTCCAATAAATAGTTTAATAGACTGGACTTTCCAACATTTGGCCGGCCGATAATCGCTGTCTGCAAGCCTTCACGCAAAATTTTTCCTTGCGTGGCGGTCTTTAGCAACTGTTCGATTTTTTCTTCTATATGTTTGGCTGTGTTTAGCATCAACTGGCTCGTCATCTCTTCTACATCATCGTATTCTGGATAATCGATATTGACTTCAACTTGCGCCAAGGTTTCCAAAATTTCTTGACGTAAACTCTTAATTAAGGTCGATAAGCGTCCTTCTAATTGTTGGTAGGCCATTTGCATGGATTGGTCAGTTTTGGCTTGGATAAGGTCCATCACCGCTTCAGCTTGTGATAAGTCGATACGGCCATTTAAAAAAGCGCGTTTGGTAAATTCACCTGGTTCAGCAAGGCGTGCCCCTTTGCGTAAAACCAATTGTAAAATTTGATTGGTAACGACCATCCCACCATGACAATTGATTTCGATAATGTCTTCGCGAGTAAATGTTTTCGGTGCTTTTAAGACGCTGACCATGACTTCATCTAGAAATCCTTCTCGTTTGTCGTCATAGATGTGGCCATAATGAATGGTATGGCTGTCGACTTGGCTGAGTTTTTTCTTGCCAGCGACAAATATTTCATCGGCAATCTCTAACGCTTGGCTCCCACTTAGGCGCACCATGCTGATGGCTCCTTCGCCGGGTGCTGTCGAAATCGCCGCAATCGTATCAAATTCTTTGGTAATCTGATTCATGTTCTCCTCCGTTAATGATAAAACTACTACAAACCTACTAAATCAAACAGACTCAAGCGCGTGAAAAAGGCTGTCAGCTAGGTAGAAATTAGGGACTTTCCCGATGGTGTTGGACAAACCTTTTGCTCCGTAGCTGATCGAGTCGCTTCACATCCTTGGTGTAATCTGTGCTCGCCGGGTAGCTCCTGTGCATCTAAGCCGGCCTGTCTTGGAAAATCTTAAAACATAGTGGATTTTCCTGACATTCCGGAAACCTTAACTGCTTGGAGCTGTGCGACCCGGCTCACATCCTTTTAATCGGCGTTCAGCAGCTAGACATTGTGAAATTCGCCCTCCTGCTTGTGAAAATCTCCTTTCATCCGATTTTCTCAGCGTGAGGTAAGCACACGAATTTCTTCGAGGCTTCCCAAGCTGCTTCACGACCTAACTAATCTGTGTTCGCCGGGTAGCTCCTGTGCATCTAAGCCGGCCTGTCTTGGAAAATCTTAAAACATAGTGGATTTTCCTGACATTCCGGAAAACTTAGCTGCTTGGAGCTAACCGACCCGGCTCACATCCTTAATATAAAAAAGTGCCCACTCCACCTATTGTTTTCTCATAAATGAAAAGTAATAGGTAGACGAGCACTTTGACTGCCTGTCTGATTGAATTCGTTTGTAGATTATCATAATTTCAGGCAAAATTCAAGACAAAAGCAAAAAATAAAGATGCTTATCAGTAAGGCTGGAAACTGTTCATATCAAGATATACTGCTAAAGGTGATTTCTAACTATTTTACTAAAGTCCACATTACAAGAACGGCTAGAAAAATCATCAGGCAAACTTTTGGGTGAAGTTCCTTATTTTTCAAAAAAGTACGCAATAATCTTCATCTACAAAAATGCGAAAAAAACTTGATTTCATCAGGTTTTGACGTTTCCTTAAAGTGATCAACTGTAAAACTTAGATGTTGCTTGTCAATTTGAACAAAAAGTCATAAAATAAAGGTAAATCAAGGAAAGTGAGGGATTGCTCATGAATGAAGAATCTCATATCTTATTATCTACTGGCAATGTCAATCGGCCTTATATTGTCCGTGATATCGCCTTTGCTACGGAAACTTTCGATAGCGATGTATTCAACAAATCCGAGGACTTAAATGCTTTATTAGCAGGCGTCAAGGAACAATTAAAAAAACGTGCGGATGAATATGGTGCCAGTGCGGTAATCAACTGCCACTTTGACCACAACCACATCAACACACCAGACGGTAAACAATATATTAAGATTTTTGCCTACGGAACCATTGTACAATACACACAAACAACAATTGGTTAATGACTAAAAAGCCAGAGGAGAACCCTGTAAATCGGCGTTTTCCTCTGGTTTTATTTTTTATGTTTTATCCTCATTATTTTTGATATAACGACTGAATTTGTACCATTGCAAAATAATTTGCGCGGCTAGTAATCCCATCATCGCAAAGTAGTACCAGCGTCTATCTTCCTGAACCACACGATAGATGAGCAGCGTAATCATGATTTGAAAAAGCAGAATAGACAAAAATGACGAAAAGATTTATTTTTTCATAGCAACTTTCCCCTTTCTAAAATAAAACCGTTTTCAATATTATATCATAACTACTTTTTATCTTTCACTTTAAAACACAAGCAGCTTTACACCATTGAAATCAGGGAAAATAAAAAAACAGAGAATGACTCGTACGATACGGTCTTCCTCTGCCTTTTTTGAATGGAAAAATTGCCCATCCATTGATAAGAATGATTACCCTATGAATATACTGACTTTTCCTTTAAATGTCAAACCTATCTGAAAAATACCCGACAAACCATCTGTGCTTGTCTAGTGATTTGCGTTAAGGTGTAGTCTTTATCCATCGCCTGAGCTAACGGGATCAGCTGCGAATGGATGCTAAAACTGGCCAAAAGTACCTCTGACATTTGCCCCAAATCTTCACCTAAAGCCCCACATAGCGCAATCGTAGGGACCTGGTATTGTTTGGCTATCTGTGCCACACCAAATGGAACTTTACCAAAAGCGGTTTGTGCATCCATCTTGCCCTCGCCAGTAATCACCAAATCAGCACCGGCAATGTGGGTGGCTAATTGCGTCAACTCACTGATTTTTTGAAAACCTGGCGTAATTTGACCGCCTAAAAGCACCAAAGCACCTCCAAGCCCGCCTGCAGCTCCAGTCCCAGGAATTTGCTGCAAATCAATGCCTTGTGTTTGCTTAAGAAAATCAACTATCCTTTGCGCTTGTTGGGCTTGTTGACTCAAATAAGTCGGATTGCCCCCTTTTTGCGGACCAAATATCATACTAAAACCCGAACGTCCGGCATAAGGATTGGTCACGTCGGATAAAATCGTCAGCTGCACCTGGCTAAAATCTGCCATCTCGCTAAAATCCAGCTGCGAAAAAGCCATCAAATCCGCGCCCTTTACACCTAAACCAGCCAAAAGCCCCATTCCGCCATCAGAAGTCCCACTACCGCCTAGACAAATGATGATTTCGCGGACTTTGCGTTTCAAAGCATCTAATAATAATGCCGCCAAGCCAAATGTACTAGCTCGTTGAATCGTGTCCATGCTTGGAGTAATTTTATCAATGCCGACTACTTCTGCCACTTCAATTACCGCGATATCTTGACTCAATAAATAGTTGGCCGTGATAGGACGGTTTAATAAATCCACCGTGGCCACTTGAATGAATTTACCGCCTAATGCCTCATAAATCGCCTGCATACTTCCTTCGCCACCATCGGCAATCGCTTGGCAAGTCACGCTTATTTGCGGATTATATTGTGCAATGCCTTGTTTGACCGCTGCATTTAATTCTGCACTCGTCGCACAACCTTTATATGAATCAATCGCCACTACAACTTTTTTTACCATCGCTATGTTCCTTTATCATTTATAATTTCTTCAAGGCTTCCCGAGCTGCCTCACAACCTTGATTGACGGTGTTTGGCGGGTAACTCCTAGACATATAAGTCGCATTGGCTGGAAAAGTCTTATATACTGTGGACTTTTCCGCCAATTCGAACAACCTTATCTGTCTGGAGTTGAGCGACCCGCCTCACAACCTTATAAAAAACGAGTATGTGCCTACATTCTTGCCACATACTCGTCATTGTTTTTTTTATAAAGTTTTCACTGGTTCAACCACTAAATAACGATAAGGTTCATCGCCTTCTGAATGGGTTTGAACATATGGCACATTGCTTAAAGCCGCATGAATTTGTTTTCTTTCAAAAGCTGGCATTGGCTCTAAGAAAACTGGACGTTGACTGCGTTTGACTTGTTGTGCGGTACGATCAGCCAAACGTTTCAAAATAGCTTGACGTTTTTCACGATAATCCCCCACATTTAAAACAACAGATAATTTATTTTTAGCGATGCGGTGAACGTAAACTTGCACCAAATATTGTAACGCATTTAAAGTCTTGCCGTGTTTGCCAATTAAAATCCCTTGTTTTTTCGTATCTAATTGGAAAATCACTACACCTTCCTCGCGTTTCATACGTACTAAAGCAGGCGCCCCTAATTTTTGACTTACTTCTGTCACATAGATTGCCACTTTTTTCAAGGCTTCTTCATCGCTTAGACCATCGTTTTCCAATGTTTCTTGGCTAGGCGCTGCATTTTCCTCAACTTCTTCAACGGCTACTTCTGCAGTTTCTTCTTGTACATTTTCTTCAAGAGTATCCGTCATGACTTCTTTGATTTCTTCAATGATTTTTTCTGGTACCACTACTTCTTCTGTAGTTTCAGACACAACTGGCTCGATTTTGACTTGGGCATTTTTGCGGCCCATTCCTAAAAAGCCTTTTTTCCCTTCATCGATGACTTCAATGGCAACTTGCTCTTTGCTTAACCCTAAATCTTTTAAACCAATTGCAATTGCTTCATCTACCGTCGTTCCTACATAAACTGACATATGAAAGCCTCCTTATTTTTTCAATTTCTTCTTCATCGCTTTTTGTAAGGCACGTTTTTTCGCCCGTTCAGCACGAAGTTTTTCCTCGCGCTCTTTTTTGATTTTGAATGGATTATTAATCAATAACGTTTGCACCACTTGGAAAGCATTGGAAACCGCCCAGTACAAGGCAACCCCACTGGCCAAGTTCACACCCATTCCCAAAATCATCAACGGCATGAAGTACGTCATAATCTTCATACTTGGATTGGACTGCACTTGGCTCATGCTTGAAAGATACATACTACCAAATGTAAAGACTGCCGCTAAGATCGGTAAAATGTAGTACGGGTCTTTTTGTCCGAGATGCAACCATAAGAATTCCCCTTGTTGTAAAGCCGGCACACGTGATAATGCTTGCCACAAAGCAGTTAAGATTGGCAACTGAATGACTAATGGCAAACATCCAAGATAAGGATTCGCACCATTTTCAGAATAGAGTCTGGAGGTTTCTTCACGTAATTTATTTTGCGTTTCGATATCTTTAGACGCATATTTTTCTTGCAGTGCTTTTAACTGTGGCTGCAATTCTTGAACTTTTTGCATGCTCTTCATTTGCATACTCATCAATGGGAATAATAACAAACGGATAATCAAGGTAAAGAGGATAATCCCTATTCCCGTATTGCCAAACGATAAGAACTCAATCGCTTTAGCAAAATAATAAACAATATAACGGTCCCAAATGCCGGTACTATTGACACTGACTTCACTTGTCCCACAAGCACTTAGGAATAATACCATTGCTGCTAGACTCGACAGCAATATCATGCGCTTACTTTTTTTCACTCAATTTTTTCCACCCTTCATACAATTTAACACATCTTTTTATGCGTTATTTTCTTCTTGATAAATTTTGGCAAGTTTTAACACATGCTTCAAGTTGGAGTAAATCTCAGCAGATGGCAAGTCCGCACAACTCGCCCTGGCAATCACGATAAAATCGATATCGCTTCTCAACTGATCTTTCATTTGATAAATACTCGCACGAATTTTTCGCTTCACCGCATTTCTTGTGACCGCATTGCCGACTTTTTTACCAACGGATAGGCCGACACGAAAATGAGGCTGCTCTGGTTTTTCGATAAAATAAACCACAAAGCGACGATTCGCAAATGAAGCACCTTGATTGAAAACCCTTTGAAATTCGGATTCTTTCTTCACTCGATACGATTTTCTCATAATTCGTCTAATCAATTCCTTTTTTTCTTACTCACTTGACTATTCTAACATATTTTATAGACAATCTTCATCCTATTTATGTAAAAAAAAATAAGACTTTTGCTTGTCTTACTTTTCTTGTAGGTAAATATCATTATGTATCTCTGGTTTTTAGCTTGCAAAGAAGAATACTCTTGCTTATATCCACAGCGTTCAACAGCTAGATATTGTGAAATTCATGTCTGACCAAGCTACTTTGCGACCTTTTTTAATCTGTGTTCAGCGACTAGCCACTTCGGCGTATAAGCCAGCTCGTCTGGGAAAGTCTTTACTTCTCGGACTTTCCCGACGTTCTGGACAAACTTATCCTTCTCGGTATCAATCAACTAAATACTCGGAAAATTCACCCTACTGCTTAAGAAAATCTCCTTCCATCCGATTTTCTAAGCAGTAGGTAACACATGAATTTTCTCGTATTTGCCCAAGTTGATTGATATCCTTTTGCTCGTGGCTAACCGAGTCGCTTCACATCCTTAAAATAAAAAAAACCACTGTGTAATCCAGTGGCTTAAGCAGCTAAAACTTTTCTGCCTTTACGACGACGGCTAGCTAATACGCGACGACCGTTTTTAGTACTCATACGTTTACGGAATCCGTGAACTTTTTGACGTTTACGTTTGTTTGGTTGATAAGTTCTTTTCATATTTTACACCTCCAAAAAAGAGTCTTTTTCTGCTATTTATACGACATACTAACTTAGTATAACGAGTCAAACGCCATTTTGTCAACTAAAATTTGAGTTTTGCGCTTGAAATTTCTCAAAATCACTACTTACTTAGAAAAAAATGTTTTTTCATTCTTACCAAATGAAGACAACCGAATTCCTTCTAGTTTATCCACATTTTCGTGATTTGCTGTGAATCCTCTGTGCATTTACTTTTTTCCACAAGCTAAAAATCCCCAGCCTTATCCACCACTTTTCCACAGAGTCACAGGTGTGGATGAATTTATTCAAGGTGTGGATAGTTTTTGTGGAAAAGTATCTCTTCCTTTTGCGGCCCTTCACTTCATAATTGAGGATAACTTTGTGTGAAACTCGCTACATCCCTAAAGATATCCACAAGGTTTTATCTTTTGTGGATATCTTTTTGTGCCTTTTGCGAATAAAGTTTTACACAGATTACAATTCTGTGAAAAAAAGATAGAAATTCGCGCTAGACTGTGGAAAACTTGCCGCGAAAATGTTAAAGTATAGTTATCCACAATTTATCGGGGTCTTTGCGCCCAATTTTAGTGAGGAGGTTTTGTCATGCCTTCTTTAAATGAGCTTTGGACACAGCTACAAAAAATTTATAAAGATGAGATGAGTACGGTGAGTTACAACACCTGGATTGAAAGTGCTCATCCTATTTCATTTGAAGGTAATGAACTATTAATTGAAGTTCCGAGTGCTTTACATAAAAAATATTGGGAAGACAATTTAGCGGGAAAAATTGTTGAAACTGGCTATCTATTATATGGTAGTGAGGTCATTCCTAATTTTTTGCCAGCCGATGAAAAACGTCAGCAAAAAACACAAGAGGCACAGCAAAAAGCAGAGAAAAAGGAACAAAACAAACAAAAAACACTCCTAAATCCGAAATACACCTTTGATACCTTTGTCATCGGGAAAGGCAACCAGATGGCCCATGCAGCAGCCTTAGTCGTAGCCGAAGATCCAGGTTCGATTTATAATCCGCTGTTTTTCTACGGAGGTGTCGGTTTAGGGAAGACGCACTTGATGCACGCGATTGGCCATCAAATGCTGTTAAAACGCCCAAATGCCAAGATTAAATATGTCAGCAGCGAAAATTTCACCAACGATTTCATCTATTCTATTCAAAAAAATCGCATGGAAGAATTTCGGAATGAATATCGCACCGTTGACCTGCTTTTAGTCGATGATATTCAATTTTTGGTCAATAAAGAGGGCACCCAAGAAGAGTTTTTCAATACTTTTGAAGAGCTTTACCGCAATAACAAGCAGATTGTCCTAACTTCAGACCGTCTGCCAAATGAAATTCCGACCTTGCCAGAACGTTTGGTATCGCGCTTTGCCTGGGGATTATCCGTAGATATTACGCCGCCGGATTTGGAAACCAGAACCGCGATTTTGCGTACCAAAGCTGAGGCCGAAAACTTAGAAATTCCAGATGATACCCTTAGCTACATCGCCGGTCAAATCGATTCGAACATCCGTGAATTAGAAGGAGCCTTGGTGCGGGTACAAGCTTTTGCGACAATGCAAAATGTGGATATCACAACCAGTTTAGCTGCTGAAGCCTTGAAAGCACTGAAAAATAGCCAGCCTTTAACGCAGGTAACGATTCAAGACATTCAAGAGCAAGTGGCGAAGTATTATCATGTACAAGTTAAGGATTTGAAAGGTAAGAAACGGGTCAAAACCATCGTCGTACCAAGACAAATCGCGATGTATTTAGCCCGCGAATTAACCGATCATTCTTTACCAAAAATCGGAGCAGAATTTGGCGGCAAGGATCATACCACCGTCATCCATGCGCATGAAAAGATTCAGCAGCTTCTTGGCAGTAATACCCAACTACAAGAAGAAATCGCCGAAATCAAAAATGCGCTCAATGGCTAATGTGGATAATTTGTGCGCAAGATTTAAAGTTGTCCACAAGTTTTCCACAGTGGATAAGCTTTATATTTCAAGGTTTCAGACCTAGTTTTCCACAATAGTAACAAGCCTACTACTACTATTACTTTATATTTAATTAATATAATATAAAATAAGCGTACCAGATTAATAGAAAAGAGGATTTTCAACTGATGAAAGTAACCTTAAATAGAAGCATCTTTATGCAAGAATTACAAACCGCATTAAGAGCCATCCCAGGAAAAGCAACCATGCCCATCTTAACTGGGGTCAAAATGGAACTTACCCCTGATGGTATCTACTTAACAGGTAGCGATGCGGATGTCTCTATTGAAACCTTTTTAAGTAAAGAGAGTGAAAAAGCCCAAATGCAAATTGAGCAAACGGGTTCTGTTGTAATACAGGCAAGATTCTTTAATGAAATTGTGCGTCGTTTGCCAGAAGATACGTTAACGATTGAATTATTAAGTAACCAACAAGTCAGCATCACATCAGGAGAAGCAAATTTCGTGGTCGCTGGGTTAAGTGCCAGTGAATATCCACAATTACCGGAAGTTTCTAGTGCGACACCATTGAAATTGCCGATTCCATTATTAAACCAAGTGATTGCCGAAACCGTATTTGCCGTCTCTACGCAAGAAACACGCCCAATTTTAACTGGGGTACATTTTGTTTTAGAAGAAAATCAATTAACAGCTGTAGCAACGGATTCTCATCGCCTAAGCCAACGTATCATTCCTTTAGAAGAAACAGCTGCCAACTTTGATATGGTTATTCCAGGTAAGAGCTTAGTCGAATTGTCTCGTAGTTTGCCTGAACATGAAGAATTTGTCGAAATTTCCATTATGGATAATCAAGTGATGTTTACAACCAGTACGATGAAATTCTACTCACGCTTATTAGAAGGCAATTATCCTGATACGCGTCGCTTGATTCCTACTAATTTTGAAACGAGCATTACTTTTAACGGACCACAATTTTTACAATCCGTTGAACGCGCTTCTTTGCTATCTAATGAAGGTCGTTATAGCATTATTCGTCTATCAATTACTAATGAAGGAGTGATGTTATATGGTCGCTCTCCGGAATTAGGGAAGGTAGAAGAACGCCTATCTTATGAAAAAGTCGAAGGAGAACCTCTAGAAATTTCCTTCAATCCAGAATATATGAAAGCTGCCTTACGCGCGTTTAAAGACAGCCAAATCGTGATCCGCTTCCTATCTGCAGTCCGTCCATTTATCTTAGAACCAGCAGAGGACAACGGCAACTTCGTCCAACTCATCACACCCGTCCGCACGAATTAGTCAAAGGATGTGAGCTGGGTCGGTCAGCTCCAAGCAGCTAAGTTTTCCGGAATGTCAGGAAAATCCATTATGTTTTAAGATTTTCCAAGACAGGCCGGCTTAGATGCACGGGAGCTACCCGGCGAACACAGATTATATGAAGGATGTGAAGCGACTCGGTAAGCTACGAGCGGATAAGTTTGTCCAGAGCGTCGGGAAAGTCCAAAAAGTAAAGACTTTCCCAGACGAGCTGGCTTATACGCCGAAGTAGCTAGTCGCTGAACACAGATTAAAAAAGGTCGCGAAGCAGCTTGATTAGACATGAAGAAATTCGTGTGTTTACCTCCCGCTTGGAAAATCGGATGAAAGGAGATTTTCTCAAGCGGAAGGGCGAATTTCACAATGTCTAGCTGCTGAGCGCCGTCAATGAAGGATGTGAGCTGGGTCGATCAGCTATAAGTTTAGAAGTGAATAAAGCTAAACCCCAACTACGCCAAGCATCAAGCGTGTAGTTGGGGTTATTTTTTATAGGGTTGAATAAACACAAAAAGAATTAGGATATTTATCATCATTAGTATGTTAAAATAATAACGAGGAGGATGTAAGATGAATTGTTATAGACCTATTACTGATTTAAATGATGATTTTGACGATATTATGAATGCTGTACACGAGACGAATCAACCTATTTTTCTGACAAAGGAGAATAAAGTTGACATGGTTGTTTTAAGTATGGAGGCATTTGAAAACTTACAATTTTAAAGTGAAGTATACTTTAAGTTACAGGAAGCAGAAAAAGAAGCTGAACTAACAGATAAGCGTTATTCTTCCAAAGAGGTTATTAAGGCGATGAAGGACATTATCAATAAATGATGGAATAGCTAATAAAAAGGAGGATGATATATCGATGTCAATTAAAGTATTGTTATTTGGAGCAAATGGTAATTTAGGAAGTATGATAAAAAAATATTCTTTTGCATCTAACTCTGAAATAGAGTTGATTTCATGGACAAGAGAAGATGGCAATGTGACGCAGTTTGATTTAGTAAAAGAAAAATTGTTACAAATAAAACCTAATGTGGTTATTAATACAATTGCCTATAATGGTGTAGATGCCTGTGAAGATGATGAAAAAGAACAAGAAAATGCAAAGAAATTAAACATAGATTTTATTAGATTGCTATGTGAAATCTGCTTGGAAATCAACGCGCAATTCATTACCTTTTCAACAAATTATGTTTTTTCAGGAAAAAAAGAATATTATGTTGAAAGTGATTTAACAGATCCGATTAATTTTTATGGCTATACGAAAAAGATAGGGGAAGAAATAGTAACCGAGTATATCCAAAAAGGTCTTACAGCAAGTATTCTTAGAGTGGCGAATCTGTTTGGTGAAAATGAAGTTGGCAAATCATCTAAGAAAAATTTTTTTGATGCAATTATTGAGGCTTCAATTAAACAAAAAAAATTACACGTTGTAGATGATGAAAAATGCTGTTTTACTTACACAAAAGATGTAGCAAAGGTAATTGAAACTTTTGTGAATCGTCCTAATGATATGAAGGGCATACATCATGTAATTAATTCTGGTGAGGCAAATACATGGTATCAAGCAACGAAGATATTGTTTGATAAACTAGATATTCATGTAGATGTTGAACCAATAAATGGTTTAGAGCTTGCAAGAAAAGCTAAAAGACCTAGAAGTGCTGTTTTGAAAGTTACTAACTCAAACACCCCTATTTTAAGAGACTTCAATCAAGCATTGGATGAATATATATATTATTTGCAAATAAAGCTAAATGAATGAAGTAATATAAGCATATTGTATTTTTCTGTTTTTTTATCATTCCGTAAATTTTATCTTGTATTCAAAAATAAAAAATGTTACACTTACTAAACGTTAAAAAAGTGAGAAAAGGGTGAGAAAAATGAGACAGAAAAATGTGGATTTGCAAAACTCGAATCGCATCATGCTGTCGAGTATTACTTCAAGGGTAGGAAATGCGGTATTTGATTATGCCAACAAGATGATTTTGGTCTCCGTTTTTGCGAGTAGACCGTTATTGATGTCCTTGTATCAGTCCTCAGAAACAATGATTGGGATTGTCTTTAATTTATTTGCAGGTGCTTTTGCTGATAAAGTGAACCGTAAAAAAATCTTGATCGTCACTGACTTTCTGAGTGGGATAACTTGTTTGATTGGCTTTTTATTCTTAGATACACCTTATTTGTACTTGGCGATGCTGATTGGTAATATTTTACTGGCGATTTTGTCCACGTATAACAGCCCGAGCTACAATGCGATGATTAAGGAAAGTATTACCGAAGATTATATCGAGACGCACTTTTCACGTTTTACACTGGCGAAGGAAATTTTCTCGATTGCCTCGCCAAGTATCGGCGTGTTAGTCTGGCAGTTGTTCGGCTTAAAAGTTTCTTATCTGTTTAATGCCGCAACGTTTCTGTTCTCGGCTTTCATCTCCAGTAAAATCGTGATTCAACTACCACCCAAAGAAAAAAAGAAAAAAGAGTCGGTGTTCAAGCAAATTACAGAGGGTTTGCAGTATATGTTCAAGCACAAAACGATTATGTATCTGTTAATTATTTCGGCGATGGTGAATTTCTTTTTGAGTGGGTATAACTTAAGTATGCCTTATTTAAATAACTATTTTGCAAAAGAGATGAGCAACTTTTTCGGCGCAGCGTTAATTGCTGAATCGGTTGGTGCTATTGTCTTTTCAGCTGTAAATACCAAACTTTCAAAAGAGAAGAAAAAAGAAGTTTCGCAAAATAAAATGTTATTATTCTTAGTTTTGTGTGGCTTATCAATTGCACTTTTACCTTTGCAAGATGCCGTGTTCAAAAATGCTTATCTATCACTGGTGCCGTTTGCTTTGATGGGTGGATTTTTAACTATGTTTAATATCCAGTTCTTTACGATTGTTCAAAAGAGTGTCGATAGTGAATATGTTGGAAGAGTATACTCTGTTATTTTCACAATTGCCATTCTCTTTATGCCAGTCGGATCGATTGTATTTGGCTTTATCTTAAATCCGGCTAATCTGCTTGTGATGCTGATTTGTGGCATCGGTGTCATCCTTTCAGTGGTCTTATACAAACTGCTGATGATAGGCAAATAATCATGAAAAATAACGTCAAGTAAGGGTTTCTTGCTTGGCGTATTTTTTTGCTTTCAATCGGTGGGTGAAAGTGGCAAAGTAAGCTTGAGTAGTTCACAATAAACATAGCAAAAACAATCAAGAAAGAGGTAGTCGCTATGTTTACAAAGACAATAAAGCAAGGAAATTCAATTATGGTAACTGTTCCAAAATCGTTCAATATTCCAAGTGGTGTTATGCTCGATGTTAAAAAAGTTGAAAATGGGATTTTGTATACTTTTGTTCAGGAAGAGTACGACTTTTTCGATTTTTCCACTGAAATCTTGAAAGATATTATTAAAGAGGGGTACAGTGGCGAACAAATTGTCCAAGAATTTACACAAAGAAAACAAAGGATTAATCATCAGTCTCATCAAATGGTAGATGAAACGCTAGCAACTCAAGCATGGATGACCAAAGAAGAATTGGCAAGAGAAATCGGATTAAATAACTAAATCCCCCTGGCAGCTGTTGGTGAAATGGCTGCTTTTTTGTTATGCTTTGGCTATTTTCAGAAAAGCTTTCCCAAACGTACGAGCGGCTAGTTTTATGTTTAAGCAGATTTGGCCCAAAGCAAGCAAAAAACCTTAAAAGCACTAAAATAGCTGAAATCGAAAAATAACCGTTTAAAACTGGATATTCATTTGTTTTCTGACCGCAAAAAAGGTATAATATCTATGTACGCCTTAAAAAGAATTGAGGATGAAAATGAAACAAAAAATTTTCTTACAAAGTGAATTTATGACACTTGGGCAGCTATTAAAAGAAGCCAATATTATCGCAAGTGGCGGACAGGCTAAATGGTATTTGGCGGAAAATGCGGTGTATGTTAATGGTGAGTTAGAAAACCGCCGTGGCCGCAAACTTTATGCCGGAATGATGGTCGAAACAAGCGAAGGGACGTTCTTTATCAGCGCACCTGAGAAAAATGAGGAAGCAGATCATGTTTCTGAATAAACTACAATTAAAGCATTTTCGCAATTATGAGGAATTAAGTCTAGATTTCAAGAAGAATTTAGTGATTTTTTTGGGAGATAATGCGCAAGGTAAAACCAATATTTTAGAAAGTATTTATTGCCTGGCGCTTACCAAAAGTCATCGTACCAACAACGAACAAGAGTTGATTTCCTTTGAGGGCGATCAGGCCTATTTGTTTGGTGAGGTCAAAAAAGGGCACCAGCAGATTCCTTTAGAGTTATTTTTAACTAAGAAGGGCCGCAAATGCAAGGTCAATCATATCGAACAAAAACTTTTAAGCAGCTATATCGGACAAATGAATGTGATTTTATTTGCCCCAGAAGATCTTTCCTTAGTCAAGGGTAGTCCTCAAGTTCGCCGTAAGTTTCTCGATATGGAGATTGGCCAGATGAATCGGGTCTATTTATATGAGTTGCAACAGTATCAAAAAATCTTAAAGCAGCGCAATCAATATTTGAAACAGGCAGCCATCAATCAGAAATTTGATGCTGTTTATTTTGAAATATTAACCGAACAGCTTGTCGAACATGGCAGCAAAGTGTTATTGACCCGCGCGCAGTTCACGAAAGAATTGGAGCATTGGGCAAATGGTTTGCATCAAAAAATCAGCCATGAAAAAGAAACCTTGACCTTGCGCTATGATAGCACGCTGAAATCATTGGATACGCTGGATTTAGCGCAAATTCAAGCGGAATACCAAGCCAAGTTAGCTGAACAACTCGACAAAGAACGTCAACGCCAAAGCACGTTAATTGGCCCTCACCGTGATGATTTGTTATTCTTTATCAATGGCAAAAACGTGCAAAACTTTGGCTCACAAGGTCAACAGCGCACCACAGCTTTAAGTGTTAAATTGGCAGAGATTGACCTGATGCATCAAGAAACGGGTGAATATCCGATTTTGTTATTAGATGATGTGATGAGTGAGTTAGATGATTTAAGACAGCTCCATCTTTTACAAACGATTGAAAATAAGGTGCAGACTTTCTTAACGACCACGACTCTCAATCATTTAAAAGATAAAATGACATTAGAACCAGAGATTTATTATGTTTCACATGGAACAATTCAAACCAAAGCAAGTGAAGAAAGGAGCGGACTTTAGATTTTTCTAGAGTCAAATGTGAGTAAATGGCAGATGAAAAGAAAGATTTAGCTGAATTGGCAAAACAATATGATGCCAGCCAAATCCAAGTATTAGAAGGCCTGGAAGCTGTTAGAAAACGTCCAGGAATGTATATCGGCTCAACCAGTTCAGAAGGTTTGCATCACCTTGTCTGGGAAATCGTGGATAATTCCATCGATGAAGCCCTAGCTGGTTTTGCGACAAATATTCAAGTCATCATAGAAAAAGATAACAGTATTACTGTAATTGATGACGGTAGGGGGATTCCTGTAGATATTCAAGAAAAAACAGGCCGCCCTGCAGTGGAGACCGTCTTTACTGTCTTGCACGCCGGTGGGAAATTCGGCGGCGGCGGATATAAGGTATCTGGGGGACTACACGGGGTAGGTTCTTCCGTTGTTAATGCCTTGTCTACTAGCTTAGATGTCAAAGTCTACAAAGATGGCAAAATTTATTATCAAGAATATCGCCGCGGTCATGTCGTGGATGATTTAAAAGTAATCGGTGAGACTGAGCGCCATGGGACGACGGTTCATTTCGTGCCGGATCCTGAAATCTTTACCGAAACGACGGAATATAATTTTGATAAATTAGCCACACGTATTAGAGAATTAGCCTTTTTAAATCGTGGCTTACACATTTCCATTGAAGATACTCGCCCAGAAGAACCTGAAAAGCGCGAATATTATTTTGAAGGTGGGATTAAGAGTTATGTCGAATATCTCAACCAAAATAAGACCGTGTTATTTGATGAACCAATTTATTTGGAAGGCGAGCAGCAAGATATTACCGTTGAAGTTTCCTTACAGTATACGGATGGCTACCACAGCAATCTTTTAAGTTTTGCGAATAATATCCATACGTATGAAGGGGGCACGCACGAGTCAGGATTCAAGACCGCTTTAACACGGGTGGTCAATGATTATGCCCGCAAGCAAAAGTTAATGAAAGAAAATGACGAAAACTTAAGCGGGGAAGATGTGCGTGAAGGGATTACCGCGGTGATTTCTGTGAAGCATCCCGATCCACAATTTGAAGGTCAAACCAAAACAAAATTGGGGAATTCCGAAGTTAGAGCTGTAACCGATCGCCTATTTTCTGAGCATTTATTGAAATTCTTGATGGAAAATCCAACGGTCGGCAAGCAAATCGTCGAAAAAGGCTTACTAGCTTCCAAAGCGCGCTTGGCAGCCAAACGTGCACGAGAAATGACACGTCGCAAGGGTGCGCTAGAAATCAGCAACTTGCCGGGTAAATTGGCGGATTGTTCAAGCAATGATCCAGAGCAATGCGAATTATTCATTGTCGAAGGGGATTCTGCTGGTGGTTCTGCTAAACAAGGGCGTAACCGAGAATTCCAAGCTATTTTGCCAATCCGCGGGAAAATTTTAAACGTGGAAAAAGCCAGCATGGATAAAATTTTAGCCAATGATGAAATTCGTTCGTTATTTACAGCGATGGGGACTGGGTTTGGCGAAGATTTTGATGTCAGCAAAGCCCGTTATCATAAATTAGTGATTATGACCGATGCCGATGTCGATGGCGCCCATATCCGTACTCTGTTATTAACGTTATTTTATCGTTATATGCGTCCGGTGGTGGAAGCAGGCTATGTTTATATCGCGCAACCGCCTTTATATGGGGTGAAACAAGGTAAGAATATTACTTATGTGCAGCCAGGAAAAGATGCGGAAGAAAATCTGAAAAAAGTGATTGAAAGCCTACCGCAAACACCTAAGCCAAGTGTTCAACGTTACAAAGGTCTAGGGGAAATGGACGATCATCAACTTTGGGAAACTACGATGAATCCAGAAAACCGCTTGATGCTTCGAGTGAGTGTGGAAGATGCGATTGAAGCGGACCAAATTTTTGAAATGCTGATGGGTGATAAAGTCGAACCACGGCGCGCCTTTATTGAAGAAAATGCGCATTATGTACAGAACTTAGATATTTAATCAGGAGGGGAAAATCGAAAATGGAAGATAAAAATCAAAATATTCATGACGTCAATCTAGCCAGCGAGATGAAAACCTCTTTTATTGATTATGCCATGAGTGTTATCGTTGCCCGGGCTTTACCAGATGTTCGTGACGGATTAAAGCCGGTGCATCGTCGTATTTTATATGGAATGAACGAACTCGGTGTGACGCCAGATAAACCACACAAAAAATCAGCGCGTATCGTCGGGGATGTTATGGGTAAATACCATCCACACGGGGATGTTGCGATTTATGAGTCAATGGTGCGGATGGCGCAACCATTTAGTTATCGAAATATGCTTGTCGATGGTCACGGAAACTTCGGATCAGTCGATGGCGATAGTGCGGCGGCGATGCGTTATACCGAGGCCCGCATGAGTAAACTCGCTTTGGAAATGATTCGTGATATTAATAAAAACACTGTTGATTTCCAAGGCAACTATGATGATAGTGAAAAAGAACCCGTTGTCTTGCCTGCTCGTTTTCCAAATTTATTGGTCAATGGGACGACCGGGATTGCCGTGGGGATGGCGACCAATATCCCACCGCATAACTTACGCGAAGTCATCGCTGCGTTGAATTTATTAATGGACAATCCTGATGTGACGACCAATGAATTGATGGAAGTCCTACCTGGGCCAGACTTCCCAACGGGTGGTTTGGTGATGGGCAAATCAGGTATTCGCCGTGCTTACGAAACAGGTAAAGGTACGATTACGGTGCGTGCCAAAGTCGAAATCACGCAGATGCCAAACGGAAAAGAACGCATCTTAGTGACCGAGTTACCTTATATGGTCAACAAAGCCAAATTAATTGAACGTATTTCTGAATTGCATCGTGACAAACGCGTCGAAGGGATTACTGATTTGCGCGATGAATCCAACCGCGAAGGCATGCGAATTGTCATCGATGTACGCCGCGATGTGAGTGCTTCAGTGATTTTAAATAACTTATACAAACTCACTGCCTTGCAATCTTCATTTGGGATTAATATGCTAGCCATCGAAAACGGGGTACCAAAGATTTTAAGTCTAAAACGCATCTTGGTTGATTATCTAGAGTTCCAAAAAGAAGTCATCACCAGACGTACTGAATTTGAAAAGAAAAAAGCTGAAGCCCGTGCCCATATCTTAGAAGGTTTGCGCATTGCTTTAGATCATATTGATGAAATTATTCATATTATCCGTAGTTCGAATTCCGATGATGAAGCGAAACAAACGATGATTGAACGTTTTGCTTTCAGCGATCGTCAAGCCCAAGCGATTTTGGATATGCGTTTGCGTCGTTTGACCGGTTTGGAACGTGAGAAGATTGAAAATGAATACCAAGATTTACTTGCTTTGATTGCCGATTTAGCTGATATCTTAGCTAAACCAGAACGTGTCGTAGAAATTATCAGAACAGAACTAGGTGAAATCGGTGCACGTTTTGGTGATGACCGCAGAACCGAATTACTAGTCGGTGAAGTCTTGAGTTTAGAAGATGAAGACTTAATTGAAGAAGAAGAAGTTGTTATTACATTAACGAATAAAGGTTATATTAAACGCCTGGCGAAGAGTGAATTTAGAGCTCAACGTCGCGGCGGTCGAGGGGTACAAGGAATGGGCGTCCACGATGAAGACTTTGTGAAAACACTGGTCTCTTGTTCAACCCATGACACGCTCTTATTCTTTACTAACCAAGGAAAAGTTTATAAAGCAAAGGGTTACGAAATTCCAGAATACGGTCGTGCTGCCAAAGGAATTCCAGTGATTAACTTATTAGGCATTGATTCCAATGAGTTGATTCAAGCGATTATCCCAGTCAGCAGCCAACCAACAGCGGGTCGTTACCTATTCTTTACTACTAAATATGGTGTGGTAAAACGTACCGAAGTGACTGCCTTTTCAAATATTCGCAGCAACGGTTTGATTGCGATTGGCTTAAAAGAAGGCGATGAACTGGTCAATATTGTCGAAACCAATGGCGAAAATACAATTATTATTGGTACGCATGATGGTTATTCCGTCCGCTTTGAAGAAAGTCAAGTCCGTGATATGGGACGTACGGCTGCTGGGGTACGCGGAATTAAGTTGCGTGAAGGCGATTATGTCGTTGGAAGCTCAGTCATTAGCGATAACCAAGAAGTGCTGGTCATTACCGAAAATGGTTATGGTAAACGCACCGCAGCGAGTGAATATCCAGTCAAAGGCCGCGGTGGTAAAGGAATTAAGACTGCCAATATTACCGAGAAAAATGGCCCACTTGCTGGACTGACAACCGTTGATGGTAGCGAAGACATCCTATTGATTACCGATAAAGGGGTTATCATCCGCTTTAACGTTGATTCTGTCTCACAAACCGGCCGTGCGACTTTGGGTGTGCGTCTAATGAAGATGGAAGAAGATACCAAAGTTGTAACCATGGCAACCGTTGAACCAGAAGAAGACGAAGATGTGTCAGAAGATCAAGCAAATACTGAAAGTTCAGAAGATCCTGCTACACCAGAGGAAACAGAATAAAAAGTTCCACGTGAAACAATAAAAACTCACAGCTAACTCTTGTTTTGGAGGAAGCTGTGAGTTTTTTTGTGTTGTTGCTTGTTTTTTTCGAGTAATCTTGCACTTAGACAGGAAGCGTTTGATTGCCTATTTTTCGGATATTTAGGTTCAATTCATTGCTTTCAAAGGATTTTTTCGCGTATAATAAAGAAGTTCATGAAAGAAAGAAGGGCTGAAAATGGAAAAAGCAGCGTTACAATCCTGGGTAAAAGCGCAGTTTGAGATTGAAGGCGAGCGGATTTTTAACAAACATCCTAAATTTTTAGTATTCAGACATACTCGCAATCAAAAATGGTTTGCCTTATACATGAAAATCCCTCCTGAAAAACTTAGACTAGCAGAAGATGGGATATTTTTTCCAAAAGACTCGCTACTTGAGATTGTCAATGTCAAAGTCAATCCCGAGGAGCGTGAAATACTGACCAGTCAAACAGGGGTTTATCCTGGCTATCATATGAACAAAAAATACTGGATCAGCCTGGATATTCACAAAGTTCAGGAACCTTTACTCAAAGATTTAATCCAAGAAAGTTATCTGAGGACCTTATGAAGAAAAAGAAAATATTACGTGTATTTATCGCTTTAATTTCGTTATTTTTGTTGGTGTTTATTAGTTATTTAGCTTATCTCTTTTTCAGCTATCATCGCTTGCCAGATAATCAAGAAATAGCAATCGAACAAGCACAGAAAGCAACAAATGAAAATAACGATAAAAAGAAATATAAAATTACAACTTTTAATATTGGATATGCAGCCAACCCCCACAATTATAGCTTCTTTATGGATGGTGGAAAGTATGCACGTGGATTTAGTAAGCAAAATGTAGCACAAAATCTTGCGGGGATTATCAAGCAAGTCAAGCAAACCCAAGCCGATTTTGTACTCTTGCAAGAAGTAGATTCAGATGCCACGCGTTCTTATCATATTCCTCAAGAAAAGCAAATTATGCAAGCCATGCCCGAAATGAATGCCGCCTTTGCATTAAACTATGATTCGGCGTATTTGTTTTACCCATTTACCGAACCCATCGGTAAGAGTCAGAGTGGTTTGTTGACACTTAGTCGCGAAACGATTCATAAAAGTACGCGTTATCAATTACCGATTGAAACCAATTTGAATAAATTCACCGATTATGACCGTGCCTTTACGATTAGCTTAATAGCTACCACGCCTAAACCACTGGCATTAATCAATGTGCATTTGTCGGCCTTTACTAAAGATCAGTCCATCCAAGCAGCCCAAATCAAAAAATTAGCCAAATACATGCAGCTTTATCAGCAAAAAGGCTATGCAGTGATTGTCGGTGGCGATTATAACCACGATGTATTAGGCGATACCCCAAGTCTGTTTGGCACGAAAAAACAAACACTGACTTGGACGCATCCCTTCCCTAAAGCCGACCTTCCAGCTGGTTTTACCCTGGTGAATCAAGATATTATCGCGGCGAAAATACCTTCAGTCCGTGCCAATGACCGTCCCTTTACCAAAGATAGCTATGTGAATTTGGTCGATGGCTTTATCGTGTCAGAAGATATTCAAGTCAATCACCTCAAAGTTTGGGACCATCATTTCCAATATTCCGACCACAACCCAGTAACGATGACATTTGAAATTAAGTAAAATGCAACACCGCCAACACTTAAGCGCGCTATGCAAGTGATGGCGGTGTTTTTTATTAGGAAGAATGAGCGGTGTAGAAATTGAAAAAGATATCTTGTGGATGGTTGCCCCAATGTTTACCAAAAATTGTCAAACCACCTGCATTTTTAGCTTGCTTATCAACCGCAATTTTAAAAGTAATAAAATCTAGGTGATCAATGGCGACTTCATTTAAGTTACAATTCGAAACTTTTTCCCCATCAATCGAAGTATCATAGCGATTAATACGAATATGTTTCAGCAAGCCGTATTGACTGAAAGCATCATTCCACCAAGCTGGCGTATATTTCCCACGGACGTCAGAATAATTTCCAGGTACGGTATACGAACCAATTTTGATATCATTTAAATAAAAATCGATATCACTCGGCCAGTAGTTATTGGAAATTGGAAATTCCGAAGCCAACTCTAAAGAAATATCCAGCATTTCTACACGTTCTTGATGACTGAATGGATTTGGGATTTTATATTCTAAAAAGCCGTTGTTCAGCCAAATAATACTTGCATTGACACGATCCTGGTCTAAAAATGATTTCGGTTCATCTAAAGCACCGATGACTTGTTGTGCAGTGGCCATGCCGCAAGAAGGCTCAGCATAAAAATCGACAAAATGCCCAATTTTTACTTTCACCGATTGCAAAGATAAATCAGGGAATATTTTTTCAGGAAAATGAATTTGAATTTGATCCACTTTTAAGCGAATGTATTTTTTGCGCCATTCTTCGCCGATGCCTTGCTCGATGACAATCAATTGCGCTTTTTCTAATATTTTAATATGTTTCGTCATCACAGCATTTGAAATATTTAATTCTTCCGCAATATCAGAAATACTGCGCCGATTTTTACCGATAATATTTAAGATTTCTAAGCGCGTTTCGTTGGCTAAGGCTTCGTAAACGGGTAAAGAAGTATTGTCTAATGATAAATCCATAATTATCGAACCTTTCTATGTTCCTCCGTATGTTTGTTCTTAGTATAGCGTAAATTATCTATTTTTTCAATATTGTAAAATGATACTTTGCTTGTTTTTTAACAAATTTCCGTTTATGATTTTACATAAACAAAAAATGATTAATTGTAAAAAATACTTTAAAAACAATGTTGACAACGTTTTCTAAGTATGTTAATTTTAGCGTGTAAGGGATAAGTTGTTGAATCGTTCGTTTAAATCGTAAAATGACTTATCTAAGAAAATAAATATCGTTTTACGTTTTAGTAAAATGAATTACGGAGGCAAAATTATGAAAATCTCAAAAGCAGTCAAATTATTGGGAACGATGTTAGTGTGTGCAAGTTTCTTAGCAGCATGTGGCAAATCAGATGACAGTGCTAAAGAATCTAAAGAAATTTTGCTTTGGTCTTCTACAACTGGTCCTGATGGTGAAAAAATTAAGAAAACCATCGATAATTACAATGCGACGAAACCAGCTTATAAGGTGAAAATTGTCAGCATGCAAGCCGATACTTTTAACTCTAAATTAACAACAGCAGGAAAAACTGGAAAAGGAGTCCCTGATTTAGCACTTGTTGCTTCAGAAGCCTTACCTAGTTATCAGAAAAAAGGCATGCTTGAAAGCTGGGATAGCATGATTAAAGGGACAGACTTAAATGAAGATAAGTATGTAAAAGCAGCTTGGGAAACCGGTCAAGTAGACAAGAAACAATATGGCATTCCAGCGACCATGGGTTCTTGGGTGATGTATTACAATCAAGATTTAGTAGATAAATACGCTCCTGGTGCAACAGATGACGGGATTGTGACTTATGAAGAAATCGAAGCAGCAGGCGCCAAAGCTAAAGCCGATGGTATTTATAGCTATGGATATACTTGGGGCATGCAAAATTACTCCAACCTATACTTACAAATGGGCGGTCAATGGTTAACCGATAAGAAATTAAATATCAATAATGACTACTCATATAAAGCTGTAGGTGAATTCAAGAAATTATTCGATGAAGGCTATATGGTTCCAGATGGAGAAGATGCCAACAAACTATTTGTCAACCAAAAATTAATTTTCTTACCAGAAGGCACTTGGATGTTGAGCAATATGCAAAAAATTACTGATTTCAAATGGGGCGAAACGTTCACTCCGCAATGGGATGCCAACCACATTGTCCAAGGTTCTGGGGTTGACCAATTTGCAATGTTCAAGACAAAAACTAAACGCTCTGAAGACAAACAAAAAGGTATGGTTGATTTCTTAACATGGTTACAATCGAATCAATTGGAATGGATTAAATCAGGTGCAAACCCAACCGCTTTAGCAATGTTAGAAAATGAAGAATATACGAAGATGCCTCAATCTTTCTTGCTAAAAACACCAAAAGGACAAGATTCACTTGCTATCAATACCCAAGATGGTCTAACTTATGTGTTCTCAGAATATGACAAACGTTCATGGGATATGATTACTGGTAAAGCAGACATTAAAGATACCTTTGGGGAAATTCAACAAATTGTAGATCAAAAAATGCAATAATCGCTAAAAGGTAAAGAGGCTGCATCATCTATCCTGCAGCCTCTTTTTAAAAATATTTTTACATAAAGTTTCAGCAATCAGAAAGGGGAAAAGAATCATGAAGTCAAAAGCAAAAATGAATCTGTGGCCGGCCTTATTTATCGGTCCGCATATGTTACTGTTTTTAGTCTTTTTCTTAGCACCTGCCATTATCGGGATTTATGTCTCTTTTACCCATTGGGATTTGTATAATAGCCCAGTATTTACGGGATTAGATAATTATAAGACGATTTTATTTGATAAAACATCCATTTACCATACGCAATTTATGAATGGGATGAAAAACACCTTACTTTTTGTACTTTTCTCCGTTCCAGGATGTATTATTATTCCTTTATTATTAGCAGTTGGCCTACATGCGAAGCCAAAATTTAATCGCACTTTTCAATCTATTTTATATTTACCGACTTTATTTGCGATTTCAGCAGTCATGATTATTTGGAGTTTCTTACAAAGCCGTTCATTCGGTCCTATCAGAGCTTTGTTTGGTGTCGATATTAATTTTGCCGGTACACAACCATGGGCCTGGATTTTATTAGTGTTAGTTACGATTTGGTGGACTTCAGGTGGTAATTTGATTATCTATGTAGCTGCATTAAATGGCGTGGCAAAAGAGCAATTAGAAGCAGCGGATTTAGATGGTGCGAATGTGGTCATCAAATTTTTCAAAATCGTTTTACCAAATATCAGAAATCAATTAATTTTTACAACGGTGATGACAACCATTGCCCAGTTCAATATTTATGGACAACCATTGATGTTAACGCAAGGGGGACCAAATAACTCAACGCGTGTGCTGATGATGTATATTCAAGAAAACGCCTTTGGTAGTAGCGATTCTTATGCAGGTATTTCTTCGGCGATGGCGATTTTATTAGGGTTAGGAATTATGGTTGTGTCAGTGATTCAATTTATTATCATGCGTAGACTAGAAAAATAGGAGGAAAAGAGAATGAAACAGAATCGAGTAGGAAAAATTATCGCCTTTATTATTTTAGCAATCGTCTGTCTCGTTTGGATTTTTCCATTAGTCTGGGCGGTACTCACTTCCTTTAAATCAGATGTTGAGATTCAAAAGGTCGGTTTTAGCTTACTTCCAAAACACTGGACAGTAGAAAATTATTTGAAATTACTCTTTGGAAATGATTCTTCCCCAGTTTTATCCTGGTTTATCAATTCATTAATTATTTCATTGTCACATACCGTTTTAGTATTGTTTATCGTTTCTTTTGCAGCTTATGGCTATACACGCCTGACTTTTAAAGGTCGCGATGTCTTATTCAGCATTCTTTTAGGAACGATGATGTTTCCCAGTGTGATGAATTTGATTCCAAACTTCAAAATTGTCGATACGTTAGGTTGGACCAATACCTTCTTATCAGTTATTGTTCCAGGTGCTGCGGGGGTTTATAATATCTTTCTTGTTCGTCAATTTATTTTAGGTATTCCAAAAGAGCTAGATGAATCAGCCGTGGTGGATGGCGCCAATGAATTTCAAATTTTCTATTACATTATCTTACCGTTGATTCGTCCGGTATTAACGGTGGTGGCGCTATTTAGCTTCACAGGTTCATGGAATGATTTCCTATGGCCATCTATTGTGATTAGCGACATTGATAAATTACCTATCACACCAGGTTTACAATTATTACAAGGACAATACTTAACTTATCCTGGTATCGCTACAGCCGGTGCCTTGTTAGCCTTGATTCCAACCTTTATTTTGTACTTAATTGCGCAAAAGAGTTTTATGGAATCCATGTCGCTACAAAGTGGGATTAAATAAGGAATTCAGGGGGAAAAGAAATGACAGAAAAAGGTTATCCACGTCCACAGCTTGTCAGAAGTCAGTGGGAAAATTTAAATGGCAGTTGGCAATTTGCTTTTGATGATGAAAATGTTGGGCAAAAAGAGCGATGGTATCAAGACAATCAAGCATTTGATTTAACGATTGAAGTGCCGTTTGTCTATCAAGCCGCCTTAAGTGGGATTCATCAAAGAAAGTCTCATCCAGTGGTATGGTATCAAAGAGAACTTTCTTTAGTAAAAAATCCTAAAAAGCGTTATCTATTGCATTTCGGAGCGGTCGATTATGAAGCTGATGTATATGTAAATGGCCAACATGTCTGCAACCATATCGGTGGGCATACCTCTTTTGAATGTGATATTACTGATTATTTAAACGATACCGCAAACCAACAATTGACAGTGCGCGCCTATGATCCGTTGCATGAAGAATCAATCCCTCGGGGCAAACAGTTCTGGGAAGAAGAATCTACGGGCATTTGGTATACCAATTCTACAGGGATTTGGCAGACAGTTTGGTTAGAAGAAGTCCATCCGCTTTATCTCACTCGCTTACAACTCACTCCTCATTTCGATGAAGGAAAGGTGCAAATTCAAACAACCCTTTCGCAAACAACAGGTACAGAGGATGTAAAATTAGCTTATCAGATTTATTTTAAAGATATGTTGATTACAAGCGGTACACAAAACTTTCACCAAGGGAAAAATGACTTCTGCGTAGATGTGATTCAAGAACATATTTTTAGAACGAATTTTCACCATGATGGTTGGAGTTGGACACCAGAAAATCCGAATTTATTTGATGTACAATGCCAACTTTATCAAAATGAGCAGCAGATTGATGAAGTGCGTTCTTATTTTGGGATGCGCAAGGTTCACACAGCCAACGGTATGGTCTATCTCAACAATAAACCATATTATCAAAAATTGGTATTAGATCAAGGTTACTGGCCAGAGGGATTACTAACGGCGCCAAGTGATGATGATTTTGTGAAAGATATTCAACTAGCCAAAGAAATGGGCTTTAACGGTTGTCGGAAACATCAAAAAACGGAAGATCCGCGCTTTTTATATTGGGCAGATCAACTAGGTTATCTTGTCTGGGGTGAATGTGCGGCCCCTGCTATTTATAATTCAGATGCTATAACACGCTCGATGAAAGAATGGATGGAAATCATTGAGCGAGATTATAATCATCCATGCATTGTAACATGGGTGCCAATCAATGAAAGTTGGGGCGTTCCTAGGATTTCATTTAACCGTCAAGAACAACATTTTTCACAAGCGATGTATCATTTTATTCATTCTTTAGATACGACGCGCTTAGTCATTTCTAATGATGGTTGGGCCGCGACTGAAACCGATATTTGTGCCATTCACAATTATATGCATGGTCAAAAAGAAGAAGTCAGCAAGTACCAGTATTTTAAAGAAACTTTGCATACAAGAGAAAACCTCATCCATCATCATTCTACAGCTTGGCCAATTTTTGCAGAAGGCTTCAGCTATCAAAATCAACCTATTTTACTCACGGAATTTGGTGGAATTGGTTTTGATGTGTCTGGACAACCTGGTTGGGGCTATACTTCAGTCAATAATGAGGATGAATTTATTGAAGATTATCAACGGATTATGACGGCGGTCTACCAATCACGAGGCTTATGGGGCTATTGCTACACACAAATAACCGATGTGGAACAAGAAATCAATGGCTTATTGACCTATGATCGTCAACCAAAATGCGATTTAAGTAAGATTAAGGCCATTAATGATCAATATCATATTCCAGTTGTTGAATAACTTATTCCCCTCTCAAAGTAGCCAATCCAGGTAGTGGGTATTTTCTTTGAGAGGGATTATTTTGTTTATTAAGGAGGAATTCAGTTGAAAAAATGGCTGTTACTCAGTGCGATTTTAACGAGTGGCTTGCTTTTAGGAGCTTGCCAATCAAAAGAAGTAGCAACTTTTACGCCAACCAAGAAAATGACCAATATCGTGGATAATAACGGTGCGGATCCATTTGTTTGCTACGAAAATGGCATGTACTATTATACGAAAACAACCGGCGACTCAGTGGTGCTTTGGCGTAGCAAGGATTTGGAGACTGTTTTTACCGGTGAAGAGAAAACTATTTTTAAAATGCCAAAAGAACTAGAAAGTATTTGGGCTCCAGAACTTCACTATCTCAATGGACAATGGGTCGTTTATTTTGCTGCCAATCGCTCCAAGGAAACGCACCGCATGTATGCTCTAACTAACTCTTCTAAAGATCCTTATAAAGGTGAATGGCAACTTTCTTTAGTTAAAGGGATGGATGATAAGTTTGCTATCGATGGCACTGTATTAACTATCAAGAATCAGCATTACTTTATTTGGTCTGGATGGCCAGGGTATGAAAATGTGACGCAAAATCTATATATTAGTCCCATGATTTCACCAACCGAAGTTCAAAAACAAAAGATTGAACTCTCTCATCCTGAATATGAATGGGAAATGCGCCAAAAACCTTTAATCAATGAAGGACCACAAGTAACTATCAAAAAGGATACCATTCATCTGATTTATTCAGCTAGCGGAAGTTGGGATAATGATTATTGCTTGGGTGAATTAACTGCTAAAGTAGATGCTGACCTTTTAAATCCTAAATCTTGGCATAAAGCAAACCAACCTATTTTAAAGAGTAATGCAGAAGTCTATGGGCCGGGGCATCATTCTATTGTTCCTTCAAAAGATGGCAAAGAAGATTGGATTATCTATCATACAGCACGTTGGGATCACAGTGGTTGGAATCGTTTGATAAGAATGAATCAAGTCCATTGGCAAGCAGACCAAATCAAGCTAAGTTCACCAACTGTTGATGACAAACGAATCAAGCGTCCAAGCCCACAACAATTATCCCGTTTTGTTTTAGCTGCTACTCAAGCACAAAAGACAAAAAGTTTATCTCAAATAAAAGATGACTATGCACTTAATCATCAGGTCATTACAGGCTTTGAAGATCCAGAAGACAAGTTGACCTTCACTTTTAAGACACCCAAATCAGCAAATTATACCTTGATAGCTTACGTCAAAACGGAGAATTATGAAGATCCAGAAAATATTTTGGAAGGAAAATTTACTGTGAATCAAGAAGAAAAAATCGCCAAAATTTATCCTTCACAATATTACCAACCCGTGCAAGTCAAAGTGAAATTGCAAAAAGGCACGCAAACCATTCAATTTCAATCAAATATTGGGGTAGATACGTTGAGTGTGGATCGGATGGAAATTATCGAACATAAAGGATGATGACAATGGAATTAAAAAACTATTTATTAGAAAATGAATATTTGAAACTCGAAGTGCTAAATATCGGCTGTGCCATTCATCGACTCTGGGTAAAAGATGCTAGTGGGCAATTTCGAGATGTTGTTTTAGGCTATGAGCATATGAAAGATTACTTAAATAATTCCAATACGTATTTTGGTGTTGTTGTTGGACGAAATGCCAATAGAATCGCCCAGGCTCAAGTTGAAATTGAAGGAAAAAACTATCAATTAGAGGCCAATGAGGGAGAAAACACCTTGCATAGCGGACTTCATGGCTTTCATGAACGGATTTGGCAAGTGGCAAAGCAAAGCCCAACAGCAATTATTTTTGTGTTGCACAGCCCTCATCTAGACCAAGGTTTCCCTGGAAATTTAGACATGAAGGTAACCTATCAATTAAATGAGAATCAAATAATCATTACTTATGAAGGAGAAAGTGATGCGACGACCATATTTAATCCAACCAACCATGCTTACTTTAATCTAAATGGGCATAATAGTGGTGATATTGAGGGACATCAGCTACAAATCCCAGCCCAAACCATTACCCCGATTATGCAAAATACTCTGATTCCAACAGGTGAATTCATGCCAGTCATCGATACCCCATTTGACCTTCATCAAGGAAAAACAGTGAAACAAGCCTTAAGTCAAACGCATGAACAGTTGACCTTTGCTGGTGGAATCGATCATAATTTCATTTTGGATCAATCCGCAACAATTAGATTATTAGGTGATGAAAGTGGCATTGAGTTATCGGTTTGTACAGATTTACCAGGCGTGCAAGTGTATACAGGCAATTTTATTGAAAATGAATCAGGCAAAGAGGAGGCTGTTTATCAAAAACATGCAGGCATTTGCTTAGAAACCCAATTTTTCCCAGATACACCACATCATGCCAAGTTCCCAACAAGTTTGATTGCCGCTCATACACCAACAAAGCATTGGACGAGCTATACATTTACCAATCAAAAGAATAGCTAAATCAAAAAAATAATCATAAAAAATTTTTAAAGAAAAAAGCTTTTGTCCCTTTTTCGCGTATTTATTAAGTAGCAAGGTAATTTATAAAAAATGCGTGAAAAACCTTTGCAATTCTTTGAAAATCTGTGTATAATAAATCATTGTGAGTAGCTAAGTCTGCTCTCTCTGCTCTTGATGTGAATACAAGGGCCAAAGTCCATAGGGAGGTGAACATATCAATGGAAAATACGAAATATGAAATTCTTTACATTATTCGTCCAAACATTGATGAAGAAGCAAAATCTGCTTTAATCGAACGTTTCGATGCAATCTTAAAAGATAACGGAGCTGAAGTTCTTGAATCTAAAGATTGGGAAAAACGCCGTTTCGCTTATGAAATGAATGGATTCCGCGAAGGTATCTATCACATCGTTAAAGTATCTTCTCCATCAAGCGCTAGCGCTGTTAGCGAATTTGATCGTCTTGCTAAAATCAATGAAGACATCATTCGTCACATGATTGTTAAAGAAGAAGCTTAAGAATGTTTCACGTGAAACAAAAACGATGGGAGATGAATAGCCTTGATTAATAATGTTGTATTAGTAGGTAGATTAACAAGAGACCCTGATTTACGTTACACTTCTTCTGGCGTTGCGGTAGCTACTTTTAGTTTAGCTGTGAACCGTAATTTTACCAGCCAAAATGGAGAAAGAGAAACGGACTTTATCAATTGTGTCATTTGGCGTAAACCAGCTGAAACCTTAGCAAATTACGCTAGAAAAGGGACATTAATTGGTTTGACCGGACGTATTCAAACGAGAAATTATGAAAACCAACAAGGTCAACGTGTATACGTAACTGAAGTGGTTGCCGATAATTTCCAATTATTAGAGTCTAAAGCAGTCAACGATCAACGTCGTCAAGCTGCCGGAAACTTTGATAATAATGTCTCACAACCATTTAACAATAATAACAATAGCTTTGATCAGCCAGCTTCATCTCAACCATTTAGTGGAATGCCTGGCTTTGACCGTGATGCAAGTAACACACCACTTGGCGGATCAAGCATTGACATTTCAGATGATGATTTACCATTCTAATTAATTTTTGTAATAAGGAGGGAAATAGAATGGCACAACAACGTAGAGGCGGTCGTAAACGTCGTAAAGTAGACTATCTTGCAGCAAATCACATTGAACATGTTGATTATAAAGATGTTGAATTATTAAAGAGATTTATCTCAGAACGTGGAAAAATCTTACCTCGTCGCGTAACTGGTACTGGTGCTAAAAACCAACGTAAATTAACAGTTGCTATCAAACGCGCACGTATCATGGGATTACTTCCATTCGTTAACGAAGACTAATATAAATACCAACACCTCAGAACCACTTCGAATGGCTCTGAGGTGTTTTTTTCGCTTTTGAGGTAGTTTTGGGGTCATTTAATCCTTATGTGAGAAATTCATCTATATTGTTTGGATAGTTTCTCCATTTTACTTAAAATTATGCTATAATCGTTCTTACTGAAAAAAAACGAAACGAGGGATGCACATGGAAAATCGGCTAATTGCGCATAGTTTAATTGAAAAGAACGAGAAGTATTTGTTGATCAAACGTAGCGAAATCAAGCGTGGTAAGAAAAATTTTTATCCGTCTTATTGGGACATTCCTGGTGGGACGGTGGAAGATGGCGAGCTTCCTAGACAGGCGGCGATTCGTGAATGTCAAGAAGAGGTCGGCTTAAGGATTGTGATTGACAAAGTTATTCATGAAGATAGCAATGTAGATAAGGACAAGGTTTTTACGCGCCTGGTGTATCGTGGACAATTATCGGAAAACAACGAAGATTTAGCGATTACTTTAGACCCGCAAGAACATACGGATTATCGCTGGGTGACGAGTTTAGCAGATTTGCCGGGTGAAAAAATTGTGCCCTATTTGTATGAGATATTGGGAGAAACAATGGAAAGGGGAAATTAATCTTTGCTAGGCATATTACAGTCGATGAAGTATTAAAGCCGATAGAAACCATTTCGTATCACACTGGCTTGAAGTTCCTGGCTCCATTTGTCATTACCGGTGCAATGCAATTAGATGAAGAAAGTCTAGTTGGACGAGCCAAATCATTTGTAGAAATATTAAGTGAAATAAGCTAGTTAATCATCAGACCTTCGCTTTTCGGGGGCCCTTTGTTTAACGTGAAAATAATAAAATCACAAACCAAAAATAACAAAACAACCTAATTAATCGATCTTTTGTGCAAAATTTGACGCAGTGTGGTAAAATAATAGCATTAGGACTAGGAAAGAAGAGTGAAACGTACTTGGCAGCAAGAATGTCACTAAGTACGAGTGAGGGTGAAAAATGACTGCAATAGGAATAATTTCTATCGATAATTATGACGATGTGATTGATAAGCTAGATGATAAGGAAAGCTCGTATCTCAATACTTTGATTACTTCGGTGATTTCCGATTGGGCGAGTGAGCATGAAGTCTATTATCGCCGAATCAATGCTGAGCGTCATTTATTTATTGCGCGTGAAGCAGATATTGAGCAGATGAAGACGCAAAAATTTGACCTTTTAGCCACTTTTAAAAATAAAGCTAGAGAACGTGAATTGTTATTGACGATGAGTATAGGGATTGCTTATGGTCAGGCCTCGCTGAAAGAAATTGGTGAAGTGGCACAAGATAATCTTGATTTGGCCTTAATTCGTGGTGGCGATCAAGTTGTCGTGAAGGATGCTGATCCAATGAGTCGTCCACAATTTTTCGGTGGCGATAGTGATGCGACGATTAAAAGAACAAGAGTCCGTTCGAAAGCCATGAGTACTGCGCTAAAACGAGTCCTTTTAGAAAACGATAAAATCTTTGTCATGGGTCATCGTTTCCCAGATATGGATGCCTTGGGAGCGAGCTTTGGGATTGCTTGCTTTGCCAAATTAATCCATAAAAAATGTTGGGTCATCATTAATCCTGAAGAAGTCACACCAGAATTGCAGCGAGGACTGAGAGAAATTGAACAATATCCCGAACTTTCCAGTCAATTAATTACCAGCGAAGAAGCACTAAAGCTATTAGATAACAAAAGTTTATTAGTGATGGTGGATTATCATCGTCCGTCTATGTCGATTTCGCAAAAAGTTTATGATGCCTTTGAGAAAATTGTCGTGATTGACCATCATCGTCGGGGCGAAGAATATCCAGCCAAGCCATTATTAAATTACATTGAAGCCTCTGCATCTTCTGCTAGTGAGTTGGTTTCTGAATTGCTAGAGTATCAGTTAAATAGTGAAACACGGATTTCGAAGTTTGTCGCAACGATGATGTTGGCGGGAATGTATGTCGATACGAAGAATTTTACGTTTCGTTCTTCAGCAAGGACTTTTGATATTGCCAGTTTCTTAAAATCACAAGGTGCCGATGAAAGCAAAGTCCAATATCTATTGAGTTCGGATTTGGATTCGTATTTAGAAATGAGCGAGTTAATCAGTACTTGTCAAAATATCGCACCAGGCATTGTGTATGCGATGGGCAAAGAAAACAAAATCTATGGTAAGGTGACAACGGCTAAGGCTGCGGATACCTTGATTTCGATGATTGGTGTCGAGGCCGCTTTTGTGATTACCCGCCAAGATGAGGAAGTTATTGGGATATCAGCACGCAGTAGTGGCAAGGTTAATGTCCAAAAAATTATGGAAGCATTGGGTGGCGGTGGTCATTTTACCAATGCTGCGACGAAAATTTTGGGCGAATCGCTTGAAAAAGTTGAAGAAATGCTTTTAAATGAAGTTAAGCAAATTGAAATAGAGTAGGAAGTGAAACAGATGAAAGTTATTTTTCTAGAAGATGTGAAGGGCAAAGGTAAAAAAGGCGATGTGAAAGAAGTCCCAACTGGATATGCCCAAAACTATCTAATCAAGAACAAATTAGCCAAAGAAGCCAATAAAGAAAACATGGCGGAATTAAAAGGCAAACAAAAAGCTCAAGCCAAACACGAAGCAGAAGAATTGGCTAAAGCAAAAGAATTAAAAGCTTTTATCGAAAAAGAAGAAACAGTGGTCGTAATCAAAGCTAAAGCCGGAAGCGATGGCCGTTTATTTGGATCTATTCCTTCTAAACAAATCACGGATGCATTCTTTGATCAATACAAAATCAAAATTGACAAACGTAAAGTCGATTTGAAGCAACCAATCCGTGCATTAGGTTTTACCAATGTGGAAGTGAAATTACATCATGATGTGTCAGCGAAAATCCGCGTACATGTCGTGGAAGAATAATCCAGCATACGATGAAAAAATTGGAGCGTCGATTCAATATGGGCGCTCTTTTTATGTTTAAGGAGAGTTAGATGAAGATTTCAGAACATTTTGGCGTGTACGGTGTTTGTATTCGTAATAACCAATTGCTATGCGTAAAAAAACATGGGGGTCCGTATAATGGACGCTATGATTTACCTGGTGGCAGTCGTAAAAATGGGGAAAGTTTGTTAGATACACTTTATCGGGAAATGAGCGAGGAAACTAGTTATCAAGTGAGTCAAATTTACGACAGTGCGCTCTATGACTCATTTGTAAAAATCAACGAGGATGAATTCAACCATCATATTTTTGGCCTATATAAAGTTGAGTTAGAAAAAGCCAATCATCAAGCAATAGAAAAATATCTTAACGGTAATGAGGCTAACGATTCTTTAGGCGAAGAATGGGTAGAGCTGAATGAACTAAATGAACAAAATGCTTCCCCGCTAATCTTGAAAGTATTGGCAACGTCAAAAGATTTTCAAGCCAAGCGATATCCAGACTGGGAAATATATTAAAGTGTTTGTAAATTGGTAGTAGTATTCACGCTACCAATTTTTTGTTCATATATTTATACAAATTCCTACCAATCTTTGCTATACTATTAGTTGAAACAAATTTAAAATGGAAATTATTTTAATGTTATTTTATAAATCTTTAAGGGGTGTTTTTGATGAATGAAATGTGGCAAGAAAATGTACCACCACAAGATATTGAAGCAGAACAAGCCGTCTTGGGTGCCATTTTTCTAGATGCGGAGGCCTTGGTCGAAGCGATGGCACAAATTGAGCCGCAAGATTTCTATCGACGCGCCCATCAGATTATTTTTCGGTCGATGATTGCCCTAAATGATCGCAACGAAAATATCGACATCATTACCTTGAAATCGCAAATCGAATCTGAGAACACCCTGGAAGATGTGGGTGGAATTAGTTATTTAACCGAGTTATCGCAAGTCACGCCGACTGCTTCTGGGGTGGCGCATTATGCGAAAATCGTGAAGGATAAATCGACTTTACGGGAATTGATTCAAGCGGCTACCAAGATTGTCAAAGAAGGCTACAGTCAAGAAGGCAGTGTAGAAGAAATTGTCGAGGCGGCCGAAAAAGGAATTTTAAATGTCTCGGAAAAGCGTAATAGTACAGGATTTCAGGCGATTGCGGATGTTTTGAATAGCACGATGGAGCATATCGACATGTTATCCCAACAAAATGAAGAAATCACCGGTCTGCCAACGGGATATCCAGAGCTTGATAAGATGACTGCCGGCTTGCAACCAGAAGAATTGATTATTTTAGCGGCTCGTCCAGCGGTGGGGAAAACAGCTTTTGCCCTAAATATTGCGCAAAATATTGGTACACGGACCGATCGCAGTGTGGCTATTTTTAGTTTGGAAATGGGGGCCGAGTCTTTGGTGAACCGGATGCTGTGTGCGGAAGGAACCATTGAGGCTGGGCATTTGCGAACAGGACAGTTGACCGAACAAGAGTGGCATAACTTGATTATGGCGATGGGAAGTTTGTCGAATACGAGTATTTTTATTGATGATACGCCAGGGATTAAAGTTTCAGAAATTCGAGCAAGATGTCGGCGTTTAGCACAGGAAAAAGGGAATCTCGGTTTGATTTTGATTGATTATTTGCAGCTGATTGAAGGTTCTGGTCGAGAAAGTCGCCAACAAGAAGTCTCTGAAATCTCTCGTCAATTGAAAAAATTAGCCAAAGAGTTAAAAGTGCCTGTTATCGCGCTTTCTCAGTTGTCTCGTAGTGTGGAGCAACGTCAAGATAAGCGGCCGGTATTAAGTGATATCCGTGAGTCGGGTTCCATTGAGCAAGATGCCGATATCGTAGCCTTTTTATACCGTGAAGATTATTATCAACGTCAAGGCACCGAAGAAGATAAAAATGAAGAGGAACAAGCTGTTAACGACGTGATTGAAGTCATTATTGAGAAAAACCGTAGTGGCGCGCGCGGTACAGTAGAGCTGCTCTTTAAAAAAGAATACAATAAATTCGCTTCTATCTCCAGACGCGATGATTACTAAAAAAGTCCAGCACAACCCAAGTGAAAAATGGGAAATGCTGGGCTTTTTTCTACGGTCCGGTAACACCACCCACACAAAAATACATAAACCCCACTCTTCTTACTTGAAAAACTTCAGTATATCCTTGCTTGGCATCATGGTAGGTTACTTGATAATTTTTTTAATGAATATAGGGATTATCAGAGGGTGTATATAGTCTATCAGTTGGCTCAATCTTCATCATTATTGTATGGTAAACATCAAGTGTAAAAAAAGTAAATTCAGTACGTATCGCCATCTTTGTGAAGTGAACGTTTTGTTTGGGCGGACCTTACCTCTTCCATAAGTAGCACATCCATATTTCTTTTCTATGTAATAACAAGATTTTTTTATGTAAACTATCAAGAAAATCTATTCTATCTCTTTCAATCTTCAAATTGTGAAATAAAAGCGAAATCGGTTGCGCATAACGAATATTTAATATCATTAGCAAATAAAGTGTTTACAAATTTAAAAAACTAGTATATAATCAAATCAACGAAATCGGTTGCGTTAAAGGCAATCAGAAAAAAGAGAGGTTCTAAAATGAAAAAATTATTTAGTTTTGAGTTTTGGCAAAAATTCGGTAAGGCCTTGATGGTGGTCGTTGCCGTAATGCCAGCTGCAGGTTTAATGATTAGTATTGGGAAAACCATTCCTTTAATTAATCCAAATGTAGCCGCTTTAGTCACAACAGGTGGCGTCATTGAAAACATCGGTTGGGCAATTATTGGAAACTTACATCTATTATTTGCCTTAGCCATTGGTGGTAGTTGGGCGAAAGAAAGAGCTGGTGGGGCATTTGCTGCTGGGATTTCTTTTGTCTTAATTAACCGGATTACTGGTTCGATTTTTGGGGTAACCAGTGAAATGCTCAATGATCCAAAAGCTTACACCCACACATTATTTGGCACCAAAATCATGGTCAAAGGTTTCTTTACCAGCGTATTAGAAGCACCTGCCTTAAACATGGGGGTATTCGTAGGGATTATCGCCGGATTTGTCGGAGCGATGGCCTACAATAAATACTATAATTACCGTAAATTACCAGATGCTTTATCTTTCTTCAATGGTAAACGCTTTGTTCCATTTGTCGTGATTTTATGGTCAACTATTTGTGCGATTGTTTTAAGTTTTGTTTGGCCAGTCATCCAAGCAGGAATTAACAATTTTGGACTATGGATTGCTCAGTCACAAGATACGGCACCCGTTTTAGCACCATTCTTATATGGTACTTTAGAACGTCTATTGCTACCATTTGGCTTGCATCACATGTTGACGATTCCAATCAACTATACAGCCTTAGGTGGCACTTATGAAATTTTATCTGGCGCACAAGCAGGAACAAAAGTATTCGGGCAAGATCCACTTTGGTTAGCTTGGGCCACTGATTTGGTGAACTTAAAAGGTGCTGGCGATATGAGTCAATATCAATATGTGTTAACCCATTGGACACCAGCTCGTTTCAAAGTAGGTCAAATGATTGGTTCTACAGGTATTTTGATGGGGATGACTTTAGCAATGTATCGTAATGTAGATGCAGATAAACGTCATTTGTATAAATCAATGTTTGTTTCAGCTGCCTTAGCGGTATTTTTAACAGGGGTAACTGAACCTATAGAATTCATGTTTATGTTTGCGGCTGTCCCATTATATGTGGTTTATGCCTTTATCCAAGGGGCTGCCTTTGCATGTGCTGACTTGATTTCGCTACGTGTACACTCATTTGGGAATATTGAATTACTCACTCGTACACCATTAGCTATCAAAGCAGGTCTAGGCGGCGATTTAATTAACTTTATTTTAGTATCCATTGGTTTTGGGGTATTCACGTACTTCTTAGCAAACTTTTTAATCAAGAAATTCAACTTTGCGACACCAGGACGTAACGGAAACTATGATTTAGACACAACAGATAATGCAGAAAAACCAACCGCAGTTCAAGGAAATGATCAAGCTTTTGCGATTATCAACTTACTTGGCGGCAAACCAAATATTGTCGATGTAGATGCTTGTATGACCCGTCTAAGAGTAACGGTCAAAGATAATACGAAAGTCGGTAAAGAAGAACAATGGAAAGCAGTCGGTGCGATGGGCTTAATTGTGAAAGATAATGGGGTTCAAGCGGTTTATGGTCCAAAAGCTGATGTATTGAAATCTGATATTCAAGATATTTTAGACTCAGGCATGGTGATTCCTGAAGTTAATGTCGCTGCCAAAGAAGAAACGAAAGCTAAAACCGCAGCTACAGGGGAAAGCGTGGATTTAGTTGCAGTGGCTAACGGAGAAGTCATCGCTATTGAAGCAGTTGCAGATCCAGTCTTTTCAGGTAAAATGATGGGTGATGGTTTTGCGGTGGAACCAACTGATGGCACAATCGTTTCTCCAGTAAATGGTACGATTAAGAGCGTCTTTCCTACTAAGCACGCTATCGGAATTGAAACCAAAGAAGGTGTCGAAGTCTTAGTACACATGGGAATCGATACGGTGAGTCTTGAAGGGAAACCATTTAGTGTTAAAGTCAAAGAAGGCGATCAAGTACAAGCCGGACAAGTCTTAGCACAAGTGGATCTAGAAGCGTTACAACAAGCGGACAAAAAAGCCACGATGATTGTCGTCTTTACCAATATGGATAAAATCCAAGCCTTTGAACTTACCCAAAAAGGCAGTCAACAATCAGGAAATACGATTGGAAAATTAAGTATATAATCTCGTATAAAGCAAGTGGTAAGTTTTTTAGACTAGCCACTTGCTTTGTTTTTTTAGTATAATTTTAGCGGTAACCTATGAAGAATTGAGGATATACATATGAAAGCAATCACTTTAAATACCCACAGTTGGATGGAAGCAGAGCCTAAGGAAAAGTTAGCACAAATCGTGGACTTTTTGGCCACTCAAGAGGCGGATGTTATTGCCTTACAAGAGGTCAATCAATTAATCAGCGCAAAAGAAATCATTCCGGATGACTATTTTTGCCCGCAAGAAAAGCAGCATCCTATCCGTGAAGATAATTTTGCCTATCTCATCGTCCAAGCATTGCGTAAACGAGGCTTAAATTATTATTGGAGCTATAGTTATGCCCATGTTGGTTATGATATTTATGAGGAGGGCTTAGCGATTCTATCTAAAGAGGCGCAAACACCTAAAGAAGTCGTTACCTCCAATGAAGAATATGTTAAGCACTTAACTCGTAAAATCTTAATTGCCCAAACCCAAAGTGCCATCGTGGTCTGCGGTCATTATTCCTGGGCGGGTGAACTAGGCTTTGATTACGAATGGCAAAAGACAATCGCAGCCTTAGAAAATGCGCCATTACCCATCATTTTAATGGGTGACTTTAATAATCCGGCGGGAAGTTCTGAGCACGCGCAAATCTTAGCTTCTCCTTTGAATTTGCAAGATACTTTCTTACAAGCTAAAGAACGCTATGGTGAATTTACCGTGGTGAAAAAAATTGACGGTTGGCGTGAAAATAATGATTTATTGCGCATCGACTTTATTTTTGTCGCAAAAGAGTTTCACGTGGAACAATACCAAGTCATCTTTGACGGTCATCGTGGCAGCGTAGTCAGCGACCATTTTGGGGTTCTTGCGGTTTTTGAATAAGTACAGAATAGATGAATTCTTTGCAAATCAAGTGAGGGTTCATCTTTTTTTGATTTTTCGTCTTTTTATTCAAATTTAGAGTACTTACAAATGAATGTTCGGTTTTTGGTCGTAAAACAAAATAATTCTAAAATATTATTCGAATTTTCGTTGCAACTCTTTTGAAATCTTGTTACAATGTACATGAAGTGCTTTTTTGGCACAGCTAGGTTTTGAAGGATTCAAAGCAAACTTGCTAGCATATTTAGGAGGAATTCATATGTCATCTGTAGTGGTTGTAGGAACCCAGTGGGGAGATGAAGGAAAAGGGAAAATCACTGACTTTTTAAGTGAAAATGCGGAAGTGATTGCCCGTTATCAAGGAGGAGACAATGCCGGTCATACGATTAAGTTCAATGGTGTGACTTACAAATTGCACTTGATTCCCTCTGGTATTTTTTACAAAGATAAGATTAGCGTGATTGGTAACGGTGTGGTCGTCAATCCGAAATCATTAGTGAAGGAATTGGCTTACTTACATGAACGCAATATTACCACGGATAATTTACGTATTTCTGACCGTGCGCACGTGATTTTACCTTATCACATTCAGTTAGATGCCCTACAAGAAGAAGCAAAAGGCGATAAAAAAATTGGAACAACGATTAAAGGCATCGGACCTGCTTACATGGATAAAGCGGCTCGTGTGGGGATTCGTATTGCGGATTTATTAGACCGTGAAATCTTTGAAGAACGTCTACGCATAAATCTAGCAGAAAAGAATCGTTTATTTGAAAAAATGTACGGAGCTGATCCGATTGCCTTTGAAGATATTTTTGAAGAATATTATGAATACGGTCAACAAATCAAACAATATGTCTGTGATACTTCAGTGATTTTAAATGATGCGCTAGACCAAGGTAAACGTGTCTTATTCGAAGGGGCACAAGGGGTGATGTTAGATATCGACCAAGGAACTTATCCATTTGTTACGTCTTCTAATCCGGTTGCTGGTGGGGTAACGATTGGTAGCGGGGTTGGACCATCTAAAATTAATAAAGTCGTTGGGGTATGTAAAGCTTATACTTCTCGTGTGGGCGATGGACCTTTCCCAACAGAATTATTTGATGAAATTGGTCACCAAATCCGTGAAGTTGGCCATGAATATGGGACTACTACTGGTCGTCCGCGTCGTGTCGGTTGGTTTGACTCTGTTGTGATGCGCCATTCTAAACGCGTATCAGGTATTACGAACCTTTGCTTGAATTCGATTGATGTCCTAAGCGGCTTAGAAACAGTGAAAATCTGTACTGCTTATGAACTAGATGGTGAATTGATTTATCATTATCCAGCAAGTTTGAAAGAATTACAACGCTGCAAACCAGTCTATGAAGAATTACCAGGTTGGTCTGAAGATATCACCAACTGTAAGAGCCTATCCGATTTACCAGAAAATGCGCGCAATTATGTCCGCCGCGTATCTGAATTAGTCGGTGTGCGCATCTCTACATTCTCTGTCGGCCCAGACCGCACCCAAACCAACGTCTTAGAAAGCGTCTGGTCACAAATTTAAACCTATCCCAATACAATCATCAAAGCAGGTATCGTGCAATGAGGCGCTACCTGCTTTTTTTGGAAGGAATCAAGAGGAAAAATCTTTGACAGTTGCAAGTCCCAAAAACAGCTGTAAACCTTGTACACCAACGGATAGGTGGATTTGATTCGTCTGAGAAAGTGTTGTATGTGAATACTAAAAGTAAGATGAGTCTTACTAGGCAATTCAACCACAATGAAATGATTATAAGATGAAAAGTTTTTATTGTACAATTAGATTACGAGAGAGATAAGGAAGTAATTATGCATTAAAAAAAGAGTATTTTGGATAGGAGGCTGACTCATTAGTTTCTATAAATAAATAAGCATTATAATAATCCGAATATTCAGCATTGATTTTATGAGCAATCAAGTTGAACATTCGGACTTTCTTTGTTTATTATTAATTATTCATTTTGTTTCAGTAGGTTCTAGTCCCGCGATTTCACGTTGACGGCGATTCGCAAAATCGGCCACATATTTCATCACAGTCTTAAATTCTTTTGCTGTGGCATATTGCGAAAGTTTATAAACACTCTGATCGTACTTATCGACAATCCGTTGCACTTCTTTTTGTAATTCTTCATCTCTAGTTGTCATGATTCTAACATCCTTTCTAAAGAGTCTTTCGTATATATTTGCGGGATAATTAATTGGATATTATCTGCATCATAATGTACTTCTGAAATATTATTTTGATAATCCTTCACTATAATGTGTAGTGTGACGTCAGGATAACGAGTTTTTACTTTTTCAATGTTTATTCTAGATTGGAAGAAAGCGTGGATGAATGTTTTTTTGGGAACTTTTCGTCCTTCTTTCAGCTCGCGTGCTTTGGTGAATTGCCATGCGATGACAGGGTCCTGATAGATATAAAAAATTGTGGTATTGTATCCATTTTTCAGTGCACGCGTAATGTTTTTTTCTGCACTTAAAATAGCAAAGGTGGCATCCAGAATAAACGAATAGCCGTGATTAATAACGTATTTAAACGATTGATCTACTAACCACGAAGAAGCTTTTTGGAATAAACTGGAGTTGCTACCATTATACTCAGGAAATTGTGAACGAAATTCATCTGCGTCAATAATAAGATGTTTGTGGTAACTATTGACTAACCCCAAAGCTACTTCTGACTTTCCAGCACCAGGACTTCCAGCCATAAAAATTGCATCTTTTTCATCATCAGGTTGACTATCTTTAGTGAGATTAGCAATAATTATTTTTTTATTTTCTTTCGCATATTCTAGATAGGGGTCCATCAACTACATCTCCTGAATCAAAATCTCTATTTTAGTGTAGCATACATGTATCTTTCATCCAAGTAAAAAGAGTGCAAAAAAAGTTTGACAGTTATAAGTTCCGAAAATCTCTATAACCTTTGTGCGCCAAAGGATAAACGGATTAAACCAGCCTAAAAAAGTGTTGTATGTGGTACAAATAAACAGAATGACTATTTGATATGAAAATAAATCAACAAGCCTTCCAAAAATTTGGGAGGTTTTTTCATGCTTTTGAAGATTTTTTACGTATTTAATAAGCAGAGGCAAAAAGTCGCAAAAAATACATATTCACATGATAAATACGATGAAAATAGTCTCTTAGTTGAAGATGATACGCGTAATGTGTATAGTATATGATGTAAAGAACACGAATTAGGGGTATTTAACCATAGAGGAGTAGCTATGAGAGCAAGCATGTTTGTAATTGATGCTTCAGGAAATTATGTTGTACTAATAAAAAGGGTAAAGGCTGGAAGCGAGTATTTTGTTGTACCTGGCGGAACTGTTGAAGAAAACGAGTCCCTTCACTTAGCTGCAATTAGAGAAATACAGGAAGAATTAGACATGGATGTTAGCGTCTCAAGTATATTTGAGACGTTGGATGAAGAAGACAACACATTCTTCTTTGCTAAGACTGATTATCAGAAAGGAGAACTTTTTATTCATGGAGAAGAAAAGGGAAGAAGTAGTTCTGATAATATCTATAAACCAATGTGGGTCAAAATTAATCAACTATTAAAGATGGAAGTATTTCCAGAATTTAATAGTGCAGTAGTATCACAAATATTTAGGAAAAATTTAAGATGAGTAAGCCAGTTTTTTATTTTGAAGTAGCAAATGAAGTTGATAAAAATGACATTATTAGAACTGCTTTCCACTTACCGGGAAACAAATGCTTAAACTAGCTAAAAAGAATGGTTGGAAAGAAGTTAGACAAAAAGGAAGTCACCATATTTTGCAAAAAGATGGCTTTCCTGTAGTGGTTGTTCCTGTGCATGGAAATGAAGATCTAGAAAAATGACTTGAGCAATCATTATTGAAAGATTTAGGAATCACTCTAGATAAATAGTGTTGAAAGGAAAATGGATGATGAAGAAAACGTATCCTGCAATTTTTATACCTGAGGAAAGTGGCTTTTCAGTTGTTTTTCCTGAATTTAGTGGTGGTACGCAAGGAAAGGATTTAGAAGATGCCATGTTTCAAGCAAAAGAAATGCTAGATGGTGTGCTGTCTTATTATATTGAAGAGAATATTCCTTTGCCTATCCCCTCAGATATTCACGAGATTCAAATAGAAGATGAAGCTAGTTTTGTGACTTTAGTGCAAGGTGATCCTACAAGATTCCTTGAGAAGAAGACGATTCGAAAAAATGTTACAATTCCTGAATGGTTAGCGGTAAGAGGCGAGAAAGATGGTGTGAATTTTTCTCAGTTACTAACAGAATCACTATTCGAAAAGTATGCGCATGTCTAAAAGATAAAAATAAATCAACAAGCCTTTCAAAAATTTTGGGAGGTTTTTTCGCGTATTTAATAAGGAGAGGCAAAAAAGTAATAAGACTTCTAGATGAACGCAGCGTTGGTAATCGTGAAGCAACTGAAAAAATGATTGAATTGATGAAAGATCTTGAAAGTAAATAAGCATCTGAAAGATTTAGAGCTCCTACTTTTTTAATTGGATAAATATTAAAAGCGCCCTGTTTTGAGATTTCGGGGCGCTTTTCCATATTAGATTTTTGATGATACTATATTTTATTTGCGCTTTTTATAGTTTTATTCTAACTAGCACCACGAGTAGTATCTTACCTTATTGAAATAATTTCATCTGCAATCTCTAGCATAATATCGTCATGAGAAATAATAATAATCATTGTATTTTCATTTGCTAAGGCATCTATTTGTTCTCTAACTTGTATTTTGTGATGGGTATCTAAAAAATTTGTAGGCTCATCAAAAATGTAAACAGACTTCTTTTCAAGCATTATTTGGTTTATCTGGTGTAATTTTAGTTGCCCCATAGAAGCCCCTTTTGATACACTATCCTGATAATAGACGCTTGCGACAGGATTTGCTTGGCAGTAAGCAAAGTTTAAATTATTCCCATAGTCAGGATAGGTAATTTCCCCTTGATATCTATGATGAAGCCCTAAAATAGCTGTAATTAGGTTTGTTTTTCCAGCCCCATTTTTTCCTTGGATAAGATATTTTTTTCCTAAATAGAAATCTGCGTTTAGAGGTTTGTGCAATAAGTTTTGATTTCGATCAAAACTGACATAATTCTTAAGAGAGATTTTAGGGATTGGAACGGAAACATATGATTTTACGGGCAAACACAAAAAATCATCAAAAGAAGTAATAATAGATCTATTGGCTACATAATCTTGATAAAAATCTAAAAAGTATTCGATTGGCGTCCAAAGCTTAGAGATATAGAGTTGGATAGCAAAAAATTCCCCAATGGATAGCTGATGAATAAAAACTTGATAGGCAGTCAGTACATTCGTTAAGATAATCATGATGTTTAAAAAGGTATAGGACATGAAATTATTGAAAAAGGCTTTCGAGCGTACAAAATTTACCATGTCTTTATTAAATGACGCCATCAGTTTGGCAAATGGAATAAAGGCGCTTTTACTTAAAAAACGTTCACTCATTGATACTTTACTGAAATCACTGATATACGCACGTTGATTTTTCATATCATTGACGACTTTAGCATTTAATTCTGATAATTTAGGAGAATAGCGCTGCGTACTCCATACAAATAGAGGGATTAAAATTACAACTAGAAATATAACCTGTTTGGATAAAGAGGCTATAATCAGTAAAATGACTAAAGCGTTGATCGCATATAGAATCAAATATACAGGATATTTACCAAAGAAAAATTTGATTAGTTCATAGTTTTGTCCTAATTCTTGATTTATTTTACTGTCATTGATTTCAAATTTTGTTGAGTCATAATTTTTGAGATTATTAAGCGTTTTAGAGGTGATATTATTCCAGACAGCTCGCTCTTCTAATCCCCATAAATAATCTTCCAGGTAGAAGAAACCTTGTCCGAAAATTTGAATAGATACGGACAAAATGGCTAGTTGGACAAATAGTTGCCAATTTTGGGTAGAAATCGTATCTACAAATTTACCCATAATATAAGGAACAAGGATATTGAGTAGGATATTAATACTGACTATTAAAGTATAAAGTACCAGTATTTTCTTATTTGCATATTTTATTAACTTAAACATTGCTTACTTCCATGCTATAGTAAAATGATTGGACAAATTCTTTCAATTGCTGATAGATAGCTTTGATATAAAAATATTAATTTTCTATTAGAATATAATTAATAATATACCATTTCTATTTAAGCTGTACAATACTTTTTTGTTATTATTCCTTTTCGTTGAGTGCTATGAGCAAATTAGTAGTTGTCAGCATCTAATATATTTAGGGAATATTCAAGAATAAAGTTCATTCAGGAATGATTTTTGACCATTCAGGAAGGTTTGAACACGGCTCGTCAAAAATATGTCATAATCGTCTTAGCAAGAAGTAAAATTTTTAGGAAGAATGGATAATGATTCATCGATGGCCGCACGAAAAGAAAAGAGCGAGTAAAGTTGACCGCTATTTATTTGTTTATAGTTTACTAACTGTGTTATTTATCTCTAAAATATTTGTCTACAATGATACGATTTTGATAGATAAAGTGATGCTATTATTGATTCCGCTCCTTATCTTCTATGGGATTATTTTATTTGTTAAGGAAGGATAAAAGCCGCTGTTTATAAATGTTGGGTATTCATGGCACAGGTGAATTTAACAGATGAATTTTTTGAAAAAATAGTGATAAATAATAAGGAGGAGAATGAATATGAACAAACCAAACAAAATTTCACTAAAAACTTTTTTCTTTGAATCAGATCAGAATCCAAAATTATGGGAGACTTTTACAACAATTGTTCTTTGTGCAGCAGGGTTATATCTTCTAGGTGAAGCGATTGGGAAAGCAGTTTATTTTATGCTACATTAATGAATAACATGGTGTTTACAAGGAGAAAGATGGAATGTTCAAGAATATAAAAGGAAAATCAATGAAATATTATGGACTTGTGGCTGTGGGAGTGCTTATTTTCATATTGTTTTTAGCCATTTATCCAACGCTTTTTGCGACGATTTACGAAAGTGGAAAGATTTTGGTAGGAATTTAGCCCGAGCTTTGTTATCATAATACAACTTACCAATCAGTCATTTGTGCTAATGGCGGATTTTTTTACCGTCTCTTAATAATCTATCGTATAGAGAGGACTGTAAATTCTTTGACAGTTGCAAGTTTCAAAAACAGCTGTAAACCTTGTACGCCAACGGATAGATGGCTTTGATTCGTCTGAAAAAGTGTTGTATGTGAAAAGAAAAAAACTCCGACAAAGTACCAGACTTTATCGGAGTAGCGATTATGAAAAGATGTTCGCTTTTGGACGCTTGGGAATTTTGTAAAAGAGGAGCAATACCAAAGCTACACTCAAAGTTAAGGCTGCAAGTGAAAACATCACCTGATAATTACTATGTTCTAAAATCACGCCAAAAATCGTTTGGGCAAAAATAGAAGCCAGGTTGCGCACGGTTTGAATCAAAGCCAGTGCCGTCATTTGGTGTTTGGCCGGAATCAAGGTAGCGACCACTTTTAAGTTCATCATCACCACGACCATACCCGCGGGATGTTTGGCAAGAAAAGTCCAAAAAATTTGAATCGGCAAGTAAAGATTTAGCCCGAAACTTAAAAATTGCGCCAAAACAATACAAGTGGGCACGATTAAGAGAACTTTATTGCTGAAACGGTCCATAAATAAATAAGAGAAAAAGACTACCGGTACTTCACATAGAACCGCCCAAAATAAAATGTTAGACACTGTATGAATGGCTAGTCCCCGTGCTTGAAACATGGCTGGAATATAGGTGTTAGCCATATTCATCAAGCTATAAAATATCGCACTAATGAACAGATACTGTACAAATAAGCGGTTTTTAAATAACGATAAAAAGTGACTGTTCTCATGATTTTCTTCCGTTTGCTTGGCCTTTTCCAGAGCAGCCTGCTTGCGGTCATCTGGATGAGTAAGGGCCAGCCCCCCGATGGAAATCAGCATGGTTATCACAAAAGTAAAGAAAATTGCGCGCGGACTAATCCAATCATAGACTAGACCTGCCGCCTGCGAGCCTAGTGCATAGCCAATTGTCCCCCATACCCGAATCGAACCGTATTTGAAAGGACTGATGGTGGCGAATTTTTCCAAAACAGGATTACTGCCATTAATCAGTGCCAAGACCAAACTATAGCCCAATATCAATTCCCACAACGTGTCGGCATAAGCAAAACACAATCCGCCAACTGCTGCCAAGAAAAAGGTGACGCTATTGACCGATTTTAAGGAAAAGCGATCACTTAACGAACCAATAATCGGCTGGGCAATCATCGAACTCAAAAAAGAACCCGAAACCACTAGCGAAGTCTCACTCGCCGAATATCCCTTATCCATTAAATACACGGCAATCAAGCAAGAGAAAATTGCAAATGAGAAATAATAAAATAAATAAGCAACAACAAAACTCAGATAATTCCGACTGGTTTTCACAAAATAAAGCCTCATTTCTTACAGATTCTTCCTTCAAGATAGCATAGATTGAAAAAAAGCAAAAGCCCAAGATGTAACTAAATAGGATGGGGATTTTCCTGTAAATAAAACAAACTCCGCCAGCAATATACTGACGGAGCTTAAAAAGGAGTTTGAAAATGAAAAAGTGTTTAATATTAGGGTTGTTTGTTTGGGATGCTTTTATAATAAGCGATGAATGTGAAGAAAGTTTGAAGTAACTAAGAGAAAGTTGTAAAAAAAGCAAGAATCAAAGGTGAACAGTCCATAAAAACGTCAAAAAAGCTGGTAAACAACTTACCAGCTTAAAATATGTTAAATATTGCGTCCGAGCATTTCTTTGACTTGGGCTTGGACTGTTTCATTTTCTAAAAATTCATCAAAGGTTGTTTCCGCACGATCGACTACCCCTTTATCAGAAACGACGATGATACGGTTGGCCAAGGTTTGGATGAATTGATGGTCATGAGAAGCAAATAGCAGTGAACCAGTAAAACTCATCAAGCCATCGTTTAAAGCCGTAATGGACTCTAAATCTAGGTGGTTGGTCGGATCATCTAGCACGAGAACATTGGCTTTAGATAACATCAACTTCGAAAGCATACAGCGTACTTTTTCGCCTCCGGATAAGACATTGACTGGTTTTAAGACTTCATCCCCAGAGAATAACATCCGCCCTAGGAAACTACGCAAGAAGGTATTGTCATCTTCTTCCTTGCTAGCATATTGACGTAACCAATCGACAATGGTTAACTCGTTATCGAATTCTTTGGTAGTATCTTTTGGCAAATACGCTTGGCTAGTTGTCACACCCCAACGCACAGAACCCGTATCAGGCGTGATTTCACCCATAATTACCTTAAATAGAGTGGTGGTGGTGATATCATTATTGGCAATAAATGCGACTTTATCATCCTTATTAAGGGTAAAGCTAATGTTATCTAAAATCTTTTTACCATCGATAGTGACACTCACATTATCCACTTGCAATAAGTCATTACCGATTTCGCGTTCTGGTTTAAAGCCAACGAATGGATAGCGGCGAGAAGAAGGTTGGATATCTTCTAGGGTGATTTTTTCCAACATTTTCTTTCTAGAAGTCGCTTGTTTTGATTTTGACGCATTGGCACTGAAACGCGCGATAAATTCTTGCAATTCCTTGATTTGTTCTTCTTTTTTGGCATTTTGTTGGGCTTGTAATTTGGCAGCTAATTGGCTAGATTCTAACCAGAAATCATAGTTCCCAACATATAGCTTAATCTTGCCAAAATCAAGGTCCGCCATGTGGGTGCAGACTTTATTTAAGAAATGACGGTCATGGGAAACGACAATGACGGTATTTTCGAAGTTAATTAAAAACTCCTCTAACCAACTAATCGACTGGATATCTAAGCCGTTGGTCGGTTCGTCTAATAGTAACACGTCAGGCTTTCCAAATAGCGCTTGAGCCAAGAGGACTTTCACTTTTTGCCCAGCCGCTAGTTCACTCATCGTCACATGGTGCAATTCATCTGGGATATTCAATCCTTGCAATAATACAGCTGCTTCCATTTCAGCTTCCCAACCATTTAATTCGGCAAATTCGCCTTCCAATTCTGCCGCGCGAATCCCATCTTCATCAGAAAAATCAGGCTTCATATAAATGGCATCTTTTTCCTTCATAATGTCATAGAGACGTTTGTGCCCCATGATGACTGTTTCAATCACGGGATATTCTTCATAGTCAAAGTGGTTTTGCTTCAAGACGGCAAGACGTTCATCTGGCCCAAGCGTTACCACACCAGTTGAAGGTTGTAACTCACCTGCTAAAATTTTTAAAAAGGTAGATTTCCCCGCACCATTGGCACCGATTAAACCGTAGCAATTCCCCGGGGTAAACTTAATATTCACTTCATCAAACAATTTGCGATCTGAAAAATGTAAACTAACATCACTTACTGTTAACAAGGCATTCCCTCACTTTTTTATTTAGTCAATTCATTATATCGATGAATGCAAGAAGTTGCAATGAAAAGTAAACGAAAAGCAAAGTAGAGGTCGATATTAGGGACAAAAAGCTCTTTGTAAACTAGAGCTTTGTATAATAATTTATGAGAGGAGGGGATAACATGTTTACCTTGTTGGGATGGATTATCAGGTTGTAAAAAAAGAACAATTGGCTGTTTAGTTAATAAATAGCTAATTGTTCTTTTTGTTATTTGCGATATTTATATAATAATGAATATCTTCTTGTATCATTGTACTTAATTCTACAAAACCAATGGACTCAAGATACTGACGATAAAGTGTTAAATTCGGATGTATCTGTTGCGTTTTTAGGATATCAGCTAAGTAGAAATGAATTTTTGCCATGGTGAGTTCGAAAAGATTATTTTTTTGATAGGCAATAGAAATCGCTTGTTGAACTATTTCTTGGCATGTTTGATAGTCTAAATTTTTTAAATAAAAATCACTTAAGTTAATCAGTAAACGTAAATATAGGTAGATATACTCATCTGAATTGTTCTTTTTATTTACTTTTTTATAGATTTGCTGCGTGATAAGAGGTAAGGTATCCATATCAAATATAAATAGAAAATTAGCCAGTAAATTCAGCTCATATATTCCCCATTCAGATACTCTAGACAGATAATCTAAAATTTCTTGATAACGTGTGTGATGGATGATTCGGTGGTTTTGATGATACTCGATAATGGCTTCTAGCAATAGTTTTTCATGTTGAATGCGTAAATTTTTCTCATCAACTATTGGAATTTTTGTCAATAAATGTTTCATTTCAGCAATATCATGCGCATTGACAGCAGCTTCAATTTTAATTTTTCGTTGGAAATCTTCTTGGTAAATAGATTCCTTTAAACAAAGATCAAATTCATGCAAACTGACATTCAATCTTCTAAGTAGTTGTAGAAATTTATCAAAAGAACAGTAGTAGTTCCCATTTTCCAATTCAGAGAGATGCGATCTAGATAGAATACCTGCTGAAAGTTCTTTTTGTGTCAATCCTTTTTCTAAGCGAATTCTCTTTAGTATTTTTCCATATTCTTCCATAAGCTCCTCCTTTTTTTAGTTTAAAAGATAAACGAGTGTCCGTCAATATACTCTCCAAAGAACCCATGAATTTAATTGATGTCGGAATACGGAACAAAAAACGAGAAAAATCTTTTTTCAAGATATAATGAAGAAAAGATGAGTAAATTATTAAATCCTATCTTTTATCTAGCTAGAATAATTTTATTTGTAAAGGATGTGATTTTATGAATATTTCAGAGGGAAAAGTATCAACACCAGTACAACGTTCAATTAGAATCAAAGTATCAGGCAGCATTGATATTTGTGTAGGTTCAAATTAAAAAAGATAGGCTCGTGTTTATTTGACACGAGCTCATTTTATAATAAGGATGATATGTAATGTATATTCGACTTAAATCAGAAAAAGATTGGTTATTAAAAAAGGATGGGATATTTTTATCTACTCCTAATCATCAAATTGAAAAAGTTATTAATACAGATAATAATTTAGAGTTTTTTAATTTTATTAAATTTCTTGAAGATTTCCGAACAAATGATGAGATAGAAAGCTATACATATCTAACAAGTGAGGAAAAAAGTGATGTGTTGAGTTACTTAGATAGTAATAAGTATATACAGAAAAGTAATGATAAATTATGTCTAACAAGAAATGATTATTTTTTTAATATTTTTCCTGGAGTTGAAAGTGGATCTATTCTGAGTAGGATAAAGGAAAAAAGATTGATAATAGTTGGATTAGGGACTATTGGCAGTTACCTTGTAGATCTATTTTCTAGGATTGGTTTTGAAAATATAATCATTATTGATGGAGATAAAGTTGAAGAAAAGAATATTTCTGCACAGTTATATTATTCAAGTGATATAGGAAATTATAAAGTTGATGTGTTGAAACAAAGATTTGAAGAAAAGGTTACAGCAATCAATAAGTATATATCGAATTTCGAAGATTTAAAGGCAACTGTTGGTGGCTTTAGTGAAGATGATATTGTGATTAATGCCGCTGATGATTATAAGTTAACATTAAGCCTTGCTGAATCTATTGTAAATAAAATATTTATCGGCTCATTGATTGTTTGTGGATATGGTCCATTATTAGTAACCGCATATTTAATAAATAATGAGAATAAGGCAAAGTTTCTTATTGAATATGTGACACAGCTTTTAAACGAGAGAAAAAAAGAAGAGAGGATAAGTAGAAATTCAGGTATCTGTTTAAATGGCTTTATCGGCTCATTTTTCGTGGCAAAAATGATAATTGATTTATTCTTGGAAATTGATTCAGAAGTCGCAAGCTATAATTTTGTAAATAATGAATTTTATTTAACTTCAGAAATGGAGGAATGAAATGAAAAGGTGTTTTTTACAGCGTAAGGGACTCAATGTGTTGGTTATGTTGATGATTGTGACTTCCTCAGGCTTAAAAATCTATTCGGCTGTTTTATTAACAACGATTACGAATGAATTGCTTGCAAAACATTGGCGGCAGTTTTTGTTTTATTTGTTATTGCAAGGTGTTGTTTATACTTTGGCTTGTGCAATAAGTGGATGGAATAGTTGGTTTCAAGAATATGTTATTCAAAAAATGATTAATGATTTGCGCATTCATTTAACGGAAAAATTGACACAAACCTCCTATCAACAAAATCAAGCAAAAGGTGCAGGGAGTTTTGTTTCATGGATGACGAATGATATGCAGATGATAGCCGATCAAGGATTTCCGGCTGTCTATCAAATGATTGAACATTGCACGATGCTGCTCTTTTCGATTGTAGTGTTAGTCAAAATGCATTATTCCTTAATGATTGTCTTTGCATTTTTAAGTTTATTCACCCTTTACTTACCACGATTAGCGAACAAACCACTCATGCAGCGTTTCCAAGAATTAACCGTTGAAAACGAACACTTTACCGGCAAGATGAGCAATTTATTTCAAGGATATGCAACGTTATATGTACTCAATGCGTTAAGTTATTTACCCAAAAAAGTGCAACAATTCAGTCTACAGTTAGCCAAACGGAATGTCCGTGCGGCAAAAGTGCATGCCTTTTCGACTTTTCTCAGTTCATTTGCCAATGTTTTTAGTCAGATCGTGATTACCGGATACAGTGGTTGGTTGATTTTTCGCAGCATTATTTCATTTGGTGCTTTTTTGACTATTGAAAATCTAAGTGCCAACGTGATGAATGCAATGGGGAATTTGGCGAACTGTTTGATTATGATTAGCAGTGTCCAACCTATTTTTGACAAGTATGAACCGCTGCAACGAAAAGAAAAGCAGCAAATAATCAATCAAAAACTGCTCGATCATACCTTGCAATTGGAAAATATTGATTTTTCATATGATGACAATATTATTTTTAATCAACTGAATCTAACCTTTGAAACTGGAAAAAAATATGTAATTACTGGAGCGAGTGGTTCGGGCAAATCGACCTTGTTCCACCTATTAACGGGTAAGATTTCTCCTACTAATGGCAAGTTGACCATTGGTGGTGTGGATTATATGGAGTTATCCGCCGAGCAAATTCATGAAGAAATTAGTTATGTTGACCAAGTACCGTATGTCTTTGAAGCGAGTATTGAGGAAAACTTAACTTTACTTCAAGATTTTAGTAGCCAGCAATTGCAACAAGTCTTAACCTCGACGCAACTCGCTCAGGTCACTACGCAATTGCCTCAACAATTAGCGACTCAGCTCGGGCCTAGTGAATTAGAGCTATCAGGTGGACAAAAACAACGCTTGGCTTTAGCTCGGACTTTACTGCGGGATACACCGATTTTGTTATTAGACGAAACAACAGCTAATTTAGATAAAGCCACCGCCGAACAAATTGAACGGTATCTATTGTCCTTGCCTAATCACACGGTTATTATGATTACCCATCATTTAAATCTTAAACTAGCTGGATTGTATGATGAGGTCATTGATTTAAGTAAATTATAAAAAGGAGTGTTGGAATATGGCAAAAGAAAATCAACAAAAGAAACACAGCATTGAAATTCAAGGGAGTTTTCGTTTTGGCGATGCGAAACAAACCATCCGCAAAGTGTTCAAAAAAATCTTCAAATTCTAAAAAAGCGTGTTGCCAAAGTGTATGGCAACACGTTTTTAGGTTTCTTTAATCAGTAATTTTGTACCGGTGATGATATTTACAGGCGTATTTTGTTGGCCATTCATAATACTTTGAATCAAAATGGCTCCATAAGTCCCCATTTGGCTGGCATTCAACTCAACGGTACTAAGTTTAGGGGTCATATAATTACCTACCTCTACATTACCAAAGCCAATGATTCGAACTTGTTCTGGACATGGAATTTGTCGTTCATTCAATGCTCGTAATGCTCCGATGGCCATAGTATCGCTATTGATAAAAAAGGCAGTAGGCAAATCCTCTTTTAGCGTATCGATTGCTTGAATCATTTGTTGATAACCACTATCAATGCTAAAATCTCCTAAGAAAATATAGTCTTCGTTTAATTTTCCGCGTTTTTTCATCTCGTCACGAAAAGTTTTTGCTCGTGGATCCATAATGTGATTTTTTAAACTATATTTATTCTTTCCTTCAATCATACCAATTTTTTCATGACCTTCTTGTTCGAAATATTCAATAATTTTTGTCACCGAATATTTGAAATCAATAGTTACGCAGCTGATATCTTCATAAAGCGTATCTTGATTGATGATAACTAGAGGTTTGTTTAAATTTCTTAATTGTTGCAAATTCTTTCCGTGATATTCTCCAACTGCAATAATCCCATCAATAGTATTTTCATCCGGTAATGAATCATTAAAATCAGAACGAATAATTTTGTATCCGGCAGTTTTTAATGTACTTTCCAATCCCCACAAAATAGAGCGCATAAAGAGATCAGCGAGTGTAATTTCTTTTGTATACCAATTTGTAATGGCGATGGTACCAATAGCATTATTCGTATTTTTATTACTTTTTACTATATAATTGAGTTTTTCGGCAACAGCTAAAACTCTTTTTCGGGTCTCTAAACTGACTTGAATGCTTTCATCCCCGTTTAATATGCGTGAAACTGTACTGCTTGAAACATTGGCTAATTCAGCGATTTCTTTGATTGTCGGCATCATGATTCTCCTTTACAGCGTATTCATTTCCATTATATCAAAAAAATAAGTGTTGCTACAAAAAAATCTCAAATTGTTCAAACAAGCAATCTCCCGACTAAATATATTTACTAAAACTATTGAAATTTAGTAAATATAGAGTTAAAATGAAAATGAAAACGGAAACATGGTGCGTGTGATTAATAAAAGTTATGAGGGATAGGGCTTTTGGACGCTTCATGAAAAAGAGGTTAATGGGTGCAAAGATTGTGTGGTAAGCAAACAAAGCTTAATAAATTAAAAATGAGGAGGAGTTTTTGATGAGTGAAATATCCACAGTACAAATCATCTTGCTAACAATATTAGCAATGTTAGGAGGGATTGATCCATATATTTCCGGCTTACAACTGAGCAAACCCGCAATTGCAGGATTTTTAGCTGGAATTATCATGGGAGATATTCAAACAGGGCTTTTAGTTGGCGCAACATTACAATTGATGGTTTTAGGTGTAGGAACTTTTGGTGGTGCTTCTATCCCAGATTTTGGTACAGGCGCAATCATCGGAACCGCATTAGGAGTTGTGAGTAATAAAGGATTAGAATTTGCGATAGGGATTTCTGTGCCAGTGGGATTGTTATTGGTGCAATTAGATATTTTGGCTCGTTTTTGTGGTATCTATTTCTTGCACCGTGCAGATAAATATGTGGAACAAGGCGAATTTCATAAAATTAATCGCGTTGCTTGGCTGAGCTTATTACCTATTGCACTTTCAAGAGGGATTCCAGTGGGGATTTCATTGATTTTCGGTAATGCAGTTGTGAAAACCATCTTAACCTATGCACCAGATTGGTTAATGGGTGGACTAAAATTGGCCGGTGCAGTCTTACCGGTTGTCGGAATTGCCATTTTGTTAAGATACTTGCCAGTTAAAAAGTTTGTACCATATTTGATTATCGGTTATTTATTAGCAGCTTACTTACAAGTACCGATGATGGGAATTGCCCTATTTGGTTTAGCATTAGCAATTATTTACTATAAGAAATTACAAGAAAAACGCCAGATCCAAGAAAAATTACAAAACTCAGTAGCTGTGGCTGTGGAAGGAGAAATTGACGATGACGAAATCTAATTATGAATTAACCCCACAAGATTTACGCCAAGTGAGTCTACGTTATATGTTTGGTGGACAACTAGGATGGAACTATGAAAGAATGATGTCAGTAGCTTATGCACGTGCGATTTATCCTGCCTTAGCAAAAATGTATGACGATAAGGATGAGTTAAAGGCAATCATGCAAACGGAGCTACAATTCTTTAATACGAGTCCTTTCCTCAGCGCTTTTATTATCGGTATGGACCTAGCCATTCAATCAGAAGAAGGAATTGAATCTAAAGAAACAGTAGCTGCCTTAAAGACAAGTATGATGGGTCCGTTTGCTGCTATTGGTGATGCTTTATTCGGTGCAGTAATTCCTACAATTTTAGGGTCATTAGCTGCCTATATGGGATTAGAAGGGAATCCATTAGGGGTTATTCTATGGCTAGTCGTTGCAGCGATTATTTTAGGCCTACGTTATTTTGAATTACCAATTGCTTATAAACAAGGAAAGAAATTGATTTCAACCATGAGTGGCTTGCTTCAAGATTTAACCGAGTCTGCTACGTTGTTAGGTGTGTTAGTCATTGGTGGTTTGGTACCGACAGTTGTAAAAGTAATGGTGCCTTTTAAAATTGTAATAGGTAAAAAAGACGTTTTATTACAAACGGATATGCTTGACAAAATTATGCCAGCGCTTGTGCCAATAGCGCTTGTAGGATTAGCTTATTATTTGCTAGGAAAGAAGAGCTTAAATTCAACACGAGTAATTTGGATTTTCTTGATTTTATCAATTATCTGCTATAGTTTGAAGATTTTAGCTATCGGATAATTTATTTAGAAAGGGAGGGTATTAATGTCAGATAGTAGACCAAATGTAGTGCTTATTGTTGTCGATCAAATGCGTTCAGATGCATTGTCTATCAATAGTGTGGATCAGTTCATCAGTACACCGACTTTAGACATGATGGCAAGTCAAGGTTATAACTTTGAAAATGCTTATTCTACCGTCCCAAGTTGTGTTCCAGCTAGAGTTGGCTTATTAACTGGATTAAATCCTGAACATTCTGGTAGAGTGGGCTATGAAGATGAGGTAAATTGGGATTATGAAAATACTTTACCTGCATTTTTTAGAAATGAAGGCTATCAAACGGAATGTATAGGAAAAATGCATGTCTATCCTTCTAGAAAACGGTTAGGCTTCGACCATGTTCGCTTGCATGATGGTTATTTGCATGTGGATCGCAAGTATGATAAGCGATACGGGGAACAGTTTGAAAATAGTAGTGATTACTTGAAATTTTTAAAAAGCGAATTAGGTTTTCATGCGGATATGATCGATGATGGGCTGCATTGCAATTCATGGCAGGCAAGACCTTGGATGCATGAAGAGTATTTACATCCAACCAATTGGGTAGTTAGCGAGGCGATTGATTTCTTGAAAACCAAGGATCCCACTGTCCCATTTTTCTTGAAATTATCTTTTGAAAAACCACATGCCCCTTTAAATCCGCCGAAATATTATTTTGACCAATATATGCAAAGATTAACAGAAGATATTGATCTGCATATTGGCAATTGGGAAGAAAAACCTACAGGCGTACCAGATATTACAGCGCTAAAGGGATGCCTAAAACCCGACGCACAAAAGAGAATGCTTGCTGGCTATTACGGTCTTGTCTCACATATTGATGAACAGATTAATCGATTATTGATTGCTTTAAAAGAATTTCGACATGATAAAGATACGATTATTTGTTTTGTTTCTGACCATGGGGACCAGCTAGGAGAGCACTATCTATTCCGAAAAGGCTATCCCTATCAAGGAAGTATCCATATTCCCTTGTTTATTTATGATCCAGGCAATCTCATAGAAGCGCCGAATCATAAAATACGCAGATTAGTGCAATTACAAGATATTTTTCCGACTTTGGTGGATCTTGCATTGAAGAAAGAGGCAAAAACAGATGGAATGAGTATGCAATCTCTGTTGTTTGATTGTCATGCAGGTTGGCGTAAACAAATTCATGGAGAGCATAGTCTTGGGGAAGATTCAAGTCAATTTATTCTTACAGAAAAGTACAAGTTTATTTGGTACCCTGTAAAAAATGAATATCAACTCTTTGATTTACAGCTTGATCCATTTGAACAAAATAATTTAGTAAATATAGAACAATTTAGTTATTTAGTAAATGAATTCAAAGAAAATATGGTGCAGATTTTGCAGCATCGGGAAGAAGGATTTGTGCAGAATAATCAATTAGTCCAAGTACCATTGGCGCATATTACTGCCACATTAAAACACAGAAGCACAGCGAATGAATGAGACTCATACGAACAAAGGAGTGAATCAGCGTGAAACGGATTTCCATTTTGATTAAACCAGCTTCGTCGTTATGCAATATTCGGTGCAAATACTGCTTTTACGCTGATGTTTCCTCCTTAAGAGAAGTCAAATCTTATGGCAAAATGACCAAAGAGACGGTTGAAAAAATGGTGCCCAATCTCTTTAAAGACTTAAATGATGGGGATGAACTCCATTTGGCTTTTCAAGGGGGAGAGCCTACTTTAGCTGGATTGAATTATTTTAAGCATGTCATCCATTGTGTTGAGCAACAGACCAAAAAGGTGAATGTTAGTTATGCCATTCAAACCAATGGCATGATTATCAATGAAAAATGGTGCCAATTTCTCAAAGAAAACAACTTTTTGGTAGGTTTATCTATTGATGGGACCCCTACTTTTCATGATAAAAATCGCTTAGACGCCAAACAAAATGGGACTTTTCATCGAGTGTTACAGACAAAAAAATTATTTGACCAATATGAAATAGCCTACAATGTTTTATGCGTGGTAACGGAAGAATTGTCCTACCACGCCAAAGAAGTCTTTGATTTTATCCAGCAACAAGGGATTTCATACATCCAGTTTATCCCTTGTCTAGCAGAACTCAATGCGACAGAACCTAATTCATACGCTTTAACCCCTCAAGGATATGCTCGTTTTTATCGCGAAATGCTTTCGTACTGGCAAAAAGAATTAACTAAAGGACATTATTTCTCAATTAAGCAATTTGATGACATTATCAATTTATTGGTGCGCCATCAAGTTACTGCTTGTGGCATGCTAGGGAATTGTCAAATCCAATATGTGATTGAAGGCGATGGCAGTGTCTTTCCTTGTGATTTTTATGCTTTGGACGAATATTATTTAGGAAATATTTGTGAAATTGGACTAAAAGAAATGTTTTTAAGTAAGGTTTCCAAGAGATTCTTATGTTCTCGTCCAATGGCTACTTTACCTAAAATGTGTGAGTCGTGTCCGTTTTACCAAATGTGTAGAGGAGGATGTAAACGATTGAATGAGGCGATGTATGTAGATCAACAAAATCAATTTTGCGGATATCAAACGTTATTAGAGGAATTTGTCCCACGAATCAATGAGTATTTGTATCTGTTGGAAGGATGCCGCCTATGATAGGAATTATCTATTTTTTAGTTATCATCCTAGCCAATAGCGTGGGAGCTGTCTCTGGGATGGGTGGCGGTGTGATTATTAAACCGGTGATGGACTTTTTCCATTTCCATGATGTCGCTTCTATTTCCTTTTATTCTAGCTTTGCTGTTTTAGTCATGGCGATGGTTTCGACTTATCGACAAATCAAATACGGTTTTGAAATGAAATGGTTGAAAATGATTGCTTTGGCAGTAGGGGCTGTTTTAGGGGGCTATCTTGGCAATTTTGGTTTTTATTTTATGAAGTCATTTTACCATTCAGACTCAATCGTCAATGGCATCCAAATTATTTTAACGATTATTACTTTGGTGGCGGCGTTTCTCTATTCTTATCAGAGTAAACATTTTGCGTTTCATTCCCTTCTGAGCTTTACGATTTGTGGATTAATTTTAGGCTCTTTAGCGAGTTTCTTAGGTATTGGTGGGGGCCCGATTAATGTTTCATTGTTGATTTTAATGTTTGGAATGCCATTAAAAGAGGCGACGATTTATTCTATCTGCACCATTTTATTTTCTCAATTAACCAAGGTGATTACGGTTGGTGTATCTACCCATTTCATAGGGATTGATTTGAAAATGTTAATGTATATTATACCGGCAGCCGTTTTAGGTGGAATTATCGGAGCGTTTTTAAGCAAACAACTAAAAACAGCCCAAGTTAGAAAGGTGTATCAAGTGGTGGTTTTGCTTGTGATTACGCTGAATATGTATAATGGCATACGGTTCATTTAGGCGGACCATCTTAACAAATATTGATTCTTCAAGTATAATAGTAGAAAACGTTTGCTTAGAGAGTGAGGGGTTCGACATGTCATCAGAAAAGAAACCAGAACAGCGAAATCAAGAACAATTAACCACGGAAATGGGCCTCATTATTCATGGTGGAAATGCTAAAAGTTTATTCTTTGAGGCGATTTATGCAGCGAAAAAGGGCGATTTTGAACAAGCGTATCAGAAACTAAAAGAAGCGGATGAAGAATTATTAAATGCACACCAAACACAAACCCAAATGCTCACTCAAGAGGCAGCGGGTCATCCAATAGAGGTGCATCTTTTAACTATCCATTCTCAAGACCATCTCATGAATGCACTCACTTTTAGAGAATTGGCTGAAGAAATGGTTGAATTGCATAAAGAATTAGCGCTGATTAAGGCACAACTTTAGCTAAAGTTCGGATATACAATCAACGAATATCAAAAACAAGTAGGTGTTTAGAGGCTCTTTGTCAAGTAGTGTTGCTGGCAATTAAGTCGATTAGAGAGAAAGTTATTTTATGAATGCTTTCTCTCTTTTTTTTATTTTCTTTTCTTTTTTCAATCGACGCTTATGTACGAACAGGTGGCTGAAGTGTGCAAGGGTGGACTTGTCCACTTGCGTAGCCCTTGCACAGCTGTTAAAGCCATCTGTTACCATGTGTGGGTGATTGAGGAAAGGTTTTAAGCAGTTTTTCTTCTACATTTTCGTTTCTTTGGTTTTTTTGTTTGCCAATTTTCCTCGTATAAAAAGATTCTTCTTCGCATATTTCCAAAGTTTCTAGATCCAAAAGCAATTCGTTGAAATACTTTGATTAAATTATTTTTACCTTCTAGTTTTCCGTTTGAATAAGGCAGTTTTAGAGCATTCTTTACATTGCGCGTTTGTTTGGTTAAGTATTTAATTGACTTTTTAAAATCTTTATCTAAGTCTTGAGGTAAGTTATAGAGTATATTGAAAAATTTGTTGTATTCCTTTTTGTGAAAGTGTCCAAGCAGACTTTGATAAATCTGATAACATTGCTTAAATCCTTCATCAAATGAGAGTAAGGTATCTACGACTTCTGTTTGAGTGACGAATTTTTTATCGAATAATGGGTACTGTGAACGTTTCACGTAATCCAGATTATCCTCGTATGTTAAAACGAATTTCCAATATCTTTTCAATTTTGTATAGTGTCGAGATTCCTTTTTTTGTTCTTTCATGACTTGAATTCGTTTATTATTCAAAGCACGAGTCAATTGCTGGATAATATGGAAACGATCAATGATAATTTCTGCATTAGGAAATATTTCTTTGATAGCATAAGGATAAGAGGCATTCATATCCATTACCACATATTTCACACGGCATCGGTTCTCCAAGCTAAAGTGCAGAAAATAGTCTTTAATCGCAAAATCCCTACGATCATTTAGAATATCAATAATTTTCCCAGTTTCTCCATCACTAAAAATATAGCAAAATTTTGTATTACAATCTTTCGTTCCTTTGAATTCATCAACCAATAGGCATTCAGGTAATTTTGGTAGGTATAAGGATTCACCTCATAAGTGTAGGACTTCAGGATACGTTCAACCGTTTTAAGGGAAACGAAGTAACGATTAGCAATATCGGTCATAGAACATTTTTGCTTTAAATCATTAAGAATAGCGAATTTCAATGCTTTTGAAATGTAGCAATTTTTATCAACGATATTTGTAATAGCGCTGAAAGTATGATCGCAATCTTTACAACGATATCGCTGCTTGTATAAACGAAGATAAGTGGGAACATTTTGATAGGGAATCCTTTGAATTAGGCTAGCTTTGGGCGTATGTTTAATGACGGAACCAATTACCCCACATTCAGGGCAACAGTATGGATTTTCAGGGTATGATAGCAAGCCAGAAAAGACTTTAGAAGGAACACCATGTACTATCTCTTCAGAAAGTGCATCCGCAAAAGTAGAGAAAGTAATATTATCATCTTTAATCGAAAGAAGTTTTTTGATAAAAGTAGTTGTACTTAGACAGTTTTTTTTGATTTTATTTAGTAAAGACATCTTGTTTTACTCCTTAATGGTTTTGGTCGACTTAATTATAGAGGAAACAGATGTCTTTTTCTATTATTATGATTATAAAAAAGATATTCAGTGTTATCCTCCATTTGAGTAACAACACTAAATATCATAGACTCGTAAAAGGTAGGTAGCTGATTTTTTGTGAAAGGGGTGTGAATATTTTTATTTGTTCCTACTTGAAAAATTTGTACCAATATGTTATAACTATGGTGTAATCAGAAAACGTTTGCATCTAAAAAAAGATGTGCGTAGGAGGAATTATTATGGCAAAAGAAACAATTATGTTATGTTGTGCAGCAGGGATGTCTACAAGTTTATTAGTGACAAAAATGAAAGAAGCTGCCGAAAAACAAGGAAAAGACGCAGAAATTTTTGCCGTTTCAGCGAGTGAAGCGGATCATGAATTAGATTCAAAGAAAATTGACGTGGTATTATTAGGCCCACAAGTTCGTTACATGCAAAACGACTTCAAGAAAAAATTAGCTGGCCGTAACAATGGCGCAGATATTCCTTTAGCAGTTATCGATATGCGTGCATATGGTATGATGGATGGTGCCGCAGTCGTTACTCAAGCCTATGAATTAATGGGTAAATAATTAGGTAAAGAGGGATAAAATGGCAGAGGAAAAAACAAAAGAACAACGTGACCAAGAACAATTAATGGCTACCATGGGGCTAATTATCAATGGTGGAAATGCCAAAAGTTTAGCATTTGAAGCGATTTATGCAGCCAAAGAAGGCAAATTTGACGAAGCACAAGAAAAGCTAAAAGAAGCTGATGAAGCTTTAGTAGAAGCACATAATTCACAAACAGAAATGCTAGCTCAAGAAGCAGCTGGTCATCCAGTAGAAGTGCATTTATTAACAGTCCATTCACAAGATCACTTAATGAATGCAATTACTTTCAAGGATTTAGCTGGTGAAGTGGTGGCTATCCATCAAGAATTAGCTGAAATTAAAGCCAAATTAGCAGAATAAAATCAAATTGTAAAAGGGGGCAAATTTTTAGTCCCCTTTTTTGTTAGGAGGTATTATTTTGAAACGCGAATTAGGAGTTTCTATCTATCCAGATCATAGTGATGCCCAAAAAGACCGCCAATATCTCAAGCGCGCGGCTGAATTAGGTTTTACGCGGCTATTTATGAGCATGCTAGAATTCAGCGAAGGTAAAGAAGCAGTCAAGGCGAAGTTCCAATCGATTACCCATTATGCCAAAGAGTTAGGCTTTGAAGTGAGTTTGGATGTTTCACCGGCGATTTTCTCTCAGCTTGGTATATCTTATCAGGATTTAGGCTTTTTTGCGGAACTAGGCGCAGATATTGTTCGTTTAGATGAAAGTTTTGATAGCGCTACCGAGGCGATGTTGACGTATAATCCATACCAATTAAATATCGAATTAAATATGAGCAATAACGTTCTACAACTGGAAAATATGCTTTCTTATCAAGCCAATCGACCATTTATTTACGGCTGTCATAATTTCTATCCGCAACGCAATACCGGCTTAGGCTACGAGTTTTTTATCGAGTGTTCGCGTCATTATAAAGCGCAAGGCATCAAGACTGCGGCGTTTGTTTCTAGTCATGTTGGCAATCTAGGCCCTTGGAATGTCAATGATGGCCTGCCTACTTTAGAGATGCACCGTGATTTACCGATTGACGTCCAAGCCAAACATTTATTTGCGACTGATTTAATCGATGTGGTGATTATCGGTAATGCTTATGCGAGTGAGGAAGAATTAGTGGCCTTATCGCAAGTCAATCGTTATCAAATCGAATTGACAGTTGAAACAGTGCCGGACATCTCGCCAATTGAAGAAAAAATTATTGATTATCCGCAACACGTACGACGCGGAGACATCAATGAATTTGCGGTCCGTTCTTCTCAAACACGCGTCATTTACAAAGATGTGGCTAATCCTGCACATGACCATCAATCGCCTTTTGCTTATGGGGATGTCGTGATTGGTAATGATGACTTTGATCGTTACAAGAATGAATTACAGATTGTCTTGACCGCGCACGAAGATTCTCGTAAAAATAAAGTCGGCCAAATCGCCAAAGAAGAGCAAATTTTACTACCATTTATTCAACCATGGACAAAATTTAAACTCAAACGCAAATAAAACCATTCCGGAAGCTTCTTTTAATAGAGGCTTCTTTTTTTTTGTACTGGGTGTTGTGAATTTTATTTTTAACCCTCTAAATAACGAAAACTGTTTTTTAATATAATAAAACACATTATATAAAGCCTGATAATAGCCACTTGAATACTGATTATTTGATGAAATCTTATTTTTTAATTGATTAGCACTTGACTAATTTGTACCAATCAATTAAACTTATGGGTGTAATTAGAAAGCGTTTTACAAAAAGTGCTTAAGGAGCGAATCGCAATGACAAAATTACCAGAAAATTTTTTATGGGGCGGTGCGGTGGCTGCCCATCAATTAGAAGGCGCTTGGCAAGAAGGCGGAAAGGGAATGAGTGTCGCCGATGTGATGACTGCGGGTCGTCATGGAGTACCACGTGAAATTACGGATGGCGTCTTACCAGGTAAATATTATCCAAACCATGAAGCGATTGATTTTTACCATCACTATAAAGAAGATATCGCCTTATTTGCAGAAATGGGCTTTAAGTGTTTCCGTACTTCGATTGCTTGGACACGTATTTTTCCAAAGGGCGATGAGTTAGAACCAAATGAAGCGGGTCTACAATTTTATGATGATTTGTTTGATGAATGCTTAAAACACGGCATCGAACCAGTTGTCACTTTATCTCACTTTGAGTTGCCATTCCATTTAGTTAAAGAATATGGTGGCTTTACGAACCGCAAGACCATTGATTTCTTTGTTCGTTTTGCAACGGTTTGTTTTGAACGTTATAAAGATAAAGTGAAATATTGGATGACTTTTAATGAAATCAATAACCAAGCAAATTATCAAGAAGATTTCGCCCCATTTACCAACTCAGGAATTGTTTATAAAGAAGGCGATGACCGTGAAGCGATTATGTATCAAGCTGCACACTATGAGTTAGTGGCCTCCGCATTAGCAGTCAAAGCCGGTAAAGCAATCAACCCTAATTTTGAAATCGGTTGTATGATTGCGATGTGTCCGATTTATCCAGCTACCTGTAAACCAGCTGATATCTTGATGGCGCAAAAAGCGATGGAAAAACGTTATTACTTCGCTGATGTTCATGTCCATGGTTTCTATCCAAATCATATTTTGAAATACTGGGAACGTAAAGGGATCAAGGTCGACTTCACTAAAGAAGATGAACAAATCTTACGTGAAGGTACGGTTGATTATATTGGATTTAGTTATTATATGTCCTTTGCGATTGATAGTCATCGCAAAAATAATCCACACTTTGACTACCTTGAAACAGAAGACTTAGTGAAAAATCCATATGTCAAAGCGAGTGAATGGGATTGGCAAATTGATCCACAAGGCTTACGTTACAGCTTGAATTGGTTTACGGATATGTATCATTTGCCATTATTCATTGTTGAAAATGGTTTTGGTGCGATTGATAAGGTCGAAGAAGATGGTATGGTACATGATGATTATCGTATTGAATATTTAGGTGCCCATATTAAAGAAATGATCAAAGCCGTGGATGAAGATGGTGTTGATTTGATGGGCTACACTCCTTGGGGCTGTATCGATTTAGTGTCAGCCGGTACAGGAGAAATGCGTAAACGTTATGGCTTTATTTATGTAGATAAAGACGATGAAGGTAATGGTACTTATGCGCGTTCACCTAAATTATCTTTCAACTGGTATAAAGAAGTCATTGCTTCAAATGGCGAAAATTTACTTTAGATTTTAAGTTGCTTCTATTTTTAGTGAAGTAAACAATGATAAATGCTACTGGAGGAGTATGAGAATGGTTAATCAAGAAAAGATTACTTTAAAACAAAGAAGACAGGAAACGAGCTTGAACACCATGTATTTCAATCGTTATTTGCTCATTCGCTACATGACGGCTGCTTACTTCTTCAGTAATATGTATTGGGCGTTTTTACTAATTGGTTATCATCAAATGACAGCCATTATACCAATCACTCTATTTTTAGTAGGGATTTTGGTGGTAATTGAACAAGTGAAAAAATATTGGCACAAGGAAAGTCGACTACCCTTTGCAAAATATTATTATTACGCTCAAGGTTTGGTCAATCTTGTGGGGATTTTAAGCTATTTGACGCCTTTTTCTGACCAACTATTTCCATTTATGTCTGCAAAAGGTATGCTACCGATGATTTTATGGCTTGGTTTAGGATTAGTTGGGTGTGTCATTTTAGAAAAAAGAATTCATGCGATTGAACAAAATAAAGATCGTGCGTTAACTATCATCAAAGAATATGAAGCAACTTTAAAATAAAAATTACAAAGGGGATTTTTTTATGGAAAACAACAAGGCTTTTGCATTTTTAGAAAAGTACTTAATGGGTCCTATGGGTAAGATGAGTCAGTGGCGTATCGTACGCGGTGTGATGGCCGCTGGGATGGCGTCTATTCCATTTACTATCGTTGGGTCAATGTTATTGGTGTTAAATATTTTGCCGGACACTTTTACGTCATTAAAAGGATTTTTTGATGCTTCTATTTTCAGAGTAAGCGCGTTGTACATGACAGCTAATACTTGTACAATGGGTATTTTGGCATTATATTTTTGTTTGGTTTTCGGTTATGAATACACTAAAATTCATCATGATGAAGAAAAAGTAGATGTGAACCCTCTAACAGGTGCTTTGCTTTCAATGCTTGCTTTCTTCATGTGTATCCCAGAATTGATTTTCGAAGATGGCTATATGACTCTAGTAAACATTGTAGATACAAAAAATAGTGTATTTACAATCAATGGTTTTTCAATGGGCAGTACTATTACTCGTTTAGGTTCTACTGGTATTTTTACTGGTATTGTAATGAGTATTTTAGCTGTTAAAATCTATTACTACTTAGTGAAAAAAAATGTTATTATCAAAATGCCTGATACAGTTCCAGCAGGTGTATCTCGTTCATTTAGTGCACTTATCCCTTCATTTGCAATTGCATTTGCCGTAATGATTATTAATGGTATTTTAGTATTCTTCAATACAGATATCTTCAAAATGGTCGCAATTCCATTTGGCTTCGTTGTTAACTTAACGAATACTTGGATTGGATTAATGATAATTCTATTCTTAATTCATGCTTTATGGATTGTTGGTATCCACGGTGCTACAATTATTGGTTCACTATTAACACCGATTGTTTTATCCAATATGGAAGCCAACCAAGCAGGTGCACATATTCCATTTGCAGGTGAATTCCAAAACTCATTTGTTATCATGGGTGGATCTGGTTCAACTTTAGGATTAGTTATTTTTATCGCATTCTTTGCTAAATCAGCACAATTAAGTACACTTGGTAAAGTTGCGCTTGTTCCATCTTTCTTCAATATTAATGAACCAATTCTATTCGGACTTCCAATAGTGTATAACCCATATATGATGTTCCCATTCTTCTTAGCTCCAATGGCTGCAGGGACAATTGGTTATTTTGCAATTAAATTACAAATGATTGCTCCACCAGTTGCACAAGTGCCATGGCCAACTCCAATTGGATTAGGTGCATTTATTGGATCAGCGGGAGACTTTAGAGCTTTATTAGTATCATTATTATGTGGTGTGGTAGCCTTCTTAGTTTACTTCCCATTCATTAAATTCTATGACAATAAATTATACAAAGAAGAACAAGCTGCAGCATAATGCTGAATTTGTTCAATAATAAAAGAGATAGCTCAATATCTGGGCTATCTCTTTTTTTTACATAAAAAAACTTCTCATTATAAAACGAGAAGTTAAGATATTAGTGTAAATAGTTACTAACATGGAAGTATATAGATAGTTCTTTTTGGAAGTAATAAGACACTGAATAGTTAAAAGCTTGTTCATTTTTTAAGTAATTAATTTCCTCTACTTGAATAGTAGCCTGCCCTGATTCGCTACCAGTTAATGCAGCTTCTTCATCAGTAATGTAATGAATCGAAATGTATTCATCGCCACGTTGAACAGATACATTATAGTGTTTATAAATGAATTGAAAGATAGACTTTTCACATATCTCAACTGATAGGTATGGAATGACCGATTTTAGATAATACGCGTTTTCTAAACAGACCAACTCTTTTTCTGTATATCTTAACCGTTGGACATAGTATACAAGCTCACCAATTGGACAATTTAGATATTTAGCAATTTCTTCATTTGCAGGTATAACTTCCAAGTGTAATACTTTTGAGTGAACAAAAAGAGGATTGCCTATTTGGTTATGTCCGGATTTATTCGCCATATTCATAATAGTCGTGTTATTGTGAAGTGGTTGTGTGATAAAGTAACCACTTCCTTGAATCCGTTTAATAAGTCCTTGGTTATAAAGAATTCCAAGTGCGTTACGAATTGTATTGCGGCTTACTTCATACTCTTCTAGCAATTCTCCTTCGCTAGGTAGCTTATCTGTATACGCTTTAGTAAATATTTTATGTGCTAAATCCTTAGCGACTTCTTGATATTTTAGAGCCATTTTTTTTTGACACCTGCCTTTTTTCTTTTGTTATACATTAATTATAACACAATCTAGTTAAAACGCTACCAAAAAGTTATATTTGTCCCAACAAATTTGATTGAACCCCTTGACCTATTAAACTAGGAAAAGGTAAAATAGATAGTAGAAAACGATTACAGATATGGAGTGATTCACTAATGAGTTTACGAGAAGATTTCTTATGGGGTGGGGCCACGGCAGCCAACCAATATGAAGGCGGCTATGACCAAGATGGCAAAGGATTAAATGCCATTGATGTGATGACAAATGGTTCACACACCACACCTAGACAAGTCACCTGGAAAAAAGCAGATGGCCAAACCGGTACGACACCACTTGTTTGGGGCAAGCCATTTGAATTTCCCAAAGATGCGACACCAACGATTTTAGAGGGCTATTATTATCCAAGTCATACAGGGACAGACTTTTATCATCACTTAGAAGAGGACTTAGCGTTACTAGCGGAGATGGGCTTTAAATGCTATCGTTTCTCTATTAACTGGTCACGAATTTTCCCAAATGGCGATGACGAGCAAGTCAACCAAGCCGGATTAGCCTTTTATGATCGCGTGGTGGACACTTGCTTACGTTTAGGAATGGAGCCGCTGGTGACATTATCACACTACGAAACCCCGCTAAGTTTAGTGATTCGTTATAATGGTTGGTCGGATAGAAAGATGATTCCGATTTTCGAAAAATATGCGAAAACACTTTTTAATCACTTCAAAGGACGCGTGAAATACTGGTTAACCTTTAATGAAATCAACGCAATGGATCATGCACCATATATGGGGGGTGGATTGTTAGATACTTCCGCTCAAAAACGTGCGCAAGGAGCTCATAACCAATTTGTGGCCTCCGCATTAGCAGTAAAAGCAGCGCATGAAATCGATCCAAATATGCAAGTTGGTCAAATGTTAGCTTGTAGCGCGATTTATACCTATACTTGTGATCCAAAAGATGCCATTAAAGTGATGGAAGCCCAACAAAATGAACTCTTCTATGCCGATGTACAAACTGGCGGCCGTTATCCAGAGTACCGTTTGAAAAAATATGCGCGTGAAGGCATTGTGTTGGAGGATTGTCCAGAAGATTATGATTTAATTGCCAAATATCCCGCTGACTTCTTGAGTTTTTCTTGCTATGGCTCGCATGTAGTGACCACGCATGAAAATACCGCCCAAGCAGAAGGAAACCTAGGCATGAATGGGGTGAAAAATCCTTATTTAGAAACCAATGCTTGGGGCTGGACAATTGATCCTTATTGTCTGCGCCTGACCTTAAATACACTTTGGGACAGATATCATAAACCACTATGGATTGTGGAAAATGGCTTGGGTTGGAGCGATGAATTAACACCAGATGGCAAAGTGCATGATGATTATCGCATTAATTATCTCAAAGCGAATCTAAAATCAATGAAAGATGCTGTGGAAATTGATGGGGTTGATTTGCTTGGTTACACTATGTGGAGTGCAATTGACATAGTTTCTAATGGTACGGGTGAAATGAAGAAACGTTATGGCTTTGTTTATGTAGACCGTGATGACCGCGGTAATGGTAGTTTGAAACGCTATAAGAAAGATTCTTTTGACTGGTATAAACAAGTCATTGCCACAAACGGAGAAAGTTTAGATTAAAACATAAAAGAGGATTGTCAATTGTACCGACCCCCAAAAGTTAGACCATAAAATCTAACAATTGGAGGTCGGTATTTTTATGTCTAAATATTCTTTTGAGTTTAAAAAGCAAATTGTAAATGCTTATCTTAATGGCGAAGGTGGTTATACTTATCTTGCAAATAAGTTCGGCATTCTATCTGATAATAAAGTTAAACTATGGGTGGATAATTACAATGCATTTGGTGATGAAGGATTAAAACGTTCTAGAAAAAAAAATTTTTATTCTTTTGAAAAGAAGCTTTCTATAGTAGAGTTATATTTATCAAGTGAAATCTCATATCAAGATTTAGCTCTGCAAGAAGGAATTACTAATCCAAGTATGATCACAAATTGGGTGAGTCG
>SKEB01000098.1_pt1 | contig 118362 bp, 110 predicted proteins | sample 4826561 | NCBI WGS metagenome assembly SKEB01 (sample SAMN11008820, study PRJNA524170) | human gut metagenome | biome: Human fecal sample; material: Feces; isolation source: fecal sample from pouch patient p17 | host: Homo sapiens | place: Israel: Tel-Aviv | collected 2016-03-29 | reverse complement strand
TTGGCATGTAAAGAACGTTCCTGACCCCTGGCGCCCCCCCCCCGCACATCGTTCTTTAAAGTTGCTGAAGCCTTTTTCGGCAACGTCTCGGCTTCTGTACTTGAACAGACATCCTCGCGGACTTGATATCGAATTGGATACCAGGTAGAACAAACTGGAATTTTGCCGAATGCTTAGCCATTCTTCACTTTTAACGCAAAAATTTCAAAAGTTCGGCTTGAGAGCGTTTTTCTTGCGCTTTGAGCTCTGCGAGCAAAGCGTCAAACTTTGGCTGCGTAAGATTTAGCCAATAAACTATTTCATCCCTAAAGGCACGCCAATCCAAAATCTTCTGACGGAGCTCATGGATGAAGAAAGCCATTTGAAACTGCTGCAGTGTCTTGCCGTAAAGCTTACATAACAAATCCAACTGTTCCTGAGTCTCAGGAGGAATCGGCGCAAATAATCGTGTCACTGTTAATGAGAGGAGCTTTCCTCCCCCAACTCTACACGAATACAGAACCCCCTCTCCTGCCATTCATACATCCATAAAAAGTAAAATCATATTTGGAACTTTTGCACACTTTCAAGAAATAATTTTGCAGGTTGGGTAAACATCTGAAATTTTTTCCAAACAAGGTAAAGTTCCGCTTCAATTTTCGGTTCAAGCGGTTTGAAACAAAGATTGCTTTTTTCGGAAATAGTGACGAGGTTATCAAAGGTAAACGCCATCCCAAAACCTTCCTCTATCATCATGGAGGGCGTTGTAATCAAGTTAAAAGTGGCTATGATATTTAAGCTCTGCACGTCACGCCCAAGCCAGCCGGATAAAACATTGCCCTCAAGTTGTTGATGTGCTACCCACACGGGCAGATTTCCAATATCTTCCGGGTGAATTGTCTGTAAGTGTGCTAATGGATTGTCTTTACGCATAAGCAGACCGAAAATATCATTTTGGGGCAGCTTGATATAGTCGTATTTCTGCATATCAACAGGAGCAACCAGCAATCCAAAATCAAGTAATCCTTTGTTTAAACCGTCCGTAATTTCAGCAATGCTGCCGCTAAGAAAATCATAGGTAATCTGAGGATATGTTTCTTTTAATGAAAGCATACACTTTGCAATCATTCGCATTGTATGTGTTTCGATAGCACCGATATGTACAATGCCGCTTACAATCTCATTGAATGTTTTCAAATCGTTTTCGGTACGTTCTGTAAGCTCAATGATTTCTTTTGCTCGTTTACGAAGAAACATTCCTTCTTCCGTAAGCGTAATTTTTCTACTGCCACGCTCAAATAATTTTTTCCCGATTATCTTTTCGAGTTCGCCAAGCTGCCTTGATAGATTGGATTGCGTTGTATGAAGGACTTCTGCAGCCCGTGTAATGTTTTCTTCTTGTGCAACCGTAAGAAAATATTTAAGTACCCGGTATTCCATAAAAATACCCCTTTGTTTTGATACACACATTATAGGCGACATACTATGAGTATAAAGCATGGAAAAGCATAAAAAACAAATATTTGTAATACAAAGATAGCGGTGATATATTGAATAGCGAAGGAGGTAAATGTATTTGAATAATGAGCCACAGGAGATTAGAGAACTAATAAAGTGTGTTTTGGAATTGGATATTGACGAAACAACAAAAAATTCTGTTCTTGATTTTATCCGGAAAGGCCAGAGTTCTAAGGGAACCCTGTTGTTGCGGCAATATCGTGGAAAAGTATTAGGCTATATCCACAATAGTCAGGACAAGCTGTATCAAATTGATTATGTACTACAAAAAATAAAATGAAAGGAACGAATAACATGATTTTGAATGAAACCTATGAGCTTTCCAACGGAATGAGGATTCCCAAGCTGGGGTTGGGTACATGGGAGATTGCTGACGATAAGGCAGCACAGGCAGTAAAGGACGCTGTAAAAATTGGCTATCGTCTGATTGACACGGCACAGGGTTATGGGAACGAAAAAGGTGTAGGCAACGGTGTGCGCACCTGCGGCATTTCCCGTGAAGAATTATTTGTCACAACCAAACTGCAAGCATTTTATAAAACCTATACAGAAGCAAAAAATGCTATTGATGAATCTTTACGGGTATCCGGGCTTGACTACTTTGATTTAATGATTATCCATGCACCGCAGCCGTGGACTGATTTTCATACAAACAACCATTTTTTTGAAGGAAATCTGGAAGCATGGCGCGCACTTGAAGAAGCACAGCAGGCGGGAAAACTGAAAGCAATCGGCGTATCCAATTTTGAAGAAATAGACCTTGAAAACATTTTGAAGCATGGCACGGTAAAGCCTGTTATCAATCAAATTCTCTGCCATATCGGAAATACGCCGTTTGGTCTGATTGATTATTGTAGGAAGAACAATATACTGGTAGAAGCCTATTCTCCTATTGCACATGGCGAAATGATGAAAAACGAAAAAATAGGAGATATGGCAAAAAAGTATGGCGTTTCCATTCCACAGCTATGTATCCGCTACTGTCTGCAATTAGGATTATTGCCGCTTCCTAAAACAGCGAATCCAGCCCATATGAAGAACAATGCAGAGGTTGATTTTACAATTTCTGTTGAAGATATGGAAATCCTTAAAAATGTCGAGAAAATCAAAAACTATGGTGATTTTAGTTTATTCCCGGTTTTCGGCGGCAAAATGGCAGCAGACGGAAGCTGTACCGCACGAGATTTTCCCCACAAAGGAAGAAATATCAGATGAAAAAAATAATTCCACTTATTACGGCGGCAATGATGATGTTAGGCTCAATAGGCTGCAATACAGCGGAAGGAAACAGCGTGAACAATAATTTAGGCCGTACAGCTCATAATGATACAAATCCTGCAAGGGAACAGACTTTTGAACAAGAAAGCATGACAGGAACAAAACCGGGAAGCACCGACATTCCTCCCCTATCAGGGTTGCAGACAACGACCTATACGGTAAATGGCGTAGACTTTACAATGATACTGGTGGAAGCCGGAACTTTTACAATGGGTTCTGATAATACAGATGTTGAGTTCAGCGAATCGCCCGCCCATAAAGTGACATTAACACATAATTATCTAATGGGCGAAACAGAAGTTACAGAAGCTTTGTGGAACGCAGTCATGGGGAATGGCGGCGGGAGCAACACTCACCCAAAGACAAGCATTACATGGAGTGAAGCCCATACTTTTGCAGAGAAATTAACAGAAATAGCACATGAACAAGGCATAATTGCGGAAAATGTCAGCTTTCGTCTGCCTACCGAAGCACAATGGGAATTTGCAGCCAAAGGCGGTAATTTGAGCAAGGGTTATCTTTATTCCGGTAGCAACGATATTAACGAAGTAGCCCAAACATTGGAAAATACAGGGAGTAACAGCCCGGTTGATGTTAAGCTGAAGGCTCCAAATGAATTGGGTCTTTATGATATGAGTGGAAATGCCTATGAATGGGTAGACGATTACGGCGGGAAATATTCAGCCAAAGAACAAATCGACCCACAAAATACCACCACATCAAGGCAATATGTTAAGCGCGGCGGGAGCAACTATCATAGCTTTAGTTCAGAACCATATTTATTTACTACGACAGGCAGATACTTTTATGGGAGTACCGACTGGACGATTGGTTTACGAATCTGTTTATATTAGTCAGTTTTGGTGAACTACCGCAGACTTATCTTTGGAACCCGGAGTAAAGTCAAGTAGAAAAGTCAGTAAATTTCTTAATCTTGCGAAGCAAGATTCAATTTTCTATTTTTTTTATTCCGTGTGAAGTCGTTTGAAATTCAGATCCAATCAATCTCACTATCCGAGCTTTGAATTAGGCTACAACGTTTCCGCTGAAAAATGAGGAAAATCTGATGTTCTTGCAGTGTTCATGTCCGAAGAATTACAGAAAAGGCCGTGAGAGATTGAGCAGTGTGGAAGTCAAAAAGGTGGTACAGAAAGAACTGAGCCAGCCTAGCGAGCTTGAAAAATCTTTAAGAGTGTGGGAATTACAACTCCGGGAAGACTAGCAACCCTCAGCGAAATGGGACGCTGTCTCGGCGTTAGATTCTTTTCTGCAGAGGAGGCAATCCCGGAATTGGTACGACTGCAGCTATAGCATGTACACAAGAGAATAATTTAAAAAATCTCTTTATCCATTGGAAGTCAAAGGGTATATAGATTTTTTATGCTCGAAAAGTGCCAAAGTCGGGTATAGCAGCTGCCAAATCAGAGGTTCTGTTCCAGAACCCGAGGAACCTGAGAAACAAAGCAAATGTTGAGCCTTACGATAAGCTTGAGATGCGGTGTTCTCTGAAGAGCTGATAACCGTAAAAATAGTTTTTTATTCTAAATTTCTTCGCACCAAAAATACTTTCTTTTTTAACGAGGAAGATTTTTGAGTTTTACGAAAAACCTAAGTCAAAGGGGCCAGAACTGCTAACGCGATATTTGCCAAAATAAAAAATGCCAAAGCTGACAAGTCAAGATTGCGCCAGTTCGGGATGAACTTCTTAAAGGGTGCTAAGAAAGGATAAGACAAGAAACTAGTTATTCTGTAAATCTGTCCTGAGGGATTTACCCATGAGAAGATGCAGAATGCCAAAGCCACCCACATAGCAAGCTCAATTGCCCAATAAACCACTAAAACGGCAGAACCGAGGATGAAAGGGAAAATTCCGAAGGAGCCGCTTCCTACTAGCCAGTGGAAGAATTGATAAAGTACGGCAACCAAATAACAAACAAAGATGGCAGGCCAGTCAATATTGCCTCTTCTTTTAATAAAAGTTGAAGCCGATTTAACAGCCCACTCTGTAAGAGAATAGCAGAATGCGTACAGCGGGTCGTTTGATGGCGTACACATATAGCGCATGTACGCTCTTAAAAGAAGCAAACATCCAAATGCAGAGCAAACTAATTTAAGCGTAAATAAAAACAAACCAAACATTTTCTGCCTCCTCAACTTCCTCTAATGTTATTACAGTTTTTGTTTTTCGGATCGCGCTTAATCTCCTCATGGGACGCATCACCTACTTTACATAAGGAAAAGAGATCATCCTTCCGTTCTCACAGAGTCTAATGAGCCTCAGCCAGCTAAAACAAGGGCCAGGATCAGTTTTTCGTCCAGGGGCAATATGGCTGTGGCCTACGATGGCTTTGATGGGATAAATTTCTGCAATAGCATCTATCAAAGAAGCTAATTTTTCATATTGAACGCTTTCGAACTTAGTGTCGTCCGTCCCTTCGAGCTCAATTCCAATTGAGAAATCGTTGCAATTCTGCCTGCCTTGAAATTCAGAAACACCAGCGTGCCATGCACGCTCTTTGCAGGAAACATACTGCTTAATTTCACCATTGCGCGAAATAAAAAAATGAGCTGAGACTCTTAACCCTTCTAAGTCTTCGTAAGAAGGATCCTTATGACAGTCCAAGCAGCCGAGAAACAAAGCGTCCACATCACCTGTGGCAAACTTCCCCGCCGGCAGGCTTATATTATGAATTACGATAAGTTCTATTTCTTGGTTTTCTGGCCGTTCATTAAAATGAGGCGATGGGTGTATAACGGCGGTATCGCACCAGCCGGCAGAATTAATTTTCATTGTTCTTCGGTCCGGCAATCATATGCTGCTTGCAACAGTAATAATGACCATTTTTATGGATAGCCTCGTTCTCGTCCAAATACAAACCGCAATGATCGCATTGAACCATCTTATGCCCCGGCGTCTTATTGAGCGGATAGGGAGTCTTCTCTTGCTGAGAATTTTGCTGGATTTGTTTGAGCCTCCATGTTCTCCACCCAAAATAAATGACTGCCGCAATAAGTATGAAAAATAGAATTCTTCCCATGGCGCCTTCTTACTTAATCACTTCTTGTACAAATCTAACACCGATGTACGAAATCATGAGAACGCTGAACCCAATTACGGTCCATCTTGCAGCGAACCGCCCTCTCCAGCCTAAAAAATGATGGCCTAAGAGCAGAATTCCAAAAATAAGCCATGCCATGATGGTCACAATAGTCTTGTGATCAAAACGGAACGCTTGTCCGAAAAGTTCTTCAGAGAATACAAAACCAAAAAGAATTGCCACTGTCAAGGCAATAAAGCCTGCCCAGATCAATCGGAATAAGATTTTTTCCATCTCAACGACGCTCGGCATTCTTTCAAAGAGACTGACATTGCCATCCTTTGGGGCATCACTCAGCTTCTTCTGATGTAATAAATTATGCGCCGCGACCAATAAAAGCGCCTGCACCAGAGCCATTGTCATCAAGCTATAAGCCAGAATAGCCAGCAGGAGGTGCATACGGAAAGAGAAGCTTGCGGTTTCCTCTCCCAACGGTGTGCCCGGAAGAATCAGAGGAAGCACCATTGCCACCGCAGATAAAGGCAGCACAAAAATCAACATTGCTGAAATTTTTGAAAGCAGGGTTTCAATCAGCAAAATCAAAGTGCAGGTAAAGAGAGTAATAGAAAGAGCTAGCGCAAGACCAAAATGAGGGGTTCCATGTGTGAAGAGAGCCTCATAAATCAGGTACGCTTGGATCATCAGTCCCGCAACAATAACCGGCCGAATCCAAAAGGTATTTGCGGGGGTTTCCGCTTGAAAACTTTTGTAAATACCAAAGGCTGCAGCTAAATACAAAACAGCGGCAAACACGTAAAATATGGCATAAATTGTCATCTATTCATCTCTTATTATTTGATGACTGTATTGTAAGGCGTAACCATTTAATCAGAATTAAATTCATGCTTGATTCACTGACACAAAGACTTAGCAAAGTTGTTAAAACCATTACTGGCCAGGCCCGCATTACGGAGTCCAACACACAAGAAATGCTCCGGGAAGTTCGGATTGCCCTACTTGAGGCAGACGTTGCTATCCCGGTTGTTCGCGATCTCATAAAGCGTATAAAAGAAAAAGCCCTTGGCGAAGAGGTCGTAGGCTCTTTAACTCCGGGGCAAGCTTTGGTCGGAATTGTCCACAAGGAACTTACCGACGTTATCGGCGGAGCCGATACACCCAAAGAAAGAGAGTTGAATCTTGCTACTCAGCCTCCTGCAGTTATCTTGTTGGCAGGTCTGCAAGGTGCAGGTAAAACAACAACCGCCGGAAAACTCGGCCGTTGGCTTGTCAAGGAGAAGAAAAAGAAGGTTTTAGCTGTTTCTACCGACGTATACCGCCCTGCCGCCATTGAACAGCTAAAAACAGTTTCTGCTCAAGCTGAGATTGACTTTTTCCCAAGTCAACCCAATGAAAAGCCTTTAGATATTGCCGAAAGAGCGCTTGACTATGCCAAACGGCATTTCTATGACGTACTCATTGTCGATACGGCTGGAAGGTTAGCTATTGACGAACAAATGATGAATGAGGTGTCTGACCTAGAGAAGAACCTCAATCCAATTGAAACGTTGTTTGTCGTGGATGCCATGGTCGGACAAGATGCTATTAATACGGCAAAGGCTTTCGGCGAACGGCTTCCTCTTACCGGCATTATTTTAACCAAGGTCGACGGCGACTCTCGAGGAGGTGCAGCCCTTTCCGTTCGTTTTGTTACCGGGAAACCCATCAAATTTATCGGAGTGGGCGAAAAACTCACCGGGTTCCAAAGATTTGAACCGGAAGCCATGGCCGGTAGAATCTTAGGCATGGGAGACATTGTCTCCTTGGTAGAAGACGTTAAAAATGCCGTCGATGTCCAAAAAGCTCAGAAGTTCGCTGAAAAAATCAAAAAAGGCGATGACTTCGACTTGGAAGACTTCAAAGAACAAATCGCACAGGTAAAAAATCTCGGAAGCTTCAGTTCTCTTATCGAAAAGCTTCCGGCTCAATTCGCTCAAGCTGCCGGCTCTATTGATGATGCTCAAGCTAATAAGATGGTTGCTCGAACCGAAGGCATCATCAACTCAATGACGCCGAAAGAAAGACGCAAGCCTGAAATCATCAAGGCAAGCAGAAAGAGAAGAATCGCCGCAGGCGCCGGCGTCAGCGTGCAGGAAGTCAACAAGCTGCTGAAACAGTTTGAACAGAGCCGCGACATGATGAAAATGATGAAGAAAGGCGGCATGGCCAAGATGATGCGCGCATTTAAGAGCTTCGGCGGCCGTTTCCCGGGTATGGGAGGTTTCTAAGCTTGGAAACGCAGGCTCTTAAAATTCTGGGGATCGACCCTGGCTTGAATCACACCGGTTACGGTGTGATTGCCTATCTGCCCGGAAAGATATCCTTAGTCGACTCTGGCGTACTTAACGTCCCGAAGGGCGAACTTTATGAGCGCCTGGCCTACATCTATAAAGGGTTAGCCGAGATAATTGAAAAAAATCGGCCTGCGGTTTCCGCTATCGAAAAAACTTTTTTAAATACTAATGCGCAGTCGAGTATGCTGCTTTCTCATGCTCGAGGAGCTGCAATATGTGCGGCCGCTGTCCAAGGTTTGGAATGTCGAGAGTTCAGTACTCGTGAAATAAAAAAATCCGTTACTGGTTACGGAGCTGCTGAAAAACAACAAATTCAAGAAATGGTCTCACGGCTGCTGCATTGTGAAGATAGGAAGTTTACGGAAGATGAGGCGGATGCGCTCGCAACCGCAATCTGTTATGCGAACACTAAAATTATTTTAGGTATGCTCCCTGCCCAAAGGAAACTTGGAGTCAGCGGTACAGCCGTTGCCAGAAAAGGCTCCAGTTCTTCTCGTGTGAGAGGAGAATGGACCAGACTTGTTAAAGGATTGAAATAAATTGATCGCATCTTTAAATGGTAAGTTAAAAGAAAAGAATCCTCCTGAGGTTGTTGTTGAATGTTGTGGGGTTGGCTATCAAGTTGATGTCCCAATGTCGACATTCTACAATCTTCCTGAAATCGGCCAAGACGTTTATTTGTACACTGCGTTTATTGTGAGAGAGGATGCCCAGCTGCTGTTCGGGTTCCTAACAAAAGCCGAGAAGGGGCTCTTTCTTCAACTCCTTAAAGTAAGCGGTATTGGTCCGCGTACTGCGCTTGCTATGCTTTCTTCAATGTCGGTTTCCGATCTCAGCAATGCCATTTCAAACGGAGAAACTGGTCTTCTGACCAAAATCCCTGGCATTGGAAAGAAAACTGCTGAAAGGCTAGTTCTCGAGTTAAAAGATAAGATTGTTGCAACCGGTCCGGTTACCGCCTTGACTTCCTCACAAACCGATATCCTTTCTGCTTTGACTGCTCTGGGCTTTAACGAGCGCGAAGCTAGAAGTGCTTTGAAGAACTTGCCGGAAAATGTTGATACCTCAGAGGGTATCCGCTTAGCTCTTGTTCAACTAGCTAAATAGTCTCGCTTAAAACATGACAGAACAAAAAGACAGGATCATTTCTTCAGAAAAAGTTGCCAAAGAAGATGTGGTCGATAAAGCTTTAAGACCGACAAGATTGAAAGATTACGTAGGTCAGGACTCCATTCGTGAGCAGCTCGAAATTTTCATCACAGCTGCAAAAAACCGCGGAGAGGCTCTAGATCACGTCCTATTATTCGGACCTCCCGGTCTTGGCAAAACCACACTTTCCAACATTATTGCTAACGAACTCGGAGTGAATCTTCGTCAAACCTCGGGGCCCGTCCTGGAAAAAGCCGGTGACCTTGCCGCTATGCTCACCAGTCTGGAGCCGCATGATGTTTTATTTATTGACGAAATTCACAGGCTTTCTCCGGTCGTAGAAGAGATCCTCTACCCTGCCTTGGAGGACTTTAAGCTCGATATTATGATTGGTGAAGGTCCGGCGGCCCGCTCTATTAAAATTGATTTACCGCACTTCACATTAGTTGGAGCGACAACTCGAGCCGGTTCTCTAACCAAACCTCTGAACGATCGTTTTGGAATTCGTTCTCAGCTCCAATACTATTCAGCCGCTGACCTTACCTCTATTGTTCTGCGTTCAATGAAACTGCTGAATATGCCGGCAAATGAAGAAGCTGCCGCAGAAATTGCAAAACGTTCTCGTGGTACCCCCAGAATTGCCAACCGGCTCCTGAGACGAATTCGAGATTATTCGGAAGTGCGTCATAACGGTCAATTATCTGCAGAGATTGCGAAAGCAGCTCTCACAATGTTGGAAGTTGACCCGATTGGTTTAGACAATCTTGATTGCCAATTTCTTCTTTCTATCATTGAGAAGTTCCAAGGAGGCCCTGTCGGCATAGAAAACTTAGCTTCTTCTGTGGGCGAAGATTCTGATACCCTTCAAGATATGGTAGAACCTTATCTCATTAAAGAAGGTTTTGTGCAGAGAACTCCGCGCGGAAGAATTGCAACGGCAAAAGCCTACAGTCACTTTAACCTTACAAAGAACGTTCGATCTTATTCAGATTTATTTGATAACCTATGAGCATTAATCCAAATTCTGAAGACGTCCAACTCAACAATTTGTTGAACGCCAATAAACCTTATCCATTTCTGGTTAATCGTTCGACTCTTATCGAACAAGCACGGCAAGTTTGGAACGATGTGGCAGATATCGAGGCAGACTTTTGCCCAGATAATTTTGCACAAGCCTCGATCACAATGCACCCGGCATTTTCGTCCCGATCATATTTCCCAGATAAACTGCTCCAGCAATGCGGCCTTTTTTGTGTAGGCACACGAAAGGTTTCTGTCTTTCCTCGTAAATCTTTGATTTCTGATGAACCGCGGGAAGAAAATGGAATAGCAATTATTGTGTTGGCAAAAAGACCTACTTATCAAGCTCTCGTAGGTCAATTGGAAAAGATTGAAGAACCTACTTTGGCTGGGCATCAGCTTATGACGGTAGAAAGTATGGAGGCCGTCACTGCCTATGATCGCACTAACATTCCCAATGACTACTTCACTAACATTTATTTAGTTGCTCTTTACGTTCGTCCCGGACTTACTGTGGAAGAAAGCCGCAACGAGTTTGCTCAATACGCCAAGAAAAAAGGTTTTGAAGTTAATCCGGATTTTAAATTTGAGAAAGACGGTATTTACTATGTCTTAATTAAAGGCGAGAGATACAAGCTTGACTGCATCTCTGAAAATCCTTTTGTCTCATCCATTGAAGTACCACCTGTGAAGTCCTAAGGCTTTTTCTTTTGAGACATATTTTGACGCATCAAAGCGTAAAACAAAAGTAGAGAACGTCAGTTTCATTTTTATTAATTGACTTCTCTGCTTTTTCTTATTTGGTTTGGCAGCCGGCAGTTTAAAAAGGTTTCTCCATGATTCATACTATCTACTGCAATGTATACGAGGGCTTAGAAGCCGCCTTAGCAGAAAATATTTTTCAAGACTTGGAAACAATGTCTAAAGATCCATTGCGGATCTTTGAGAAAATCGAGATTATTCCCGCATCGGCCGCCATTGAAGACAGACTAGCACGCAGTCTTGCTGATAAATTCACCATCCTCCCAGGCATCCGTTTCTGCTCAATTTTCGATTGGCTGAAACCTTTTATGGGAGCCACATTTCGGCCTGGCTCTATCGGTACATCCTTAGACTGGCAGATTTGGAATATTCTGAAAGACCCCAATTTTTTTGAGGACTTAAAAGCTGCGGTTCCTAAGGCTTCTTACGACAGATTGGAAACATTTCTTCACCGCAACTCCGAAGAAGACTTAAGAAACACGAATCTTATTGAGTTTTGCTACGATTTAAGCAAGCTCTATGCTACCTACGGCTCATTTCGCATGGATTGGCTGTTAAATTGGATTGATGAAAAATCTTTTTCTCTGCCTCGTGATAAAGTCAGCGTGATGAAAGAACAGCCGGACTATCATTGGCAAAAGCTTCTTTGGAGAAAAATCGCCAGAGCCGGTAAAACAAAAGACTTACAAAATCTTTTAAAGATTAAAGAAACCTTGCAGAAGTTTCATTTTGAACCTAAAGATCGAAACAAGTCTCTCCACTTCTTCATGCCGTTTTCTCTCCCGCCTATCCTTCTGCCCTTTCTCAAAGCTTTTGCAGAAGACAAAAACGCTCCTCAGCTTTGGCTCTACATCATGAATCCGTGTGCTGAATACTGGTTCGAGTCAATGCCCATTGAACTCTTCGATTGGAGCCGTAAAGAAGACTGGGATGAAAAGGCGCAGAAATTCTTAACGGCCAACAGCCCTTCTACGCGAGCAATGATTGATCGTCTCTACCGCTTTTTGAATGTGGATAACGGAGAAGTAATTGAGACGGATGCTATAGAAAAAGAAGAGATCCCAAAGCCCGAAAAACCAGCAATAAAGAGAAATAAGTCTAGGATTGAAGACTTAAGCAAAAAATTCGATCCCTTATCCCCGGAATTAAAGCTGTTTACTTCAGAAGACGTCCAGGCCTATTACTTTCAGCAACCTCAGGACTCCTACCTACATAAGTTTCAGAATTCTATTTTATTCATGGACTCTTCTAAGCTTCCAAGCGAAGCGGACCCTTCTGATGAGTCACTGAAAGTCTTTAAGGCTCCATCCTTTCCGCGAGAAATAGAGGGAGTTGTTGATTGGCTGCACTACCGCTTGTCCTCGGAGAACACATCACAAAAGAAAAAACTCAATCTGTCCGACATTGCCGTTATTGTTCCCGACATTGAGAAAGCCACTCCGGCTATCGAAGCGGTCATGGGCTCTCTCCCTAACAGCCTTCGACTTCCTTACAAAATTATCGGCAACTCCGTTGCAGACACCTCTTTATCCCTCATCGCTATTTTAGGTCTGGGAAAATTACTTAATTCCAGATTTGAATCTTCCGACTTGGAAGAGTGGCTTGAACTGCCGATTAATTTAGAAAGATGGGACTTATCTCTCTCAGACATCTCGGTCATATCCACTTGGCTTAAAGCTGCCGGATTCCGTTATGGCCTGTCTGAAGAACATCTGAAATATTTGAAACTTGATCCTTCCGACGGAACTCTGGAGCAGGCTATTGAGCGCTTAACCATGGGATACTTTATTAACCCTATTGAAAAAAATGGTTTCGGAGATATTCTTCCAGTATTTGGAGATGAGAAAGGCGGTTTCGATTTAGTTACCGACAGCCGAGGAAAGCTGTTCAAGACTCTGGTTGCCCTAGCAGATTCACTGGAAGAAACTAGAAAAGAGCTTTTCAAAGAAGACGGTCTTAAAACTCCGAAAGAATGGCATGACATCATTTCAAGCTGGCTCAATCAATACTTCGTCACAAAAGAGACGCCGCAAGAAATTCTTAGCTTTAGAGGAAGTCTCCAACGGTTATCGGGTGCTATGCAAGAGGGACTAGAAGATGACACAAAAGTTCCTTTTTCGGTGATTTGGAATGTCATCGAGACTCATTTAAGAAATACACCTAACCATTCTCAACCGACAGGTTCTATTACCTTCTCCTCTGTACAAGAGTTGAGGGGGCTTCCTTACAAAGTCATTGCACTCTGCGGCTTTGATGAAGCGAGCGGATTCCCAGGCAATTCATCACACTCCGAATTCGATCTCATGGGAGTGGACAAATTGAAAAGAAGAGCCGATAGGGACAGCCGAGAGGACAACAAAGCAAGATTCTTAGATATTCTTTTAGCTGCCAGAAAGAATCTGATCATTTCTTATACGGTAGGGACCGATCCTGTCACGGAAACAAACTCTTCAAGTGTCATTCAGAACTTTAAAAATTACTTTTTATCAAATGCGCTGAGTGAAGAAAATGGTAAAGAAAAGGCTAAAAAACTGTGGGACTCGGTAGTAATCAAGCTGCCGCTGAATTCTTTCTCCGAGAAGAACTTTAGGCCAACCTCTTCGCGGCCTTGGCTAAGTCCGAACTCCTCAACGTTATCGTCCATTATGAAAGCGAGAAAGCTGAATTATTCTCAAAAAATTCCAGCCATCGGAGGCATTCCAATTCCCGACTCAAGTCTCGGCCTCTCCATCGTTAATAATGGCAGTATCTCTGCAACAGAGTTAATCAAATTTTTACAGAACCCGGACAAGTACACACTAAAAAAACATAAGCTCGATACCTTCTCTGAAATAGAAGAAGATGTATTTTCGTGGCTTGCTCCTAGCGACAACCTTTCTGCGACCTCTCGCAGGAGGCAATACTTAAAAGAGCTTGAACAGTGTTATCAATCTGCTGAAATTATTAGGCAACGTAGCATTAATCCCATTAACGGCATTAAAGATGTGCGTATTTGCGGAACTAATGAGGATTGGGAAAGTGCTCTAACCGCTTATCAAAAAAAACAAGACAAGATTGCGCGCTTTAAGCTGACTGCTGCCGAAGAAGGGATAGTTGTTCAGTTCCAAGAGCCTGTAGGCAGAATAAGCCAAGTCACCGATTCTCCCCTAGATATCTATACCGATAATCAGGGCAGATTTGTCATTTTTGATGACGGTTCTTCAGGCAGTCAAAGACATCGAAATTTTTTACGAGCCACTATTTGGCTTGCAGCAGGAAGACCAACCATGGTCTTAAGTTTGAATGCCGATGAGTTACAAGAAGAGGACGAAGCTAAAGTCTTTCAATCTGGATTAAAAGATATTTCAGAGGAGACTTTTAAACAAGCTAGAGAAGAAGTTCGACAAATGATTCTTCTTTTTGAGCTTTCCCGTCGCTTTTCTCTTGGTTTAACTAAGGAAGATTCTGAAAGTATTCTTTGGACAGGTTTCGATCATGCTGGTGCTTGTAAGTTATCGGATCCCATCCGCGAATATTTCTTCCCCTCTTCTAAAAAATCAAAAGATGATCAAAACACGGATGATCTTTCTCTTGAAGAAAGAGTCAAGCAGTTGAGTGACTTTATCGAAGAACTGGTAACAAAAGGAAGTAAAGATGAGTAATCTCTGTATTTTTGATCCTGTGAATTCTTCATTAAATGACACTATGCTCATCGAGGCTAGTGCAGGAACTGGGAAAACTTACTCTTTAATGCATCTGCTGCTTCGCCTAATTGTTGAAAAGAGATTCAGCATCGAAAGAATTCTGATCGTAACTTTTACAAAAAATGCCACGGCTGAACTTAGAAGCCGTTTGCAGCAGATTCTTCTGCAGATTTTAGATATTTTCCAAGATGAAGGATCCTGGAAAGAAGAGGTTGAGATATTAGAGGATCAAACACTGAAGAATCAAGTCAAAAAGTGGATGAACGAGGATTGTTTAAGTGCAGAAACCATCAAAGATTTAGTTTCGGAGGCCCTTGGCAAAATCGAGGACTCCTCCATTTTTACGATTCACAGTTTTTGCCAAAAAATGGTCAAAGACTGTTCCTTTTCCTCCAAGTCAGAGTCTAATTTGGAAGTAGGAGACGCCTCTTCTTTAATTTCTCAAGTTGTAGATACTTTTGTCAGAAAAGAAGTCGAACATGTTCCCTCTACAGAAAGAGTTAACTTTCTTCAATTCAAAAACTTTTCAACAATACTTGAACGTGCGTCTGCATTATCCCGCAGAACTCCTTACTCGCAAAGCATCTGCTTTGATGAGAATATTTCGTTTAGAACACACTTAGAAAAATTCCGAGACGAAACTCCTAGTTTGCTTCAAAAGCTCAAAACTTCTTCAAAGATTTTTACTTTTGATGATCTTTTGGTAGAAATGGAAGCTCGATTAGGTCATCCTGATTTTGTCGACGCTGTAAGAGCGAAATTTGATGCAGTATTGATTGATGAATTTCAGGATACCGATCCTCTCCAGTACACAATCTTCTCGGAGTTGTTCCTTAAGAATCCTGAAAAACAAATCCCTGTCGTTTTTGTTGGAGATCCTAAGCAGTCCATTTATGGATTCCGTTCTGCGGATCTTGATACTTATTTGGCTTCCAAAAAGCATATCAAAACTCATCTTTATCTAAGTAAAAACTTTCGCTCAACGCCCGGCTTAGTCTCCTCTGTCAATACATTTTTTAGTCTTAACAGCTCAGCCGACTCCTTGGGAAGCTTCCTGAACAACAAGATCTCCTACACCAATGTCGACTTTAATTCCTCTAAACTGCCGCTTTTTGAAAAAAACTCTGACGGGAAATTGCTCCCTTTGCCTTCTTTTGAAGTTTGGAATTGGTCTTCGGACAAGGCAGATCCGAAAAATGTTGACGTATTAGGAAGATACGAAGACTTCTTTTTAGCAGAAAAAATACAAGAACTTTTGGAAAAAGATATCCGTGTCGGATCTCATTTACGAAAATTAAAACCCAGTGATATCGCAATTCTTGTCCGAAAAAGAAAAGATGCCTTGGGTCTCATGGAGGAACTTAATAAACGTCAAATACGATATATTATTCAGAGCGATGAACGTGTTCTCCAAAGCCAAGAAGCTCAACATATCACGTCCATTCTCACTGCGATGGAAAATCCGAAATCCTTGTCGGCGATGGCTAAAGCCCGAACCACACCTATTATCGGACACACCTTAAAGCTCATAGAAGAGGATATCCAAGCAAGCCTTCTTGCCCGTGAAAGAATCGAAAAAGCAAACGAGCGGGCTAAAAAGCATGGAGTTTTGGCTGCTTTTACAGAACTTTTCAAAGAGTTCAACGTTGAACACCGTCTTCTGCCTCAGATAAACGGACAAAGGGCTCTGACCAATTATCGGCACATTCTGGAACTTCTGCATGCTGAGAATAGAAAAATAAAGACTGTATCAGGACTTCTGCGTTGGCTCGAGAGAAAGGCCTCTGCGAGTTCAGATGAAGAAACATTAAGATTGGAGTCTGACTCTGATCTTGTAAGAATCGAAACTATTCATAAGAGCAAAGGCCTCGAATATCCCGTAGTTCTGCTGCCAAGAGCAGTCTTCGTTCAAGGAAAGAATCGGACTTCCGAAGTAGATGAAATCGTCAATGGAGTTAAGACACGGAAATTCCTGGCAAATCCTGTGACGGTAGGTTCTTACTTAGAAGGGAAAAGCCATACTTTCCAAGAACAACAGATGGAATCTATCCGTCTTCTTTATGTGGCGATGACAAGAGCATCATCACTTTTGGTTCTTCCTATCTTTGGAAAACAAAATAAAACTCTCGCAAAACAAAAAGGAGAGAAAGATCAATTCCCTTCACTCCACAAGTCTCACTTGCTCTGCCCTCCGCTTCAAGCTTTAACCGGTTCTTTTGTACCTAATGCTTACCTAGGGTCAAAAACACTTTTCAAGACTCTCGAAGAAGAATTGATAAAAAATAAAAAGCCTGTAACTGAAGCCTTAAAGAATGGCACTAAGAAGTTGGCAGAGGAGATATTCGTTCCAGAGGATTATTCCTCTACACTCATCAAAAACTTTTCTACGCTCCTTAATCCGGAGCTAAAACCTTCACAAAAAGCACAGCAGGCGCAATTCTTAGAAACTGAATGCGAACAGGAACTTTCCGCGGGAAAGGCCTATCCAGTCTCCTCAGCGGAATGGATCCGAACAAGTTTTTCTGCCCTCTCCCGAGGAATTGAAGTTCTTCCGGAAGAGTCACCGGCAATTGACGAGATTCCAGTTGATGATGAAGAAGAGGAGACTGAGATAATCGCCGCACAGGATAATTTGCGTTTCAAAAATCCTAAGCTCTCTGCGGCCGCTTATGGAGATTTCCTGCATAGGCTGCTCGAAGAATTAGATTTTCAGAGTGCAGACGCTAAAAATCCTCAACGAGAAGAAATATTGTTTGCCTTCATCAAGAATAGACTCTTATCCAACGCTATTGAAACCGATGACAGTACTGCAATCAACTCGGAAGAAAAAGGAAACGAAAATATTTCCAAATCTTCAGTCGACGCTCACGCGGAAGCGTTAGCAGAGATGGTTACCGACGTTATGAACGTTAAAGGAATTCCCGGACTGGAAAACTTTCAACTTTCACAATTAGGGCCCGACCAGAAATTATCTGAAATGGATTTCATCCTATCCAACCCTGCAGCATCCGAAAATACTTCTCGTCTAACGGGAAGGCAGCTTGGGCAAGCTCTGCATCGTCTAGACTCTCAATATGAAGGTCTGAATCTAAGCGATGATCAAATAAACGGTTATTTGATTGGAGCCATAGACCTTATCTTTTTTGCAGAAGGAAGATTCTGGGTAATTGACTGGAAGAGCAATTTCTTGACTGAGAATCCGTCAAACTACACCAAGACGCTTCTAGATCAAGCGATGAATAAAAAGCACTACAAGCTTCAATATCTCCTTTATCTTGTCGTACTTAAACGGTATCTAGAGACTCGTTTTAAACGCGACGACGTTTATGACCTCATTGGAGGAGCCGCTTATTTCTTCTTGCGAGGCATCAAAGCAAGTAATCCGACTCAAGGAATCTATTTCGATAGACCCAAAAAAGAAGTCTTGGACTGCTTAGATCAACTACTTCGCAACGGTTACAGTGAAGAAATCGTTCAAAAATATGAAAACGCGCTCAAAGGAGTAAACCATGCAGAATAATTGGACGGTCGATGAAGCCTCCCTCCAAGGTCTCAAAAATGCCCTTTTTCGAGTCGCGGTCAGAAACCATCCCGGCAAAGACAGCTCGATGCTTCTAGACACTTTGGAAAAGTTCCTGCAGCTATGGAAAATCGAAGAAGAAAAAGGAGGAGTTTGTGTAACCCTATCCTCCGCTCAGGAAAAAGAAATCTCCGTTTCATTACTTGAGGATTTCGGCCTGGCCTTCAATGTAACAGGCTTCCACCTGGATACCGGACGCAACTGGGGCATTCCTGCGGTTCCCTTCCTTCTAGATAGAAGCGACAAGGGAGCTATTCGCATATACTCCCACAATAACTTTTTTCATGAGGCACTTCTTGGGCGCAAGTTAGTACAACTGGCTGCTAGAACAATTTCAGTCCCGGCTAAAGCCATTGAGAAATATGAATCATATGTACATCAAGAGATCTTTGACCGTCCTAATAATGAACAATTACAGGCGATCCAAAAAGCCTTAACTCAAAACCTCAGCATTATCTCAGGTGGTCCCGGCACAGGCAAAACCTCATCGGTAGTTAGAATTTTAGAGGCCCTTTTGGAGGCTCAGCCGAATGCAAAAATTTATGTAACAGCTCCCACTGGAAAGGCTAAGAGCCGCTTAATTGAAAGTTTGATTGAGAGACCAAATGATTTTCCATTAGTGTACGAAGCCTTCAAAGACTTTCGCCTCTTAGCTAATACCATTCATATGTGGCTGAGCTCTCCTACCGAAGAAGGGAGCCGTCCGGATGAGTTTCGCTGTTTGGAGTGCGACATTCTCGTGATTGATGAAGCCTCAATGATTGACAGTGAAATTGCATTTAATTTGTTTAATGTCGTCAATCCCGACAAAACTAGAGTCATTATCCTAGGAGATATGTATCAGCTTGCCGCAGTAGGGCCAGGCGCTGTATACGCTGACATTTCTTCCCCGGATAACGCACTTCAGGCAAACCTTACTGAGCTGAAAGAAAGCCACAGGTTTAAAGGCGGTTCAGGGATTGGATCTTTATCAAAACTTATTAATCAAAATACCGCTGAGGAAGAACGGCAAATTAATGAAATCCTTGGTCTCCTTGACAACCATGGTCCTTTGATATCTGACAAGGCCAATGGTGAGCCTCGAAGTACAGAGGACATTTTTCTAAGCACCAGCTCCAAGCTAGATCCGAAGACCAATTTAACTTTAGATGCAGAAAAATGGATCTCGGAAAACATGGACGGTTATATCCAAGCTGTCAGAGAAACAATTCTTCGAAAAAATCACATTGAAGAAAAAGATTTGGAAAAATTATGGAATGCTCTCAATACTTTCAAACCGATTGCTGCGCTGAGAAAAGGTCCTATGAGCGTACAAGCGGTAAATAGCTATTGTCAAAAGCTCCTGCTTTCGAAATTGTCTCTCGACGAAACTCTGTCAGAGTTTTACCCAGGCAAAGTCATTATCGTTAGGAAAAACGATCTTTCCTTAGGCGTATCAAACGGCGATATTGCCATTATTTTTGAAGATACAGAAATTGCCGGTCAATGGAATGCTTATATTGGCGATACAAAAAAGATCTTAAAAGCACAACTGCTGCCGGAATCCGAAACAGGGTTCTGCATCACGATCCACCAATCGCAAGGTTCAGGTTATAACAACATTGGTGTGTTCATGCCTTTTATAGAGAATAACGAGCTTATGAATGCTCAGGCCCTAGGAGTCGCCACACGAGAATTGCTCTACACTGCCGTAACCAGAGCCAAAACTTCTTGTTGGATTTTCAGCAGCAAAAATGTTCTCATCCATGCAGTGCGAACAAGGACAAAGCGGAACGGCGGATTAGCATCTCGACTAAGGGAATTCGCCTCTCTCCCAAAACTTAGTAAGACAGGCAGCAGATAAGATTATGAACTTAGGCCTGGAAGTCTGAAAAGAACCATAGGCTAAGATGCCGACGGCATCTTAGCTTCATTAATAACAAAGATTAGATTGCACCAGTACCGAATTTCTCGGTAAAGATATGATCCTTAGCAACATTTGCTTTTTCTAAAGCTTGGGTAGCATCTTTCATAAAATCGACAGGCCCGCAGATTAAGTATTCAGTATCCGGTGCCGCTAAAGAAGTGAAAAATGCATCATTTGGACGACCGGATTCAGAAGTTACGCAAGTCACTAGTTCCACCGGGCCATCCTTTGCTAAAGCTTCAACCTCTCCAAAAAGAGGATAGTCCTTCTTCTCTTTGCAAATATGTACGAAAGTAACTTTACGCTGAGGATTATGCGAAACGGCTTCCTTCAGCATTGCGAGCATCGGGGTGATACCAATGCCGGCACTGATCAAACAGAGAGGATTGTTTCCTTCGGGAACGTTAAACTCCCCGACTGGGAAAGAGACTTCGACCAAGTCACCAACATTCACGTCTTGATGAAGAGCATTGGAAACCATTCCGGCTGGTGCTGTGCCTTGAGCGCCTACCTTTTTAACCGAAATACGAAGCGAGTGTTTTGTAGCTTCTGTAACAGTATATTGGCGGGGCTGGATGAGATTTTCATTCTTCACAAAGACTCTGACAGAAACATATTGACCCGCTTTAACCTTTGGCATTCTGCCATTGTCAACAGGGACCAATGTAAAACTGGTTACTTCGTCAGTTTCCGGTTTCTTTGCTTCAACTTTGAAGAATCTCCAACCAGACCATCCTCCTTCTTCATTAGCGTGCTTATCATATAGAGCTTTCTCTGCATCAATCAATACATTCGCGAGCTGGCCGTAGGCGGCAGCCCAAGCATCAATCAGTTCAGGAGTGGCAGCTTCTCCAAGCACTTCTTTGATTGAAGCTAATAAATGCTTTCCAACGATTGGATAATGTTCTGCACGAATACCAACAGAAACATGCTTATTAGCGATGTGCTTAACAGCGTTCAGCAATACTCCTAAATTTTCAATATTTTCAGCATAGGCAAGAACAGCTCCGGCTAAAGCCTGTTGTTGAGCGCCGGCTCTTTGGTGTCCTTGATTAAAGACTTGCATCAGTTCAGGGTTATGACTGAGCATTCTCTTATAGAAATGAGAAGTGAGCGCAACGCCGTGTTCTTTAAGGACTGGGACAGTTGCTTTGACGAGTGCGATTTGTTCTTGTGTGAGCATTAATTTATACCTCAATTATGTTAGGGACGGCTCATGGTATACCATCACTCTTCCATTATCCTTAAAGCAGTTATGAAAAGTTCTAAAGGCATTGTGGAACCGAAAAACACTGTTGCTAATTCTTTCCATTATGACGAGCAAATCTTTCAAAAACTCTGGGCGCCAATACTTGTAAGAATTTATAGGTAAACCATCTGAAGTTATTTGTTACTATTTTTGAAATGAGGAACGGCCTCTAACAGCTTTTGGGTATAGGGATGAGAAGGAGCATTCAAAATTTGATGAGCGGATCCTTTTTCAACAACCTCTCCGGCCTTCATCACGACAATCTCATCCGCGAGGTACTGGACCACTCCAAAGTTATGAGTGATAAAAAGATAAGAAAGCTTCCGTTCTCTTTGAATATCATTCAACAGATTCAAAATTTGTGCTTGAACCGAAACGTCTAAGGCAGAAGTTGGCTCATCGCAAATTAAAACTTCCGGCTCAACGACCAGGGCTCGTGCAATTGCCAATCTCTGTCTTTGACCTCCTGAGAATTCGTGAGGATACCGATAAAGGGAATCGGCTCTTAACCCGCATTTCTTCAGCATTTCTTCGATACGGTCTAAGTTCTCGCTGCGAGAGAACTCAGGGTGTAAGCTCTCCAACCCTTCCAGGAGAACCTCTTTAACCCTCATTCTCGGATTCAGACTTGAAAAAGGATCTTGAAAAATAATCTGCATCTTCTGACGAAGTCTCTTCAGTTCTTTTTCGTTAACGGAACCTAAATCTTTCTCGTCTAATAATGCCTTCCCGGAAATAAAAGCCTGCCCTCTAAGAAGCTGCAGAATTCCTCTTGCCACAGTAGTTTTCCCGCTGCCGCTCTCACCGACCAGTGCCGTTGTTAGGCCTTGTTTGACGCTGAAATTAACATCTTTGACTGCCTTAAAGTATGACTTCTTACTGAAGATTGAGCCTCTGTTCGGGAACCAAACATTGTAGTTTTTTACCTCTAGGACAGGAAGATTCTCTTCAAGGTTTACAGCTAGAGGCTGCACCGGCATTGGCAGAACTACGTCCTCTTGAATAGGGAAAAGGCACCGAACAAGATGACCTTCCAATTCTCGGAGAGAGACTTTACCCTGCAGACATTGAGTCTTTACTGCTGCGCAGCGATCTGCAAACCGGCACCCTCTAAATTTTGTTGTCAGTGGAGGGACGACGCCCGGAATTGCATCCAATCTTTCACTTTTATGTTTTCCGTCAGGGAGAGCTCTCAAAAGGGTTCGGGCATAAGGATGAAAAGGACGCCGAAAGAAATCTGCAGCAGATGCTTCTTCAACCATTTCTCCGGCATACATTAAACCGACTTTGTCTGCTATTTGCGCTACTACCGCTAGGTCATGAGAAATAAGCAGGATACCAATACCCTCTGAATCTCTAATTTCTTTCAAAAGATTTAAGATCTGGGCCTGAATAGTCACGTCAAGTGCCGTTGTCGGCTCATCAGCGATTAAAAATCCAGGTTCGGCAGCTAAGGCTAAAGCTATCATCACTCTTTGTTTTTGGCCTCCGCTAATTTCGTGCGGAAACATATCTATTCTTTTTTCAGGTTCCGGGATGCCGACCTTATTTAACCAATCCAAAACTTTAGCTCTTGCCTCCTCTCCTCGCAACGGCGTGTGAAGATAGACTGTCTCAAGTATCTGATCTCCGATCGTCATAACCGGATTAAGAGAGAGGCCCGGCTCTTGAAATATCAAACTAATTTTGCTTGCACGAATATGTCTCATCATGGATTCAGGCAAGCCCATGATTTCAGTTCCTTCTACTGTGACCACTCCTGAGGAAACACGGCCGGCTTCCGGCAGAAGCCTTAACAGAGAGAGAGCCGTCATTGATTTGCCGCATCCCGACTCTCCCACTAATGCATAAATTTCTTTTGGCCGTATGGTAAAACTTAAGTCATCAACAGCTTTAATAGATCCTTCCTGAGAGGTGATCTCTGTGACAATATTTTTGACTTCCAGCATCACTTGCCTCCTTTGCGCTTCAGCGCCAATCTAGGATCAAATGCATCTCGAACAACAGAGGCGAACAAATTAGCCGAAAGAACCAAGGTCAGCATAAAAGTGAAAGAAGCCGCCAAATTCCACCAAACTACAGGACTGCGGGAAAGCTCAAGTCTTCCAGCATTAATCATGGAACCAAAGCTATGGGTCGTTGGATCAACCCCTACCCCTACGTAAGACAAAACGGCCTCATAAAGGACAATTCCGGAAAAATCCAAAACTGCGACAATAAGAACAATGTGAATAAGATTCGGCAGCACATGTCTTCTCATAATGGTCCAATGACTAACTCCAAAAGCTTTAGCAGCCTGAATGTAATCCAGCTGAGATATTCTCAGAGTCTCGGCTCTTAAGAGTCTGGCGAGAGTAGCCCAACCGGCGATTCCTATAATCAGAGCCAACATAAATAATCGTAAATCTGCTCTTTCTAAGCCTGTTTCATACAAGTCCGGATGCCCATCAATAAAAACCTGAATCATTAGCACGGCAGCGGCGATCAACAAAACGCTTGGAATCGAGGATAAGGTCGTGTAAATGTATTGAATTAGGTCATCGACCCAACCTTTAAAATAACCTGAACAAATCCCGCAAATAATGGCAAACGGCAATGTGGTCAATGTCGCCAAAGATCCGATAACAAGTGCCGTTCTCAGTGATTTCAGAACTTGATAGAGGATGTCATTTCCCGTCTGATCAGTTCCCAGAACGTGATAAACAGGCCACAAGAACGCTGTCAGACTGGCCAAAGTTATAAAGACTGTCAACGGCAAAAGGATAAATTCATAAGGCACAGAACCTCGATGTGAAAACAGCAATGAGAATTCTTGTTTCAGCGGGATTGATTTTTTAAACGAGACAAACTTCGCAATCATAATCCATAATAAAAAGCTCAATCCTAAGCCTAAGCCCAACCCGAAAAATACTCTTTTTCCTATGTCAAAAGCTTTTGACTGACCCTCGGATAAATGCGCTCCTCCTGCGGTCAACGGCTCGTAATCACGAACAGGCTTGCCGTTTTCGAATCTTGAAATTTTTTCGAAGGTTTTGCTGGCAAAAGGTTCAGAATAACTTTTTTCTTCCGCAGACGCTGCCTTTCCCAGGGCTTTGTCAAGAAGTGAATATGTTTTTACGTCGTACACCACGTGGTTATTCGAACTATCAATTGCCGGTCTGAAATGAATCGAGTCCAGAACAGCAAAAGCCAGGAAGATGCTCAGGATAGTGAATGTACACAATGCCGTCGGCGAATGGAACACATGGCTCCAACGCATCTTTAGTTCATCAGTGCGGCAAACATGAACAACATAAATAATCAAGGCCGCTAATAGGCCAAAGAGGACGTAATCAGTTGCCAAAAAAACGGGTTTAAACATCATTTCAATCTAATCCTTGGATCTGCAATGGTGTAGGCAACATCCGTCAATATCAGGCCAATCACGTAAAGAACTGTCCCCACAAAAACCATTGTCCTGACAATGGCAAAATCTTGGGCATTAATTGCATCGATAGTAAAACTGCCGAGACCCGGGATTCCGAAAAAGCTCTCCATAATTAAGGAACCAAGAAAAAGCATTGGCAAAACAGCAACCGTTGAAGTGATAATCGGCAAACTTGCATTTCTTAGAACATGCTTGAAAAGAACAGCGGTCTCAGAAAGTCCTTTAGAGCGGGCTGTCCGCACATAATCTTTATTAATTTCTTCTAAGAACATGGAGCGGTAAAGCAGGCCATCTCCTCCAATACGCGAGAATACCCCGATGGCAATAGGCAGGATGAGAAAAGAGATCATAGCCGTCCCTGTTTCGAAACCTGAGATAGGGAAGAGCTTAAAAACCTTAGAAAAGAGCCACTGACCGAAAATAATGTAAAACAGCGAGGATATTGACATCATCACTACGGCCATTATCACTCCGCCATACTCTAATTTAGTCCTTCTAAAGAAAACCAACCCTAAAGAGAACGTCACAATCACCAGGACGCCCAGTAAAAAGGTGGGCAATGCTAATGCCAGAGAGGGCCATGCGCGCTGCTTTATTTCATATGCAATATCTCGGCCGGCGTCAGATGAGCCTAGATCTCCGACCAATAGTCTCGCACTGTGGGTCCAAAAAATCGTCTCAGTAGCTTTTGAAGTTCCAGAGGCTTCCGAATTCCAAATTAACGGTTTATCGTACCCATGAACCTCTTTCCAGTTCTGAATGGCTTCAGCTGTCACTCTCTTGCCGCCTATGTTGAGTCGGGCCATATCGTCAGGAGTATTCACTGCAAAAAACAACAAAAAGGTTAATAGATTAACCCCAAACAATATGAGAAAACCGTAGCCTATCCTTCTTAAGAGATATCTCAGCATTAAGCCTCCTCCTTTCTTGCTGTCATGGCCTCTCGCTTCTTATGCAGCAAATACATGGGTATGGCAATTAAAGCTAAAAGAATAAAAATGCCAAACAGCGGCCAATAAATAGGCTTATTCCATTCTTTGATTTTTTCGGTACGCAGATTCGGGTCAAGTCTTAAGTATTGAATATGATTTCGAACGATCTGCGTTGGTTTGCCGTTATGGACCCATTGATGAAAAGCCGCAGCGCTGGTGGGGAAGTAGCCGAATGCCCAGGGGGCATCTTTCTGAACAATGGCGATCAGCTGGTCGATAGCTTTTGCCTTTTCCGGACCGTCATTCATGTAACGCATCTTTTCAAAAATACGGTCATACTCAGAGTTGTGGTAGTTAGAAGCGTTCTCCCCTGAGCCGCCTGTCTTTGATTTTGCATTCGGTCCGTACAGCAGAAAAAGAAAGTTCTCAGCATCCGGATAATCGGCTAACCATCCCCATAAAAAGAGTTGGTGACTGCCGTTAATAACCTTATCTTGGAACCTGTTGTAATCAGTGGCTCTTATATCTAGTTGAATTCCGAGCTTAGCAAATTGCTTCTGATACCAATCTAAAACAGATTTTGTAGCTGGGGAGGCCGCTGCTTGAAAATCCAAATTCAAGACTAAGGGCTTACCCGTTTGCTGATTTCTGCCATCAGGATAGCCCGCTTGCGCAAGAAGTTTCTTGGCCTCCTCGAGAGACTTTCGTACCACGCTGCCGTCTTTAAGTTTGTCGTAGACAAAAGGATTGAAGCCTGCCGATCCTTTAGGATTGTGGCCGAAAAGACCGGGCGGTAAAGGTCCATGGGCTGGTGTGGCAAGTCCCTTCTCAAAGATCTGGATGTATTCTTCCCAGTCCATCGCAATCGCTATGGCCTGCCGAAGCTTTCTATTTTTTTCTTTTTGTTCAGGAGTACTTCCCTCCCCTATCACCGGATCGAGCCAGTTAAAGCCAAAATATGTATTGTGAGCTTCTACTGTCTTTGGAAACTGAAGTTTTTTGCTTTTATATTCTTCTTCCTTCTCTTTACTGTCAGCCATTCCAATTAAGAAACCTTGACCGTTATCGAGTCTTTCGATCTGCGGAGAGTCGTAGTAACCTTGTAAAAACTTTGTGCGAAGCGGAACACTTTCTTTCTCTGCAGAAATTTCAATGCGATCAATGAAAGGCAACGGCTTTCCACAATCTTCTAAGTAGCCTTTTTCTTTATCTCCCGGCTCACCTTCGCAAGGATACAGCTCAGTCTTTCTAAACAAAGGATTCCTCTGCATCACATGGCGTCTGTTTTCAATTGACTCGATTAATTGGTAAGGACCTGTACCGACGGGCCAGTAATTAAGAGACAAATTATTTTTAGCCATTCCCTTTTGAGCATAAAAAGCCTCCGCTTCCCAAGGGATTGGAGCGAAGAAAGTCATCGCGAGCCAGTTAAGGAATTGCGGGTATTTCCCCTTCACTTCTATTCTTAGAAGGTGCGTTTCGGGCGCGGACACCCCAGAGAGCTCAAATTTTCTAAAGTCTAAGAAGGGCAAATCTCTATCGCTTGGGGAAAGGTTTTCACGAAGTTTCTTATCCTGTTCTCGAACTTGAGCCGAGAGTTTTTCGAGGCCCGGCAAATAGGAAACAATCGTTCCGTAAAGAGGTGAAATGATTCTTGGATTCGTCAATCTTTTAATAGCATAGACAAAATCATCTGCCACTAATTCGCGTGTTCCTTTATTCGGCAAATCCATGGGATTGCGTAAGCTGTCTGTTACCTCCGGAGGCAAGTGATGATTCACATAGTTGCCTTTTTCATCTTTTGCAAACGCAGGATGAGGTGCGAACAAAATCCCTTTTTTAATAGGGATCTCGTAAACACTAACCGCAACTTTCTCTGCAGGAGCATCCGCAGGTAACTTTTTACCGTTTTTATCTAAGTAAAGCGGCTCCGGGACAGAGGCAGCTGACCGCGGAATCAGTTCGTAAGGGCGCTTCAAATAGTGATATTGAAAAAGAGGCTCATAAATACTGTAGGTGAAGGGCGTCTCATCAGAGGAATATGAACTTGTCGGATCTAAATGCTTTGGACTTCTGCCCGAAAACGGAGTAAACAGCGTATTAGAGCTTAACTCTTTTACAGTGTGGACAGAGTTAGGAATTGGCCCGCAAGAGCAAAGCATCAGCAAAGCCATCAAACCGGCAGCGGCTAAGTGTAGTCTTGTTCCGTCCATCTTCACCTTTGAATTGAGTCTCTTTTTTTGTTAATTGATTACCTACTTTGAGGCCATTGATCTTATCAAGAACTCCTTGATTTAAAAGGGCTTAGTAATGTTCTGAAACACGTTCAAACAGGTTGTATCAATGTCAGTCTCACCTTTTCGGCATCTTCGAACTCACTCATCGTAAGCGCAAAATTCCTCATTTGCCTTTTTGCTTTCTAAAATCTAGCTTTTAAAAAACGACTCCTTTTAAAAGTAATGGAATTAGTTCAATTTGAATGGCCGGTACGCGTCTATTATGAGGACACTGACTGCGCTCGAGTAGTGTACTACGCTAATTATTTAAAATTTCTTGAAAGAGCTCGCACGGAATGGCTTAGAAGTCTTGGTTGGAACCAAGATCAAATGCTAAAAGAACTTCATTTAATCTTTGTGGTTGCCGGAGTGGATATCAAATACCGAAGACCCGCTCGGCTCGATGACGAGCTTATCGTTAAATGCCACGTCCTCAATATAGGAAGAGCGTCAATGGTTTTTGAGCAAGAAATATGGCGCAAAAACGAATTATTAATCTCGGCGCAGGTAAAATGCGGGTGTTTAGACTCAGACACTTATAGGCCTAAGTTGATGCCTGAAACATTGGCAGAGAAATTTCAACAAAAATAGGATTTGGATAAAAAGGATTGCAATGGAAGCTACTGCAGATTTATCAATTATTACGTTAATTACTCGTGCGAGTATTGTCGTCCAAATCGTCCTCGCTATTCTCGTCATTTTTTCTTTGGCGAGCTGGACTGTAATTTTTCAAAAATGGTTCCAAATCAGTAAAGCAAGAACTGAAGCCAAAAACTTTGATAAGCGCTTCTGGGGAGGCGCCGATCTTAATCAGTTGTATGAAACAGCCTCAGACAACAGAAGTTCAATTGGTCCTATGGAAGGAATCTTCTACTCAGGCATGACCGAATTCCTGCGTTCACGCTCCAGATCCGAAACTGCTGCCGGCAGTTTCACTCTCATTGACAGCATTGCCCGCGCCATGAGAGCTCGTTTTCAAAGAGAGCTTGACGGCCTGGAGTCGGGCCTTAGCCTTTTAGCGACTATTGGCTCGGTTTCTCCCTATATCGGTCTGTTCGGTACAGTATGGGGAATCATGGACGCTTTCACAGGTCTAGGAAACTTAGAGAGTGCCTCTCTTGCAGTGGTTGCCCCTGGTATTGCTGAAGCCTTGGTTGCTACGGCTATTGGTCTGTTTGCTGCTATTCCGGCCGTTATTGGATACAACAGATTTGCGTACTCAATTGATCGTCTATCTATCCAATACGAAAGCTTCATGCAAGAATTCCAGAATATTCTCAGCCGTCAAAACTAGTAGGAGGCTGAGATGTCTAGAGGAAATGGAAGACGCCGCCTATTAGCGGAAATGAACGTTGTACCTTACATTGATGTAATGTTGGTACTAGTCGTCATTTTGATGGTTGCAGCGCCTTATGTTAATCCGTCTATTGTTGACTTACCGAAAGTTCATAAAGCAGCCAAAACACCCAATACTATTGTTGAAGTTGTCGTTGCACCGGACGGCAAGCTTTCAATTAAAGATAAGAAAAATATTCAGCCGGTAGACTTTCCGGCCCTCGTAGCAACTATTGAATCTTTGCAGAAAGACGGCACGCAAGTCCCGGTAGTAATTGCGGCTGACAAAACAGTTGCCTATGAGAAAGTTATTGATGTTATGAGAGAGCTCCAAAAAGCAAACATCAATCGAATTGGGCTTTCTTTAGAACTTGAGCCTGGTATACGTTAATGAGCACTTCCTTACCAAACAAACCAAATGGAACCTCAGAAGGCTATTGGGGGGTTTCGTTTATTTTGGCACTGATTGCCCATGGGCTTTTATTCTGCTTATTGTTTGTCGCATTCCAGTGGAAATCTCAGCCGATTGGTCCGGTATACGCTGAACTGTGGTCACCTTCTGCCATGAATGCCAGCGAAACTGCTCCTGTCCAAGAGCAACCCGAAACTCAACCTGAGCCAGAACCTGCTCCAGAACCGGAACCAGCCCCTGAGCCCGAACCGCAGCCTGAACCAGAACCGGCGCCTGAACCCGAACCAGCTCCGGAGCCTCCGGCAGAGCCTCCTCCACCTCCGGCGGTGCCCCCAATCGCTAGGACTGACCTAGACACTCAAGCAAACCTTCTCGAGGATCCTGAAATTGTTCAGGAACGTCTGGATAGAGAAGTCAAGAAGCAAGAAGAAGAGCGCAAACGCATTCTTGAAAGAGAGAGACAGCTTGAAGAGGCTCGCCGCGCTGAAGAACAGAGAAAAATCGAAGAACAGAAACGGGCTGAAGAGCGTCGTCTTCAGGAAGAACAAAGAAAGCTCGAAGAGCAAAAGAGGCTAGAACAGCAAAAACTTGAAGAACAAAAACGTCTCGAACAAGAAAAAATAGAGCGAGAAAAGAAACTTGAAGAAGAGCGTAAGTTAGCTGAGGAACGCCGAAAACAAGAGATTGCAAAACAGCAGGAAGAGTTGAAGAAGCAGGCTCAAGAGCGTGAAAAACGCCTAGCCGAAGAAAAAGCTAAGCGAGAGGCCCAACTTGCTGAGAAAAAACGCCAGCAAGAAGAATTGAGCCGTCAGCATGCTGAAGCTGAAGCTCAGCAAAAACGCAGAGCGGCTCTTCTCAACAGATTGTCGGGTCAGTCCGGTTCAGCGATGGGTCAAGGCACAGGTATGACCAGCTTCCAGAAGGCTCAGTACGAAAATAGAATCCGCAGCTGTATCCGGCCTCATATCACATTTAACCCGCCGGCAAGTGCTAGAAGAGGACAGTATGTGGCTAAGTTTGAGGTGAGCCTTTTGAGAAACGGACGACAGACTGGGCAGCCTAAGATGCTGCAGAGCAGTAAGCTAGGTGCCTACGATAAAGCCGTTGAGAAAGCTATCCTAAGCTGCAATCCTTTCCCGAAACCCGCAGTTGGAGACATCCCCTCTACGATCATTCTTAACTTTGATCCGGTAGACGATACTTCACGCTAGTCCTGAAAAATATTTACACTTTTGAAGGTGACTATTTATGCCTAGTGCAGCTGACCTAGAACTACAAAAGGTTGCAAAAGCCACTCATACTGCAGAAGATTTATTGGCAGGTGACAATAATATTCTGGATCAGTTTATGGTGATGTTTGAAGAAGGACTCTTCAAACCCATCATCTATTGGCAGCTTTTAGCTGTTGTCGTACCAATCTTTGTAGGCTGGCTTGTTTTCTATTGGCTGAAAAAAAGAACTCTAAATGCTTATGCACAAAAGCTAGCACAAGCCCATTTAGAAAAGACTCAAAAAATAGAAAACTCTTCTGAGGAAGAATCCAGCGAAAAAGCCAAGACTAAAGAAGAGTTATTCTGGCTAAGTATTAAACGAGGTCTTTTTAATCTTTTCTTGAGTATCTGCTGGCCGTTAGTCAGCTTGTTTTTGATATTCGTCAGCACTGTCACCGCAAGGTTGTTTAAACTTCTTCCGGCACAAGCTCTTCCGATCGAATCAGTGGTTTGGTTGATTCTATGCGCTTACGTCGTCATCCGAATTACCGTTTTTATCATTCACCATAGTTTCCGGGCAGGGAGAGCTGCATCGAGCTTAGAGAACTTTATTTCTATAACCTTATGGTTGTGCGTTGCTCTCCAGGTAGTCGGTGTCTTACCAAAATGTCGGGACTGGCTCATGTCTACCAAGTTCTCTCTGGGTTCTTCAGAGATCTCTCTGTGGTCGATGCTCCTGTCCGTATTTACAATTGCATTAGCTTTATTTATCGCAAAATGGCTCGGCCAGCTAGCTGAGAAATGGCTCAATTCAATGAACGGGCTGCACACCAACGTCAAGGTGGTGCTGATCAGAATTCTCAAAGTAGCCTTAATGTTTGTTGCTATTCTGATTGGCTTATCCTCGGTGGGCATTGACGTAACAGTTCTTGGCGTATTCGGCGGTGCAGTCGGTGTGGGCTTAGGTTTCGGTTTGCAGAAAATTACTTCGAACTACATCAGCGGCTTCATAATTCTTCTTGACCGCAGTGTCAAAATTGGAGACCTGATCACGGTTGCGGGCGTCGAAGGGATCGTCGCCGACATTAAGACCAGATATACCGTTGTTCGGGCATTTGACGGAAGCGTCACCATTATTCCTAATGAATCATTCGTCACCGGAAATGTTAAGAATACCTCTTATCTTTCTGGCCCAGGCCGCACCACGGTAGTTATCAGCGTTGACTACTCTTCCGATATTGATGACTGCATCAACACGATGAATGACATCGTTCGAAGCCAACCTAGAGTACTCATTAACCCTGCGCCTTACACAATTCTTTCTAACTTTGGTAATGACGGCATTGATTTGACTTCTTACTTCTGGGTTGCCGATCCTGAGAGAGGCACAGCAACTTTACGGTCCAATATCAGCCGAGCTATTCTTAAAGCATTTAATGAGAAAGGCGTCAACATTCCGTATCCACAAAGAGATCTGAGAATCCTTCAAATGCCGGAGATCTCTTGCAAGTTCGAAACCGGCACTCAGAACAAACCAACAAAAGAAAACTCAGAAAATTAATGATTAGAGCCTCCGCATGGAGGTTCTATTTCCAACTCAATCCCGATATAGAGGCTCAGTGACGCCCGTCATACCGGCTAGCAACAGCAAAAGCAAGATTGATTTCTGCTCACAAAAATGAACGTCAGTAGGATCAAACCACTCGGCAAGTGTATGAGTTCCGAATTCTCTTCCGCCTCTTCCCAATGTAACAGCAGGAATGCCCATAGCAATCGACATATTAGTATTCGTACAACCTCCTGGTTTGAAATTTGCTTCTAATCCGACGGCAGCAGTGACTTCCTTTACCGCATGGACTATCAAAGCATCATCGGCTTGACTGCCTGCTGGGACGTCAAGAATTTTTTCATAGCGGGCACTTACTTTCTTTTCGTTTTCATACTTAGCATTTTCTCGATCGCAGGCCAAGTGAAAGATCCGGATTAGTTCTTGATTCAGTTTTTCTAGTTCTTCCTGGCTATTAGAGCGAGCATTAATTTTGAAATTGGCTCGCTGAGCTATTCCGTGAATTGCTTGTCCGCCTTCGATAAGACTTACGGTTATTGTGGTTTTTGGTTTTTCTGGGAGGTCCAAATCACTAATCATTGCAGCAGCTCGAGCCGCTGCATGAATGGCACTGGGCGTTTTGCTGGCAGTCCATGCATGGCCGCCGGGACCGGAGAAGGTAACGTCCCAGTCGACCATCCCAGTCGCATTTGCATAGAAATCCACAGCTGTGGGTCCATCAATGGAGACAGTAGCCATTATGCGGTGTTTCTTCGAGAGCTCTTCCAAGATCCACTTCATTCCGCACATTCCGCCAAGACCTTCTTCACGAACTGTACCTGCTATAACGATATCGTAGAACGGTGTGATACCTTCCTCAATCAGAGCACTTGCAACCGCCAAATTTGCCGCTATTGCTCGCGTATCATCGCAAATTCCAGGACAATGAATTTTTCCTTCGTCGTCTACTATTATTTCCTTAACATCTCCGAATGAAAAGACAGTATCCAGATGTCCTTCCAAGAGAACACAATTTCCTTTTCCTTCACTTCCTCGAATCCATCCCCAAACATTGTGATGTTCATCTGAAGAAACATCCTTTAGTCCTATGGACTTAAGCAGTTCTTTGTATCTTTGGGCACGAGCCTCTTCATGGCCGGTAGGTGACTCGATCAAAACGAGTTCTTTTTGAATCTCTATAGTCTTATCTAGGCTTGTCTTAACAAGATTCAACGCACTTTGAACCGGTGCGGCGTCAATAATTGATTTCAGTGCTTTACTGATTTCACTCATCTTCTTACTCCATGGAACCGTAATTGAGACCTAGAAATAATAAGCTTAGGACAATCGACAATACTGTGAGAGAAAACCGCTTTTGATTTTTAGCAAATGCCGCAGCTTCAATTACTTCCATAGAGAACAATCTTACTGCGTCAAAAAGTTCGTCCTCAGCTCTTTACCTGCATTTATGAGCTCGTTGTCAAAAAATCCTCTTTTCATCGGGGCTCATAAGCATTTTTGATTTTTTTCTTACCACGTAAAATAACCGGCCAACTTTTCTTGATATTTGCCATCTCTATGTACATGCTTATTATAATTTGATACAAATTACAAACTTTTTCTATTAAAGTCTGTGGTTTTATTGTTTGTTTAAGTTTGCAATTTTTGCCCCTGGTTGCTTTAAGCTGGCTTACTATCCTGGTCAATATTCACCATCCTCTCTTCTTTTGAAGCTTTTTATAAATTAAGTCACGTAACTTGTTAACATCCTCTCATCAGTTTTGTTTACCACTCGAGCTATATTGCCCGAGATGCGGAGGCGCCTTTAATAGACCAATGCTGAATAGAAAGCGCCCAAAATGCTTGCCTTTGAGAATAAAATGTCTTTGTCTGGAGTCTCTGTCTCTGTTGGTTTCTTGATTCAAAAATTCCAAATATTGTTGGCCGAAAAGAATAAAGTATCAAAATAAGCGACTGTTTCTTTCCCACGATGCAAAGAGATAATCTCAAACTTAATAAGATTGATTTATCTCATATTTCAATAACCAATAAATTTTCAAACTTTAATAGTCATGTACACTCTAGCGATAAAAACTTATTGGCTGGAACCTAGAGTATTCCGAATCTTTCTTGAATTTCTTTTAGGAATTGTACAAAGAAAGTGGATGTAGATTTGTCACATCAAGGATTTGGTCAATTGGGGCGGCTTGTCTGCGAGGAGTGGTGCTAGAAAATACAACTTTCTGTTGATATTAAGTCAGTAGAAAAATCTACGCAAAAAACGTGGATCTTCCGATGGATATAATCAGAAGATCCACTATGTCAGCCTAGAACAGGCTAGCTTCGTTCTTAAGCGTTAAGCTTTTCTTTGAGAAGAGCTTGAACTTGTCCATAAGGGACTTTTTCGGTGTTTAGATCGCGTCGATTGGTGTATTCAACTATTCCTTCTTTAAGACCCTTATCGCCGATAGTGATTCTATGCGGAACGCCAATGAGTTCCCAATCGGCGAACATAACTCCCGGTCTTAATCCTCGGTCATCTAAGATTACGTCCACACCATCGGCCTTCAAGGCGTTGTAGAGCTCATCGGCTTTTTCTCTAACTTGTTCACTCTTGTCGTAGCCCAATGCACAGATGACGACTTCAAATGGTGCCATAGCCTTTGGCCAGATAATTCCTCTGTCATCGTGATTTTGCTCGATCGCTGCTCCAAGAAGACGAGATACACCGATACCATAACTGCCCATATGGATAATCTGCGGTTTACCTGTTTCGTCTAAGAACGTTGCTTTCAAAGGCTTAGAATACCGCTCTCCAAGATAGAATACATGGCCAACTTCGATGCCTCTTTGCATTGTCAGTTTACCCTTCCCATCAGGAGAGACATCTCCCTCAACAACATTTCGAATATCGACAACTTGACTTGGTTCAGGGATATCTCTGCCCCAATTAACACCGGTAATGTGGAAGCCCTCTTTATTGGCACCAACGATGAAATCACTCATGTTTGCCACTGTAAGATCAGCAATGACCGGAACTTCCTTAGGAATTCCAACTGGGCCTAGATAGCCAGGCTTGCTTCCGAAGGTTTTAATGATCTCTTCATCAGTTGCAAACCGATAGCCCGCTTTAAGGATATCTATTTTTCCTGCCTTGACTTCATTTAAGGTATGGTCGCCGCGGATTAAAAGAAGGACGATTTGTGCAGGAAGTGCTTTACCTTCTTCGTCTTTCTGGTCTGTGGCTAAAACGATAGCTTTAACACTCTTTGTAAGAGGAACTCCAAGAAACTCCGTCATGGTTTCACACTTTTCTTTGCCAGGAGTGGAAACGATCTTCATTTCTTCAGCAGGTTTAGCTCTTTTTTCAATCAAACATGGGGCCGGCGCAAGCTCAATATTTGCGGCGAAATCACTTTCCGGGCAATAAACGATTAAGTCTTCTCCAGTTTGTGCAATCACCTGAAACTCTTGCGATAAGTTTCCGCCAATAGCTCCCGAATCAGCTCTTACCGGTCGATAAACCAGACCTAGACGATCGAAAATTTTGCAGTATGCATCGAACATCTGCTTATAGCTTTTGATAGCACCTTCCTCATTTCGATCGAAAGAATAAGCATCTTTCATGATGAATTCTCGGCCCCTCATCAAGCCGAAGCGAGGACGCCTTTCATCTCTGAACTTTGTTTGAATTTGGTAGAAATTAACCGGCAGCTGTTTCCAAGAATTAATTTCTTGTCTACCGATATCTGTAACCACTTCTTCAGAAGTGGGCTGCAGAGCAAATTCTCTTCCGTGACGGTCTTTAATGCGAAGCAACTCATCGCCGTACTTTTGCCAGCGGCCACTTTCCATCCATAATTCTGCAGGCTGAACCATTGGCATGACGATTTCCAAAGAACCTGCATTCTCCATTTCTTCGCGAATAATTTTTTCAACTTTCCTTAATGACCTCACTGCCAGCGGCATATAGTTATAGATGCCGGCGGCTTCTTTACGGATCATTCCTGAACGGAGCATGAGCTTCTGACTCACAATCTCGGCGTCTGCAGGAGCTTCTTTCTTTGTTGAAATATGAAACTGACTTGCTCTCATTTTGTGTGGACTCTAATATTTTGAGAAACTTTAAACCTAAGCAAAAATCATATTCCAGATCCCTTTGGATATAATGCTCAGGCGCAAAGTGATTATTTTAATTTAAGTTTATGCTCGATAGAGAAGGATATAGGCCAAATGTTGGCATCATCTTGGCCAATCCGCTTAAACAGGTCTATTGGGGAAAAAGACCTCGTCAACATTCCTGGCAGTTCCCGCAGGGCGGCATCAATAGAGGAGAGACTCCAAAAGAAGCCATGCTTAGAGAACTGTGGGAGGAGCTCGGCCTAACTCCTGACAAGGTAAAAATTATTAACAGCACCAAAGACTGGGTTCATTACGATGTTCCAGAGCGTTGGGTTCGCCGAGACCTCAGAGGGATTTATCGAGGTCAGAAACAGATATGGTTCTTACTCGAACTTACCGGAAAAAACATCGATATTAATGTGAACGTCACGAATCACCCTGAATTTGAAGCCTGGAGATGGAACAATTATTGGGTGCCGTTGAGAGATGTCATTGAGTTTAAACGTGAAGTCTACAAGAAAGTACTTTTGGAACTTGCGCCCTCTCTGTTCACAACCAAACGCGAACTTACGCCTCCGGAGGGCTGGCGCAAAGTTGAAGGCACTTCCCGTTTCCGCAGATAGTGCCTTCTTCTAAGTTTTTTTGTGCCTTCTAAACGACAACCATATTGTCGTGATGGATCAATTCTTGGCGCTCGATATAGCCGATGGCATCTTCAATCTCACTGCTGTGTTTTCCTTGCAATTTTTTTGCCGTTTCTGCTGAGAAATTGGACAATCCTCGAGCAACCTCGTGTCCTTCCGTGTCAAAGCATGAGATCACTTCTCCCTTTAGGAACTCTCCTTGAACTGACTTAACCCCAATAGGAAGCAAGCTCTTACCTTTCCTGATGGCCTCTACCGCTCCCGCATCAATCACACAGTAACCTTTAAGCTGAAGATGGTCAGCCATCCACTGCCGGCGCGCAGAAAGCGGCTCAGACTCACTTACTAATAAAGTACCCAGAGCCTCCCCTTCAGACAAGCGCACAAGTACATCAGGAATTCTTCCGCTGACGATGACAGTAGATGCCCCGCTTCTAGCGGCTCGCTTGGCTGCTAAAATTTTTGTCAGCATTCCGCCTTTGCCAATGGAAGAACCTGCTCCTCCAGCCATTGTCTCTAAATCTGCAGAACCAGCCGCAGCTCGCGAAATTAATTCGGCATGCGGATCATTGCGGGGATCCGCGGTGAACATTCCTTCCTGATCCGTCAAAATGACCAAGATATCAGCATCGACTAAATTGGTAGTAAGGGCTCCAAGGGTATCGTTATCTCCAACCTTAATTTCGTCTGTGATAACCGTGTCGTTCTCATTGATAATAGGAACAGTTTTCAGCTTGAGTAATGCCAAAAGGGTATGCCGAGCATTAAGATAGCGCTCCCGATTGGCCAAGTCAGCATGAGTCAATAGCAGCTGAGCTGCTATCAAACCATGAGAAGCAAAACACTTCTCATAGGCATGCGCCAAGCCCATTTGACCGACCGCAGCGCAAGCTTGCAATTCATGGATTTCACTCGGTCTTTTTTCAAATCCTAATCTAACGACCCCCTCGGCTATAGCTCCGGAACTGACAAGAATTATCTCTTTTCCTTGCGCCTGCAAATGACGAAACTGAGTTATCCAACGGTTGATAGCCTCTTCGTCCACTCCCCTTCCCTCATTCGTGACGAGAGAGGAGCCGATTTTGACTACAATTCTTTTAGCTTTATCCCAGATTTCTTTATTTTCTTTCATCGCCTTCGTTTTCGTGAACGTTCTCCTCATCCTCATCGTAATCATCGATAACAGGTTCGGAGTCTTCGATTAACATCAGCCGCTGCTGCTGCAAATTTTCAGAAATTGCTTTAACTAATGCGTCGCAGCCTTCCCGAGTCGCAGCAGAAATTGGGAAAATTGGTGTTTCATCACCGAATTCCCGGCGGTACTTGGCAATGACGTCATCCCGTTCGTCTTCCGGCACTAGATCCATCTTATTCAGCACCAACCAGCGTGGTTTTTCAGCCAAAGCCGGATCAAAATTATAAAGTTCTTTAACAATTGCACGAGCAGCTGCAATAGGATCAGTAGTTTCATCAATCGGAGCTACATCGATAACATGCAGAAGCAAGCTCGTTCTGGAAAGATGTCTCAGGAAGAGATGGCCTAAGCCGGCGCCTTCGGAAGCTCCTTCTATTAAACCCGGAATATCGGCAATTACAAAGCTTGATTCAGGCCCTACGCGTACAACTCCAAGGTGAGGATGCAATGTTGTGAACGGGTAATCTGCAATCTTTGGTTTTGCATTAGATACCGCGGAAATTAGGGTTGACTTTCCTGCATTCGGCAGACCTAACAAACCAACATCAGCCAATACTCTTAGCTCAAGGTTCAACTCCCTTTCCTCTCCCGGCTCTCCCGGAGTACATTGTCTCGGAGCGCGGTTGGTAGAGGATTTGAAATGCAAATTACCGAGACCGCCTTTACCGCCTTTTGCAAGAAGAGCACGCTGACCGTTTCTATCCAAGTCAGCGATCACTTCTCCGGTGTTTTTATCGGTAATGACAGTGCCTACCGGGACCTTTAGCTCGATATCCGGAGCGCCTTTCCCATAGCAATCGCTTCCTCTGCCGTTTTCTCCGTTTTTAGCCAAGAACTTTCTCGTATAGCGATAATCAATAAGAGTATTAATATTCCTGTCTGCTACAGCGTAAATAGAGCCGCCGCGTCCTCCGTCCCCGCCGTCAGGGCCGCCTTTAGGAATAAATTTTTCCCTTCTGAAAGAGGCAACTCCATTACCGCCTTTCCCTGCTTTAACTTCTATTCTTGCTTCATCAACGAATTTCATAACTTTTGAAACTTAATATGCTTAAAGATTGTTCAATGATAGTCAAAAATTAGTGAGAGCCTTCTTTCTCCTGCCTACTCTAGTGCACTCAAGCAGCTTCTTGGTTCCAAAATGTTCCTAAAGCTCAGTAAATTTTTATTCTCAATAGGAAGGATGTAGAAGCTGCAAAAGTACTTACCTATCCTTCAAAATATTTGACGATCATGAGTTGCAACCGATGAATACCGTGTCCGCAGAGAAACCAAGCGGAATATTCATCAGAAACACAAAAGGAGATCCATTCCGAATCTCCCAAAAAAACAAAACCTCAGACCAATTAAGGAATGAGGTTTTATGAGTCGAACCCGAGACTAAACTACAGGAACAACATTCACATAATGACGGTTAAGGCGACCATGAACTACGAATTCAACCTTACCTTCAGCCTTTGCAAACAAAGTGTGATCACGGCCCATGCCAACATTTTCACCAGCATGGAAGTTTGTACCGCGCTGACGGACGATAATTGCGCCCGGCTTGATCATCTGTGAACCAAAAACTTTAACACCCAAGCGCTGAGCATTGGAGTCGCGACCGTTTCTTGTGGAACCGCCACCTTTCTTATGTGCCATTTCAAATACCTCTTATCAAAATTCAATTAAGCAGAAATCTCATCAATCTTGAGTTCTGTGTAGTTCTGACGGTGACCGGCACTCTTAATAGAATGCTTACGGCGACGGAACTTGAAAATACGAACTTTCTCATGACGGCCATTAGCAACAATGGTAGCTTTTACTGCTGCGCCTTCGATTGTTGGAGCGCCAACTTTCATACCGGCGTCATCTTTAATAGCGAGAACTTGTGTAAGTTCGATCTGAGAACCTACTTCTCCGGCCAAAGATTCAACGCGGAGCTTATCGCCAACAGAAACAGTGTACTGTTTGCCGCCGGTTTTAATAATTGCGTACATAAAAACCTCTTCACTTCAATCCAGTCCACGATCTGCTGAAGCCTTTTTGTGTGGTAAAAAGAATAATTCGTGGAACGTGCGATTATTACATAAAGTCTTGGTTCAAATCAAACCGAAGAACTAAAAAAACACAGTGAAACAAAATAATTTCAAATGTCAAATTTTGTTTTTATATTATGATGCTAATAATTCCATATAAAGAGAATTATTTTTCATATAATGAAATGAATTTCACGATAAGCAAAAATTCATACCTCTTTACAATTCAATTTTCAGTCCCTTTACCTTAAATTTTGTGTCTTAACTTTCTTCTATAACTCTTGGCGTCCACCTCAATTAGAAATTTATTTCTAAATGTTTATTAGGGTTAACCTTGTAAAAAGTAACAAAAATAGTAAAAATTTTTGAATTTTCTATTTTTATTACAGAGTAAACGCCAATATTTTCTTTTATAGTAACTTTCAGAAAGCTTCGCTTCCGCCTCCATTAACCTAACAATATGAAGGGTACTTATGAAAACCAAAAGACCTTTATATAAGACTCTGTACTTCCAAGTTATTTGCGCCATTATTATCGGCGTTCTTTTAGGGTATTTTTACCCAGACCTCGGCGCCCAGATGAAACCGCTTGGTGACGGCTTTATCAAATTAATTAAAATGATCATTGCCCCGGTCATCTTCTGTACCGTAGTCGTTGGGATTGCCGGAATGGAAGACATGAAAAAAGTCGGAAGGGTCGGCGGGTATGCGCTTTTATACTTTGAAGTAGTCTCAACTATCGCATTAGTTCTCGGCCTCATCATGGTCAATTTATTGAAACCAGGTTCGGGAATGCATGTCAATCCCGCAACGCTGGACATGACTGCGGTGTCGGCTTATACACAACATGCGGCCTCTCACTCAACGGTCGACTTCTTTATGAATATCATTCCGTCGACCGTAGCAGGTGCATTTGCGACGGGTGATATTCTTCAAGTTTTGTTCTTCTCTATTTTGTTTGGCTTTGCTCTCCAAAAAATGGGCGGTCAAAAGTCACAGCTCTTCCAGATTATTGATAAAACCTCCAAGATTCTCTTCTTGATTGTCGGCTGGATCATGAAGGTTGCCCCGATCGGCGCTTTTGGGGCCATGGCTTTTACCATCGGAAAATATGGAATTTCTTCTCTAATTCCATTAGCCAAATTGATGGCAGCATTCTACGTTACTTGTATTTTCTTCATCTTTGGTATTCTCGGAGCCATCTGCAAAAGTCACGGATTTTCCCTCATTAACTATTTACGGTACATTAAAGACGAACTTTTAATCGTCCTTGGCACATCCTCGTCTGAGTCTGTACTTCCCCGTATGATGGTAAAAATGGAGCACGCAGGGGTCAGTAAGTCAGTTGTTGGGTTAGTTATTCCAACCGGTTATTCCTTCAACCTTGACGGGACAGCGATTTATCTCACAATGGCTGCCGTATTTATTGCTCAGGCCTGCGATATTCAGATGACGCTCTTCCAACAACTCACTCTGCTGGCGGTCCTTCTCCTCACCAGTAAAGGAGCTGCCGGAGTTACAGGTTCAGGATTTATTGTTCTTGCCGCTTCTTTGTCTTCGGTTGGTGATGTCCCGGTCGCAGGTCTCGCATTGATTCTTGGAGTTGACCGCTTCATGAGTGAAGCCCGCTCGATCACCAACATGATTGGCAACGGCATTGCCTGCATCATCGTCGGTCAGTGGGTTAAAGAAGCGGATATGGAGAAAGTCCAGAAGCATACGCGTCCGGAGTACTTCCATTTAGCTGAGCAAGCCATGGAAGCGTTGGAAGGTAAGAAAACTCAGGATTTAGAAACTGCTTCTTAACAGAAAGGATAGTCCTAGAAGATTTTCAGTAAAAGCCGCATTTGCGGCTTTTACATTAATTATTTTGATCAAGAGGCGGCTCTATTCAATGCAATGGTAAGCAAAGTAGCAGCTCCAACGGCCAATGCCTTATCGTTAAAGTCAAACATAGGATGGTGAACACCGGCTGAGTGGCTTTCATCCTTCATACCTAATCTGAATAAACATCCCGGACGTTTAAGAAGCATGAAAGAAAAATCTTCTCCCCCGCAGGTTCGGTGCCACTCGTGAACATGTTCTGAACCGAGAAGATCCTTTGCATATCCGGCGGCCAGCTTCACAAGCTCAGGATTGTTATACATTGCCGGGTAAAGTTTCTCATAATTGACTGTTGCCACCATATCGTTGGCTATAGCCACACCTTCGGCAATCTGCTCCATACGCCTTATGATTGTCTCTTGCACTTCCGGCTCAAAAGATCGGGCAGTACCCGAGATTCTTGCTTCTTGCGGAATGACGCTGGGACCATCAGTGTAGCCGCTTTGGATGCATCCGGCTGAAACAACCGCTATTTTCATTGGATCTATGCTCCTTGCCACAATCGTTTGTAAAGCCAAAACGCATTCGCAGGCAGCAACTAAAGGATCTTTGGCCATCTGAGGACGTGACCCGTGTCCGCCTTTTCCTTTGAACCAAATGTCAAATTTATCTGCATTTGCGGTTGCATAACCTGGAATAAAAGCCACGTCTCCTAAAGGTATGCTCGGTTCGGCATGGAGTGCGTAGAACTCGTCTATGCCGAATCTCTCTACCAGGCCATCCTCAATCATGTGTTTTGCACCGGCAAAACCTTCTTCACCAGGCTGGAAAATGGCAACCAGGGTTCCTGCAAAGTCACGGTGCAAAGATGCATAGCGGCATAGTGTCAGAAGCGCCGCCACGTGTCCGTCATGTCCGCAAGCATGCATTTTCCCTTTCACTTTACTTTCCCATGGTGCGCCAGTTTTCTCTTCCAACGGCAGTGCGTCTGAGTCAGCTCTCAGACCAATTGTTTTACCGGGCTTTGTTCCTTTGATAACAGCGACCACACCAGTGACCTCTTTGCCGCCGATGAATTCATGTATTTCATCCAGTGAAAAAGATTCAAGTGCTTTCTTAATTTTCTCTTGAGTTTTAAGAAGACAGAGACCAAGCTCCGGTTCTTCGTGAATACGATGTCGAATTTCTGCACCGATTTTTGCGCTCTCAGCCATTTGCTGAGGTGTTATCAAAATTGTCATGTGGGCTCCTTGAGATACGGATTTTTTTCGGTAGTGAAATGTTATATCAGACAAGCCTGTAAAACACCGCCTTTTAGAGCGGAGAGGCCGGTCAATTTAAGATTGTTTCAGTCAGGCCAAGTCGGTAATTCCATGTCCTATTTAAAAATGGAAATAGAAGTCCCTCCAAAACGTGCAGTAAAATAAGAAAGAGGTTAGAGACCAGCTCTTCGTTACCGGCTTGTTGCAGCAACTAAGGATCCGCTTCGTTAAAAAAGAGGAGAAGGTCGACCCATTACTCCATTAAGCAGACTATTCAAAAATATTCTCGTAATTAATCTCAAAAAGCTCCTTTTTTCCTATTCACGTCCCAGAAAAATTCGGTAATATGCTTTCGTTGACGAGCGATGAGGAGGAGAAATGTCACATGTTGCAGAAACAATTAAACAGATCATTGAACCTGTGGCTTCCGATTTAATTGAGGTAGAAAAAACTGTTCTATCCGATCTGCAAAGTGATATTCCTTTAATCAAGAAAATCAGCGACTACATAGTCTCTGCCGGCGGCAAAAGGATGCGTCCCTTGATTCTTATTCTGATAGCCCGCGCTTTAGGATATCAAGGAAAGGATCATATTTTCCTGGCAACCATGATCGAGTACGTCCACACTGCAAGTTTGCTCCACGACGATGTTGTCGACGAAAGTGATCTGAGAAGAGGAAAGCCTACAGCTTGCTTTAAGTGGGGAAATTCAGCTGCGGTTCTCGTTGGAGACTTTATGTACTCCCGGGCTTTTCAGCTGATGGTACAAACCAAAAACATCAGAATATGCGAAATTGTCTCCGGTGCGGTTAATCGTGTTTCTGAAGGAGAAGTGATCCAACTTCTTAACATTCACGACACCACCGTCAATGAAGAGCGGTATTTTGAAGTTATTGAAAGAAAGACCGGAGTCTTATTTGAAGCAGCTGCCCGCATGGCGGCAACCATTGGCGGAGCTACTAGTGAAGAAGAGGAAAAACTGACTGAATATGCCCTCGCACTCGGAACGGCCTTCCAAATTATTGATGATGTTTTGGACTATCGTGGGGAAGAAGGAAAAACAGGAAAAACCTTAGGTGCCGACCTGCGGGAAGGCAAAATGACAATGCCTCTTATCTACGCCCTAAGAAAATGCTCAGAAGAACAAGCCGCTCAAATTAAGGAGGCGGTCAAGCGCGGCGATGGAGATTTAGAAGCTATCACTCGGATCTTGAATGAGACAGGAGCTATCGAGGAGTGCGTCATTACAGCCAAACAAATCGTCTCTTCTGGAATTGAGGCTATTTCGTTCTTAAAACCTTCCCTTTATAAGGAATCTTTGATAAAATTGCTCTCCTTGACTGTCGAGAGAGATTTATAATTTCTCTTATAGATAAAAGACGTCGGAGTATAGCTCAGCCCGGTAGAGCACTGCGTTCGGGACGCAGGGGTCGTAGGTTCGAATCCTGTTACTCCGACCACTCACTCATTTCTTTTCAAACCTCCACAGCCCACAAGCCTGAGTAAGATTCGTTTTGTTCTTCATCATGCTTTTCTTTGCTGCGCCAAAGCGTGTTCAACGACACCTATTGGGATTCTTTCCTGCTCCAATCTCAGTTTATGCTTAACCAAGAAGTCGTACAATTCTGCCTCTAAAACTGTAAGGCCAACTGGTGCTGTAGCCGCAGGTGCATTAGTTGGATCCGGTACAGCGAACTTCTCATAGTGCAAAAAAGTTTCCAAGTCCATCAAAACAGATTTTGTTTGCGGAGCTATTTGTCTGAACAAGGACAATATGTAGAGTCCGTGGGCATCTAAGTCGCCGAAATAAATGATGGGCACTCCCTTGATCCAAGGAACTTTTTCTAAACGTATAACGCCCAATCCCAGTCCCATCATGATTGGAATTTCTTTCGGCTGTTCTTTTAAGGCCAGACCTGATTGCAAGTTCTCTATAAGAATTAATGCGTTAGGCTTTTGAGTCAAACACTCTAGAGGCAAACCAAGAGCCAAACCGGGCGGAACTCCCGGCAAAAAGTTTTGAGCATGCTTTACACGCACTAAAAACTGAGGAAGAAAGATGTTCCACTCGGAGTATAAGGTTTCTTTTCTAATGGGTCTTTCCAGCTCTATGGAAAGAAGCTTGCAAAGCAGAGAAAGATGGCGTTCAAAAAATTTGGTGCTGATACCCAAAACCGGAATTCCGGGGCCTTTCGTTAAAGAAGGAAACGACATGGAATTTTCGTCAATACTTTCCAACGGTTAGGAACAGGCCATTATATAAGTAAGCTTCGTATTTCTTGAATATTATTTCTAATGCCTCAGGCTTCAACCTCTAAAAATGTTTCTTTTTCTCTGCCATAGAAGCTTCGAGATAACTAAACTTCCCGTATGCATAAACTATCGAGGAAAGAATGGAAACTTTAATTAATTTTTGGCACTCATTACCGCCGGTCGCAAAAACCGCATTCCTTCTTCTGATATCTAATACTTTTATGAGCTTCGCCTGGTATGCTCATCTGAAAAATCTCGGCAGTGCTCCTCTTTGGGTTGCGATATTGACAAGCTGGCTGATAGCGTTCTTCGAATACCTGATCATGATTCCGGCCAATCGTATTGGCTTCGGTTCCTTGTCTCTCGGACAGCTCAAAATTCTCCAAGAAATCGTTTCTCTGTCGATCTTTGTCCCATTTGCTGTACTTTATATGAAAGAGCCGCTGAAATTAGACTATCTCTGGGCGGCTCTTTGCATGCTTGGAGCGGCGTACTTTATTTTCCGCGACCACGTATAAGGCTAAAGCCCAGGCTGCAGCATATGGCCAGGGTTCACGTACTTATCGAACTCTGCCTCTGTACAAACTGCTAAATCCAGAGCCGCTTGCTTTAAAGAGATATTTTCCTGATAGGCTTTTTTCGCAACTTTTGCCGCATTTTCATATCCCACCAGCGGAGCTAAGGCGGTAATCAGCATAAGAGAACGTTCGACGTTTTCTTTTAATTTTTCGGGATTCGCCGTTAAACCATCGATGCACCGAAGGGCAAAAGAATTCTGAGCATCGGCCAACAGACGTATACTTTGGTCAATGTTATAGGCAATCAACGGAAGAAATACATTTAGCTCAAAATTCCCTTGGGACGCAGCAACTCCTACAGCTTCGTCATTCCCCATGACTTGGACCGTCACCATTGTCATTGCCTCACATTGTGTAGGATTTACTTTTCCCGGCATAATCGATGAACCTGGTTCATTTGAGGGAAGATTTATTTCGCCAAGACCTGCACGCGGCCCTGAGCCTAACCACCGAATATCGTTTGCAATCTTCATTAGGTTGGCCGCCAAGGACTTCAAGGCTCCATGTATGAATACCGCTGCATCCTGAGAAGTTAAGGCATGAAATTTATTGGGCTCGCTCACGAATTTCTCTCCGGTCATTGCCGTTAATTTTTCGCAAACTTTAGTCCCGAAACCTCTCGGAGAATTTAAACCGGTGCCAACTGCGGTCCCGCCAATTGCCAGCTCCCGACAGAATTTTAATCCGCTGTTTATCTGCTCTACATTATGATCGAGCATGGAGACATAACCGCTGAACTCCTGACCTAAGGTCAATGGAGTCGCATCCTGCAAATGAGTTCTGCCGATTTTGATCAGATCCTTGAACTCGCTGGCTTTTCGATCCAAAGCATCTCTCAATCTTTTCACTGCAGGAAGCAATCTTCCTGTTATCTCAAGTACCGTCATAATGTGCAATGCGGTTGGGAATGTGTCATTGGAAGACTGCGACATATTGACCTGATCATTTGGGTGAACCACTTCTTCCTTGGTTAGTCTGTCTTTGAAACGAAAGTCTCCGTTCAAAATTTCTGTTGCCCGATTGGCGATGACCTCGTTTACATTCATATTGGTCTGAGTTCCAGAACCCGTCTGCCACACCGACAAAGGGAAATTCCCCGGCAAAGCACCATTAAGCAATTCATTGCAGGCAGTGACGATTGCATCTTTGCGTTTTTCATCCAACTTGCGGTAGTCATAGTTGACTTCGGCACATGCCTTCTTCAAAAAAAGCATGGAACGAATAATGGACTCCGGCATTTTTTCAATGCCGATCGGGAAGTTTTCAAAACTTCTTTCCGTTTGGGCTCCCCAATATTTACTGTTATCAACTTTTATGTCGCCTATGGAGTCATGCTCAATACGGTAGTCTTTCATTGATATTCTCTCTCAGAAGGTAAAACTTAGCGTTGGGCCTACTGTCCGACGCTTTATATAATTATTTAAGTCTAGAACCTTCTTAACAGACCGTGATTATTGAAAGTCCAATCTTGGTACACTTCGAAGCAGTGAGCGGGCTTTTTTGAAACAAATTCTTTGACAAGCCGGAAGAAGTAATGCGAAAAAACTCTCAGTTCTTCTTCAAAAGAGCTTGGTAGCTGGAATCTATCGCAATGGTACCTATGAAGGACGTAAAGAAAATTCCTACCACAGCTACAGAGAGTACTAAGTGACCGCAAGAAAGTCCCATGGCTAACGGCACGGAGCCGATAGCTGCTTGGACAGTTGCTTTGGGTAGATAAGAGAGGACACAGAAAAGCCTTTCATTGAAATTTAGATTCGTCTTCACCAGACTTAGAACAACACCAAAAGATCGCAGTCCTAAGCCAATAATAACAATCCACAACGCAGCAAGGCCGGCTTGAAGTGTGTAAGAGATATCAACGGCCGCCCCAACCGTAACAAACAAAATTACTTCTGCCACCAACCACAGCTTGCTGAACTTCTCAGAAAGCCGCTTACTGACGGCAAAGGATGCTTTAAAGTTCAGAGTACAAGCCATACTCATCACAGCAAAGAGTCCTGAAACGCTGACGATTTCTTTGGTCCATTCTTCCAATGCAATCAAAATGAAAGCCACGCCTAAAACTACCATGACCTTAAGACTGTTCCGGACGTAATGTTTAACCGCATAAGCTGTTTCGAAAAACCAACTCAGCACCAGTCCCGAAATAATTCCGATCGTCATTCCCAACACCAATGAGATCGGAACTTTGACAAAATTTTCGAGTTCAGTATGACCTTCTTGAAGAAAACCCAAAAACGTTGAGAAAAGCATGATGACAAAAACGTTGTCAAGGGCGGCCCCAGCCATAATCATCTGCGGGATGCTTTTTTCTGTACCGTATTTTTGATTGGAAAGCATCACCATTCTTGGAATAACAACTGCTGGAGAGACCGCGGCCAAAACCGAACCCATCACCAAAGCTTCAAGCTTAGAAATCTCGAAAAAATAAGGCGCAAAAAAGAAAAAGGCGCCGATTTCAAAAAGAGCCGGAATGCAGCCAAGCAGGAGCAGAGGCCGCTCAACCACTTTTAAGTCTGAAACTTTAATAGATAGACCGGCATTGATAATGATGATGACCAAAGCCATCTTCCAAAGATCCGGAGAAATACTCAGAATTTTGGGATCCAAAAGATTCAGTGCCTGCGGACCCAGCACAATACCGGTCAGCATCATTCCAATGATGGCCGGCACTTTTATAGCCTTACAGGCAGCTCCAATGGCCAGCCCAAAAAGAAAAATAAGTGCTAGTGAGGTGAGCATCTTTCCGAGTCTCTTTGAGGTTTGTTTTCATCTCAGAAAATTTTACTCGCAGGTTCATTCCTATTTTTGAATCTTGTATCCAAGCTGCATCAGCTGCACGGCAATGACGGCCGAGCCAATACCGAAAGCCGAAACAACATTTAAACTAACCCACGGATTGAAATCACTTTGGGAAAAAAATCCATACCGGAATCCGTCAATGATGTAAAAGAAAGGATTGAACTGAGATAAGGTTCTTAACATTCCGGGCAATTCCTGAATGGAATAAAAAACTCCGGAAAGGAAAGTCAAGGGAAGAATAATAAAGGTCTGAAATGCTCCTATCTGATCAAACTTTTCGGCCCAAAGGCCGGCGATCAACCCCAAAGATCCCATTAACAGGGCACCCATAAAGCCAAATATTAAGATCCATAGGACATGCTCAATAGGAGGCGCAGTCCACAGAAAAGAGACAGCTAGAACTCCTGCACCCACAATCATACCTCTGGCCACCGAGGCTCCAATCATCGCAGCTGCCAGTTCCCATCCCGAAAACGGCGGCAACTGAATAAAAATCAAGCTTCCCATAATTTTGGCCGACAACATCGAAGAAGAACTATTGCCGAAGGCATTTTGAAGAAGGGACATCATAACCAGACCCGGCACCAGGAAATGGAGATAATTGACGCCGTCAAACGTCGGCATTCTCTCTCCCAAGACCTGACCGAACACTACCAGATACAAAGCGGCAGTTAAGATTGGTGCAAAAATAGTCTGCAGAGCGATCTTCCGAAACCTTAGAATCTCTTTTTCTAAGAGCGTAAGAAAGGACGAAGCTCGTTTATATGGCTGAGGAGCTATTTTGTATTTTGTCATTCGCAGGTAATCCTTAAAAAAGCTTCTTCCAAGTTGGCTTTTCCTATTTCAACCGAACTTGGATGCATCCCGATTTTTGCCAACTCATTCAGAAGTCCTCTAAGGTGCTCTGGGTTTTCATAGTGGGTGCTATATGTTTGGTTAGGAAGCTTTGTACAGTCAATTAGAAATCCGGGCGGCAGATCAGTGGGGAGGGAAAACAAAATTCTCTCCTTGGAGTATTCTTTTAGCAGTTTATTGGTGCTCTCCAAGGCTACAACTCGACCGTGATTTAACAGAGCCACATTTCTGCATAGTTTTTCAGCCTCCTCCAGATAATGGGTCGTCAAAATGATGGTATGTCCTTTACGGTTGAGTTCTTCCATAAATTCCCATAACCGATGTCTTAGAGAAATATCGACCCCGGCCGTCGGCTCATCGAGCACAATCACAGGCGGCTGGTGAACCATTGCCTGTGCTATGAGAACTCTCCGCTTCATTCCTCCGGAAAGGCTCATAACGCTGGCGTTCTTTTTGTCCTCTAGTTCTAGAACCTCCAGGAGATGTTCTATCCACTTTTTGTTATTTCTAAGGCCAAAATATCCGCTCTGAAGGTACAGCGTTTGATAAACAGAGAGAAAAGGATCAAAAGTAATTTCTTGGGGTACGATACCGACGCACATTTTGAATTGGCGCCATTCAGATGCAAGGTCGAAACCAAGGGCCTTTACCGTGCCGGAATCAGGTCTGACTGTTTTAGCAAGCACGCTGATAAGAGTGCTTTTACCGGCGCCATTCGGACCTAAAAGTCCAAAGAAATCCCCTTGTTCGATATTAAAAGAAACATCGCACAAAGCCTTTTTCTCTTGCTGACCTTTTTTGAAAGTTTTAGATACCCCTTCCAATGAAAGAGCGTCAGGAAGTAATTCTTCAGTCATAAAAGTTTTACGTTAAAAACAGCTTAGCAATAGGAGTAACAGTATCAGCAGAACTGCTAATTAATAATTTTTTACTATTGGCATGGAAACAAAAATCTTTTTTGCTTTTTTTATAGATTATTTCTACTAATCATATAGTTACACACAAAACTTAAACTCAAAATCCCCCTCACTATCAGGGAAAATGCTAATGATAATGATTTTTATTCAATAGAGATATTCAATTATTATTTGACATTAATAATAATCATTCTCATTTAGAAGTTTAATACAGTTGGAAATTTATGACAGTAATCAACGCAGTCCCGGCAGACAAAACTAAGGTTATCAACTTTAGTCAAATGATGAAAGAAGACTCCGAGCATCAACCCTGGAAGGCTACCGTAAGCGATGATCCTCTGGGGAATGCTTTTCCAGAATCTATTGACATTCATCCAGGTCTTCAAAGCAGCCCAATTTCGCCCGGACAAGTTCAATCAAAACTTTCTGAACTGACCTCACGTAAGAGAACAAGAAGAACTGTTGCTTACATCAATGTCCCGTACTGCGAGACCAGATGTCTTTACTGTCTGTTCTACATCAAACCCTATCGGAATAAAGATGAAAGCCGGTCTTATGCCGACACTCTCATCAAAGAACTTCAGCTGTGGGCGGATAAACCAATTCAGCAGGACGAGCCTGTACACGCCGTATATTTTGGAGGCGGAACTCCGACTGCCCTTGAAGCAGCTGATATTGAGCGAGTAATCAAAGCTGTCCGTCAATATCTTCCGCTTGCAAATGATTGCGAAATTACTTATGAAGGAAGACTCTCCGGCTTTGACAGCGACAAAATGAATGCCGCCGTTCAGGGAGGAGCCAATAGATTCTCCTTAGGAGTTCAGACCTTTGATACAAAAGTACGTCAAGCTGTCGGGCGCCGCTCAACAAAAGAACAGCTAATTTCCCAATTGTCCAAACTAACCAGTTTCAATCAAGCCGCGGTAGTTATTGATTTGATCTATGGATTCCCGTACCAAACAATGGAGACTTGGAAAGAAGACTTGGCTATCAGCCGTGAGCTTAATCTTGACGGAGTGGACTGCTACCAGCTTCGCGTCTTTGAGCGCTCTCCTCTATACAAGTACATCGCCAACGGAAAACTTCCAGCGGGGCCTAACCATGAGCTTCGCGGACAAATGTTTAAGGAAGCCGTCGAAAGCATGAGAGAAGCGGGATGGAGCCGTTTGTCCATCAGTCATTGGGCCTCCAATACGAGAGAGCGCAATTTTTACAATTATTACGCGAAGACCCGTTCCGACTGTCTAGCCTATGGTCCGGGTGCAGGCGGCAACATCGATGGTTACTCCTATATGATGGACAGAACGCCGGATGCATGGAAAAAGAGTATTGAAGAAGGCATCAAACCAATTTCCATGATGCTTGAACCGGCACCTCACTGGCAGCTATGTCGGGCCGTCGCGGAACAATTAGAGCTTAATTACTTGAATATTTCAAAATTAGCTGAAGAGTTCAGTCCGCGTCTTTTCTCAATTCTTGAACCTTTGGCAGAGAACTGGACGGAAGCGGGACTACTTACCTCTTTGGGTTCCAGATCAGAATTAACCGTGGCCGGCCAGTTCTGGCAAGGCCGCATGAACCAGCATCTTCTCAACCAAATCAAATCTCTCTACTAATACTATGAAAACTATTGCCAAACTCAGTGTGGTTTGCGCCGCATCGTTAAGCGCATGCTATTCCTTTTCCAATGCTTATGCCCAGGAAGTTCATAAAACAGGCGAGGTTACTGTTACGGCAGGCCGAGTTGAACAACAACTTCTTGATATCCCAATGAGTGTTTCCGTTCTCACCTCTGAAGAAATTCGTGATTCTTCTGCCAGAAATATTGGTGAACTGTTAGCAGACGTTCCCGGAGTAGAAGTTGGGGGAGACGGTTCCCAAGGTCTGAAGCGTGTAAAGATTAGAGGAGAGAATGAGTTCAGAAGCCTCATTCTTATTGACGGACAAAAAGTTTCGGAACATAAATCCATGTCCGGTCCAGCTCTCTTAGTTGATCCTTCTTCCGTCGAAAGAATCGAAGTTATCAAAGGTCCAGCCTCTGTTCTATACGGTTCTGACGCCATCGGCGGCGTAATTAACATCATCACCAAAAAAGGCTCTAAGAAACCATTTGAAGCCGAGGCGTCCGTCGGCTGGAACGGCGCTGGTCATGGATGGAGCGAGTCTGTTTCTCTAGGCGGCAGTGCTAAAGGGTTCAAATATCAGTTAGATGCCGGCTATCAGAGTCATGGCAATATCAAAACACCGCTTGGGTACCAAAAAAATACGGAATTCCGTCAGAAAAATCTTGGTGCTTTCTTAAGCTATGACTTCACCGATAACTTTACGGTCGGTATGCATGCTGACATTTTTGACTCAAAGATTAACTCTTCGAGCTGGGGCTATGAAAACGATCCGGACTCAGACTTTTTTGTAAAAATTCCGAAATGGAGAAGAGACAAAATCAGCTTATTTGCGGAAGTTAAAGATGTTAATGACTATCTAACCCGATTGAGATGGGATGGCTATTGGCAAAAGAATCATAAGCAAATGCAGAACTACGTGAGCCAATCACAAAAAACTCCCATGTATTCTATGAATGTAACTACGGACTCTCATGCCGACAACCGCATTCAAACCTATGGATCAAGTCTTCAAGCTGACTGGCAGTTAGGGGAGAACAATTTTCTCATTACTGGTTATGAGTTCGCTCAAGATCGTTTAACGGCTAATACCTCGGCTGACTTTTCCATGTTCATGAAGATGGGGATGTCTCCACGCCCGATGTTGGATCAATCCTATGTTACGGATCGATATGTAAAAGGGAAAGAAACAACAAATGCAATTTTTGCAGCAATGGAAACAACCCTCCCTCACAGCTTTTCTTTAAATTATGGAGTCCGGTATACATGGGTAAATTCTGAGCTGTCGAAAGCAAGCTCAATTCGTAACGGATATGCCATTAACCCGCGTAAGACTCAAATTTTTAATAATTCTCCCGTCAATGATTCCGGCACACCAGGAAAAGAAAACAACAGCCGTCCTGTTTTCAATTTAGGAGTAATTTGGAAAGGCTTAGACAACACGTCTTTACGTGCTCAATGGGCCCAAGGTTTCCGAGTTCCTAACCTTCAAGAGAAGTTCTTGATCAATAGTATGGGCGGCGGAACGGTTTACGGAAATCCAAATTTGAAACCAGAGAAATCCAATAACTTTGAAATCGGCGCCCGCTACAGCACAGATCTCATTGATGTGGATGCTGCTCTGTTTTACAACCTTTCAGACGATTATATTTCGACAGAAGTAATCGGAAACGCCGGCAGCGGAGAAAGCCGGTACGTCAATGCTGATAAAGCCAAGACATTTGGCTCGGAACTCTCTCTTAATCTTCGAGTCAATGAGATAGTCAATCCTTATTTTTCTGTTTCTTGGATGAAGAGAAAAACAGAATGGGCTGACGGCACCTCGACATATAACTCCGGAACTCCTGCTTTTACAGCACGATACGGCTTGCGCACTATGTATCCGCTCTTTAACGGCAAGTGGACCACTGACACTTATCTGAGAAGCTCCACAGCTAAAAAGTCCTACTCGCTTTCTACTAAAGAGACTACAAGAATTGCAGGATACACCACTTTGAACTTTGCAACAGCCTACCACTTCGGACCGAAGCAGGCTTTCACTGCAAACTTTGAAGTACTTAACATTACCAACCAGCTCTATGGTTATGAAACTTCTATCTATGAACCAGGCAGAAGAATCAACTTCAAACTAACCGCGAGATATTAATCAATACCTATTCATTCCGTTTCTTCTCATGACAACAATTGCTTTAAAAAGGACCCGAAGATCGCGCCTCGCTGAGTTTTGCGGTAAATGGTCAGCTCAGGAACTTATCATCATCGGTGTCTTTGCCGCCACCGCAAAAGTCTCCACCGTCTTGATTGCCATGGTTGGAGGCGGAATGAATCCTCTATCCCTGCTGCTTAAAAACATGGTATTTACCACTTTACTCGTGGTAATGCTTTTCAAAGTACGTCAGGAAGGCACACTGTGTTTGTTTGTGATCGTCAGCTCAGTTGTTAACTTTCTTCTTCTTGGAGGAAACCTAACCTTGATTCCTCCTATGCTTCTGGCGGCGCTTATTGCTGAAGTTTTAATGAAGATCATTCAGAAGCAAGGCTTTCCGGGAGCTGTTTATTGGGGAGTTGGATGCTTCGATCTTCTCTGCAAAGCCGGCTCTTTAGCCATCTCTTTTCTGATGATGAGGGAGTCGCCAGCTCTTATGGCAGCAGTCGTTCCTATCGTCGTCATCGGCTACATCGGATCTCTAATCGGCCTGTGGACAGGTGCTAAATCAATTAAGGAATTAAGACATGCAGGCCTCATCCGTTTCTGATATTTCCGTCCTGAATTCTATAGACGTCCGCGTTAAGATGATTATTGCCGGTCTTGCGTCAATCTTGACCGTGGCAATATCCTCTTTTTACGCTCAGATCTTTCTCTTTGCTGTTTCTTTCTTGTATCTGCTTTTAATCAGAAGACCAAAACTAATTCTGATTGCCTATCTTCTGTGTCTTGTCATGATCGCCATCGCCACGTCTTTTGGCTTTTTACTGGCTCATTTCATTCCGGCCATGGGGAAAGGCATGGAGTTGAAAGCCTTAGCAATTCCATTTATGAGAGCATTCATAATGTTAAACGTGGTGTTGCCGTTAGCTTTCACAGGGAAACTTCAGCATATTCTTAACGGATTGCAAAAACTGCGTTTGCCTTTTGTAATCTACCTACCTGCTGCCGTTATTGTTCGGTTTATTCCCACGTTTACTAACGACATTAAGCAGATATGGGAGTCTTTGAAGATCAGAGGTTACCGCATCAATCCGTGGACGATGACTATTCATCCTTTCCAAACCACTCGTCTTCTTTTTACACCTTTGCTGATTAGAGCATTAAAGACAGGAGACGAACTGGGGATTGCGGCAGAACTCAAAGGACTTAATGCACAGACCGCTTCAGTTAAAAATTCAGAACGCTCTTTCTCCAAGAAAGACTATATGGCCTTCACTATGACCTTAACAGTCCTAGCAGGAGCCGTCTTGCTTCAGATTTACTTTCCCAATATGGCTTCTAGCTTGATGCGATAATGATTGAACTTAAGAACGTAACCTATACTTATCCATATGCTGACAAAGCTGCTTTGGAGAATCTTTCTCTCACCGTTCGGCCCGGCGAAGCTGTTCTTGTCACCGGTGTCTCCGGATGCGGAAAATCAACCTTAATTAGGCTCATCAACGGACTCTGCCCGCATTATTACGGGGGTACCGTTCAAGGCTCAATCACTGTAGACGGAAAGGACAATCTACAGGAGAAGCTCTGCGATATCTCTCACCGTGTAGGGACTTTATTTCAGAATCCAGAAAGTCAATTCTTTGCCCTGGGTGTTGAAGAAGAAATCACTTTCATTTCAGAATGCAAAGGCTTGTCTGCGGAAGAAATTCAAAAAAGACTTGGCAAGACAGCTAAGTGCTTTAATTTGGAACATCTTCTCAAGCAGACTATTCATGAACTTTCACAAGGGCAAAAACAAAAAGTCGGCCTCGCCTCATTAATGATGGAGCCGCTTAAAGCCTTAATTCTGGATGAACCTACAGGAAACTTAGATCCGGATGCCACATTAGAGCTCGCGGAAGAAATAAAAAAACTCAAAGCACAAGGTGTTGCAATCGTTATTGCAGATCACCGGCTGTATTGGCTTAAAGATGTCGTTGACAGAGTCATGGTCTTGGAAAAAGGCAAAGTGATTCGAGAAGGTCACTTTTCTGATCTTGACAGCAGCTTCAGAGAGCAGCATGGCTTGCGGGAGCTGGAAGTTATCGATAGGCGCTCCATTCTTCCGGTGAGGAAAGCGTCCAAGAATCCGATTATGGAGATCTCTGAGTTAAGCTTTTCTTATCCTCATCAGCCTGAGATTATCAAAAATGCGACCCTTGAATTTCAACAGGGGATCTGCGGAATTTTTGGGGATAACGGCACGGGAAAAACTACGCTGGCTCGTCTCATCACCGGACTAAATAAGGCAAAAACCGGTAATTTTCAAATACGAGGGAAAAAGATAAAGCAGAAAGACTGTTTAAAACATGTTGCGGTTGTTCTGCAAAATTCCGACCACCAGCTATATATGCGCACAGTATTTGAGGAACTTAGAGCCAGTCTTGAAGCAGCCGGCTGCAAAGGAGGCAATCAGGCAGCTGAGGAGCTTTTATCTATATTTGACTTACAGGAGCTCAAGGATAGGCACCCGCACTCCCTTTCGGGAGGACAAAAGCAAAGGCTCGTAATAGCATGCGCATTTGCTAAAAAACCTGATGTAATTATTCTTGATGAGCCCACCAGCGGCTTAGACGGCGCTAATTTAAAACGAGTTGCCGGGGCATTGAAGAAACTTTCTTCGGAAGGAAAGGCTGTTCTAGTAATCACTCACGACCTAGAACTAGTCAACCTTATTTGCGAAACGGCTATTCATCTTCCTCTCTCTGAACACACGACCGACCATTCATTTATTCATTAATTTTTAGGATTCATATGACCGAAAAAAACGCTCAACAAATCATTCAAGACGTTATTAACTCCGGCCGTCCAGTGACACTTGACTCTTTAGCCAGTGCCCTCAATTGCACGCCGCTCGAGGCTGCGCATCAACTTCCGAAAGAAACCTGCACTTTCGCTTCTGGAGAAGATTTTGAAAAGGTATGGGAAAGTATCTCTCAGTGGGAAAAAGCGACTTTTATCGTAATTGCCGGAGAAAATGTCATTGAAGTAGAAACAAAAGTTGCATGCGGTAAAAAAGCCATGGGGTACTACAACCTTATGGGCGGAAAGAGCCCGCTTCAAGGTCATTTTAAATACGAAAACATTATCGAGATTGGGTTCATTACGATGCCGTTTATGGGAAGAGAAAGCCATTTCGCCGCTTTCTTTGATAAAAGCGGCAAATGCGCTTACAGTTTTTACGTCGGCCGAGAAAAGCATCAGCTTATCGAGTCGGCAAAAGAACAATTTCTTGCGCTCCAAGCCTCTTATAGATAAAGAATTTATATGAAAGTACTTATTACCTATGCAAGCAAAACCGGCAATACAGAAAAGGTAGCCCAAAGTATTGCCAAGGCGATTCCGAACAGCGAATGCGTAAAGCTTCCTACCGAGAAAAATGCTCAGGACTATGACCTGATTTTCTGCGGATTCTGGTGTGATAAAGGACAGCCGGACGATGAATGGAAAGTCTTTTATGAAACTACTAAATCCGTCCCGACAGCGGTTTTCGGCACTCTCGGCGGAGAGCCGAACAGCGAGGGTGGACTCAAGTTTGTACAGAAAGTAAAGGAACAAATCAATAAGCCCTCATTGGTAGATTTGCGGTTATGGCAAGGAAAGGTTGATCCCAAAATCATTGAGATCATGACCAAGATGTCGGGCAAACCCATGACTGAGGAAAGGAAAAAACGGCTGGATGAAGCCGCCAAGCACCCAGATTCTAAAGATTTAACAGAAGCTGCTGAGTGGGGCTTGGAAATTTTCAAATCTCTTCAAACAAAGGAATAAAGATGAACATCAAAGAGATATATGACCTCATTGGAAGTGCTGGAGTAATGCTGATTTTGGTTGGCATTGCTGCTTGCTACGTGACTATTTGGAACGTTATTTATCTCCAAGGAGTCCTGCGCAGATTCAAAAAATCTTTAGTCGGAAGACATCACTTCTCCTCGCAAGAACTTCAGAAGAGGTTCGGTCACAGCACCAATCCTTTAATCTGCATCATTCGCGATATCGTGACCACTCACAGCAGTCATTCTCAGGATATCCGAGCTGAGGTCTCATATCTCTTTCATAAGAACTTCAAGCCAGTCAATAATGCATTGACTTGGCTGAAGCTCTTTGCAGCAATCTCTCCACTGCTTGGCCTTCTTGGAACCGTTCTAGGCATGGTACAAGTCTTTAAGACAATAGCTGCGAGCGCATCTCCTGACTCTGCCCTTCTTGCTGCAGGAATTTGGACGGCTCTCATCACTACGGTAATGGGTTTAGTGGTAGCTATTCCTGCCCTCATGGCCTACTACTATCTTTTTCTCAAAATCAAAGAAATGAGAATCGAGGCAGTGGAATACAGCTACCGCGCCATTGAACTTGCGAAACCCGATTCCGCTATCGCACCTGTTCAAAAAAATGCGTCGGCCTCAAGCGCCTCCAATAGAAAACAGATCTTCTCTATGCAGGAAGCTTAAGTATGTTTGATGATTTAGATGAAGATCCGCAAATTGATTTAACACCGTTAATTGATGTCATTTTCATGCTGGTCATATTCTTTGTAATGACAATGACTTTCAGTCAGCCGGTACTGGATCTTACATTGCCGGCTGCTGAAAATTCTCTAGCAGAGAAAAACAATCAATCTCTCATTCTGCAAGTGAACGCTAACGGCACTCTTCAGTGGAATGACAGAGTACTAACTAAGAATGAACTGCCCTCTTTTCTGGATAAACATCCGGACGGTCTTTTAACACTCATGATTGATGAAAAAGCGCCTTTTGAAAGTTTTGTGTCGATAGTAGATGTCGCCAAAATTAAAAGAGAGGGCCGATTTGTTATCGGTACTCGGAAAAACAGCAGTAATTCATAATGACGACGCCAACTCTACCGGATCTTAAAGCTCTCAGGAGAGCCAAGAATATTGCCCGGCTTTTTATTTTTTGTCTTATTGCCGGCTGCCTTTATCTTTGCTCATTGCCGGTACAAGTCGTAGCCCTCACTGCAACTTCTCTGCCTGCGGTTGAGCTTAAATTTGTCCAATTTCAAGAACCTGAACCTCCTGCTCCTGAACCGGTCCCAGAGCAAGTAAAACACCTCTTGGCAGAATCATCGGATCTAAAGGTTGCACTGCCTCCTGTAATCAAGGAGTCAGTGTCAGAACCACCTCCGACTCCGCCCGTGGTTGAGACACCCAAACCTGAAAAAAAGGTAGAGAAGAAAATAAAAAGAGAAGTGATCCAGAAAAAGTCGGAAAAGAAAACAACTCCGAAGAAGGCGGAACAAACCCTCGCCGTAAAAGCCAACCAGTCCTCTGCAGTTGATAACGTTTCCAAGGTATCCGAGAAATCTGTCTCTTTGGCAGGTAGTTCCTCTGAGCTTCAAGCGAAAAATAAACTAGCTTCTCTCCTAGTTGCATTAATCGAAAAAAAGAAAAAATATCCCAAAGCAGCTATTCGCAGCGGGACCGAAGGGGTTTGCCATGCCGGATTCAAATTCGATAAAGAAGGACGTATTATTGCCGGCACACTTACTGCTCCTTCCGGGAAAGCTGTCCTTGACCGAGCCTCAGCCTCACTTGCACGTGAACTTGTAGGCACTAATTTCAATACGCCAAACTCTGGAATTGAAATTCAAGTGCCCATTAGATATGAACTAACCAATATTTAAGGAAGGGTCAAACCAGTGTTGGGGACGTTTTTTTCTTTTTGCTAACCTACAAAAAAAATGAACCGGCCACAAGAATGCGAATGCAAGTGGAACCGGTTCCGGTTTTTGCTTGTAACGCTGAGATAATTCCAAGCAAATTTTGGCAACCTAAGTACTACAAATGAAACAACTAGCTCAAGTGAGGATTTGCTAAAAATCTTTCCTTTATTTTTGGGAAGCAGTGCTGCTTCGTTCTATCGGGACTCCTACCCCCACTACTTTGGCTTTTCGATACAACCCAAGAATGTAGTCTCTGGCTTTGGCATATGCTGCTTGACTCTCTACCTCAGATTTAATCTGTGCGAGCTCAGGAAATGGAACTTCTCTGGAATCTTCCAGCTTCATAACGTGATAACCGACCTCACTTTTGAAGGGCTGTTTTCTAATTTCTCCTTTTTTCAGTTTCATCGCCTCTGAAGCAAAGTTCGTTAAAGTAAACTTGGACGTATTAGCAAAAGGAATGACTCCCCCTTTTTTGGCTGTGACTTCATCCAAACTGTATTTTTCAGCCAGCTCAGCCATATCTTCTCCGTCCTCTATCCGGCGTAAAAGATCCTCGGCTTCTTTTTCTGTTTTAGCCCAAATATGTCTGACCTTAATTTCAGTTGGGTTGTACTGGCCTTTCAACTGCTCATAGGTTTGCTGAATTTCTTCCGGCATGACAGGATTCTTCTGCAGATACTTTTCGATTATCCCTCTGCGATAAAGTTCCGTTCTTTGTTCTGAAAGCTCCCTTTGCATTGACGGACTTTGAGCGACTCTTTGTCTCCAGGCTTCCTGACCGATGATCTTCTCAGTGATCAGAATATTCAGTGCAGTCTCCTCAGCCTGTTTTTCCTGCAGACCTTTGTTCTTCAGTAAAGACTGAACTTTCTTAAGTTCGACCATCGGAATAGGATCACCATTTACTTTTACTGCCGTTTGAGCAAATACTGGAAAGGCGATAGTCAGTGCCAAGGCCATTACGGCTTTTTTCATGAGTTTCCCTTTTGGTTAATCTCTTCAGTTATCTCAACCCATCATTGCTCTCTTAAAAGAGGGCAAAACCTTCGGCTGTAATGAAACGATTAATTCTTTAAGTTGTCAGCGGTTTTGTTGAGTTGCCGGTAAGGACGAGATATCTCTCGTCCCTTTGCCTAAAGGTTCAAGTTAGAACTGATAACCTGCCCCGACATTTCCTCCGAAGTTGCCGCGTGTATCAACTGTTGCAGATCCTTTAACTATCCAAGCTCTGTTTTCTGTGGCATGAGACAGGCCTAAAGCAAAACCACTCTGGCCCTGATAAGTGCCGGCAGACATCGCAAGCATGCTCTTACCCGGGATATATGCCTGAGGCAATCCTGCGACAGCCAATGCCATTGCAACACCGGCTTTCATATCTTTATCCACATCGTTGATTTTTTTATGAAGACTGCGGGCTGTATTGTCCAATTGACGTTTGTTGACAGCATCGGTTGCGGCTACAGCATCTCCTACTCCTTGGATGCGGTTGCCACCCATGGTGACATCGCCCTGTCGGACACGAATTTCTTGATAACCGTTCTTAGCTCGGATTGTGAAACCATCCTTTAAAGCTTCCATACTGGTTTCTAAAACTCCGACTCTTTCGCCCATTACTGTAAATTGACTATTGAAGTTTTCCTTAGCCTCGTTAAGTTCATAATCGGCATAGTCTCGAAGGTTATACAATTGGGCAACGTTGGCTGCATCTGTGGGCTTACTCCCTGCTGCTACGCCTACAATTTGTCGGTACCCTATCGTAAGAGCTCCTTGGTCGTTGCCTGATTTCCACCCCGCATCCATAAGCTCCCAGTTGGGCTGATCAGGTTTAAATGGCGCTTCATTTGTGAAGAACTCACCTAATTCCCCTCCTGCCCGAGTAGCAACAAGTTCACTTCCAAGGGCAATGCCTCCTGTCACTTTCACCACAGATGCAATTCCTAGTGCGATACCACCATGCGCCTCTACTCGGGAATCAATGCCTACCGCAACTGCACCGTTGTAGCTGCCGATTGAACCCCCAGCAACACCTTGAGCGTTAGATTCTGTAACTCCTAACGTAAAAACTGAAAACATACTCAGAGAAATTAACATTCTTTTCATTTTTCTTGTCCATGAAATTGGTAGTCATGAGGCAAAACACTTCCTATTAAGCGAAAGTCTGCTCATAACCTCTTGTTTAATAAATCAATAAAAGGTGAATAGAAATCAACACGTTCCACGTAAGAACAGGTTGTTAACAAGCAGACTTCGTTTTTGAGACAGATCTTCTGCAAGAGAGAAAAAGCAGGACAAAAATCTTTTTATGAAATCCAATAGCAAGCGAGCTGCGGATTTCTTGCAGAAGATTAGGAAAATACTGGAAAGGCCGATAGATGTTTTTTGCTCAGGCCTAAAAAGATGGTTCTTGACGAATTTTTCGTCTTGAAAACTTATTCCGGAATTGAACCGGAAACCATTACCCCAATGGGGGGGGGGTAACAGGATACTTTTAATTGAGTGTACTTCATATTTATAAAAATCCCCCTCGTTGAATAGAGTGTATTACACTTTTTTCAAATGTTTTTCTCTTCTGTGATTAGTATTTTTCCTTACTAAAAAGAAAAATAACTTTCTTCAAAATCTTTAGATTCCAATCGATGAATTAGCAAAAGAGCGCGGTTCTAAGTTGTGGGTGTACACCGGTTGATATCCGCCTCTTCGTGAATGAAAAGGCGGATGTCAAAAATCTTCAGAATTGGGAACCGATCGGACTTCGAGCTAGAAAAGAAGCAGACCCTAAAGAGGTCCACATTTTTACACGCTTAAGTTAGCTAACGTAGTTTACAGAGTGATCCGGAAAACTCTCGAATCCAGTTTTTACACAACCGGTCATTGGTAGTCTTTTCAAAAGGTTGAACTACTTTAAGACCCGATCAGATTAAGGGTAACGAAGGTTGGAGCCTGGGGAAATTATTAATTATGGGGATGATGCCGGAAATGGGGGCAATGCGGGAATTAGTGAATTGGAACTACACGCCGTTCTAAATTCACGAGAGAAGCTTCCTTTCAATGAGATGAAAAAAACTCATATCGGTTTTTACCCAGCGTGTTTTTACCAAGTTCACAAATTACTATCTAAAACATTTGCTAACAGTTTTCAATATGGTAAAAGTATGAGTAGCTCAAACCTAATGAAGGGAAATCTCATGAAAAAAATTTTACTTTCTGCAGTCGCTGCTGCGGCTGCCCTGTCTTTCAGCCATGCAGCCGTTGCCGGCGCAGTACTTGATAAAGTAAAGAAAGACGGCGTGGTAGTCTGCGGGGTCAACACTGCTGCTCCCGGCTTCTCTAATGCAGACAGCCAAGGAAAATGGACAGGCTTAGATGTAGATTACTGCCGTGCTCTGGCAGCCGCGGTTCTGGGAGACGCTAATAAAGTAAAATTTGTTCCGCTGAGCTCTCCGCAGCGCTTCTCCGCTCTTCAGGCCGGTGAAATTGATGTTTTGGCACGTAATACCACATGGAACCTCACACGTGATGCTTCCCTCGGCGCAGTCTTTATCGGCACAATTTATTATGACGGTCAAGGCTTCTTAGTTCCTAAGAAACTTGGGGTTAAATCCGTTAACGAACTCAACGGCGCCACAATCTGTGTTCAATCCGGCACCAGCAGTGAACCAAGCGTTGCCGACTATTTCAAAGCTCACAACATGAAGTACAAGGCAGTTGTGTTTGACACAACCGAAGCCACTCAGGGAGCTTTTCTCTCCGGACGCTGCCAGGTCTACACAACTGACATGAGCGACTTGGCCGGCGCAAGAACTAAAGCTCCTAATCCAGATGATTACGTAATCCTCCCGGAAGTTATCTCCAAAGAGCCTCTCGGACCATCTGTCAGACGAGGTGATAACGAATGGTTCCAAATCTGCCGTTGGGTCTTGAACGCTTTGATTGAAGCTGAAGAATACGGCATCACTCAGGATAACGTCGATCAGGTTAAGAAAACCAGTACCAATCCGAACGTTCAACGTTTAGTCGGCAGCGGTGAAGATATGGGCAAACTGCTCGGGCTTGATAAAGATTGGTCTTATCGCATTATCAAGCAGGTCGGCAACTACGGAGAAAGCTTCGAAAAGAACCTTGGACCTAAGACTCCGCTGGCTCTTCCTCGCGGTGTGAACAACCAATGGACTAAAGGAGGCATCCTTTACGCTCCTCCCGTCCGCTAAAATATAAAAAATTGAAGAAAATGGCGGGTGCTCCCGCCATTTTACCCATTACTCTCTAAAACAAAGAATTATGTCGGGACCAAAAGGCGATGCCTCCTGGAGGCTAAGAGAAAAACACAGAAAAATTAAAGAAGGTCTCTGGCAAGGAGCTTTACTGTTAATTCTGGCTGCAATCCTTGGCTCCTTTATTTTTAATGTTTCTGCAAACTTATCAGCCAGAAATATCCACTCCGGGTTTGGATTTCTGTGGGAAAGATCCGGATTTGAAATCGGTGAATCTTTAATCACCTTCAACTCCTCGGAAGCTTATTTCAAAGCTTTCCTTGCGGGCTTGCTCAATACAATTAAAGTCTCAGTCTTGTCGATTATCACGGCTACAGCCCTCGGCATAGTCGTGGGTCTTATGAGACTTTCGAAGCATCCCCTGATTAAATTCCTCGGGGCTGCTCACGTCGAGTTTTATCGAAACATTCCTCTTCTGGTTCAGCTCCTGCTAGTGTATCTCGTCATAACGGAGTTGCTCCCTGACTCATTCGACCCCATTCATTTCGGCAGCTGGGCCGTCCTTTCAAAAGCGGGCTTTCAGTACGCGTTGCCGAAAGACTGGCACATTTCGTTTTTGATCTCGACCCTCTCTTTTATCGTATCTTGGTGGGTGGTCAGGGCCGTCTTAATTAAAAAATCTACCGGTTTAGTAGCTACTGTCGGTGGTTTTCTTACAGCTGTTGTCGTCTCAGTTATTGTTTGGATTCTTTGTGGATTTACATTCGGTTGGGACAAACCGGAAGTCCAGCGGTTCGCCATTGAAGGCGGCGGCTCTCTTTCACCCGAATTCTTGGCTCTGTGGTGCGGTCTGACCTTCTTCACTTCTGCGGCCATCGCCGAAATATTTCGTGCAGGCTTCCTCGCGGTGCCAAAGGGCCAGTGGGCTGCTGCCTCTGCATTAGGAATGACCAAGACAGAGATTATCAGCTACATCGTTTTTCCGCAGGCATTGAAGTTAGCGGTCCCGCCGCTCGCCAGCCAATACATGAACTTGACGAAGAACTCCTCTTTGGCAGTTGTTGTGGGTTATCCGGATTTAGTTTCTATCGGCAACTCCACTATTAACTTAAACGGGCAGGCCTTAGAAGTCATTGTGATTATCATGTCCGTTTTCCTTACGCTGAATTTGATTACTGCTGTTCTAATGAACTGGCTGAATGCCAAAGTTACGAGAGGCACACATGGCTCGTAATATTATTTTCAAGTACTCGAACAGACTCTGGAGAAGCTTCTTCTATTCTCCTCTCGCGTCCATCCTGACAATCGGCTTAATCCTTTTCTTTGGTTTAGCTGGCTGGTACGTTTGGAACTGGGGTATTGCAGATGCTATTTTCAGGGCGGACTTCAAAGCCTGCCTGCAAAATCATGACGGAGCCTGCTGGGGTTTCGTCACTGAAAAATGGCGTCTAATTATTTTCGGAAGGTTCCCCTATGACATGCAATGGAGGCCAGCGGCTGCCACCCTTCTCGTCTTATTAATGCTGGTCATTTCTGCTTTTCCTCAGACTTGGACGAGGAAAGCCTCTAAGTGGCTTATCGGAGGCTGGATCGTCAGTCTCACTGCTTTCTTTGTTCTCATGAAAGGCGGAGTTTTTGGCCTAGAAAGAGTTGATTCAGACAGCTGGGGAGGACTCCCGCTGACGATTATCCTGACCCTGCTCGGGATGACACTGTCTGCACCAATCGGCATTTTGCTTGCTATCGGACGCCGTTCCAATATGGCCTTCATTAGAAACTTGTGTGCCGGCTATATCGAACTTATCCGCGGCGTCCCCCTTATTACGGTCCTCTTTGTGGCCTCCTTCATCTTTCCGTTATTGCTCCCTCCGACATGGAGAATTGAAGCGTTCTGGAGAATCGTTATAGGTATCGTCCTTTTCCAAGCCGCATATATGGCAGAAACCATCCGCGGCGGTTTGCAGACCATTCCGCAGGGACAGTTCCATGCTGCAGATTCTTTGGGGCTTAACCGCTTCCAGGTCTATGTTTACATCATTTTGCCCCAAGCATTCGTCACAATTATTCCGGCTTTCGTGAACAGTTTGCTTTCTACTTTCATGGATACTTCCTTAGTGACGATTGTGTCCATGTACGACTTAACAGGAAGTTTGAGACTTGCTCTCGGAGATCCCAATTGGCGCAACTTCTTCCTAGAAGGCTACCTCTTTATTGCCATAATCTATTTCGTATTCAGCTTCATCATGTCTAGGTACAGCATCTGGCTTGAAAAGCGAATTGAAAGAAAGAAACAAGGTGCGCTCGCTGAAGCAAAAGCCCAAGCGGCATAAGGAATCCGATAATGCAGAAAGTCCATGAACATATCATCCGCATGTCAAGCAAATCTCAAGATTTAGCAGGAAAGGTAACCCGTGATGATCTTTGGAACGGCCTCATGTTTTTTGCCACCCATCCCGAAGACTTTATTTCGGTCTTGGAAGATGCAGAAATTGATGAAGACCTTCACCCCGACGGTAAGACAACGCTCAATAGAAAACTTAATTTTGGGCCTTACAGTGTTCAAGATATTGTGGAGACTTTTCCACAAGATGTAGTGAAATTTAATATTGTTGAAACGGAAGCAATTCCGGAAAGCCGCTTTGAGATCCAAATCGAAGAACCTGAAACTGATGTTTTCTTCCTACGATTTACTTATTTTGAAAACTCAGAACATGAGCAGCTCAAAGGAGCCGAACAATACAAACCTTTAAGAACTCAGGCTTGGGAACAAAAAGACAAAGACGTAGCCGACAAACTTCTAGAAATGATCGCTGATGGCAAGTTCGTCACCACAAAGCAATAGGCCGTTACGGCCCATAAGGAAACTCCCAGAATCTTTCGAGACTGGGAGTTTTTGTTCATAAGAAGGAAGCTCTATTGATTAGATCTTTCCAACGAGATCAAGACCCGGCTTGAGGGTCTTTGCACCCGGCTGCCATTTAGCTGGGCAGACCAAACCAGGGTTGGCTTCTACGAACTGTGCAGCTTGAACTTTGCGAAGAAGTTCTTTAGCATCACGGCCGATACCGCCGTCATGAATTTCGCAAGCAACAATCTTACCGCTAGGATTAATAACGAATGTACCGCGCTGTGCAAGGCCTTCGCTTTCAATCATAACGCCGAAGTTGCGGGTCAATGTACCTGTAGGATCGCCTACCATTGGGTACTGAACTTTCTTGATGGCTGCAGATGTGTCATGCCATGCTTTGTGTGTGAAATGTGTGTCTGTAGAAACAGCGTAGATTTCAACACCAATCTTTTGGAATTCTGGGTATTGTTCAGCTAAGTCTTCCAATTCTGTCGGGCAGACGAATGTAAAGTCAGCTGGGTAGAAGAAGACGACAGACCATTTGCCGAGAAGATCTTTGTCTGTAACTGTGACGAATTCGTTGTTCTTAAATGCTTCAGCTTGGAAAGGCTGGAGTTGAGTGCCGATTAAAGACATGTTTGTCTCTCCTTTAAAAATTTTGGTCAGTCTAAGACAGCATCAGGGTTTTGTCTAATGGACTCTGTCTATGAATGTTATCGAAATTTTCTATTACCCAATAATTTCCCCTCTCTGATATGGTCTGCGCTTAATAAGTAGGAGTTCGTAAAGAATGGTAAAAAAATGCTATTGATTCTATTAGTAACCCACTTTATGATCTAGGGCTATTACTAATTTCTAACTAGGGAATTTCAGATGTCAGAAGAAATCAAGCTTCCGCCCATTCCAAACTCTGTTGTTGAAGCTTTCAACCAGATCAAAACCTTTGAGCCGGTAATGAACGCTGTTGCCGCTGCCAAAGACGAGCAAGAAAGAACTCTTAAAGATCAAGTTGAAATTACTGAAATCGAAGCCGCTCCCTTCCACGAAGAAGACAGAGCTAAAGATTTTGCTCAAAGACTTAAAGATCTTGGTTTGACCAACGTCAGAATTGACCAAGAAGGCAACGTTATCGGTATCCGCCCGGGTACTGGCAATGGCCCTCGTTTGGTTCTCGGCGCACACTTAGACACAGTCTTCCCGATGGGCACTGATGTTAAAGTCAGAAGAGAAGGAAACAAATTCTTCGCACCTGGAATTTCCGATGATGCCAGAGGTCTTGCAGTTATTCTTGAAGTACTCCGCGCTCTTCAAGAGCAAAAGATTGAAACTGTCGGTGACCTTCTTTTCGTGGCAACGGTAGGTGAAGAAGGCAACGGTGATCTTCGCGGTTCCAAATATTTATTCAAGAGCAAAGAAGAACATATTGACGGCTTTATCTCCGTTGACAGCGCTAATGTTGAAAGACTGCTTCATGGCTCAACCGGCTCCCGCCGTTTCAGAGTTACTTTCGAAGGCCCCGGCGGACATAGCTGGAGCGCTTTCGGTACAGCTAGCGCTACACATGCATTAGGCCGGGCCATCGCTAAGATTGCAGATCTGGAAGTTCCTGAAGATCCCAAGACTACTTTTACAGTCGGCACAATTGTCGGCGGCACAACCGTAAACTCTATCGCAGCTTCTGCCACAACAGAAATTGATACGCGTTCTGTATGCAACACTGAGCTCAACAAGTTAGTTGATCGTCTGCGCCCATTGCTCCAGCAAGCTGCTGACGAAGAAAATGCTCGTTGGAAGGCTGAAGGCGAGGCTCAAATCAAGGTCAAGATCGAACCTATCGGTGAACGTCCGGCCGGCGATCAGCCTGACTCTTCTCCAGTCTTGATGGCAGCAAGATGCGCCATGGATATCCTTGGCATTCCTCTTAAGAAATACACTTGCGCCAGCACAGACCAAAACGTTCCATTGAGTCTTGGCATTCCTGCTACAACTTTAGGCGGCGGCGGTACCGAAGGCTTCAACCATAATGTTAAAGAATGGTATGACGCAACAGATGCTTTCCGCGGTCCGCAGTTAGCCATTATGACTGTTCTGGGCTTGGTTGGCATTAAAGACAGAAGCGAACCTATTCTGCCGAAAAGAGCTGAATAATCTCGAATCTGAAAACTAATTTCAAGAGCACAGACTTTCTGTGCTCTTCTTGTATATCCATCAGAAATTGAACATGAGTCGAATAACCATATCTCTCGGCGATATAACTCGTCTGTCCGTTGATGCGATTGTGAACGCAGCAAATCCTTCTTTGCTCGGAGGAGGAGGTGTGGACGGCGCCATTCATAGAGCCGCAGGAAAACAACTATTCGAAGAATGTTTTCTGTTAAACGGCTGTAAAACCGGCCAGAGTAAGGTAACCAAAGGGTATCTGCTTCCTGCCAAATACGTCATTCACACGGTCGGTCCAATATGGCATGGCGGAACGGAAAAAGAAAAAGAACTTCTAGCATCCTGTTATAAGACGGCACTAGACATCGCATCTGATCTCCACCTTAAAACGGTAGCTTTTCCGAGCATTTCAACAGGCGCTTACGCATTTCCTAAAAAACTAGCGGCTGAAGTAGCTATAAAAACAGTTCTTGAACATCCTTTCGACGGTGAAGTAACAATGTGTACTTTCTCTCCAGAAGACCAAGAAATTTACCAAACAGCGCTTCAACAAGCAAAAAGTTAGCTTGCAGCTTTTGTTTGAATGGTTGTCAGTTGAAAAATAGGAGTGAGTAATCGTACTGACGAATTCTCATTGGCTGAAAATTTTTCCTATGTGATATTCTTCTGAACGATCAACAAGATTCAAAAAAGAGTTGCCGGCACCATGTCCGCTCCTCAGAAATAAGTCCGAACATCGTGCCTCTCCTCATATTTATGGGATATAGCGGTTTTCTATTTGTTTTAAAGAAAGCGGTCCTTTGACGATGTATGGCAGGCCTCTCCGCTTCAAGGCTTCTTCTCCTCTTTCATCGCATATAAAGGTAGTTCCCGAACCAAACAACTTCCCATCCAGCATAGAAACTCTGCCGTTCACAATTGTGGCAAAAGCTTTTTCGGCTTCCACATCCAGAATGGAAATATCCGCATCTGCGCCAACGGAAAGATGTCCTTTATTCGGAAGACCCAAGGCACGGGCTCCGTTCAGACTGGCTTTCACCGCATATTCTGTTAAAGAAAGAGCGCCGAATTTAACGAGAAGCAGTCCGTTTTCAACTATTACGTTACGTGGATAAGTTCCTCCGTCTGTAGAGAAAGAATCCACGACGAAGGAGCCGTCAGCTCTTTTAGCAGTTGCAAGCAAGAAGCGGCTGACTGCGGGATTTACGCTGAAACAGCCGACGCATTCTGTTTGGTGGTCTTCCCAGTAACGCACAGCTGCCTCTCCTTTTAGAAGCGCACCAATCGTGCCGGTATCGGCCAGCACACCCCCGGCTCCATCTAAAATTGCCTTCTTTACACCTTTGTAATCATTCGTGTACCCAAGCTTGAGAAGACACGTGGTTGTAACTTTACTGACCGGCTCATTGTCCTTAATCGCTAATCTCGTTCCGTTAAGAGGTGAAAGATATGATTCCGAAAAAATATTTGGATGGTTTTTGAGTAGTTCTATCGCCTCCAAAGCCTCATTCGTTTCTTCAGCTATTTGACCTCGACAGTAACTGTTAACGTGAGCAATATGAAGAAAAAGATCTTTTCCTGCGGTACTAACAGCCTCTCTCAAGCCTTCAATATTGGATCCATGCTTAGTGCTGCCGACATGCCAACCAATCCATGCTTTTCTTTGGTGAGCCAACTCAATAAAACTTTGACTGATATCCAAATCCATAGGAAAGTGCCCGCCAAGCAATTTAATGCCAATACCTCCTCTCTCCAGTGTTTTGTCCAGAAAATCCTGCTGCTCCTGATGAGTTGGACGAGCCGTCGATAAGGTGTAACCGGCCCGGGCTCCTTCCAAAACAGCAATATTTACACCGGCCCCGCTTTCTGGGACTGAGGAAAGAATATCGTCAAGAGGACCTGCCATGTCTAAAGTCGTACATACACCGGCTTTGGCAATCATCCTTTGCGCATGTTTATGGCCCAGCACCGTCCTCATATGCGTATGCATGTCGATAATACCCGGGATAAGAATTTTTCCTTGTGCGCAAATTTCTTGATCGGCTCCCTCACAGATTTCTTCTTCCACCGACTTTATCTTCCCGGCTTCTATCGCCACATCTTTAATGGCGTTGAGATTATTGAGCGGGTCAACTACTCTGGCTCCTCGGATTATGATGTCCGCCATATCTTTCTCCTTAGTTTGGACTTTTCTAGGTTCAGTCTAATTAACTCGAGAAAAATGTCGATAGGAAAATATCCCGTAATTCCATCAGAATTTCAGAGTTAGAATTTAAGAAGACAAAAACACCAATTCCAGTGGTTTAAGTGTCTCAAAAAAGGGGTTTGTTCATTTGTGGGGTGCTTAAACTTGTCGCTTGACAACCTTGAGTGGTGCTTGAAAACAAAATTTCATAATGATGAGGAAACGGTTACCCTTGTTATCTTCAAGCTTTTATAGGACTACAAGCGAAAAATTTAAAAATCCTTCGAGGCCTTGAGCATCAAGACATCAAAGAATTTTTTTACTCCTTAACTTCCAAACTCGAGAGCGAATTTTTATAATCACTCATTAGATCTTTGCCTGCTAAAAGTGTTCGTCATCATGCCTATTCGCACATAAGACATTCAAATAAATCTTTCTGACTATTAACTCATGAAGATTTGGAAGGGGTAATATGCGCTTTTCGAAGTTTGATATAACAAAAAATCTTCTGGAGAAAGAAAAATATGAGTTTCGACTTTGAAACAGCAAAACACATAGTTGGCTACTTTTTGTGGAAAGCTGGCGGAACTATGTCTTACCTCAAACTCCTCAAACTTGTTTACCTTGCGGACCGAAAGGCGCTTTTAGAGACAGGGAAAACACTCACAGGCGACTCCTACTCTGCCATGAAACTTGGGCCCGTTCCTTATTTTACCCATAACTATCTAAAGCAAGATAAGTTCCCGCCTGATTGGATTGAACATAAAAAATTTGATGTTCGTCTAAAAAAAGAAGTGAATTCCAAAGATCCTTTGGAGACCTTTGAGCTCTTGAGTCCAATTGCTCAAGAAATCTTGGAAGGCATTTGGGAAAAATACGGCAAGATGAGCAAATATAATCTCTCCAAACTTACTCACACTATTTGTCCTGAATGGGAAAAATGCAAGGATGATTCTATTGAGCTGGCCGACATTTTAAAGACAGAAGGCTACAGTTCCTCACAGATTCACGTGACTCTGGAGAGGCTGGCGGAATTTAACAAACTTCAAGAATTCTCCAAGGAAATGCAATGAGTTCCTCTCTCATGAGAGGAGGTACCGTGCTCGCGGCTACGGGCTCATACAATCATCTTCATATAATGTGCTCAGAACCGCATTTTTATCCCAAATCGGAGGAGATGGCGTTCTTGTCGTTAACATAAGTTCAGTCAAACCAGACAAACCTTATGAATCTACTGTCGTGCTTCATTGTGGTGAACATCCGTTTATACAGCATGACAGTTAGGCGCTATACGCACAGGCGATCGTCTGGAAAACCGAAACAATTAAAGAAGAATTGAGAGCGGCGAAATTATCCCCAAAACCTCTTTAAGAGAGCCTTACATTACAGAAGTCATTAAAGGCTTTTTCAAATCTCCTTATGTAACCAGGAAAATATTGAAATTCTGCAAAGCTCACCGCACTTCTTCGCCCGAGTCATCAACAACCTCCTAATTGCCTTCCACAACACAAGACTTTTTCAATATCAAAAAACGGCTCTTTTCGTCAGCAGTTTTCTTTTAAACCATTCGTCTCGCACTGCTGGAAAAATGATGTTTTTACAGAATGGAAGAAAAGCTTTGTTCCTTCTACTTCCGCAATTCCTTCGGTTTGATAGTCATTCAGTCCTCAGATAATTTCTCGAGCTCGGTAACCTATTCCGTGAACCGTTTCTATCAGCTCCTTAGCTACAGTCCTTGCCAACTGCTTCCTGAGCCTCAGCATATGAACATCAACGGTCCTCTCATCAATGCAAACACCGTATCCCCATACTTTGTCGATAATCTGTTGTCGAGAATAGACGCGTCCCGGCTGCTGGGCAAAAAGCAACAGCATTCTAAATTCCGTCACTGAAACTTTCAGAGTCTGATCAGCAACTTTGATTTCAAATTTTGTCGGATCGATAGATAAAGGGCCGCGCACAATCTTTTCTTCAGCTTCCCTGCCTCCGGCTCGATGCCTGATCGCCACTCGAATACGAGCGATGAGCTCCCTCGGAGAAAATGGTTTGACCATATAGTCATCTGCTCCTACTTCAAGGCCTAAGACTTTATCGTCTTCCTGCCCCCTGGCGGTCAGCATAATAACCGGAATTGTTTTCGTCTCTTCACGATGTCTCAACTCATTAAGCCACTCGAGCCCGGAGCAATCCGGAAGCATCCAGTCGAGCAAAATAATATCGGGAACATGATTTTCGATTTTTCTACGGGCTTCTCCCACGGTTGCCGTACGTTCAACTTCAAAGCCGGAGGTTCTGCAGGTGTAAGCGATAAGTTCTTGAATGGCCCGTTCATCTTCAACGATTAGCACATTTATTGGCATACTTGGTATTTAAAGTTTTGACTCTACGCCACGATAGCGAACAGATATGACGCTTCCGTGACATTTTTGTCCGTCTTCAACAGACAAAAAAATACCTGCAGTTGTCTCTATGCAGGTACCACCAAATAAACCGCTCGGATCTCACCTATCTGTATGCCATCCGAGACTGTTTTTCTGTTTAATTTCGCACGGCTCTTCCCACTTCTACTGCGAATGCCTCCTTGCCTTGAGCGCTGAGAATCGCATATAACCGCATAGCCGTTAATTGAGCTAGAACATAGTTCCTAAATGCGTTGAAATCTTTTTCATTTTGAATCCTGTAGCGCTCTGTTGCCAATTGACGCAGAGCTTCTACACTCCACTTGCAAGCCGGTGCCGATAACACAAAGTCATGGTCAGCCAAATGAACCGCAAAACCTTCCATGCCTCGAGGTAAAGGAAGGGTCTTCTTATCCGCGGCAAGATAACCAGCTTTAACCGGATCCACACCGGCAAAAATAGAAGCGGCGTCAAGCCATTTAACAACGGAGGCCTCACTCTTCGGATTTCCCGGATGATCATGAGCGCAAGCCTGAGCAACAACTAGTTTTGGAGGCAGTCCTCGCTTCATCGATTCGGCAACACTCAGAACATGGTGCTCACCGGAACCGGCACAGGGTTCTTCTTTTCGACTTGAATTATCCTTATTCCACTGAAAAACCCACGGTTTATGAAGATCGTGCAGCAATTCAGCCGCAACGGCGGTGTCAGCGTCTAATGCGCAATTGAAAACTCCGTTGTAGTTTTTAAGTAAATCCTGAATGCTTAAAGTGTTCAATGCTACGTGGGTTGCCAATCCGCCAGGATAAGCATGATGACTTGCATAGCCTGAACCAGGGGCACTCCAAAACCTCTGAGGAGCATTAGTGGTGCTTTTGCATGCCGGATATGCACTCTCTCTGCTCTCAGGAATATAGCCTTTAGCCTTCAAGGCTTTTGTCACGGATTCTTTATCGGCGCCCGCAATAGTCGGGGCTGGATCTCTAATAATCTCAAGGACGATTGCTCTAACCTTTGCGTCTTGAATAGAGGCGGCGGCATTCTTGATGACATCCATCGCAGCTTGCACTGCTTTGCTCTCTTGAGCCGCATCGGCAGGACTCATGGAAAGAATGTCGCTGAGAGAATGAGCACGAATTTCTCCTGCCGCAGCTTCGGCAATTGGATTCATTCCTCCGAGAACGCTGAGCACGGAAACTGCTGCACCGCTCTTTAATAACTTTCTTCTGGATAACGTCATTTGATTCTCCTTAAATAAAAAATAATTGGTTGACAGTGAAAGCCTAAGATTGACTTATGAACGCTGAATGCAAGTTCTATGAATTTTTTGTGACAACTAGGCAAGAGGCTTGCGGGCAATAAGCTTGCTCTGAAGATAAGCACACAAACATGCCAAGGCAAATGTTCCGAAAACAAGCTGCAGCAGCTCAAAAGTCAAGTTCGGATGCATCACAATGCCAGTCTCTCGGCTAAGGTAATATGCACAGATTTCCGCTTCTGCAAATGCAAGGACACAACCAAAAGTCAAAGAAACGGCCACCGTGATTAAGACAAGACTAAAAATAACCCTCCGAATGTAGGAGGGCGGAGCACCAAGCAGGCGTAATTGCGTAAACGAATCAGCTCGGAGAGCGGAAATAATCCAGCCTGAAGCTAAAACAACGATTAAGCCCAATACTAATGTCAGCAAATTCACCAGAGTTAACGCTTTTCCGGCACTGTTTAATACCGCGAACAGAGAAACAAGCACCTCGCCGGTAAAAATTCCGGTTGTCGAAACAAAATTCTTCCTATTATCTTGAAAGGTCGTCTTATTAAATTTTCCGTGCAGCTTATAGGCGTCCGAAACGCTCTTCGGCTTAACTATAACCGCTGAGAATCCCGGCAGCTTTTTAAGATCGTCATCCCTCAGCTCCCGAAGACGCTCTCCGGAAAGAGGAACTCCGTGGACCTCATAAGAATATTCAATTGGAACTAGAACCGCTTTATCCCATGGTGTTCCCGTGGGTTCAAGCATGCCCACCACACTTATTTCACCGGTTTCTCGATGATCGTAACGACTGCCTTGCAATCTTCCATGAGTAGAAAAGAAACGGTCCCCGACTCTATAACCGCTTGCAGCGCCCGCCACCGCTTCATGGCTATGAGCAAACATGCGTCCGGAGTGAAGAGGTACCGTTCCTCCAAAAGTTGTAAGCGATTCAGTGGTTCCGACAATAGGCGCCTCTCCGGCTCTATCACCTACCGTCATAGGCGCAAACCATTCGATACCGGCACTTTTCTTTAACTCGGTAATAATTTCAGCCGGAACCATCGGCAATGATTCGTCCCGCAGGTAAACAGTCCCAAACAGCAAAGCTGTCGGACTGTTTTTCGCTCCGATAATTAAATCAAAAGATTCCGCAGCTCGCACACAAGATTCTTTAATCATCCGCTCCGTCATCATTGTGGCCGCAGACAAAGAAAAAGCCAATGCAAGAATTAAGCCTACCGTGATTAACAGTCCTTTGGAGCGAAATAACTCAGCCTTTACAATAAAGCTAGTTTTCATTTGAAGATTCCGTCCTCCAGCACGCCTTTATTAAGATCGGCTACCTGAAAAAATTGTTGAATAACACGGCTGTCGTGACTGACCATAATTAACGTGGCGCCAAGCTCTTCGACAACTCCCATCAAAGTGCTCATAACCAATTGAGCATTTTCTGCATCCAAACTGGCGGTGGGCTCATCAGCCAAAATAACTTTAGGTTTTTGAAGCAAAGTTCTCACAATTGCGACTCTCTGCATTTCTCCTCTCGATAGAAGTTCCGAATACGTTTGAGCGCGGAGGTTAAAGCGACCAAGAAGTTGAGCAGCTTTCTCCTTAAGTTCTCGGTCAATGCTCTGTCGAAAAGAAAAAGGAAGCAGCACATTTTCCAAAGCCGTTAGTCCCGGGAACAATCGAAAATCTTGAAAAATAAGGCCCAGATTCTCCCCTCTCCACGTATCTCGTACCTCATCCTTTAGCAGACCCAGATCTTCTTTCCCCCAGAGAATCTTTCCCGATTGCGGAGTGATTACTCCGGAAATCAGTTTGAGAAAGGTGGTCTTCCCGGCACCCGACTCTCCTTTTATTACGACTCTTGCTCCTTCCTTGACGATAAGCTTGTGGCAATAAAAAACTGTCCTACTACTATCTCCGTCCGGAACAGTTCTTTTTGCCTTTTCTATCGTTAAATCAAAATTTGCGTTCATACTTTTCGAAAAGTGGCATCCGTAATTCGGACAAGACTGACAAATCCTGTCTTTGCATCTTTCTTTGAGCCAAGCTCTAAAGTCCCGGTCACTTCAATGAGCTGATTGTTTTGCACAAATTCCTGACGTTTCGACAGCTGAACAACAATGATGCTGTCAGGCCAATCCTCATCCGAATTACAGAACGGACAAAGACTCACCGGCTCTTTCGTCAATACCAGAAAGTCTGCATCGGCTTTCAAAGGAGGAGCCATGAACCCCTGCACGGAAACAATCTTGTCCTTCAGTTCTGTAAGTTTTTTAGAGAAAGAAAGGCCCAAAACCGAGCTAGAGGCATACATTTCATCAAACCAAAATCTGTTTTCCGCTGCGAATACGCAAATGGGAAGACATCCCAAAGCTAAAAATCCTCTTCTTTTCATGGGAAGCTCAATAGTTGTTAGGGAGCAGCAGCCGGCTGAGCCCCGCCGCTCCCCTATAGGTTTTTAATGACCAAGAGCCAATGCATCGGCCATGACGCGGAAAATTTCAGTGGAATTCATAAAGCCTTTGATTTTCTCTGCGTTCGGTCCCTGCGCGGTGACGACTAAATCATCCACGGTATGGACTCCTTGACTTTCGCTGCGCGGGAGGTTGCCTTCCACAAAGTGAACTCCTGGTTGGTCTTTGTACTGAGCGTTTGCGACATAGTGCCTTTTCTCATCCTTTACAGCAGGTGTAAAGGTCTTTTCCGGAAAGGATCGATAAGTTTCGTAGTAGTCCGGATGTGCCCCAAAAAACACGGCCAAGCGCTTACTTGGAGAAAAGTCGTCGGGGAAGCCGTCCTTATCCTTATCTTCGTAGTTCGGATAACCTGCTTTTGCGTATACGCCCACTTTTTCCCGCATATCGGTTCCCGGCTTGTTATCGTCAACGGTTCCTGCTACTGAAATTGAGTGAGTATGGTCGCCTGTGACGATAAGAAGCGTGTCCGGATGCTTTTCGCAGTACTTCTTGGCGAGCTCGACCACCTTATCAAAAGCAATCGTGTCACCGACAGAACGGGTCCAGTCCAAAGGATGAGAATATTTATCAACTAAGCCGGCCTCGAGAAGCAGAAAAAAACCATTAGGATTCTTTTCTAAAACTCGTACCGCTGCAGTAAAAGCATCGGTTAAGTCCGGCTGATCGGGGAATTTTTTAACGGTATTCCCTTTCCACTGATGCCGATCAATCCAACCGTCCATATTTCCTGTATGGAACAGACCTAAAAGCTTATCGGGAACTTTCTCGCCGGTTTCTCTAGTTAACTCCGTTTTGTTCGTGACAAGCTGATAACCGTTGTCCTGGAAGAGTTTGATGTAGTTTGTTTGGTCTTTTCGTTTTGAGCCGAGAGTAGATTGAGGCAGAAAATAAGCGGAACCGCCGCCGAGCATAACTTCAGGCTTAACCTGATAAAACATTCCGACAATATCGGCCTTATCAGATCTTTTTCTGGTGTGAGAGACGACAGAGGCAGGTGTTGCATCTTCAAGCTCCGCATCCGTGACGACGCCGATTGCCTTTTGAGTCTTGCGGCGGATCAGTTCGGCAATCGTCTCCTGCTTGGGATCATCCTGACTTGCGGAAGTTCTGTCGGCATAAACGCCTAAGGCGTTCACGCTGGATTTATGACCGGTCATATAAGCCGAAGCCGTATTGGCACTGTCGGCTGCGATGGTATCTACCGAACTCGTTCCGAGAAGCGCCATATGCGGCATATCGTCCATGGCGAGCGGTGCCTTGTACATACCGTTTTCTACACCTTTTGACAGTATTCTTGCAGCTGTCCTATGGCCAACCGACAATCCATCGGCCAGAAGGATAATGACATTCTTGGCTACCGGCTTTTCGGCTGTGGAATAAAGCTCCCACGAGACGCTCTTCTCTCCGTCCGGTGTTTTTACCACAATGTTATATTTGCCGGGCTTTTTGATTTCCGTACCTCGTAATATCAATGCACTTGCATTTGCTTCTTCTTCCTTTGGAATCCATACGCTTTTTCCGGAGAGTGTCTCTTCGAACTTTTTCCCATTGATTTCGATGCTAACTTCATTTGGCTGATAGATTTTGTCAAATTCAACTTTGAAATCGAATTTGGCATTTGTCATGAATTTGGCCTGACTAACCGGATAAATTTCCGTAGCGCTCAGATTGCCGGAGGCCAAACAGAGCAGTACAGAAATAAAAGATAGAGGTTTTGAGATTTTCATATAAATACAACAGTTAATTAAAAGAACTTCGCTTGAGCGCGAGTTGGAGAGAACAATAAATAACCGTTGTGACAAACCATTGAAGGTTTAATGAACAATTTTTGAAGTTCTTGTGAAGGATTTATGACATTCGCCAACACTTTGATTATTAATGAAAAAACTCTAACATACTCTCAGGGATGAATGCAGATGCTGCATTAAGCTCCAAGATCAAGTTTGGCTCTACCGGAGTTATCGCAAAACTAGTTCATATCTCGAGTCAATCGTCGGCTGTTTCTCGAGCGAGAAACTGCTTCGCTTATGTCAGAGCTTTGGAATGTGACGTAGACAACCAGCCTTTCCTATTAACTATTGTTCTTTTTGTGATGTAAGAAAGGGACGGGAGATGAGGGCTAGTCTTAATAAAATAAACGAAGCATTCTCCTTGAAGTGATGAAAAGAATGCTTCGTTATATAGATTTTTACCTCTCCGCAAGGCGTCTACGGTTTTGCGCCTATTTAACGTGCCGGAAGAGGCATTAATGATAGAGTTTTGGCTTAGGGCGTTTTCAAATCGAACTTGTGGCAGGTATCACATGTCGACACAGACTTCTGGTGACCTTTATGGCATGTAGAACAATCTCGATCACCAAAGTGGTTGTAATGAGGATTAGGCTTGACCTTTTCCGTACGTTTGGCCAATGATTCGTAGCTACCGTGACACTCCTGACATTGTGCCTTTCTCACTGGCAGCGCGGTGTTCCCGTCTTTATGGCACGAAACACACTGAATGCCCATTTTCTGATGCCGCTCAGCCGTTGTTGCTGTGGTGTCAGCCGCCCATGTGCAGCTTGCAAGAACCAAACCAAATAATGCGATTATTGTCTTTGTCATGACTGTCTCCTCTTCTTATTTTTTGCCAGCCATATGTTGGGCTGCAATTCTTCCAAACACGGTTGCACCGCCTAGCTGGGTGCCTCCGATGTAGTTCCCAAAGAACAAGCCGCCCGCGGCATTCCCCACTGCATACAGTCCTTTGATTGGCACATCTTCTGTATTAACCACCTGAGCAAATTTGTTAATTTTCGGACCCCCGAACGTGGCAGTAATACCGCCTTGGAATGGAAATGCGTAGTACGGCGCTTTATCAAGAGGTTTAGCTTCCGGCAGCGAACACGGCGGATCCATTTCTTTTAACTTGCCCGATTTCACAGCTGCGTTAAATTCATTGACCAGAGATACAAAAGCTTTGGGATCTGCTCCCATCTTTTTGGACAGCTCTTCAATAGAGTCAGCTACCAAGACCTTGGTCTTCATATCAATGAATTTCTTAGCGGCGGAGGCAGCTTGCGGCCAATTGCTGTCAATGATGTGATAAGCGAGGTTTTCCGGTGTCCTTTGAGCTGTAGCCATAGACTTTTGCGTGTAGGTAAAAATTTCGTCCATGAAACGTTTACCTCTGACATCAACATCTATGCCTAAACCGCAATCAATCACAAAATTAGGATTCGCGTGAGTTTCTTCCACTATCGGACCGCAATGGAATTGATCCATGTGAACTAATTTAGCTCCCAATGGTTCAGTCAGCTTAATGTTTTCGCCTTGAGTGTAAGGAGAGCCCCTGAGAACAAGTCTGGAGAGAGGGCCGCCCATATAACGGTTTAGCATTTCCCGGTTAGCGGAGAAGCCGCCGGTAGCAATTACTACTCCTTTAGTCGCATAAAAATCTTTGATGCCGTTATCGGTTACGCATTTAACTCCTACCACTCTGAAATCATCATTTGTGATTAACTGCATAGCCTTGGTATTAAAAACCACAGGAATCTTTCGTTGTTCACAGGCGCTTAACAAATAACGAATGAGTCTGCCTCCTCCTGTGAGACCTTGGCCGTCGACATTGTGCATGCGGTAATTCAATGGCCAGGGTTTTCTTCTAATCTTGGCAAATTTCACACCAATGTGCTCTTTCAGCCAGGTCAAGTCCTCCCCAATGTTTTTAACATAGGTATCCACAAGTTCAGGATCGGCACGATACTCAGAGACTTTCATCATGTCTTCACGGAAATCTGCTTCTGATTCTTCGTGTCCTTCCGCCTTCTGCTGAGCGGTTCCCCAAGCTGCAATTCCTCCCGAGGCATACAGAGAATTTCCGGCGGCATAATCCATTTTTTCGAGAACAATAGGCTTCAAACCTAGATCGTAGGCTTCAATAGCCGTTACAAGACCACCGGTGCCTGCGCCTAAGATGACAACATCGTATTCATTTTTCTTATTTTCTTTTGCCGGCTGTTCGGCTGCGTTTGCTGTCAACACTGCCGCAGCACCAAATAATCCTGCGAAACTTTTAATGCAGTTGCGTCTGTTTATCATGTCTTCTCCTTTGAGGACGTGGGTTGTGTTGTTAGGAGAATTATTTTCTCGATCGATGCCTAGGCATCTTGATCCAGATCAAAGAACTTGCATTTCTATTAAGATTTGAGTAAGAGTATCCTCAATCTCACCAGTAACTCAATGCGCACAATTGTTAAAACTATTCTGGTAATTGTTCTGAATATCTTTGCCGCCGCGGTCTCTTCGGAACAGCCTCCGAAGATCGGAGACGTGCTCCATGCACCTTCGCAGACAAGCTCTAATGCTTCCTCTCGCATATATACCTTGCTTGTCACTCAATTCGCTTATCCGAACAGCAATTATCCGATTATTGAGAAAACCGTTGAAGCGCTAAAAAAACTATTTGGCCCAAGTCATTTGATTGTGAAGGTGTACTCCGGAGAGACCTCCGATATCGGCAACGCAGATTTAGTTCTGAGTTCGGCCGGTACTTTCACTCGAATGAAGCTTATCGGTGCTCGAGATTTAGCATCCGTGGTCTCTGACAAGTTTCCTGATCCAAACCACGCGGAAGGCAGTGTTTTCATAACAACCAAAGAGCATGAGGAAATTTCTGGTATTGCTTCAATGAAGAACAAAGTTGTTGCATCCACTGGTCCCAACGCCTTTTCGGGATACCATGTCGCACTTGGCGAAATTTCAAAGCACGGATTTGATCCCGACAAATTCTTTGCTAAGCAAGTTTCCACAGGACATGATATGCGTCAGGTCATCAATTTCATTCGCGACGGAAAAGCGGACGTTGGGATTGTCAGAACTTGCTTTATCGAAGAACTAGAAGAAATGGGTTGGAACCTCAAAGATATTAAAATCGTGGGCGAGAAGCCCAATAGCAATAAGAGCTTCCATTGCAAAACCTCAACTGAGCTCTATCCTGGCTGGACAATTTTTGCCACGCCTCAGCTTAATCCTGAAGAAGCCCGAAAAGTGGTCCTCACTCTCTTGTCCATCCCCGAGAAAAAGGGAGAGCCCCACTGGAGTATCGTCTCCGACTTCAGCGCGACGGACGATTTATATAAAAGCCTGAAGCTCGGCCCATACTTACATTTACGGAATTGGACATGGAAAAGGTTTTGGGAGGAATATGGAATCTATGTCAGTCTTTTATTGTTGGTAATAGTTGGAATTTGTGCGCATTCTCTAAGAGAATCTTATTTAGTTAAAAGACGAACCAAGCAGCTTCGAAGAGCGCTGCAGAGAAGAAGAACGACCGAGAAAAAAGCCAGGGACGCGCAGTTCAAACTTCAGGAGCTGCAAAAAGCAGGAGCCGTTGGCCAAATATCTTCGATCATTGCGCATGAACTAAGGCAGCCTCTTGCAACCATCATGAACTATTCTCACGGACTGCAAAGACAACTCGATGAAAAAGAAGTCGACACGGAATTAATCAGCGAAGGCATTTCACGGATGCAGGCGCAAGCGGAGAAGGCTGAGCAGATCGTCTCGAAGGTTAGAGCCTACGCCAAAGGAGAGATGCCGGGCCGGCAAATCATCAATCTTCCACAAGCTGCTGCAGAAGCTATAAAAAATATCTCGGATTCGAAGTTATCGAATGTTCCCATCACGTTCACTGTCTCGACTGAAGCACCGATTCTAATCAATGCCGACCCATTGGAATTAGAGCTTTGCATTGTCAACCTAATTAAAAACGCACAGGAGGCCAGCGGACCCGGACAAACTGTCAGTGTCTGCGTAAGTACCGGAGCAGGCCGTTACGAACGTTGCGCTTCATTAGAAGTGTCCGATGAAGGAAAAGCACTCACAGACGAAGAATTCGAGAAACTAAACGAACCGCTGCAATCAAAGAAGATCGAAGGACTAGGACTCGGCCTAGCAATCATCCGGCAAATAATCTCCAACCACAAAGGTAAACTTATTTTCTCTCGCCGCAATCCTCAAGGAATCACCGCTAAAATGATTTTGCCTATTGATGAGACAAAGTAACCATGGCACAAACTATTAAACCTCTTATTCGCGTAGTCGACGATGATATCGACCTACTCAATTCCGCTGCTTTTCTTCTAAAGTGCGAAGGATATGAATGTGCCATCTATTCCAGTGCAGCTGATTTTCTGTGCTCTGACGAACCAAGCAGACCCGGCTGTCTTATTCTTGATGAGCAAATGCCTGAGATGACCGGCCAGGAACTTCTAAGCGAGCTAAACCGCAGAGAGTATATGCTTCCGGTCATCTTCTTAACCGCTCACGGTGACATCGACATGGCGGTGAGGACCATGATTGACGGAGCTGTAGATTTTCAGCAAAAGCCGCTGCTGCCGGAAAAACTCTTGCGGTCAGTCGCACGAGCCGTCCAAATTGATTTGGATCGCAGAGGAGGCGCGGTTGATCTCAAGGACGAAATTTTGATGTTCAACAAACTAACTCCTCGAGAAGAAAAAGTTTGCCGTTTGGTAGCGGACGGTCTTATTAACAAGCAAATTGGAGAAAGATTAGGCATCTCTAAGCGGACGGTTGATCACATCCGCTCTTCTGCACTAAGCAAACTGCCTTTCAAGACAGCTATGCAGTTAGCTTCTTTCTTCAATCGGATAGACTCCTTTAAACAAAAGCATCGGGTAGGATAAGCCTGCACTGCTCCAACTCACCTCAGCAAATGAATCCTTTGGGTTCTCTCTTCTGCTGAGCACAAAAAAGCGGAACTCGTTTTGTGAAGAACCGCTTCAATTCTTTAGTCTCGTCTACGGTGCCTGACGAAAGAGGTCCTTATTTACTGCTGCAGCCACGTTACTGTCGGACCAGACATTCAGTGTGGTCTCAATCATGTCGACAACAGCATAGAACGGAAGAATAACGCCCATTAGCAAGATGGGAACGTTCATACTAGCCAGCAAGCTAGCTGACAAGAAGAAGCATCCCATTGGAACTCCGGCATTACCAATGGCGGCAATAGTTGCGATAAAGATCCAAATGATCATTGTCACGGGCGTAATTTCAATACCTGCGTTCTGCATTAAGTAAATTACTGTGATCAGAATGAAGGCAGCGCACCCGTTCATGTTGATAGTGGTGCAGATTGGCAGAACAAAGCGAGAAACTTCGGGATGAATATGAAGATTATTCTCCGCACTGGCCATCGTCACCGGAAGTGTGCCTGCGGAAGATTTAGAAAAGAAAGCGACAGCTAACGCCGGGAACATTCCTTTTGCAACTTTGATTGGATTAATTCCTTTAATCAACAAGAAAGCGGGAAGAACAATAAACATTTGAATTAAGTTTGCGGCGATTACCACGATAAAGTATGTTGCCAAACCTCCTAACTGAATACCGCTCGAAAGTTCTTGCGCCAAAGAAGCCACAAAACCAAAAATACCCAATGGAAGAATGACGATAAGCCACTTAACCATGATGAATAAAACTTGCTGACAAGCGATCATGAAGTTATAGATAACTTCTTGAGGCTTCGAATTCACAGGAAGTTTAGAGATGGCGATGCCAACAGCCAATGAAATCAAAAGAACAGACAAAACATTAGCGGTTTGAAATGGCGTCAGAAAATTATCCGGGATGACCGATTGAACATAGTCCAAATAAGAGTGCTTAGCAATCCCTGCGACTTCAGGAGCCGCCTCATTGGGCATTGAGACATTGGCAGGAGAAAAGATGACATACAAAATAGCCGCCAACCCTGCGGCAAGCAAAGTAGTCAAGAGAGTATAAAAAATGGTGTGTTTAAAGATTCTTCCAGAATCTTGAGATTCCGATAAAGAAGCTAGTGTCGAAATAATGGATACAGCGATAATCGGAATACTGATGAATTTAAAAAGTTTAATAAAGACGGTACTTAAAAAACTTGCAACGCTCCGAGAGATCTCACAGCCCCATACACCAACAATAACGCCCAAAGCAATAGCGGCAAAGTAAGCAACAATTGTAATAATCCAACCTTTATTAATTCCAGGACCTTTTTGCATTGGTCCGGTCTTTAAAGCGTCAGCCATGGCGAATCCTTTCTCTGATTAATTGTTATAGAAGGTTTCTAAAATTATGTATTACCTCCTCTATGTTCTTCATCATTTGAAATAGTTTTTTCTATTTGTCTGCGCCCAATTTGTCGTCTTTGTTCTTTAGTAAAATTCCGAAGGCAGGCAAAGAGCGCTATTATGTCAAAGCGGTTTCCTCCTATACGGATCCCATTTCCCATTGTTATCATCAGTCCAAACCTTCAAAACGATAAGGAACCTTAAAGTGCACTTCTCCCACTTTTCTCTTGCTTGTTTTATAGCTGCATGCGCTCTTTGCCTTCCTCTTTCAACCAGTTCTGTATATGCAGAAGAAAACGTAAGTAAAGAAGTTCTTCAGATTGTCAAAGACAAAAAGCCTTCTGTATTTTTGTCCTATCCTATCCTCGGGAAAAAGAACATTGATAAAGACATCCGTTTCTTTATCGATAATCAGGCAGCAGGATATCTACAAATGGCCAATGAAAATTATGAAGCTATGGATGAGGCAGCAAGAAAAGAACTCAAATGGGAGATGAAAGGTGATTACTCCTTGTCCCAGCCCTCTGAAAACATTGTCAGCATTGTTTTTAAAATCGGCTCTTACTCTGGCGGTGCTCACGGCAATTACAATGAGTTTGTCCTTAATTTCGATTTGAAGAACGATCGTGAGCTTCAATTCCAAGACTTATTTGAGAAGCCGACCGTAGCTCTCGAACTCTTGTCTAAATTCTGTTCTAAAGCCTTGAAAAAAGAACTTGGTGCCAATGCTGACGATGACATGATTAAAGACGGTACCGTACCGACTCTGCTCAATTTTGAAAATATCCAGCTAGCTCCCAAAAAAGTTTTTATTCATTTTCAACCTTACCAAGTTGCGCCATGGGCCTCTGGATCGCCGCAGGTTGAAGTACCTTTAGAAGAGCTTTCAGCCGCAAAACCAGAATCTTTTGTTTTTGGGAAATACTGAGTATTAGCAAATCTACCTGTTTTCGGACCGGTCTCAGCAAGGTAAAGTAACGAAACCAATTCCTGCTAAAGGTCTGTCATGAAATCGCATATCAGCAATTCTCTTCTGAGTACACCTGCCTTAATGTTCATGATGTGCTGCGACATGCGAAATTTTTCTGCAGTCGCCAACGCATTAGGTGTAACACAGTCTGCGGTTTCCAAAACTATGCAGAAATTTGAGAAAGAGCTTGGCTTTGAGCTATTTATTAGAAGCTCCAGGCCTCTTGCTCTCACGCCGGAGGCACGCCTTTTGCACAAAAACCTCCACGGCCTTAAAGGAGAAATGCTTCGATCTCTCTCGGCTCTTCAAAGTAAAAATTACATCAAACCTATCCTTCGAGTAGGAATTCTGGAAAGTCTTCACCTTCACCTAGGCTTTGAAATCGTCAAGCATACCAGCCCAAACCTTTCTCAAATCACCATGATCTCAGCCAGTGCAAATGTCCTTATGCAGCGGCTAATCGAGAGGAAACTGGATCTTATTATCACTAACGTGGTCACTGCCGAGACACCCCACATATTCACAAAAAGAATTTTTACCGAACCTTCTATTCTCATGCTCCCAAAAGCCTTTGAGAAAGAAGAAGATCAAGTCTGGAGTTGGAAGAGACTTTCCACTTGCGGTCTTCCTCTTGTCAGATACTGGAGCGAAACTGGCGCAGGAGAAATTAACGATACATTCATGAGGACTCACGGAATCTCTTTTCCTGACCGCATCTCAGTTGATACTAATGCGTTAATGGTCAAATTAATTTCTGAAGGCATCGGTTGGGGATTTTCGCGTCCTACCACCATCCTGCAAAACCTCCATATGCTGCCTAAGCTAATCGTGCGTCCGATGCAGCCTCCTTTCTTTTCTAGGGAAGTCTTCATAATCGGCCGCGAGCAAGAATTTCTTTTGGAATCCGAACTCATTTACGAACTGAGTACGAGCTATGTTCAAAAGCAGCTTATCCCTGAGATATTAGATTTTGCTCCTTGGGTGGAATCTGGGTTCAAAGTTGGTTGATTGAGTATTTTTCCTTACTTTTAGGAATCAAATGCTAGTGTTAACGCTGACATTTTCTGAGTTTTGAGCCTTTCTCGCACCAAACTATTCCTCTGAGGCATACTTGGCATTCTAATGCCTTGGTTAAGATTCTTTACAATTTTCACAAGTTCTAAATATATAGAACACTCATTCCTCAACTTCCTTAGGAGATTCAAATGCCTATTACTGGATGGATCGCTATCGTTGTACTCATTTTCATGGGTTACCTACTCATCAAACAATACGAGACTCGTCTTGTTCTTTTCGGAGGCGGCTTTATTCTCTGCTGTTTAGCTTTGGATCCGATGGCCGGTCTAAATGCTTTTGCAAAAACCATGGTCAATCCTGCCTTGATCGGCGCAATCTGTGCCGCTACCGGTTTCGCATACTGCGTTACATTCACTGAATGCGATCGTTCATTGGTTCATTACCTGACCAAGCCGATTAGAAACGTCGGCATGCTAATGATTCCAATCACTTCGCTGTTGACATTCGGCATTAATATTGCGATTCCTTCCGCAGCAGGCGTAGGTGCGGTGGTGGGTACCACTATGATTCCTCTGCTCTTAAGGGCTGGATTTAAACCAGCAGCCGCTGCAGCAGCCGTATTAATGGGAACAACCGGCTCTCTTCTCTCTCCTGGCCTTTCCCATAACGCTTACGTTTCCGACATGGCTCACATGACTATCATGGAGCTCATCTCTTATCACGGCAAATTCTCCTTGATGATTGGTGTTGTTGGTGCTATTGGTTTGTTTATTGTCTGCTGGCTCCTTGGGGACAATAAAGGAGAAAAGACCTCCGCAGAAGTTTTAGCCAAACAAGAAGCTGCAACTGACTTCAAACCTAATCCTATTAAAGCCTTGGTTCCATTGATTCCTATCGTCTTGATGCTTGTCTTCACATTCTGGATTCCTTCCATCAAGATGGGCGTTGCTCAAGCTATGGTGATTGGTACCATTGTTTGTCTGGCAGTCAGCATGAAAAATCCTCAGCAGTTTTCCAAAGAATTCTTTAAAGGAATGGGAGACTCCTACGGCGCCATCATGGGTATCATCATTGCCGCCGGTGTCTTGGCTGCTGGTTTGACAGCTTCCGGACTCATCAAAGGTTTGATTAACGTAATGGTTCAATCCAATGAAATCGCTCAATGGGGCGGCTCTATCGGTCCATTTGTCCTCTCTGTGCTGATGGGCAGCGGAGACGCAGGCGCCATGGCATTTAACTCTGCCGTAACCCCGCATGCAGCTGAATTTGGCATGAATATCCACAGTCTCGGTTCTTTGGCCTTCCTTGCCGGAGCCGCTGGACGCACTGCTTCTCCAATTGCCGGCATTACAATTCTTGTCGCCGGCTTAGCTAACGCCAACCCATTTGAAGTAGCTAAGCGCACATTCGTCCCGATGATTGTTGCAGTCATCTTACTGGCTATTTTCATGCGTTAATCCCTAACTTGGCCCCAACTTAATATGAGCAAAGCAAATATTGTTATCGTGGGTACTGGCGGAACTATTGTCAGCTCCGGCAGTACCGGGGCCCAGATGACTGGTTACAGCATTGAAGGCCTTGATGTACAAAATATAATTAATGCCGTCCCTGTACTCGCTGAAATTGCGAACGTACAAGCAGTTCCTCTTTTAAATATTGGCTCAAGCAATATAAAACTCGAAGACTGGATAAGACTTGCCGCAACTCTCAATCAGATGGCAAATGATCCAAATATCGACGGATTTGTCATCACGCATGGGACTGACACGATGGAAGAAACGGCTTTCTTCCTAAATTTAACTGTTAAGACTTCAAAGCCGATTGTTATAACCGGGTCTATGAGGCCGGCCACAGCAATCTCGGCCGACGGACCCCTAAATTTACTCAATGCTGTAAGACTTGCTTCCTCAAAACTTGCCTGGAATAAAGGCGTTTTGGTAACTTTAAACGGGCAAATTCACGGTGCAAGAGACGTTACTAAAGCGAATACTGTAGCCGTTGAAACTTTTTGCTCGCCGTCATCCGGTCCCCTAGGCTACATCATCGGAGAGGATATCGATTTTCTGACCCAATCTTTGAAGCCTCATACCGTTGCCTCTGAATTTCATATTTCAGAAACAGACAAGGCAGAAGATTTTCCTCGGGTTGAAATTGTTCTTTCTCATGCCGACGAAGACGGTCAACAACTCAAAGACTGTTTGAACCGAAAGCCTGCCGGAATCGTTCTAGAGCTCACGGGAAACGGTTCCGTTCCTCTTGTTCACGAAAAAGTTTTAAAGGACATTCAACATAGATCTGCTGTCGTGCGTGCCAGCAGAACCGGTTCAGGCCCTGTGACAAAAGGTCAGCCAAAATGGCAGGAAATGCTGCTGATTCCAAGCGGAACTTTGACTGCTCAAAAGAGCAAAATTCTCCTCCAACTTGCGCTTCATCAATTTGGTCAGGATCAAAAAGAGCTTGAAAGAATCTTTAAGACTTACTAGGCTTAGATATTCACCTCATAACAATGGAGAACCATTAAATGTACGACTTACTCCTAAAAAATGCTTGGGTCGTCGACCCTCTGAATTCTGTTAACGGAATTGCCGATGTGGCCATTCAAGACGGGAAAATTGCCAAGGTTCAAAGAGATATTCAAGAAGAAGCCAAAGAAGTTATCGACTTCACCGGCAAAACTTTACAGCCGGGTATTATCGACAGCCACGTTCATCTCGGAACGATGTGGGGCTCTCCTTTCGGACCAAGAATGTTGGCAATGAACGGCGTCACAACATGCTTGGATATGGCTGGTCCCTTAAACGACATTTTGGACAATGTTCCTGAATATGGTGTGGGCATTAACATGGCCATTCTTCAGTTTGCCTCCCCACCCTTCACATTCAAAAACTCTTCTCCAACTCAGCAGGAAATGATCGACCTCATCGATAAATCCTTAGCTGACGGTGCTTTAGGGGTTAAGCTGCTCGGCGGTCACTATCCTCTTGATCCGGAAGTATCTTCCCTCCTCATCAGAACCGCTCTTGAAAGACGCGCATACGTAGCCTGGCATGCCGGCACAACAAAGAACGGCTCCAATATCAACGGTATGATTGAAGCGGTTAAGATGGCCGATGGATATCCAATGCACTTGGCGCATATCAATGCCTATTGCCGCGGTGCCATCCACGAAGCCATGGAAGAAACAAAAATCGCTATCGATTTGCTCAACGCCAATCCGAATATCTTCTGCGAAAGCTATGTTTCTCCGAAGAATGGAACACGTCTTACCTGCAATCCTGACGGCACCATCCAATCTAAAGTAACTGGAAACTGCTTAAGAGCTTTCGGCTTTAGCGAAGATGCTGACGGCGTAAGAAAAGCGCTCTTAGCCGGTAAGGCATTTGCTGTCTACGATGCGGGCGGATATTCCGATTTAATGACAGGCGAAGATGCTCTGAAGCTCTGGGAATCCTCCGGTACTGACGTTGGCGGCAGCTTCAACATCAATCCTCCGCTTCCGCGTATTGCATTAGCCCAAGCTAAGCGTCCGGACGGCTCTTTCGTGGTAGATGCTATTTCTACAGACGGCGGATGTATCCCACGCAATGTCATCCTTTCTCAAGGACTTTCATTGGTTAAACTCGACATCTTGTCTCTGAGCGAATTTGCTCAGAAGACATCTTTGAATCCAGCCCGCATGCTCCGTTTGGAAAACAAGGGACACTTATCTGTTGGGGCTGACGCCGATATTACCGTTTATGATTTAGCAACCCAGACTCCGGTAGCTTCCTTCATTGACGGCAAGAAGATTCTCTTCAATGGAGAGTTGGTGTCTAAGGGTGCAACCGTTATTTGTACTGAACACGGTAAAGATGCTATTGAAGCCCGCGGCATGAAAGCCATCGTTGTTGATCCAGGTAAACAAATTGAGAGAATCTCAGCTCTCTAATTGTTAACTGACAACTAGTTTCGAATGCGGAAAGATCTCCCGTCTTTCCGCTTTTTTGTGGCCGTAGGTTTGAACTCAAGCGAGTATGCCATTTCTTGCGCTTATTGCCGAAGACTGCAATTTCATTGTTATTGGCAGAGCGCCTTTGAAATTTCCTCAAACGAGAATATTCGTATCCCAGAGTGCACAAATCCTCTCTTAACTATGCAAACTAACTGCTATCTCGGCTAAACTCTCGGATCGATTTTTGGATTATTTTTTATATGAGTTTCAATAGATTAGTTACTTGCTTATGCGTTGCTGCAGCAGCGATGACGGCTGTACCGACGTCTGTCGATGCGGCGGCAGGCCCGGCTCCAAAAAAGGAGCTCAAGCAAGTTTTTGATCCTCCGAAACCCAAGAAATTCTCTGAGGACTCTTTACCCAACGTCGAGCTTTCCAGCAGCTTGCTTTTTCAACTCATCGCCAGTGAAATTGCTTTGCAAAGAAATGAGTTAGCGGCCGCCTACAGCACTTATATGAATATCGCTGAGGAAACGGGTGATCCTCGCCTGGCTGAAAGAGCCGTTCAAATTGCTCAGGTCGCTCAAGCGCCTAGAGAAATTATGAAATCTGTGCTGCTATGGAATAAATTGGCTCCGGGTAACCGCCACGCCCAGGAAATGCTTCTCCGCATTGGCATTCATTTTCAGGAATATAACAAGATTATTCCAACTGCCCAATCTTTCTTGTCCCAGGTCGAAGACCCAGGCAAAGTCATTCTTGCCCTGCAAAGTCAGCTGTTAATAGGCAAGGATCGTAAGAGGGCGTTGGCTTTCTTCAAAAGAGCTACCGAAAAATATAAAAAACTCCCAGAGACCAAACTTGGTCTGGCGCGTTTAGAAGGATTAGCTGGAAATCAAAAAGCTGCTGAACGATTCGCTAAAGATAGCTATAAGCAGAAGCCCAATTCAGACAGCGTTATGACTTTGGTCTCGGTCCTGCTTCAGAAAAAATCGAATTCTGGCCAGAAAGAAGCTCGTCAAGTCCTTGCCCAGTATTTAGCCAAGAATCCAAAAGATTTGAAGATCCGTGATTCTTATGCTCATCTTTTGCTGCTTTCTTCAGACTATAACCAGCTACTTGAATTAGTTAAGAAATATCCTGGAGATAATGAGTTTGAACTGACCGCAGCTGTGTCGCTTCTTCAAAACAATCGCGAAGATGAAGCTGTGGGGCTGCTTAACAAGCTCGTTAAGCTTTCTCAAGAGGACGCGGAAAAAGGAACTATCCCGCAGAAAGCTCTTCTTCTCTTAAGTGAAGTTGCACTTGAAAATAAGAAATACGATAAAGCTCTTGAACTGGCCGATAAAGTTACAGGGTCAATGAAACCAGCTGCGCTGATTCAAAAAGCCAATATTTATGCTCATCAAGACAAAAATAAAGAAGCTTTGGCTGTCTTAAAGCAAGTTGACCCCGGCGACAACGAAAGTATTGCAGAAGAAGTTGCCGCTGTCGAATCTCGTTTAATTGCCGAACTCTATGGAGATCCGGAGGCCCTGAGGACATTGGAAAAGCAGTTGGAAAAGCATCCCAACTCTAAGACACTCTTCTATGAAGCAGCCATGATTGCTGAGCGCCTCGATTTAATCTCTATGACAGAGGATTATTTAAAGAAAGCAATTGAAATTGATCCGACATTTGCGAACGCCTATAACTCTTTGGGCTATACGCTTTTAGAAAGAACCAATCGGTTAAAGGAAGCCGGCGGCTACATTCGCAAGGCCTACCAGTTGGAGCCGTCGAATCCGTATATTCTTGACTCTATTGGTTGGTTAAGCTTTAAAGAGAAAAAATACTCTGAGGCCATTGGCTACCTTAACGATGCCGTTCAGCTCTTGGAGAGCGAAGATATCATGCTTCATCTTGCTGAAGCCTACTGGATGTCCGATCAAAAAGATGAAGCTCGCCTTGTTCTGAAAAGAGCCAAGGAACTTTGGCCTGACTCAGAAGACACAGAAGCCTTGATAAAGAGACTTGGGATTTCTGAATGAAGAAGTTTGTTTTCTCTATTCTGATGGCCTGTATGGTAGTCCTAACAGGTTGTTCAACACCTTCTATTCAAAAGGATACTGGCTTTGAAGAGTGGCACGGCCGATTTTCTATCACCTTGTTAAAAAATGGGAAAGCTGACAGAAACTCTGGTTCATTCCTACTAACTTCAGCACCTGATCACAAAGAGCTAATTTTAAAAGGACCTCTTGGCGCAAATGCAGCCACACTAACAGAAACCTCCGATGGAGCAATTCTTTCCTTCCCAAACGAAGAACCTATTAAAGCACGCAGAAGCCAAGAAATTACGGAAAAAGTCATCGGCGCTCCTTTAGATCTCACTGACTTGGTAGATTGGCTCTCTGCCAAGAAAGACGCTCAACAATCAGAAAAAGAATTGGCCGCCTCCGGGTGGGAGCTTACGGCCGAAAGAAATACGGAAAACAAACTTACTAGAATCGTGATGAAAAGACAAGAGTCTTACAGTGCGCCAGCTGTCACCCTGATCCTTCTTCCGCGGTAAGCGGTTTTTCTTAAAATTTGTTCACTTCAAAAGAGCGGACAGATCTAGACGATCTGCCCCTCTGTAAATACGCTTAGAAGAATCCGGGAGTGATGCCAAGCCATTTAAAGTAAGTACCTCCGGCAACAATTAATGCGGCCCAGTACAGGAGCGACATCACAAAGCCGTAGTAGAAAGACTCTCCCATGGTGTATTTGTTGGTTCCGTACAGCATAGCATTCGGCTTTGCATTGAAAGGCAGGCTCCAGCATACGTTAATGCAGAGCGCAACCGGAATCGCCAACGATAGAATGTCAATCTTCAGCTCCTGTGCAATCCCGATCACTATAGGCATGAAGATGATCGTACGCATATTCTTGCTTTGGAAGATAAAATGGCTGGCAATGAATATGCCCGTCAGCAAAGCATACAAAGTAAAGTAGCTCATTGAGGCAAGCCCAAGCGCATCCATCATAGCTTTGGTTAGCGTATCCATTAATTTAGTGGAAGTCAGGCCAGCACCCAAGGCATAAGCACCTGCCGAGAAGATCATTAGATGCCAAGGAACATCAACGTCATTCCAGTTCAGAAGTTTGAATTGCGGCGTGAGCATAATGACAGCACCGGTCATTGCCACGACAGTAGCATTAATGCCATGAATCTTATCGGTAGCCCAAACCAACAGAACTAAACCAAAAACAATGATAGCCTTAAGTTCATTAAGTTTAACCGGGCCCAATTCTTCATAAGCCTTCTTGAGAGAATCCATGCCTCCTTCAAGTTTAGGAAGTGTGTCTTCTTTAGGAACCGGAAAAATGAACCTCATGCCAAGAGCGTAACCGATAATCCCAAAACCAATCACCAAAGGCAGACCTGCCATCAGCCAATCAAAATAGAAGATAGTACAGCCGGCACCGGCCAAAAGAGCAATAGCCAATAAGTTAGCGCCTGAGCCAGTCATGAAAGCGTTGCAGCTGGCGTTGATCATAACCAGGTTATACAACACCAAATTTCGGGAGAAATTATTAGTTTTGTCCGTCCCGGGAGCTCCATACACGGCGGAAATGACCATGAAGAGCGGCATCATCAAAGCAGCTTTTGCAGCAGTAGCATTAATGAAGGCCGCCAAAATGACATTGATGCCTAAGAAGGTTAAAAATATGGCAGAAGCATTTCGGCCGAATCTGAGAATCAACCACAATGCAACACGTTTAACGAGCTGAGTCTTGACCAAAGCGCTCGCCAAGATAAAAGCAGCAACGTTAAGCCAAATTACGGGATCTCCGAGCGTTGCCATGGCCGGTTTAGCTTTGAGAATACCGGTTAAAACCAGTCCGCAAATGAGAATCATGGAAGTGACATAGTTAGGAACCGTTTCACTAATCCAAAGGAACAGAGAGGTTGCAAACAGCGCAAACATAATCTGCTGCTTGTCGTTAAGAATTGGGATTGGAACGAAGTATGCCAAGAGAACATAAATGGCTGCCGCAATCGGCAGACCCCAACTCTTAAAAAATAATCCGACTTTTGTTAATTGTTTCTTTGGAAGCTTGTTCAAAGAATAAGCGTTCAAATCCAAAGGATCAAAGTGTTGTTGGGTCGCATTTGTAGTCATATTTTCCTAGGCGGTTTTCACCGCCTTCCTTTTTGTAATCCAACAAGAGCGGAAATAAATCAAATCATTCCAAGAACTTGTTTGGCAGCTTTAAGGTAATTTGTGTTCGGAAGCTCAGAAATTCCTAAAGCTTCTGTTGCTGCTTTCATGCTTTCATAATTTTCGCTTTCACAGCAGGCGGTCTCTACCATAGCGCCGTTGAACCAAACCTTGGCATATTCGCAGATAACGCCGTTGACAGAAAACCCAAAACGTTTTTTCTCCACCAGAACAACCGCCAATTCGTTATTTTTTCGAGCAAGTTCAACAAACTCTTCCAGTGTGTAAGTTTCCTTATCCAGAACCAGTGCGACTTTCAAATGAGAAAGGATAACTTCAAGTTCTTCCTTTTTAACGGGAAAACGGAATTTACCGCGCGGTTGGAAAATCTCATAACCTTCAGGCGTTTCACCCACTTTTGTTTTGATATCCAACAAGCCGTCTCTGACCTTCACATTGGCATCGTTGGTATTTCTAGAAAGGAAATAAGTCTCAGCAGGCATAATGCGTGCGGCGTAGAGAGTAGCCTTGCACTGCCACATATGTTCTTGCACGCCCTTGATAATGTCCTTGCCAAAAACACGAAATTCGGCTCGAGGAATAATTTTTGAAGCTTCTTCAGCGCTGATTGCCTGATTTTTTTCGTATGGATTAGCCATGAGCCATTCTCCTATTTGTTCCAAGTTGTGAAAGGATGAGAAACCAAATTTGAGTTGAAGTAACGAGGATCAGACGAGACTTCTTCGCCGAGCCAAGACGGCTTATCAAAAGGCGTATCTTCAGACGGAAGTTCTATCTCGGCGACAACTAATCCTTCATTGACACCGTGAAACTCATCGATTTCCCAGGTCAGGCCATTTCCGGCTGGAATCTTGTAGCGTGTTTTTTCAATAATGGGCTTTTCTGCTAATTCGTCAAGCATTTTGACGCAATCTGCATGAGGAATCGGATATTCGAATTCCAAACGAGTGCAGCTGACGGTAAGACCTTTGATAGTAAGAAATGCCTTGTCATCGATGGTGCGGATACGGACAGTGCGTTCTTTGGCACTATTGAGATAACCTTGGCGATAGAGAGTTCCCTTGGCCCCTTCTTTCCAATCTTTGCCGACAACTAAAAATTTTCTTTCAATCTCTTTTGCCACTTTTATCTCCTTCGAGTTTGATTTGAAACGTGAACTTTGTATGGAGAAATTGTGAATCTTGCGTAGAAAAAAGAAAAATTATTAATTTAAATAGGACCCATAAGCGATTCTTATTGGTAACCTATTCTTCCGTCTTCGAAACTTGGCCTTTCAACAACGTAAAGAATTTAAGAGCTGCAGGCGACAAATCCTGACCAGGATTGACGCCTAAAAAATAATCTGCCGTTACAAAGAAGTCTTTGACATGGACCTCTAACAGCTTTCCTTGTTTTAGCTCTTCTTTTACTGCTACCAGTGGGAAGGCTGCCATACCAAGTCCTCTTTCTATCAAATGCTTGGAACTTTCCAAACTATTGACTTCAGCTTGAGGCGAGGATAAATATTCAGAAGCACCCACGCTGGCGAACCATTCTTCAATTTTGGAACGCATTCGGCTGCCTCTTTGCCGCATGACCAGATAGTTCTTGCCGAATTCTTCCGCTGAAACGGCTTTTTTGTGAGCTGCGAGAGGAAAAGTCGGCGCACAAACACAAACATACGGTTCTTTAGAAAAAAGCTCTTGCCGGCAATTTTTAAGGCCTTCAACATGCCTTGACAGCGCCAAGTCGGCCGAACCTTTTTCCACCAAACTCGTCACATAGGCAGAGTCTCCCATTTCTAACCGAATATTGATCAAAGGATAAGTTTTCGAAAACTCAGCGATAAGTTCGGGCAAAAAGTAATTGCCCATCACTGCGCTTGCGGCGATTGTTAATTCACCGGTCTGCAGATGGTTCAGATCGTTGAAGACATTTTCTATTTCTTTAAAAATGCCGAATAGTCTCTGAGTATGATTGAAGAGAATTTTGCCTCTTGCTGTAAGTCGGATTTGCCGTTTGCCTCTGTCAAAAAGAGGATTTTTTAAGGCATGTTCAAGCCCTTGTATCTGTTGAGAAACTGCCGGCTGACTTAGAAACAAAACTTTGGAGGCCTCAGTAAAGCTTCCCAAGCTGGCGACCACATGAAAAGTCTTCAAATGTTCCAGATTCATTCTGGAAATACCGGCCTCTGATTTTGTCATTCTTCAATGCCTCACACTAGAGCAGAGGCTTCGGCATAAACAAACACAAGTTCTGTAATTAGTCTGAGAAACGGTCAGTCCTTCGGAGAGTCGCTGCTTCTCGTTGCGTTGCGGATCTTGCGCTTGATGTTCGGTCCTAGCCTCTCAAGAGCATCAATCGTATTAAATACCGTTGCCTTACCTTTAAGAGAGAGAGTTCTGAATTTCTTCAGCAAAACATCTTCTTCAACTCCCGGGATATGGCGTTCATCAGCAATGATGAAAAGAATATCGAACCCGATAGCAAAAAGCCTCGGCATTCTAAAGATGCCGGGATCGGTCTCGCCTGCCTCGAAACGCTGATAAGTCTCAAGAGGAATTCCCAGAAGCTGTGCTATCTGAAGTTCCGTATAACCCAGACGCTCTCTCTCGAATCGAAGCCTATCGCCTATTTCTTTTTTTTGCTTGGTGCTGGTAAGCGCCATAAAAGTCTCTTAAACATTAAATAAGAAGTTCATGACGTCGCCGTCCTGAACAACGTAATCTTTTCCTTCAACTCTTAATTTACCAGCTTCTTTGGCTCCATTTTCGCCTTTAAAGTTAATGTAATCGTTATAACTAATGGTCTGAGCGCGAATAAATCCTCTTTCGAAGTCCGTATGAATAACGCCGGCAGCTTGAGGAGCTAAATCTCCTTTGTGAATCGTCCAAGCTCTAACTTCTTTTTCACCGGCAGTAAAGTACGTCTGCAAGCCCAGAAGCTGATAGGCAGCTCGAATAACTCTATCCAGTCCCGGCTCATGCATACCCAGATCTTCCAAGAAAATTATCTTGTCATCTTCAGGAAGATCAGAAATTTCGGCTTCTACCTTAGCACACACGGCAACAACAACGGAGTTCTCCTTTGCTGCATATTCTTTGACCTGATCAAGGAGAGGATTATTTTCAAAACCGCCTTCTTCAACGTTAGCCACATACATCGTCGGCTTCATCGTCAACAAGAACAGAGGCTTAATGACTTCTTTCTCTTCGGGAGTGAGATCTACGCTTCTGGCAGCCATATTTTCGTTAAGTGCAGGCTGAAGTTTTTCCAAAACCTTTACCAGTTTTAATGCTTCTTTGTCTCCCCCGGATCGAGCTTGCTTAGAGTACTTAGCCAGTTGTTTCTCTACAGTTGCCAAATCAGCCAAGGCAAGCTCCGTATTAATCACTTCAATATCTTCAAGCGGGTTCACGTGGTTGGCAACGTGAGTAATGTTTTCGTCTTCGAAGCATCTAACGATATGGGCAATCGCATCGCACTCACGAATGTTGGCCAAGAACTTGTTGCCTAAGCCTTCTCCTTGGCTTGCGCCGGCCACCAAACCGGCGATATCTACAAATTCAACCGTGGCAGGAATAATCTTTTGCGGCTTAACAATTTCAGCAAGCTTAGCCAGTCTGGGATCAGGAACTTCAACGATGCCGACGTTCGGCTCGATTGTGCAGAAGGGATAGTTTTCTGCGGCAATCCCTGCCTTTGTCAATGCATTAAAAAGAGTAGATTTGCCGACATTAGGCAGCCCTACGATTCCACATTTCAAACCCATTTTTAGATTTCCTATTTTTTAAGCTTAATTTCTAACTTTTCCAGTTCAGTTTCATCAAAGACGTCGATGCGGTTCTGCATCAGCAGCCGGGCGGTACAGCCAGCCCCCGCACAAAGCTTGCCTGTGAAAGAACCGTCATAGATTCGGTCTTTTCCGCAAGATGGACTCTTAGACTTCAAAACTGCTGTTTTTATTCCATTATTTTGGCAGTATTGTAAGGTGCTCACAGCTCCGAGAAGAAACTGTTCACTAACATCTGCACCTGTTTTGTTTAACACTTTGTTAGTGTGCTTATCTATTTCTGCTGGAATTCTTGGCACCGTTAAGCCGCCAAGCATTTCAGGACAAAGTTTATGGACCTCTATATTCTTATCTTTAAGAAAACGCAGAAGTTCATTGCATGGTTTTGCGGCACCATCGTAGCGGACTTTATCTCCCAGCAAGCACGCACTTACTAAAATTTTGGAGACTGTCATGAATTGATTTTTTGCAAGGCATCTTCAGTTTTGCCTTCAACAATCAACGGCAAAAATTCAATACCCTTGGCGACAGCCTGAGAAATAAGAATTCGATCATCTGCGCTCGGGCGGCTTAGCACATAGTCTGCAACAGGCGTTTGAAGCTGCTTGTCACGAGGATGTCCAATGCCAATACGCAGGCGCTGAAAATTTTGTGATCCGATCAGTGAAGAGATACTCTTTAAGCCATTGTGACCTGCACAGCCTCCCCCGATCTTATATTTGATTGAGCCGGGAGGAAGGTCCAGTTCATCATGGACCACAAGAATTTCTTCCGGCTTGTACTTGTAGAAAGAAATAACGGCCGAAGCGGCTCTGCCCGATAAATTCATCAGCGTAGAAGGCTGCAATACTAAGATTGTCTCGCCGCTGATATGGGTAACAGCCGTTTCTCCAAAAAAGCGTTTGTTGGTTTCGAAGACGCCGCCGAATTTGGCCAGAACTTCATCAGTAAACTGAAATCCTACATTGTGTCTGGTTCCGACATATGGTTTACCGATATTTCCCAACCCCACTATTAGCTTAATCGGGGGCATCTTCACACCGCTCATTTACTTGCTCTTTCCTTTTTTCTTGTCTTTAGAGGCAGGGGCTCTCTTTGCTCTTTTACGAACAACAGGTTCTTCTGCTTCCAAGAAACCTCTTTCTTCAGGCGGACGATCATACCGCACTACGCACTGTTTTCCTTTAATGTAGGCACTGCGCAATGCAAATATAACGTTCTGTGCAATTTCTTCGTCAACTTCAACCAATGAGTAACGATCGGCAATGTCAATAGAACCGATGAGCTTAGAAGAGACGCCCGCTTCGTTAGCTATTGCGCCAACCAAGTCTTGAGGTCTGATGCCGGAGTCTCTTCCGGTACCAATAAACAAGCGGACCATTCCTTCAGAAGTGCGGCGAGACTTAGAAGATTTTCTTGGCTTACGTCCTTCTTCTTTAACACCAATCTGGCTTGGAATCTCAACGTCGTAAGAATCCTTCCAGTTGTTTTCGTTAGCGAGCTTAACGGCAGCTGCCGCAACATCGAGAACATCGAAGTCATTGCTAAGAGTTTCGACGATAGAACGATAACGCCCCAAATCGTTTTCGCCGACCAAAATTTCATGGACGGAAGCTCTTGTCAGGTCAAGACGTTTGGCATGAACATCGGTAGCAGTCGGAACAGAAAGGATTTGAATCTTCTGTTTTGTCATGCGTTCAATGTTCTTGAGCAATCTGCTTTCTCTTGGTTCGAGAATTGTGATGGCTGTACCCTCACGGCCTGCACGGCCAGTACGACCGATACGGTGGATATAGGTTTCAGTTGTTGCCGGGATACCGTAGTTGATAACATGGGTCAAGTGTTCGATATCGATACCGCGGGCGGCCACGTCAGTTGCGACGATAACATCCACCTGTTCAGCACGGGCTCTCTTCATGACACGGTCTCTTTGTGCCTGGTCTAAGCCGCCGTGCAATGGTTCAACACTATAACCTCTGCCTCTTAGGCTTTCAGCAAGTTCATCGACTTCGTTTCTTGTACGTGCAAAGACGATAGCAAGTTTAGGGCTTTCGATATCCAAGATTCTGCCGAGAGCAGCAACTCTATGGTTTCTGCCGACGATGTAAGCAGATTGTCTAACCTTAGGCTGTTCACCTTCAGGAACTTTTTCCTTCGGAATAAGAATGCGGTACGGATTATTAAGCTGGTTTTCAGCCATCTTAGTGATTCTGGCCGGCAGTGTTGCAGAGAACAATGCAGTCTGTCTTTCTTCAGGGAGGGCACTGAGAATAGCTTCCAAGTCTTCAGCGAATCCCATATCCAGCATTTCATCGGCTTCATCGAGAACCACGGCCTGCACATCTTCAAGGTGAAGGGTGCCTCTGCGAATATGATCCAGAGCTCGGCCCGGTGTTGCAACTACGATATGAACGCCGCGGTTAAGAGCCTTAATCTGACGGCTGTAATCCTGTCCGCCGTAAATAGGCGTCACGTAGACTCCGGAGTCTCTGCTGTAGCTAAGAATAGCTTCGGAGACCTGAATACACAATTCACGTGTTGGAGTCAAAATTAAAACTTTTGGATTTTTAGGCTCAGTATTCAAACAATATCTTTGAATCAAGGGCAAAGAAAATGCTGCGGTCTTACCGGTACCGGTAGCAGCTTGTCCTAAGACATCACGCCCTTCGAGGAGGGCAGGGATAGAATGCGTTTGGATCGGAGTCGGTTCTTCAAAGCCTAGTCTTGAAAGTGCATTAGCAAGCTTTTCGTCAAGCCCAAGCTGCATGAATAGATTTTCTGACATTAAATTCTCCAGTGCTGCCCTCAGGCAGCCAATAACATCCTGCGATTATGAATAAAAAACCCCGCGGCCATTGAGGCAGCAGGGCATTTTGAGTAGGTAACTCTTTGTTATTCTTCAGCAGACTTTTCAGCTGTTGCAGGAACTGCGTCAGGAGCGACAGCAGGTTCAGCAGCTTCGTCAGTTTCTTCAGAGAGAACAACGGCAGAAGCAACTGTCGGATCTTCATCCGGTTTAAGAACAGCAGTAACGCCTTCAGGGAGTACCAAGTCAGAAACGTGGATTGGTTCCTGAACGGTCAAGCCGGAAAGATCAACAGTGATGAATTCAGGCAAGTTAGCCGGCAAGCAAGAAACTTCGATTTCTGTAAGAGCGTGGTTGACGTTTGCTTTGTCAACAACAACTGCAGGAGACTTCTCTTCACCAACGAAGTGGAACGGTACGTGCATATGAATTGGTTCATCAGCAGCGATACGTTGGAAATCAATGTGCAAAACTTGCGGTTTGTAAGGATGCATCTGGAAAGCACGGAGAAGAACTTTTTCGTTCTTACCGTCTAATTCCATATCGAGAATAGAAGCATGGAATTTTTCCTTACGGAGGGCGTGGAAAATTTCATTGTGATCGAGCTCGATAGGAGTAGCGGCAACCTTTCCGCCATAAACGATGCCGGGAAGTTTGTCAGCGCGGCGAAGGCGGCGGCTCGCACCCGTACCTTGAGCCTTACGTGTAGATGCAGTAAATTTCATTTAAAAACTCCAAAAACAAATCTACTGACCGCGACCAGTCAGTAGAAGGGGAAAAAATAATTTTGCTTTTTTATTCGGCAAACAAGCTGCTTACCGAGGATTCGCAAGCAATGCGTGAAATGGTTTCACCAATCAGCGGAGCACATGTCAACTGTCTGATTTTTGAGCAGTTTAATGCGTCTTCGCGAAGCGGAATTGTATCAGTAACTACGACTTCATCGAGCGCTGAATTTGTAATTTTTTCTACAGCAGAACCGGAGAAGACAGGGTGGGTTGCGTACGCCAACACTCTCTTAGCTCCTCTTTCCTTTAATGCGTCAGCTGCGTGGCACAGAGTACCGGCGGTATCAACGATATCGTCAACGATGACGCAAGTTCTGTTTTCAATCTCACCGATAATGTTCATCACTTCAGAGACATTAGCTCTAGGACGGCGTTTATCGATAATGGCCAGGTCAGTTTCCATTCTCTTGGCAACTGCTCTTGCTCTGACAACACCACCAACGTCAGGAGAAACAACAACTAAGTCGCTGTAGTTCTTCTTCCACAAATCGCCAAGAAGGATTGGGCTGGCGTAGATGTTGTCAACAGGAACATCAAAGAAACCTTGAATCTGGTCAGCGTGAAGGTCCATTGTCAGAACGCGGTCAATACCAGCGGCCTGGAGCATATTAGCCACGACTTTTGCACTGATAGCAACGCGGGTTGAGCGGGGACGTCTGTCCTGGCGGGCATAACCGTAGTAAGGAATCACTGCGGTAATACGGGCAGCAGAGGCTCTGCGCAGAGCATCCACCATAATTACCAACTCCATTAAGTTGTCATTTGTCGGCTGACATGTAGGCTGAACGATAAATACGTCCTTACCACGGACATTCTCGAGAAGTTCAACTTGAACTTCACCGTCGGAGAAACGTGAAACTGTGGCGCGACCAAGAGGAATATTTAAGTGATTGCCAACAGCTTCAGCAAGCTTTCGATTGGCATTGCCTGAAAAAATCATCAGGTTGTCTGGAACCATTTGGACCATGATTGTATGCTCAATAAAAAAGAGGTAAGAACTGAAAAGGAAAAGCCCAAAAATAAATGGCAGGAGAGGAAGGACTCGAACCCTCGCATGCCGGGATCAAAACCCGGTGCCTTGACCGACTTGGCTACTCTCCTGCAACAATTCCATTTTTTCTTGAACTTTAACAAGTCCAATTCCATAACGGATGTCTCTTCAAACCTTTGACAAAGTACTGCCGCCAGTTTTTAGGAAGAGATATTTTAACCGATTTTTCTTCCAGTTTCTGTCGTGCCACATAAACTGCGGAACCAGACCCGGACATTCTCGGACTTCCGTAAGGGCTTAGCAGCTCAACCGCTTGTTCAATCGGAGCATACAAGGAAAGCGCGACTGTTTCCAAGTCATTGCGCCCCCATGGTGACTGAGCAAAGTTATGCAGCTGCTTTGCAAGGTTCGCTATTGTGCACAAATTTGTATTGCGTGTCAAATCAGGGTGATTGAAGATTTCTGCGGTAGAAACATGTACTCCGGGAAAGATAATTAGGTACTCAAGGTCCTCGGTTTCAATCGGCTGAAGAATCTCACCAATACCCTCAGCAAAAGCTGTTTGACCGAAGATGAAGAACGGAACGTCTGCGCCGAGTTTAACCCCGAGTTTACAAAGTTCATGGCGAGACAAGCCCAGATTCCACATTTGGTTTAATCCAATGAGTACAGTTGCTGCATCGGACGATCCCCCGCCAAGCCCTGCTCCGTCTGGGATATTTTTACGGACGGTAATTCTGACCCCTTTATCGGGACATCTCTCTTGAAGAAGCTTTGCAGCTCGCCAACAGAGATCACTTTCTATGCTCCAGTTGATATCTCCTGCTCTTTCGATGTGACCGTCGGGAAGCTCTTCCAAGTCGATAAAGTCGAATAGTGAAATTAACTGAAAAACAGACTGCAGCTGGTGATATCCATTTTCTGATCTGCCGACAACATGTAGAAACAAATTAACTTTGGCTGGAGCGGGAAGGTCAAAGTAGTTCTTGAACTTCTTTTGTTCTTTTAAAAAATCCTGCGCAAACATTCAATTATCCTTTTCCTTCAACTTAGCTCGGTTTAATTTTTTCTTAGATTCAAAAGCTAAATGCAATTCGTTAATAACTATTTGAAAGTGCAGAAGTGGATGTAAAAATCGAGGCGATTTAAACATCCGCTTTTGACTTCCACATCTAAAGACGAAATGCATAAACACCTCAACGAAAACAAACGATATCAGATTTCTTGCCTCAGCAAATCGGGCCTCCTTTAAAAAAACAGTTAGTTTTATCCGTTATGGTCAACAAGAAATCGAGACCTTCACGGCGTTGACTGCTTTTTCTTTTGTGCTTCTATCATCTCTTCATTGGTCTTAAAGTAAACCTTATCGCCGGCGTAAGGATCATCCGCCAAAATCCGGTTTAAGTCTTCTTCTGTCATGTCATAGTGAAAAAATTCTTTGTAAAACTCTTTCATTTTTTCCCTAAGCTGACCCTCAGAAAATACAGACGGATAAAGTTTATGAAGCATCCAGAATCCGGCAATCGGCATCTCAACATTCGGACTGCCGTAACCATGGCCGACCGTAGGCGTAATGATGATTTTGTTATTTCTTACCGCCTTCAGATCTTTTAAAAAAGGATGCTCTTTGAGTTCTTTTGGGATACGGCTGTTGGATACAAAAAGAACATCGGGATCCCAAGCAATCAAATCCTCAGTGTCAAAACTTCGGATGCCTTTCTTTACTGTTGCGGCAGTTACGCTTTTTGCACCTGCAGCCGCCATAATCATCTCCGCTGCCTGCCCGGGTGTCCGGAAAGACTGCGGATTGGAATACATCACGGTCAAACGTTCCTTCTCCGGGATCTTGGAAGAAATCTTTCTCAATTCGTCAAAAGACTTATTGAAATACTCAATGTAGCGTTCCGCATGTTCTTTGTCGCTGATGGCTTCTCCTAAAACTCTTACTGACTTCAGAATATTTTGGACACTAGATAAATCCACATAAATCACAGGCACCCCAAGCCTCTCCAGCATCTCTAGTCGTGCCTTAGAGTTAGTCACACAAAGATCCGGATTTGCCTTTAAGATATTTTCCGGAATCATCTCATGACCTGCGGTCTCAAAAAATAAACCTTTTTGCATTTGCGGCGCAAACTTTAAATGCATCCTCCAGCGGTTGTAGATGTTGTGAAACGCGGAAGGATGGTTACATATCTTATTGCCCACTCCTAAAGCTTCTACAAAAGTATTCAGCATGGGAACAGAACCTAGCGTCCCAATGGTTTTTACATCATTTTTGACCTGCACGCTGCGCCCAGCCATATCAATGACAGTGTGGGTATCGCCTGCGGCCGCGAAACTCCCTGTACTGAAAAAAAGGAGCCAAGTAAGCAGTAAAACCTGAAGGATGCCTTTCAAAGCATGTAACGGATTAATCATTTGTTGTCACTTATTCTGAAAGAAATTGGAATAACAATTTTTGCGCTTGTCGGAGGTTTAGGCAGCGGAGAAGCCTTGCGCACAGCTAAAAGTGCGGCCTCATCGAGCAAAGAGGACCCGGAGGACTGGAAGACCTCCAGATTGGATACGCTGCCGTCTCTTTTTACGACGAACTGAACCTTCACCCGGCCTTCTATCCTCTTTTGCCGGGCTGACTCCGGATAAACTAGCTTTCTGCGTATTTTGACCAAAATATAGTTAAAGTCAGTCTTGGAATAACCGCCTAAATTTTGAGAAGCTGTACCTTGAGTTCCTGGTCCCGGATTTTCTGAACCTCCCGCCTCTTCTGACGAAGCGGCGGCCGGCTGAGCCGGTTGCGGGCGCTTGACCTTTTTAACCTTCTTAGGCTTTTTAACTTCTTTGACTTTCTTCTTCTCCGGCTCTGGCAGCGGAGGTTCTTCTTTAGGCACGGGTGGCGGCTCCTCTGCCTTCTCCGGTTCCGGCTCTTCGGCAGCAGCCGTTTCTTCGGGAGGTTCCGGCGCTTGTAATTGGTTGTCAGCCGGCCCTTGAGGTCCCGCAGCTGCTTCGGCAACATTGGCAAAACTTAATGAACTGAAGTCAACGGTTACCAGATTTTTTTCTGAATTATCTGCCAAAGCAAAGCCGATAACGGCTGCAAGAACAACCGCATGTATCGCTCCGGATACGGTGAACCCGACAAAATAGTTACTCTGATTTCGCATGGACGCTCACAGCATTGAAACCGGCTTTCTTGATGCTTTCAAATACCGTAATAAAGGGCTGAAGCTTCACGTTCTTATCAGCACTCACCAGAATCGGACTATTTCGGTTGACCCCGTAAAGAATCACTGGAATCTCGCTGACTTCCAGCTCTTTGTCATGGAAAAATAATTTTCCTTCTTCATTCAAGACAAGCCGAATCACATCCTTAGGAACTTCTTCTTTTTTCTCTGCATTGGGCAGATTCACTTTAATGGTGCCTTGCACAATAAAGCTTGCTGTCATCAGCGTAATCACTATCAGAACCAGAAGGATATCCACGAGAGGAACCACATTGATCTGGGAAAAAGAATCATTCTTCATGAAGAACTTCCCACTTGAGAAGAAGCATCTGAGCTTTAGCCGACAAGGCGTTGTAAATCACAACTGCCACGATGGCAACAATCAAACCGACGGCAGTCGCCTTCAGAGCCAGAGCCAAGCTTGCCATAATAGATTCAGTGCTCAAAGAAGAATTCAGCCCGATATTGTAGAAAGTCAGCATGATGCTTAGCACTGTTCCCAACAAACCGACATATGGAGCATTGCCTGCGACCGTGCCGATAAACTGAAGATTCTTTCTCAGGCAGATTTCTAAATCCTGCTTATGAGGAAACTGCTTCAAACTTACCTTTGAATAATACAAAGCTCTCTCAATACCGAATGCCACCACAATGAAACAGAGAAATACAAGGATTCCAATCACTCCATAATCAACTGCTAAAGTAATCCACTCCATTCAACTACCTCCTGATGACAATACGCTCAGCGCATTTCCCAAAGATGTGATAGCCGGAACCTCCTTCGCTGATGAGGTCCAAAGTTTCATCGGGCTTCGTAACCAGCACGCCTCCCATCATTGTCACTCCCCTTTCAAAAAAAGCCTCTGGAAGCATGCTCGCTGTCGGGCCCGTTACTAAAATTTGGGCACCTTTCTTGGCATACTTCAAAAGATCGGAAAGAGTGTTGTTGAAAATGGTGACGCCGGTAATAACAAGAAGATCTGCCTTTGGAACTACTTCAGAAGCAGCTTCTGCAGGTAAATAATGTTCCAGCTCTTTGCCTTTCAAGGTTGTTCTATCCATTTCCAACACGGAGAAGTCAGCATCTTCTTTAATGAGTTTTCTTAAGATCGGCACAAGAGCTCCAACAACCACAGTGTATTGTCCTTTCGGTGGAAGTGTTACCACATCAAAAGCATCAACGCCTCTTTCGATTTGATAGCCGTCAAAGCCGAATTTTTTCCAACAATACTCAGACAGGGCATTGAGAGCCGCAATCCCGAGCATCCTTCTCAAAGGAAAAGGACTTGCTAAATCTTCCAGGTAATTGGTCACTGGTTTGCCGACGATTCTTCCTGCAATCGGCATCTCTCGAGCAGACGACGGGCAGCAGACCGCCCCGGGAATCTCTTTAAGCGGCGTATAGCATAGACCTCCCGTGCCGCAAGAAAGTTTCATTCCCGAGAAAAACAGCCCGATGGCACATCTTTCAACGGTGATTTCATTAAGTTCTTGGCCAAGTTTTTCTTTGACGTTTTCTACCGTCTTTGCAATTAGAGAATCAACTTGAATTCGTTCAGACATGTCAACACCTTTAATATTCTTGAGGAAAGGCAATCTCTGCCGTTATTTCGCTGCCTGCCGGTAAGAATCCGATTGGCGCAGGGATGCGGGCAAAAGCATTGAACTTAGCCAATACTTGTGCAAAGGGCTGCCCCATACTTAACGGCCGTGCAAATGTCTCTCCGGTAGAAATCGTAAACAGACTGAGTTTTAAAAAAAGTTCAAAACCAACTGATTTTCTTACTTCCTCAGTTAGTTTGGCGCGGATAAGGATTCGATTAATGCGCTCGACATGATACCAATGCGCAATCAGCTCTCTTACTGCCCATTGGAGGCCGACAAATGCGGCAAACGGAGGCCCCGGAAGATTAATAACCGGTTTACCGTCGATAATTGCTAAAGCAGCAGGCATACCCGGCATGCATTTGACGCCGTGTTGGAAAAATTCGGCTTTTGACTGCAGAAGCTGAGCATTAAAATCTTCACTCCCCATGGATGTTCCGCCGTTAATAATGACAATGTCGGCATCCTTAATTGCTTGCAACAGGCTCTGCTCCAAATCTTTCTTGTTATCTTTGACTATAGGATAGAGAACGCACTCGGCTCCCCACGCTGTTGTCATCTGTTTAGTCATGAGTCCGTTAGTTTCGGTATGGCAGCCTCTTTCAACCGGTTCTCCAATTTCTACCAGTTCGCTCCCTGTAGGGATATAGGCAATCCGCGGCTTTTGCATGCACGGTACATGAGACAAGCCTCCCGTAGCCAGTAACCCGATATTCATAGGATTGAGGAGCGAACCTTGTTCGACTAACGGTTCGGCTATCTTTACTACGCTTCCTTGCTGCCGAACTCTCATTCCTTTTTTCAGATTAAGCTGCGGTTCAATGCTGATTTTTCCATCACTAAACGTTACCCGTTCAATAGGAATAACCGTATCGAATTCATCTTGGAAATCATCGCCGGTGTCAGCCGCACAATAATCTTTACCCTCTTCCCAACCTGTCGTGTCAAAGACACCGTCCTTGCAATCAGAAAAACGTACCGCGATTCCATCACAAGCTGCTTCCCGCATTACGGGAACTGTAATTCTGGAATATTCAGGCACGGCCAAGCGGCGCCCCAATGCGTCGGATAGTGCCGCAAGTTCTGATTTAGGCTGGGGAGACCATCGCTGCTTTATGGCATTAACGGCTTGCTGAGGAGTCATTAATGCATCCGGACTGTAATAACTGTCGGATTTGGTCTTAAATTCAGTCATATTCTTTCCTATGAAATATTTATCAAAGCACCGGTATACATACTTTGATTTGCTTCTCATCCATTAACAGATCCACCGGCATAACCTTAATCTGCATGTTGTACAAAGCAGATAAATTATCCGAGGTCACTACCTCTTCACTTTTTCCTTCCGCAAATACCAATCCGTCTTTAAGCAGTACGGTATTTTCTGATACCAAGAAAGCTTGATCCGGAGAATGAGTGGTCATGAGAACCGTGTAGCCTTTTTCTGCCAGTCCTCTAATTAACCGCAGAACTCGAGCCTGGTTAGAAAAATCTAGGCTCGCTGTCGGCTCGTCCAATACTAAAACTTTGGCTTGCTGAGCAAGAGCTCGGGCGATCAGCACTAGTTGTTTTTCTCCGCCAGAAAGCTCCTGAAACGATTTATCTCTAAATCTCAGAGCATTCATCTCGGCAAGTGATTTTTCAACAATTTCTTTGTCAGCTGCGGTAGGTGCACGCCCAAAGCCGAACTGCGAAACTCTTCCCATCATGACAACTTCAAAAACGGAAAAAGGAAAAGTTAATCGGCTGCTTTGGGGCACATATGCCACAATTTGCGAGCGTTTTTCCGGTGACAAACTGCACAAATTCGTGCCGTTAAACAATATTTTTCCGCCAGTAGGCTTCTGCAGTCCGAGAATGCAACGCAGAAGTGTCGTCTTTCCGGTTCCATTAGGGCCCAGGATGCTGATCACATTCCCCTCGGGGACTGTGAAAGAAATATCCTTCAGGATATCCGCACCTCTTTTATAGCGGAACTTTAAATTCTCAATCGACAGCATTATCTCCAGCCTCTACGTACTCGAGATAAGAAAAACACAAAGATGGGTGTTCCAAAGAGCGAAGTTAAAACTCCCAAAGGAAGATCTAAATTCGGTACTCCTCGAATCAAGCAGTCGATTAAAAGTAAAAACAAGCCTCCCAAGCCAAAAGAAAATCCAATTAATTTTGGAAAAGATGAGCCAACTGTCAATCTAGCCATATGCGGCACCACCATCCCAATCCAACCGACTATTCCGCACATGCTTACCGCAACTCCGGTCATCAACGTTGCAGATACAATCACGCAGATCTTAACGACAGATGTTCTAACACCCATCGTTGCTGCCTCATCCTCTCCGGCTGCCATAGCGTTAATTTGGTAACGATAGAGATAAAGCAGTAAAAGTGAGAACACCAAAGCAGGAATAATGATTTGAATATCTCGAATGGAAGCTCGTCCTAAACTTCCCATTAACCAAAATACAATGGAAGGGAGAACGTTCTCTTCATCAGCCGCAAGTTTTAGGATGGATAGCAGAGAGCCAAAGAGACTGCTCACGACAACTCCCCCGAGTATGAGCACCGTCAGCTCTCTGCGTCCAAAAATAAAAGCAATCAAATTTGCTAAACCGACTGCTGCCAATCCGAATACCAGAGCAAGAAGCTGGATCTCCCACCACGTTCCGTTTAATACCATCGCCAGGGCAGCTCCGAAAGCCGCTCCTGAAGACACCCCCAAAATAGAAGGAGATACCAAAGGATTCTTAAATAAGGTCTGATAAGAGCCGCCGGAGACAGCTAATGCGCCCCCTACCAAAACCGCCAGTATTATTCTGGGAACTCTGATTTCAACAAGAACTTTTCCGATCAGAGGAGGGCACACTCCTGCCTCTACATCGGCATAATTCTTTATGCAGTCCACAATCTGAGGAAGAGTAATCTCAACGCGTCCAATTTGAAGAGACCAAATCATCGCTGCGAAGACCAGGCCGTAAAGAAAAAACAGAAGGCCGGTGCTGTTCTTATATGATTTCAAAATCAATTACTCTCCCAGATTTTTTGCAGATTGCTAAACCTCACTACCATGCATACTGAATTTCTGCGTAGAAGTTTCTTCCCGGGTAGTAAACATCTTCGCTCGAGTAGCTGTAGTTGTAAGTCTTGTTAAATAAGTTATTAACTTGGAACTTCAAGTTCAGATCTCCATACTTCTTAGAAGCATACAGTCTCTGTTTCAACGAGAAGTTGGCTAGAGTAAATTTGCCGTATGTCTTCCAGTCGCGTGGGTTATAGCCTCCCGGGCTGGCGCCTCCCCATGTTTCTCCAAAGTAAGTGAAATTCAAGTTAGCCTGAGTACCCCAGTCATATTTTGCAAAACGAATTCCATAAGAAGCTGTCTTCTTCGGAATGCCATTAATTACAGCCCAATTTCCGGAGAAATTATTTTTACTGCCCTCAAAACCACGATTTACTAGCTCATCGTACTTGGTCATGTAAGTAAGGTTCACATACGGGATCAAGTCGAACTCTTTGTATCCAAAGAGTGCCGGAAGATTAATAGCGCCTTGTACTTCAATACCTGCTTGAAGTCTCTCGTCAGCATTTTGAGCCATTGGACCGGAACCATATTTACCACCCTTCAATGCTCTGATGGTGATGTGGTTCTTAAATTTGCTCAGGAAGTAGGTAAAAGACAAAGATCCAATATCATTTCTTGCATCAAAGCCAATTTCAAAGTTATCCGATAATTCCGGATCGAGCAAAGGATTTCCAGGTGCTCCGTATCCCTCAGTAGAGTCACTGGAGAAGAGCTGTCGACCACCGGGGGCTCTAAAGCCTCTAAAGTAATTTGTTCTAAGTTTTAACCATTCAACCGGAAGGTAAGAGAGGCCGATAGAAGGACTCCAATGAGCGAAAGTTCTCTTAGAAGGCATATTTTCACCGGTCAGGCTGCCATAATAATTCCACTGACGGCTATTAGGATTCCACCACGGTTCATCGCCTCTAAATTTATCAGTAATCTTAGCGTAATCGTATCGCAAGCCTCCGGTGATATTAAGTGTATTCTCCAGAAGCTTTAAAGTTCCCAACCAATAAAGACCAGTGTTGTCAGTGTTATGACCTAAATGCAGCGGATAGCCTCTTTTAACGATATTGGGATCGAACCAATCGTACCCTTTCTTCGCGCTCCCGGAATTGAAAGTCTTGTATCTAATGTAATCAGCTCCAGTACTCCAATCTACAAGATCGCCCGTATAGGTAAGGGAGAGACGGGCTTGATTAGTGTCAATCTTATTTCCCATGAAATTCTTGTTGGCACCCGGCTGAGAAATAGACACATACTGGTCTCGGCTAAAAGAATAACTTGCGTTCCATTTCCACTTTTGGTCATCAGTATGACCGTCGTAAGTAAAGGCAGTGATACGGCTTCTTCTTTCGGTGATGGCTGGATCCATCAGTTCGCCTTCTTCCTCATTCCAATACTGCGGTTTATGAGCACGATTGACATCGTAGTAGTACTGTTCAAAGCCAATGCGGTGATTCTTCAAGAACGTATAACCCAGGGCCCCGTTAAAAGTATTGATTCCTGATGTTTTGGAACTTTCAACGGTTTTCCCGTTGCCATCTTTGTAATTTCCCATTCTCTCGTAAGCATAGCCAAGAGAATAGTCAAAAGCTCCTACATCCTTGGTAGGAACAGTTCCGTTCAATGTCAGCTGGCTCTTGAACTTGTCCCAACTACCGCCTCCAATAGAAACTGTCCCTGAGAACAATTCCGGCGCACCTTTCTTGGTAATGATATTAATAATGCCGCCCGGCGAACCCGCAGAGTATTTGAGCATTTCCGGCCCGCGGATGACTTCAATTCTTTCTACATTATTCAACGCCAACTGATTGATGTTGTTTACACCACTTCTTCGGCCGTTCAAAAGAAAGATAATTCGGGAACTAGACTCGTTCCAGTGGTGGCCGTTGTCAAAGCCACGAATTGTAATTTCAGTAGACTCATAAGGAGTAGCAGCCGGAATTACTGCAAAACCTTGATCCGTCAGGAAATCGCTTAATGTTTCTGCGGGAGAGAGTTCTAATGTCTTTTGATCGAAAACAATATTATTGACTGGGGAGTCTTTTTCTTCTTCGGTAAATCCGCCTGCTACTACCGGAATTTCGGCCAGTTCGTATGACTCAACGTTAGATTGCTGCGCATAGGCAAGCTGGGCCAGCGCACTAATAGTCACTGCTGACAACAGCGTCAACTTTTTCATGTAAACATTCCTTGAGAATATAGAGGGGAGTTATCGTTATTCCTTTTTAGTATAACGGTTAATAAGAATTTTTTAAATAAATTAAACAAGTTAGAAATGGACTAACTAATAATAGGTATAAGATAAAAATAATGGCTATTCATATTTAGAATTTATCGAGATCATGGCTAACTTGTTGAGTCTTATAGAGGATCGAAACGGTATTCAGAATAGGTCTAGTATTTCTTTTTTTAATAACGAAAACATAAGCAAAAGAAGACATTGGGAAAAAGCAACAATTCCGATGCCTGTGTAGTCTTGAACGACGGCAGATTCTGTTGAATTCTTGACTGGGAAAGTCATTCTGGCTTTTTTCAATTCGTGAAGAATTTTATTTTGCAACGTAATATTTATCAGGCTGTGAGACCAAGCGCGGGGAGCTGAATTAGCCTGTAAATTGAACGGTGCAACAAGGCCGTTGTCAGCAGAAAGCCAACTAGGCCTTTTGCTGCAATAGACTACAGCCGTTTAGTAGTGGTATGGAATCCTCTTTGAACCTGATACCAAAGAGCATGCCGAAGCTATTCTTTCCACCTTAGGTATATCTGCCTCTAGTGCTATTGCCATGTTCTACAATCAGATTATTCTGCACAATAACCTTCCATTTGAGTTAAAGCTAGCAAAACTGCCTTTAGATATGAGAGAACTTTCTTCAAACCAACTTAATGCAGAATTAGATAAAGGGTATAGACAAATTCAGGAAGGTAAAGGAATTCCTGCAAGTATTGCTTTTGAAAAGCTCAGGAAAAAATATGATTTTGGATATTGAGATTTCTCCTGAGGCTTTTTGATGAATCCGAAAATTATTCCCCTCTTCTTCAAATTGTGTGTTAAAAAACTGGGAAAATAAAACACTTTATGAAGGAACTGCCTGATGGCTAAAACAGCAACTCTCTTTACCCGCATTGAACCTGATACGAAAGAGCATGCCGAAGCAATTCTTTCGGCCTTAGGTATCTCTGCCTCTAGCGCTATTACCATGTTCTACAAACAGATAATTCTGCACAATGGTCTTCCATTTGAGTTAAAGCTAGCAAAACGGCCTTTAGATATGGGCGAACTTTCTGCAGACTGTTCATTTTTCATTTAAACCGACAGGCTTTTTCACGTCACCGACACTTCTTCATTAAAGGGTCGCTCCCTGGTTTCAATTTTTCCTGTAACTGGCTTCGTAATCTTTCCAGCGGCTATCCTGTCAAGAGCTGAGCAGCAGAAATAGTAACGGAGCGAAGCGAGGTTACCGTATTATGGCTGTGAACGCCCTTGACAGGCCTCCATTAGATACGCTGGAAGTCAGGGAGCAGATTTATCTGCTCCCTTGACGACAGAGAGCGGCTCGCCCCTGGGGCAGGGGCATATCAGACCTTCATCCTTATCCCTTTTTAGCTTCTCTAGGAAGCCTTCTCGTTTTTTGAATTAATTTTATTTCATTCGGTTAATGTATAGGTTGACTCCATCCCAACCAACATGAAGCTCAGGTTCTTCCCCAAGCTTGAATTCTGAGAAATTAATTCTTCCGTCTTCTCCGTTTTTACCGAATCCAACAGACAAAGCATGATTTCCCGGTTCGGCATAATAGGTGGTCATTTCTTTCGAATAGAGCGAAGCTATTATTTTGCCGTTATCTAAAATGTGGTATTGCCTTGCGCCACCCGAAATTGCTCCATAATCTCTCATTACAGTGACTTTAATTGGGCGCTCTGGAGTTGCCGTCGCTTGTGCTAGAGGCTGTACCACGATAGCTTTATCAGGAGTTAAATGAGTCGAAGAGCAAGCTGTCAATATAGCCACAATTGGGATTAGAAGTAATTTTTTCATAGTTTGTCTCTTGTAAATACAAGTGCAATTTTAACGAAGCTAGGACGCAGAGATAGCATTCTTATTTATTTCGTGCGTCTTTAAGAAGATTTGCTTGGCAAGGTGATTTCCAGAACTCCGATTTTGATTTAACAATTGGTGATTAGTTACCGTTGCTGAAGCTTTTTTCCAAATATGTTTTCTCTGTGGCGTTTGAGAAATTTTTTACTTTCTTCATTTAATCCTTTTAATTTGAGGTCTGTTCGAATTCCGAATTTACCCTTTATTTCGTCAGAAACTATAATCGTGCCGTCATCATTAAAGGATATATATCCTTTATCAAAAAGAAAGTCGTAGTTAAAAGCTAGTAAAAGAACATTGTTTAGGTTTAACCGATTTTTGGTGTCGACTCTCCATGGCACGATATGAGAACAAACAAGAAGTTCTCTGTTGCATTCACCGCTTATTTGACAAGTGCTGTTGCGAAGATAAATCAATTTATCTCTTAACCACTTCTGCCCTACTCTTTGAACTGTTTCTCGGATTGCTTCTGTTGATAAGGAGGAGGATTGTTTAAGCTTTCTTTCAAGTTCTGAAACTTCTTTTTCAATAGCTTCAGCGTTGTATTTAATGTTTAGTTCTTGATAAAGGCGAGAGGCTTCGGGTTGAGAATTTTGTTCGATCGCTTTAGAACCTTGTTGTGTAAAGTTACCTAATTCTCCAAATCGTTGAGCAATTTCTTCTAAGGTAATAAGCGGAGAATCAAGGTTCAAGCAAAATAAGTTGATTTCGGCAAATTTTGTTTTAGGTTTTTTTTTCACTAAATCAAGTCGATACTTTTTTATTTCTTCTTTGCCGGGAAGATGACTGCCGTCACGTGCAAACTCTCCAAACCCAATAATGCCTTGAATGTGGCTGGATTTGATGCTGTACAAAAGAAATTTCTGGTTCTTTTTGATTTTGTCGCTATTTATTTTCCAATACCCGTGCTTCTCTTTTTGAAATCGTTCTAATAAATCTTTTGGATAGTCTTCTTCTTTCCAATTCAATCTGATGATTTCCATATTCTTCTCCTTGGGTAAGATATATAAGGATAAAAGATAATTTGGAAACAGAATTGAACGGGTTTAGATGTCTTTTGGATCGAGTTGCTTTAATTCTTCTTAATCGTATAGGTTGCCACGCCAATAAGCGCCCATTCTTGACCCTACTCGGGATAAATCGGTTTATAGATTGGATTGTGGCTTTCAGGCGACAGATAAATATTGCCGTTTTCTTTGTGCAGGCGTTTAACGGTAAATTCGTCATCAATTCTCATAATGACGATATCGGTGTTGTGCGCTTGCATAGAACGGTCAACGATTAATAAATCTCCGTCATCCATGCCTGCGTTGTTCATTGAATCACCAGAGACTCTTACAAGGAAAGTGGCCGAGGCGTTTTTAATTAGAACTTCGCTTAAGTCCATAGATTTATCGATATGACTCTCGGCGACATTCGGAAATCCGGCGTGTACGTAAGAACTAAAAAGAGGTGCGCTTTGATCCTGAACTTTCCTAAACTAGATATATTTCCCAAAATCTTTTAGCTGGATCGCCCAAACTTCTTATCCAGAGCCCGTTTTGGCCGTTTGGAGTTTAGTTTTATTTTTATTTCTAGATATAATCCTCATATCTAGTGAGGCTCCCTATGCTTTTTCGAACTCTTTCAAATGAAC